>Ga0247780_1000249_pt1 | contig 54585 bp, 61 predicted proteins | sample UWRJL079202R5_FD_179927 | JGI IMG/M metagenome (GOLD analysis project Ga0247780, IMG submission 179927) | Plant litter microbial communities from Arlington Agricultural Research Station in Wisconsin, United States - UWRJ-L079-202R-5 | ecosystem: Environmental > Terrestrial > Plant litter >...
CCCGTTCTTCAATGTTTAGCTCACAATGCCGAGCCCGAACACGCCCTTCTCACCGCCTCGGTCGTCAATAAATATCATTGGATTACTGGAAGAAAGACAGGCGGAGAGACGCCGTGAGGCCTCATTGATTGGCACGCACCGCCACAAACCGCTTCTTCCAGGACGTCCTTGCGCTGTTCGCTGCTGCAGCTGTCGCTCGATCGCGTCACTGACAGCAAGCTCAAGTCGGCCTCATACAAGGCCCTCTCATACGTCTGGGGGTCCGCAACTCGAAACCATGAAATCCTGTGCGATGGCCGCATCATCACCGTCACAAGAAACTGCTTCATTGCACTCAAACACCTGCGCCTTGAGTTAAACACGCGCGTCCTCTGGGTTGACGCCATTTGCATCGACCAAACATCCATACCATAGCGAAACTAGCAGGTCAAACTGATGGGCGATGTGCACAAGGTCGCCAGGAATGTCCTCGTTTGGCTTGGGGAACGGGATGCAAAGTCGGATGCCATTTTGCGCCGCGCGCGTTTGCTCGGCGAGGCTTCCGCTTGGTGCCGCAAGTCGCCTGTGACTTGGCCCTGGAGGTTGTGTGCGACACACTGTTTTAATGGATCCCGCTCAAGAACCTGCCTGCAGAATGGTTCATTCGCGCGCGGACACTGCAGGAGCTGGTGCTGGCGAGCTACCCAGTCCTCGTCTGCGGCTTCGAGTCCTCGCCCTACGAAAGGGGCTTTGCTCAATCGTGGAAGGGCGACTGGCAACACTCTGGAGTACACCTTGACATCTTCATTAAACTGCCCGCGTTTGTGACTTGCCTCACAAGACAAGTCTACTACGCGCTGCGACAGATACGTGCTGCTTGCGCCAGGCCAACTACCCTCCGATGGTCTCATGCAGGGATTTATCACCAGAGGACTGTTCACCGGCAAAACCTTAAAGCCTTCGGATTGGCAAAGGTTTAGGACAGAGTCGGCTAATCAATCTATGGCGGGCTCTATGGACCCCTTCGCGCAGCTGATACATTATTTTTCTTGCCTGCTTCTTGTCGGCGTAGTCTAACGACAGAGGTCAGATCCGCGCGATGTTGTCATTTGCCTCCTCGGAATCATGACGGATCTCAATTTTCAGCTCCTCGAACCCGACTATCGAAGGCCCCTGTCCGCAATATACGAAGACTTCGCTGTTTCTATGATACCCCGTTCCAACAGCTTGATGGTTTTGACGTCCCTCCTGCACGTCAACGACACTATTGGTTGGCCGTTGTGGGTTCCCAACCTATCGAATCCCGGGGTGAGGATCGATCAAGAGCAAGCGATTTCCTCACCACTATTCTGGTCAACTGATGATTGCGAGGCGAGCGGGTCGCGCTTCCGTCCAATATTTCAACTGGTTCATCAGCCTGGGGGACTCATGGTTGAGGGAACCCAGCTGGGAGCCATCGTCAGCATCGGCTCCATTCTCTATCAGCCACTAGAGGAGCAGTGGGACGACAAGAAAAACCGCGGCCTGTTCATCTTTGACGCCTTGTGCTGGGTCGAAGACCTACTGACGTCAGCAAAAGATGAGGTCTTCCCTGACGGAACACCTCATCGGTCAGCGTTTTACGAGACCCTAGATTTCCTCGAGACGGCCTATCCAGTCGTCGGGGTCCGGGAGCGGGGCTTCGGCGTACCACGCCTCCTCCCGACATCAGTTCGAGACTTGGACATGTTTGATGAGTTCATCAACGACTACGGACATATTCTAAAAGAAAACCGAGTCGAGGCTGAAGCAAGCGATAATACAGAGGGCAACGTGCTTGAAAGGACGAGTAGGACGGCAGCCTCGCTTTTCGACACGATAAACCCAGTCAAGAAAACAATCGCGGGTGTGTTGATCATAATGGCCGAACTATACCACCCAAGTCCCATGAGAGTGCCCCTGGTGCTGTCAAACGGCTGTGTTGGCATGAGCTACCTTCCCAATTACAAGTTTGGAGACATTGTCACTTTCATGTATGGCTCTCATTTGCCTATCGTCGTTCGACGTTGTGGCGACGACTACCGCTTCATTGGGCCGGCTGTCATCAAAGGGGTTCCAGGAGACCTTTGGCCTCTTGAGCATGGGAAGGACCAGGGTGAGGTGGAGCTGATGACGTTAGTTTGAAGGGAAATCTCACTGTTTACAGCCGAGGTACCGCATCCTCTCGATCGTCAAACTCGTTTCAGGGCTTCGTAATGCATCAAGCCTAAAAACAATGTTTTTTCTCAAGGGCGGCGGAAAAAAATAAGCTGGAGTCTTGGCCGTACGTCGATCGGGTGTTCGGCTTATTTGTTCCCCCGCCTCGCCGCCAGCACCACCATTTGATGGTCGCCTTGATGGTTCCTTACCTGCAGCCCAGCAGGGGTTGCAACCCCAATTAGGATTACACGAGCCCGGTTGATTGGCTTGACATTTGCGCCCTGCCACACGTCGGTGTGTCAACTCGTCGTCATTTAACGGCCTCGTCTCCTGCGACCATTTGAGACCGAAACCTCTACTTACTTTCACCTCAACCGCTTTTTTCCCACCATCCAAACAAGCCACGATGGCCTCGATCACCAACAACACCCCACCCCACCAGCCTCTTACGGCACAGAACCAAGATCCATCCCCCCCTCCAACCTACACCCTAAACCTCTACCGCCGCCTCCCCTTCGGCCGCAAACACCTCTTCGCCCACTCCGACCCCACCCAACCCGCGCAATACTTCATCGTCAACCCCACCCCCCAAAAGCACCACAACACCTGGCGCCCCATCTTCTACCGCGGCGACAACCCCAAGTATGCTAGCGGCCCCGACAGCCCCAACAACACCTACAGCTACACTAGCTCGCCCATTGCGCGTGCGCTCCGCACCAGCCTCTGGAATTCCTTCCAGATCCAGATAGGTGATGGAGTCAACGAGGTGCTTGAGAACAAGGCACGTGTGAAAAAGCGGAGGAGGTATGAAAGGAGGCAGAAGGTGAGGAGGTTTTTCAGGAGGGGGGAGAAGCCGCCGAAGGAACCGCTTGAGGAGGTGCAGGAGGTGGAGGAGCTGGTGATGGTATTCAAGATGCGGAGGGAGGGGTTTCTGGGAAGGACGGTTAAATGGGGACTGGGGGGGAAGGAGTATAAGTGGAAGGGGACGAGGAGTTTAAAGAAGGGAAAGGGGTTTGGAGGGAGGGTGAAGGGGTGGTCGCATGATTTGAAGCTTGTGGATGGGGATGCGAAGGTTGTGGCGACGTTCGAGAAGGATAGATGGGCTTCGTATAAGAGGTCTGAGAGGACGGGTGGTCCGCCGAATAGGAAGAGGCAGTACCTGGGTAAGCTGCGGCGGTATAAGGGGGCGGATACGCTGTCGACAGAGGCGGTGTTGGAGAGCATAAGGTCACCGCCATTTCCCCTGGATGGAGAGAAGTTCGCTGAGAAGTTTACGAAGGACTTGAAGCTGGAGGGGTCGCATTCGGGTGAGCTTACTGAGGAGGTCATTGCTTTTACTTGTTGGATTGTGGTGGAGGCGGAGCATAGGCTGAGGTACAAGATTTTGGATTTGATCGAGGAGATTGCTGAGGAGTTTAAGGAATAGCCAGAAACAGTCACCAAGGGCTATGTTGACTTCGATCTGTTGTGTCATCCTCTTTTAACGGCTCGGTAGGTACTGTGTCGCATCTGTCTCGACTCATCCCGGCTCGTGCTCTTCCAACGAAAGCAGAAACCAATCGGCATACAACTGGGTTATCGTGTGTCGGCGGGTTGTTGCCACTTCTCTGTCATCGTTGGTCGAACCAAGGGTAGGACAAGTCGGAATCACAGCCGAAAACACTGGCAGACTCGATCTCGAGGAAAGCCAGACTGTGAAACAAGATGCCCCCATTTTCTCTGTAAAAACGACCTTCTCTCCTACACAATGGCTTTACCTTACCTTTTCCTTCAGGCCTAAGAATAGCCCTCCTCACAGAACAAAGTTCGTCACTCGCAACTCCCCTAGCTACCTAATACTGCCGTCTACTTTGTACCAGCAGTCCATTACAAGCAAACTACCGAGTAATTCACACTGCCTACTAAGTCACCAACATTCCCAACCTGCCTACCCAGCCGAAAATGGAAATCATCGCCATCTTTTTACTCGCGGTCTTCGCTCTCAACACCCACGCCATTACCATGGCTCCAATCCCGCACATCCAGCCGCGCGAGCCTGAGGCTGCCCCTGAGCCGGTCTGGCCTGCTTGCCTTGGCCTTCCGGGTGGGGGGTGTTGACCCGGAGCTGCCGGAGCTCTCGTGGGAGGCGGGTGATCATCTAAGGGGTGGATTGATGGTGGCTTTCCTGGTGTGGGAATGATAAGCGATGGCTGGTTGGGAGGGGTGTGTGGGAAATGTCGTTGGTACGTCGTCGTGCGGGATTCGTTATTAAGATACCTAGATAGCAAAATTAATTTGGGAAGTTGGGGTGTTTCAAATTTGAGTATGCTTTGGGTGGCAGTGGAGTGAAGTCCCAGCGCCCATGATGGGTGGTCATCATTGCTTGAGCTGAGGTGGAGACTTGGGGTCGTGTGATCGGGCTTGCAGGGCATGCATTGAATTCATCCAAATGCATTTTCAGCTGTCGGAACAAGGGGTCTATTTTCTGGAATGGCTGAACTTATTGAAACCTTTGGCCCCCCAATGAAGCAAGTGTTGGCAAATCATATTATGAACTGACCATCACCGCCCCCAAACCACACCACACTCCGCATACGACTCCCGTATAGCGGAGCGGGTGTCCAATAAACGTCATGTAAGTTATCATTTCTCAATGCATTGCCTGAAGGTGAGAGAGGCATCGCACACTCGCGATGTACAAGAGAGGGGCAACTATCTACGACGTTCACGGTTCTGGTTGCCAAAGAGGGTGGATATTTCCTCTATAACAAGGGACCTCGCCCACTGCCAACTTTGAAACATCCCCACCCTCGCCACAACAGAACCCCGGCATCATCCCCATCTGTTTGTTTTGTTTTTCCCCCCACAGCCAACACACACAAGTCCTCCCAACTCAAACGAGCCCTTGTCCATTCCAACATGCAAATCCTCACCGTCATCCTCACGCTTGCCGCCCTGGCCATGGCGGTCCCGACTCCTTCGGACAACGGACACATCATCGCCCGTGATCCTGAACCCGCCCCTGAGCCTATCTGCAAGATGATGGGTGCAGTATATGCCTGCCATTGATACCTTGTACCTTAGCGTGTCTCAAGGGCGTAGGTAAGTACCAGGCTAATGATACTGGACGAGTCCCGGCTGATGGGTTGAGTACCAGATTTAATCTATCTACGAAGGAGGATATGGGTTTTACTTGTCCTTGATGTTTTATGTGGCTGGAGAATGCAATTTCAACCGGTGGGCTTCGTGTGTAAGCTCGACGCAGCAGGAAGCATAGGGAGTATGCTTCCATGATAGTCAGGTTTTTAACGAGTGGCAATTATGGTGGGTGTGTAGCGTAGCAAGAAAGAAATGTCAACTTTTTCATGAATATACACCTCATGCTTTTCAGTGGTCAAATTCATACAGTGCCTAAGTGGATGTGTTATTAAGCGGACGTTCTAAGCAGAGTTCCAATTTCAATTAAACGACTAGAGCTACCATAAACACATGAAAGATCCTCCACACAGACCCTCGGCAAACAGACCCCACAGCCATACTTCAAGCTACTCTTCCAAGCAAACTCAAAGGTAGACATAGCACAACGGCGAGCCACCAACTGTGTTCATCAGATCCTTGATCTTGATCGGCGGCGCAAGCGGCGAGATATCAATGATGTCCTCAACCGTGGTGTTAGCGCTGGGGAAGATATCCATGAAAACGTTGGAGCCGAAGACGTTCTGTGTTTATGTTAGCTTCACTCTTGTTTTCATTCTAGTCAGGCAAGAGACGAGTCACATACCTTGCGGTTGTTGAAGTCCAACATCTGCCAAATCCAGTAGACACGATCGATCTGTCCGTGATGCAGGAAGAAAGCCGGGTCACCGGGGCTGATGAATGGATCACCACCGGGGTCACCGCCCATGGTGAAGTGGCCTCCACCATGGACACCAAGCTCGCCGTGGACATAGCGGGGATCGGCCTGCATGACGGCCTGGAACTTCTCAATGTTGTTGTTGTTCAGAATGAGGCTGGTGGTGTTCAGGAACGAAGTGTAACGCTTGGCCACGCCGGCGTTGAGATCGCGCTTGAGGCAGCGCTGGTTGCCGTCGGCAAGGGCATCAGGCGCGGCATAGACGTCGGTGGACCCGTACTGGGCGAGGGCGACGGCGCCGATGTTGACGACCATGTTGGCGAAGGGACCGGTGGTGACGCAGCCGCCGCCGGAGCCGGCAGGGAGGGGGATCAGCGCGGCGGGGTTGAGGGGCTCGGTGAGAATCAGGCCTGAATGGGGGATGTATTGGCCGTTGCCGCCGAGGGAGGTGGCCGAGCCGTCAAAGACGGGGGAGGCGGCCGGGTTGTTGACGTCGAGTCCCCACTCCCAGTAAGGAATGGCGCCATTGTAGCCGCACTGGTTGAGGTGCGTCTCGTAGACGTGGGTGAAGTACCTGTGCCAGGTGAGGAAGGAGCCCTGGGGAGCCACGTGTGTCAGTTGGGGTTCGGTGGTAAGCGGGGAAGGGACGTTGGTGTAAGTGGGGGCAGGTGGGGGTACGAAGGACTGACCGTCAAGTGGATGAAGAGGGTCTGCTGCAGATGGATGACCACAAAGTCATCGAAGAGCGACTTGGAGCCGGGAGCCACGCCGGGGGCCAGGAGCGAGGGCTTGGTGCGCAGGCACTTGACGGCGCTGATGTAGCTCTTGCGCTCGGCGACGCTCAGAGTGCGCCATTCACGGCGGATCTTGAGGTTTCCGAGATTGCACGAGCCACCAAAGGTGCGGCGCGCCTTGGCCGACACGATCGGAACGGTCTCGTTGTAAGCCAGGCTGGCGAGAGCCGAGAGTGCGTCGCCCTCGACGATCTCTTCCTGGGTGAACTCATCGCGCTTGGGGATGCGTCCGGCCGCAGCGGGCGCGGTAACGAGCGACACGGCCCAAAGGAGCCAACTGAGGTTCTTGGAAGCCACCATGATGAAGGAATGTAAAAGAGTGACTGATCGATGGTGATGAGGAGAAGAAAAAACATGATGGTAATCGGGGCCCGGCCCTGCTCATAAGTAGTTGTTTCTCCAGCCTGTTTCCCTCGTGGCTGCGCCGCCTGCCCCGGTCCGGTGCCGGGGATGGATGTCCCCATCGCGAGGAGTGACTATGGTGAGCGCGGGCTAAAGGCGTCAAGGCCGCCGGGGTGGTGTCCTGGCATGTTTTGCGTGCAGTGCTGGATCCCAGTCGGGAAATTGGTCGGCGGCGGCCGGCATGTGGGGTACCATTTTAATAGTGCGTTGCTTTGACACTCGGCGCAGGGTTGTTATGGTGCCAATCTCCTGCACTTCAGGTACATCGACCACGGGCCAGCATGGGGCGCATGCGACGGTACACCCACGGGGCCGGGTCACCTGTCAACGTGGTGCATTCGCCGGATCCTACCTGCCAGTTAAAGGAGAATTGTTACGCTGTGCGACAGGCGTCCGCTCGCCGTGTTTTGCATCCTGTCGTGCCGCTGGCTGGCAGTTTTTCCTTTCAAGTTCTTCGTGCGAGTAGGTGCCGCGGCGCGGTCCAGCCATGGCGAGGGCCGTAGCCGTTATTGGTCGCGCGGGGTGGATTACATGGGGCAACGGCGTGGTGGGCGACGGAAGCGACGGTCCAAGGTGGACACTAAGAGGATACCGAGTCAAGTGGGACTGTGGGACTGCCCGCTGCCCGCGGGAAACACCCAAAAGCAGCGGGGTGGCGCTGTCGAAATGGAGTCGAAGTTGCGACATCAGGGGCGAGAGCACTGGGGTTTCAACGCCCGTTTTCCTCTTCTGAACCTAGCAGTTCGCGGTACCTCAAAAATGGCGAGGGCTTCCCTGCCTGGTGGAACGGTCTGTGCAGACGTGCGACACCGGCGCATGCCAAGGACGATCCAGTGGGCAAAAAAGCAATGTTAGACTTCGGGCTAGTCGTAGCTCCCGCAATCCTGATTTCTTGACAACTGCTTGTCTTCACGGTGAGGACCCGCACCGATGCAACGGAGCTACCAGCCGAGCAGCGAAGACGCTGCCTAATAATAGGGGGTTTAGCGCTAGTTAGGACTTTTGCACGCTGTGTCACCCCGCAAATCTCGGAAATAGATAGCATGCAGCTGTCTCCGTCTCGATGGTGGAATGCTGGTGCAATTGCTTTTTTTGCCCCAAAACAGCTCCTCAGGGGCGTCCGGGGTGTGGAGGAACAGCGCCAGGTCCATGTTCCGGGGGCCGCGGGGTGTTGACTTCATGCGCCTTCCATATTGACAGGGACCAACCAAAACCCCCAAAGCGCGCCTTCTCCTGAATTCGGCAGCTTGCGCAGCATCTTTGCAGTTCTGCACCTGGACCCAGCAGAAAGCCTCTTCGCGTCTTTCCTCTCCAGGCGGCGATTAGCGCTGGACATGCTGGATGCCAATAACGTGGCCTCCCTGCGGCGCTCTGACGATCCTTCCTTTTTGGGCGGCCATTGGACACTCACCGTCGACAGTGTCGCATTCACATTCGGAAGGCTCCACCGAGCTGACCACGACCAGGCATTGACACGAGGCGCAACGTGCTGCGGGGAATTGGGTAGACTGCGAGGAGCCAAAAAAGGAACACAGAGGCGTGGAAAGGGGCCGTGGGCCGGCGACTATCGATTTACCGCAGTACCGATTACGCAGGAATCGCTGTACCTGATGGCAATCATGGCAGGCACATCTGTGGGGCGCCACGTTCCTGCTGCAGGTACATCGCGACTCGATACGACCTAGACACCCAAGCCCCCGGATACCTCGGCGAAAGATGGCCACACTAGACCCCGCCCAGGTGTATCATGTGTAAATATTGCGCCGTTGATGATGTGCGTTATACCACACCGGGCTCCTCGTACGTCAACTGACCGGATTCACGGCCACTTAGACCTCCTCTCCGCGCAACATCTTCGCCACAGACTTACCCCCTTGGGCTCCCGTTCCTACGTTGCCGGGCGCGTATACTCGTCGTGATGCCGTATTCGGTGAGTCTATTGCCTACCCCGTACGCCTGCATCAGCCCTCGGCCATGCTCCCGGCTTGCTGGCGCTGGGGTGACCCAAGCCCGCGGACGGCCCGTATGCCAAGACAGATGACAGTACTGCCTCGGTCAGCTTACCCGTCGAAACTGGGGATTTGGGAGATGAATCTGGGGGCGAAGGATGCGGCCAAGATGATTGTCCTGACCTTGCCCGACTCCTTCCTCACACCGAATACCCCTCTCGTTGAGCTTCTTGCCGCTTCCCCTCAACACCATCCGCACCGACACCTGCACTGGAGCTTCTATTCTCGGGGACCGTATTTGACTCCGAAACCAATAATGCACGCCATCGACGCTTTTACGCCTCTAGGATGCACTATGTAGCCCCATATTGGCAACTAGTAGCCCATGACAGCTCCAGCTCGGCCAGCTATTCTCTAGCCACTTCATCTTCATCAGCTGATTGCTGCAATGTATTCGGCACTTCGGTCGACAGCTTGCTGAGAAGTCGAGAGCTGTTAAGAGTCTGGAGTTCTGACATCAGGGGTCGTTATTAATAGCATCTGGGCGCTTGAATGTATCTAGCTATTGTTTATTGATCTAAGCCACGCTGTCAATACTTTGTAATTATTAGACGCCAATCGGCAGTGAGAAGAATGTACATTCAGGCTTTCAGAAGAATGGTGCTCGGAATCAGCATCTAACACAGCCTGCCGTCCAAACCCGCATGCACCTCAAAGTCAAGCAACAAACTCACCATCATCACATTGAACCCACCGACAGAAATGAAACAACCTTCAAAGTAAGCCAGCAGTCAAGATAACCTTCCGCCATCAACCGTGCTCGTTTTAGCCCAACCCCGTCTGCAAACCAATCGCACCCAATCAATCCCCTCCCCCCCCTTCCCCCCCTACCTACGCTTTTTCAGCTCTGAGCCAGTCAGTGCACATCGCGAATCTCAATCTGCAAAAGCGCGGATAAATTATGTCATTCCCACGCGGATCGCCCGCTCACGGACAGTCGGACGGTCGCGCCGGAAAAATTCCTCGCCAATTGTTGTCGCTCGCTTCCAAGCTGGCCCTGGTGCCCGGGGATTACTGTGTGTGGTTCGGTTCACGCTGACATGATTTCCAGCCACAGCACGTGGTGACTGGCTTGTTCGGACGGCTGGGTCCGAACTTACCGAACCGAAGGGGATGAACCGTGGGTCTGCTGCTGTGCTGTGCGACGCACGGGAAGGAAGCTTGGCGGGTTTGGCTTGCACTGGGTGATGGCGTACGGGAAGGGAAGATGAAAGGCGGGAGAATGGAGGAAAGTTTGGAAGCGAGGGCTGCAAGTCATTTTCGCTAATCTAGGGGGGGAGGGAAAATTGCGGGCGGGCTGGGTTCTGGTGCAGTGCAATTGGGGCCGCTTTTTGTTGGGCCGTGGTGTTGGTTTCAGGTTTTAGGTTTCAGCTTCGATTGGCCTTTGATTGCAGTAGCACAATAGGGGGCTTGGGTTGTTTTGACGAGCGATGAGTCAATCGCATCATTGTTCTATTAGATTTTCTTTCAGTCGTAATAGGTACGATGACAGTGATATATATATGACGAGACATCCCCGGTCGAAATTCAGGTAACAAATGTGCTCTACTTGGAAGTTGGGTTGTCATAGGTATTGCTTATAGTCCGGGATTGAGATTGATTCCTCATACGCCGGGTCTTGAATACATTCGAAGTTGGCCCTTTGAGGGATACAGTTGGAAAAAGTGGTTCTTTTGTGTTCATTGGGTTGTTGAGGTTCGTCATACCTTGAAAGTCCAGTGGTCCAACTCGAAGGTCCAAATTGCTGAGTTTGGGTACAATTGATTTGACGTGACATTTGCAAGTGTGATACTGATCCTGAAGTGGGACTATCAACACGGAGGAATGAAGCGAACCATTATGCCGATGTTTTTTTTTTTTTTTTTTGGAGGAGAGAAATGAGTTCAGCCCCCCGAATGGCCGGTTTCAACTCCCCGGAAATATCTTGGCAATGGCTTGCCACACAGGTCGCTCGATTGGGATAAGGTGTAGGATACATTGTGGCTGCCATCACGTGAAGAGGGGTTCAGACCATCGATGCCTCTCCAAGTGCTGGATTTTTGCACTCAGCAAAAAACACTCCCAACACAACTAGAGATGGGCCATGACACATCGATATACGCGGCCTGCGCCACTATGAATCGCGAAACGAAACTACAAGGCAGATGCCTTCTTCACGGCCAATGATTCAACTCCTCACCCTTTTTTGCTTGCGAAGTGGAGGCCAAGCCTTTCGCAAAAGAGGGCATCAGCATGTGGCCTGTGCCAACTCCTTCGCAACATGCGCAATCTCGACGGCGTGTCCCGTAGCCTATGTTTTGTCGCATTCCCCACCCAAGTCCTTCCGTTCATTCGAGCACCACTCCCGCCTCAGTTTCGTCTACAGCAGTAGGTCGTCTGCGCGTTGTTGACCGAGCAAGAACTGTTGTCTTCCTTGGATATTCTTCGGTCCTCAGATCCCCTCTCCGGGCTGAGGATCGCTTTCCAAGAGGCTGAAACTACCTCTACTGAGCCCTCGCCAGCATGCATTGCGTTTTCCGGTCCCTTCACTTGTGGATTTAGACAGGATACGAGGGTGGGTAGGCTTTTGTGAGATAAACCACAGAGGAGTTCCGTGCCGCAACATGCGCCACCCAAACGCCCAATCCGATAGTATGAGGGAAGCTTCACTTTCGGGGTTCCATCTAATCGACACCATCGATGCGGCCGTCGTTCCATCTACCCTGTCTGAGAAGTTCGTCGCGCTCAGCTATGTGTGGGGCGGCCAAGCCCAGCAACCATCGGCGACATCGCCTTGGCCCAAGGTTGTCCAGGATGCGGTGACAGCCACAAAAGCCCTGAGCTTCCGGTACCTTTGGGTCGGCCGGCATTGCATTCCGAAAGGGGACAAACACAACCAGATTTCCAGAATGGATTTGATCTACCGATGAGCTCAGCTCACAATCGTCGCCACTGCCGGCCAAGATGCCGACTACGGCCTTCCGGGAGTCTCGGTCCATCGGCCCTCGTCACAATTTCCCGGAACACCATTCGGATTGCATCTCATGCCTCCGATTGACGCCCGATACGCGGTTCGTTAGTCGTCATGGTGGACCCGCGGCTGGACATACCAAGAAGGGATGCTTTCTCGAAGACGCTTGATATTCACCGACCACGAGGTCTACTACGAGTGCAACGCAATGTTTTGCTATGAGATCCTCTGCTTGGACCTTGTTCAGTTACACGAAGTAGGCTCACACTGGTTTCGCGATTTCCTGACACCCGGACCCCTGGACGGTCGACGGCACTTCAACCCAATCCATAAGGAGAACTTACATGTCCGGAAAGGTGTTTCCGGGACACAGTTCAGCCACCTTACCATCCTGAAAGACTGCATCTCACAATACAGTGCTAGGGAGCTCAGTTACAGCTCAGACAAGCTCGATGCTTTTCGTGGAATCCTAAACTCTCATGGCTTCCCCACATACTATGGCCTCCCGGTCTTTGACCAACCGCACTGCGGCCGTGGATTTAAGGTCTATCTGCCCACCAGATCCGTTACAGTCAACCATGAGGGTTTAGAAAATATTCTCTGCGCCTGGACCCACACTCACGACAACTCATTGACAACTGGTGCTGTTTCGACGCATGTCCCAATCCAACGTATAGCCCAGTTCCCCTCCTGGTCATGGGCTGGATGGACCGGGATGGTCCAATTCAATCACTGGGGCGACTTCTCCCCTGGGATAAGAACCCCTATCGATTTCCATTTGGGGTACGGGTTTTCATGAGAGATGGCGGTATCGAGCTGACGGACGACGCAATCCCCGAGTCAATACTGAGAACCTGGCAGAGAAGCGATGTTCGTCACCAGCCAGACGAATTCATCCAGGAAATCCTCAGGTTACCACGGAAAGACTACCCAGGGGAACATTTGAAAAGAGTTTTCGTTCTAGAGGAGCCGTCACAGGAGCCGCAAGATTCCTCGGGTCTGTCGCAAATTTTGAGCCGATACATTATGGTCCGTGGCCGACCGATTTTGTGGCCTGACTCGGTCGTCCTCAAGCCTGGGCCCCCTGGTGTTAGAGACCCAGGCAACCTTCACCGCGCGAGAGCTCCCAATATCATTTGGAGCATCGGTTGTTCAAGGATAGAATTTCATCTTTCGATTGCAGACGGCGGAGCTTGTGCCAAGTCGCTTCTTCAAGACCTTCATTCGAATAACATCCATATGGTCGGGGTGGCGGAACCAGATAGATTGGGGACCCTTTGCGAGTTGGGTCTTGTCCTTCGCAAGACATCCCTGCGGGTTACAGTAGAGGATCATAGTGTGTACAAGGCTGTGGAACGAGAGGAAGTAGTTGTTTGGGAAAGATTGGGCCATTGCGAACTCACTCTTGTTGGAGTGCAAGTGGTGGTTTCAAAGCCAGTGGATCGCTATGTTGTTGGGTAAAAGGGCTGATGGTGTTCTTTGACCCGCTTGCAACCTAGCTGCTTCGTCAGGGACACTTAATTGACTAGCTCTTTTTCATATGAACATTCAGGCATTAGAATTTGAAACTGATCTGTTAGCAGTGACAGCACAATAATTTTATGGAGACTCCCCAGAACAAAAAATCATCTTTCCTGGCACTCAAAGCATAGGTGAGGTACCTTATACCTATTAAAATAATCGGTAGGATACATATCAGTTAGCCAACATCATCCCGTTATAGCCAAACTTCAACTCCCACTACTAGTATACAGTATCACCGGACACGCAACCATAATTAGCCAAAGCCTCTCACTTCCCCCCCACCGTCATCCTCCCCTTCCCAACCCCATCCTTCTCCACATAACAATCCCCCACCAGATAGCACCCCCCCTTCATCTTCCTCCCCTCATCACCCCACCTCAGCACAAACCTCGACTCGGCTCCCTCAACCACACGAATCTCATCTCCCTCCTTCGCAAACTCCGGCACCAGCCCAAACCCCCCTCCTCGGTAATCGCCAACTTCCTTCCATTACAGAGATTACAGTTCGTTGCAAATGCGTCAACCGCAGTTCAATGCGCTGTGGGCCTTGGGTTGTCCCTATACGTGGTATGAAATAGCGTGATATGTGGGCCTGTTGTCTAAACTGACAGTGATAAACTCGAAAGAAGGGTGTTGTGGATTAGGAATCGCAGCCCTCTTGATATGTTGGATTTCTTTTCTCTCCTTGCATGCCTTCTGGGCGAGGATGTTCACCTTTCATGTCGTCGGCAGTTGTTTGCTGGAAGTTGCGCCGGCTGAGCAGATTGTATGCGTTGAGAATGGATGATGAAGAGAAGAATTGGGGGTCCATGTCGACAAGATTGATGAGCTGAACTATGATCTGGGCAATGGGTGAGATGGTTGACATAACTTACCCGATGCCGGTTGCCAATAGTCGGAGTACTGTGAAAAACGCCGGAGGCAGCTTGAACACGGCGATGTTGGAGCATGCGAATAACACACCGAACCTCCAAAGTATTCTCAGAAAGGTCGCTCTGCCGCAGTCATTCAGCAATAGGCCCAGTTGAATCATTATCCAGGCCACAGCAAGGTGGGTGATAAGAGGGGATCCGAGACGGACCACATCGAAGATGGCCTTGCTGTGCGATCCATATCCGCACTACCAAAAATAAATGTCGCGCAGAATGTAGCGAATATCTTGCCGTCGGGAGTAAAATATCGGCACCTCGAGGAGCAAAAGTGGGATGTATTCTATGCGGTGCGTGTCCCAACCTGGCGCGAAACGGAGGGAGCGAAACCGGCTCAACCGGTATATGGATACGGAGGAGGATATGCCAGCTTTCGCTAAGAAAATCCGATACAATCCGGGACTCTACTAGACGACCCCCTAAGAGGCACTGTCATTACTTCCACGATCTACCCCCTCTCTCCCTCCCCTTCAAGTAGTTTATGTCTCCTTCTCGTAGACTCTCGTCTCGGAAGCCAGCTCGTGCACCGGGCTAATGGCCGGGTACCCAGCCTCGGCGCCGTACTTGGGGGTCCCGTACTGCTGGCCGTACGCCACAGGCTGCACCGGCAGCTCGTAGCCTTGGCCCGCGCCGATGTCGCACCGTGTTTGTGTCGCCGGTGGTGCACTAGACCGTCGCTTCTTGCGCCAAATAAAGAAGGCGGCGGCAGCAATGGCGAGGGCGAGCACGGCGGAGCCGATCCCGATGCCAACTGCGGCGCCGGTGGTCAGGCCGGTGGAGGTGGCCGAGGTAGGGTCCGAGCCGGAGTTGGCGCCGCCTGGTGATGCCGACTTTGCGTTTGGCAATGACGACCCGGTCGCGGCACCGGTGGATGATGAGAATGTGGGTGATGAGGATGAGCCCAGTAGCCCGTTCCTAGATAGGTCGGACGGCCGGAAGGCGAGCTGGAACATGGGGGCATAGACGTCAACGGTCGATATGCTCAGCGCTGTGTTAGGGAGACGAAGCGGCGGGGCCTGGGAGCTGAGCCCGTTGGTGCACATGGCGGTGCTGAGGACGGTCGAGCTGACGCGGGTCAAGCAAGTCTGGCCGGCCACGTTGTCGCACGTGTAGCCGGTAGGGCAGCAACCAACAAATGTCTCGTCGGCGGTCATGAGAAACTGCACTATCCAGTCTGACTGGCCTCCGGCTGTCGCGGTGCAGGCCGACGTGTAGCCCGCCGGGCAGACTACGCCGGGACTGTAGAATCCCCATCCAAGAAAAGGTGGCGCCCTCTTAAAGGCGCCATTTGTTGTTGCCGGCCAGCACGTCTCCACATCCTGAGCGTCGGTGCCACTTCTGGGCGCGCACTCCTGGCCGTGCCATGCTTCGGTGCACGTGGTGCACAATCCCACGGGCACAAGACAGGGCGCCGGCGGGGTGAAGGTGGTCGTGAGTGGGCCGAGAACGCGTCGCGAATAGCTGGTCTGGGGAATCTTGGCCATGATGTTTTTTTATTTAATTTCATTTGTCGCGATCGGTGGATCTAGCGACAAGTAAGACGAGTCCGTAACGCGGGACAGCCCAGTGCCCGGGGCCCGGTAAGGAGGGGGAAGAGCGGAGGGAGAGGCGCAGAGGAGAAAGGATCGAAGAGAGTCGTCGTAGGTAGGCACCTAGGGTAAGTAGGTAGGCAGGACCTGCTGTTCCCTATGACAGTCCTGCAGTGTAGTGGGCACGGTTTAAATTATTACTCTAAATCAATGGCTGGGAGCGAATGGGGGCCGAATCCTTCGGCCACCCTCTCCCAATGGCACCGCGCCAATGCGGGCATGAAACTGTGGCCTCTGAACTTCGAGGGTGTGGACAAATCGCCAAGGGTCCGGAAATTTGAACATCCCCAGACGCCGTGTGCTTGTGCGCTGTGCCAATCACGATGCAGCGCCCCCTACCTGGTCAGTTACTCGTTTCATCTCTCAATGCCACCTTTCGGGTTATCTCTGCAAGCACAGCCCCACTTTTTAAGCGCACGTCTCTCACCAGGGGTGGGTTCTGGCCCGAGGCCAGAACTGCTGCAAAAGAAGAGTCTAGAAACCCTTGACAAATGCTGATATTTTTCACATCGGAGGTTTTGATATATGCAGTGGCTGTTTTTGGCCCAGGTTACGGTGTTTTGCTAATAGCTATATTTGCAATGGCTGGCATGGCTGGAATCCCTGCGATCAGGCTTTAGACACCACGCCGATTGCTCAGGACAATGTAGCAAGAACAAGGCAAAGAACTCAATACGGCTTTCCATTGGCTGCATATTTCTTCTGTCTGGAATCGTAAGTCCCTTGCCGTTCAGCCATCGCGATCATCAAATACTGATCTCAGCGACATCCGTTCCTCGCGCAACGCGCCTGAGCCCGCGCGCATTGGTCGTTGTGCAGGATATAGCTGCAGCACTCGGGCCAGTAAAAAGGCTGGCAAGTTAGGCAGGGGTGGTCGCCGTAGATCCTGCAAGCCGCAGGGCACTGCAGCATCGTGCACACATCGCCAGGCCGGTCGCAGAAGTCCCCGCCAGGGCCGCCAAACCACTGCTGCGCTCCCCAGGTGCCGCCCGCCGGGGCGAGGACCATTCGTCCGCTGTAGCAGCCCTGGCGATCCTCGCTCATCCGGGACGGCGTGGGGTCGATAAGCTCGGCCGCGCGCCAGGCCCCCGTGTCAGACGCCACTTGCAGCTGCCGCTGGTACGCCGCAAAGCCAAAACCCGCCGAAGCCAGCTGCCCGCTGCCCATGGGACCGAACTGGTCCCTCCCGAAATGCTTGGCATCAGACACTTCGCCACCCCATTCAATACGCGTGGCACCCTTCCACAGCGTGCCCCCGTAGCGGTCAAAGATGTGCCGAGGGTACCACCCCACCAGCCATTTGCGCCATGGCATCTGGCGGACAAGGTAGACATTCCACCGCCTCCCCTCAAGCTTCACCACGGGGATGAACTCCCACTGGTTTGCTGTCCCGGGCCTGCTGTAGTGGCCGAAGCCATCGCCATCCTCCATGTCCCCCTCCTGCACGAAGCCCGCGCAGTCGGTCCCGTAGCACCCCTTGCAGGACTCGTAGCTCTTGGTAGTGTGGTACAGGAAGAACTGCGATTCCCAGTCCCCGTCCAGACGGTCGGGGTACTTTTGCCACCCGACCTCGACCGACTGCAAGGGACTGTCGCTCAGGACCCAGAACTGTGAGATAGAGAAGGAGGCGGAGCCGGGCGTCCAGATGTTGATAACCGAAGATGCGCCCAGCATGCGCTTCCCGGTGGGGTTTGCCTCGCCCACGGCCTCGTGGATGTGCTTTATTCCGTCCGGGCCGCGCGGCACGTCCCGCCGTTGCGGCTGGGAAGAGGTGTCGTTGTGGGAAATGCTTGCGCCGCCGGGCTTAGCAAAGAAGTCGGTCAGGTTGCCGAAACGGGTCATGCGCTCGAGCGAAAGCCGACGGATCGGAACCGTGCCCTTGGTGCACTTCATGCGGTTGCTGTACTGGTCGGTTGAGTTGGTCAGACGGAGCAGCGACTCGGACGCGTCCTAGGCTACGTCCTTGTCGGGCTTAGGCCACGTCGGGTCTGCCATCTCAGGTGGTACCTCGAGCTCAGCAGCCGTGAGTTTGAGGACGTGGATGGTAGGCTGTTGCAGGTACGGCAGGCAGTCGCGGTACTCTTTGTCTTTGAGGAATGACTTGATTCACTTTGGGTCTTTGACACCGCCGTACATGGTGAAGATGTGGGCTTTCATCTCGTCAAATGACTTGTCGTCGGTTACGTTGGTGTTGGCATAGTCTTTGTACGTCGCATTCTGCGTGTTGTCAAGATACTGCGCAAAGGGGATGAAGGCGGCGCTGGCCCATAGGGGCAGCAATAGCAGGATGAAAATGACACCCATGGTGCGGGTATTGAAGTGCGATGGTAGTCACTTGTGTTTGCAATGGAAGCTTGATGGTAAAGCTGAGGTGACTCTGTTCTCGAGCAGCAGCATGTCATTACCTCTATTTATGTGTTTATCCTTCTCCCATTATTGCTGATGATTTTGCTCTCGCCTCTAGTTTGAACTCCGGTCATTCTTGACCGCAAGTTCGCTGATGACTCTGATTTACTGGCGGGCACTTTACTATGGAGGCTGAGCCCTCTTCCACACCAAAACCCATCCTTCCGTGGAAGGGGTTGCGAAAACGAGGTCCTGGCGTCGCCTGACACACTCATTTACGGAGACTCATTTACGGAGGTTGCACAACATTAAGGAGTGTTTACCGAATGACGCATTAATTCTGCAGAGTACATTGAGATATTGCTAGTCATGACTCAGCCTCGGCGAGAGCTGGAGGTCAAGTTTTCTGCTGGTAGAAAACGATACGTACTCACAGCGGCAGAGTTGCTCCTTTTTGTTAGGCTAGGTAGGACAGGTACGTATCTTCTCTGCCGGCAGAAAATTTACCCAGCTCCTAATCGGTAAAACGTTATATCTGTAGTAGGTCTTTTGTTAAAGAACGGAAATCCAACTCTGGTATATTAAAGTTACGCTCTGAGAACTAACGGTAGTTTCAGTGGGTCTGTTAACGGTGGGTGCTGGAAAGCGGTAGTATATGGCGCGGACTGGTCCCCCAATTAGGTCCGCAACTTATATACATCCCACTTTAGATCACAGTAACTACAGCCGGGCGAAAAATCGCTTTCATAGACTCACCTCAGTCAGGGAAGTGCTCACTGTATCTTACCCCCTGCTCAGGCTCTGCGACTAATCCCCACTTGGTTAGAAAATATTGTGGGGGTTGACTATTAAGGTATACATCCAAGCATACACTTCCCGAGTTTCTTGTGCTATCCCGTCCAGACAGCCGGCCTAGGTAGTTTATATTCCGTTAATCTGCTATTCGGCCACTTATAAATAAGCGCCACACCTCTAACCTCCGCACCTTCAACACCCCATTTCTCAATAACAAACTATAGCTTTGCGACAAGCTATATATGGGGGTTATCCTTTGCAAGGCTAATGGTTCTCTTTTACCTTAGCGTCACAGTTATAAGCCCGGTAGTTCAGCAGCCCAAGCGTTCCACTCCTTTAAACAACTCGCTAAAATGTGCTGTACATCGTGTCCACTATCCCTCCACTGGATATCCTGTACGGCCAGATTGGACAGTGATGGAGGCCACTGAACCCGCCCTTGGAATCACAGGCCTTACCGGATCACTCCGTCGTGTACTAACACCGTGGGCTCTTCCATTCCAGCGCTTAAGACTTCGCAATTCTTACAACGAGCTTACAGCCCCTTACTTCACCATTGTTCAACATATTAAGCCCTTGGATAATGCCCTCCCAACAGTGTCCCACCTCCTTCTGAGGATGTGGCTTGATCAGGCCCTTCTCTAGCAATCTTTGCATCTCTTCTGTCCACTGAATGATTGCCTGTAGTTTCTGCTCATTTGCCGGGCGTGAGTAGATCATCTCGTCTTTACCGAGAAGCACGCGTTTGCCCCACATTTCGTAGCCCAGCACAACTTCCACCCTGACGGCACGCCGGGTGCGCCATGACTCGTCAAACGCCTCCAGGCATACATATCGACCGCCTGTCCGGCCTAGCGCTCCGAAACACACGGTTGCTGAATCCGCATCTGTGATACAGTCGAGGGCGTGACGTAGCGACCCTATTGGTGTGGATACAGCCTTGATTGTGTCTATGCAAGTCGGTGACGTATAGGGGACTGCGCTGGCAGCTCCATACCGCATAGCTAGGTTGGACGATGCTTCCGATGCTGTTGTGATGGGTGCATAGCCGGACCTGGGGTAGGTAGTATTAGAGCGGATACATTACGCATTGTCGGCTTAACATGACAAGCAGTTGCTAGCTGCTGGGTATGCGCAAACTGGCAAGGCGAATTTCACGCCAGAACAGAGGAGAAAAGAAGAAAACACGAAAGAAACAGAAAAACGAGCTGCTGAGGATAAGTGGACCTACAACTTCAATAGCTGACAAGCCATAGTACCCGTTGCTGTTCCCCCTCCGTACACAAGCACGGGGGCCGGCCTCTCTACCGGCGCCCCCGGTCGGCCCACTAGTGCAAGTGTCTCAAATCCCCACAGAGCGAGGCCTAGCGTGCCCCAGCCGATACCCCCCAAGGCCGCGGCCTGCAGATCTGTCCACGATGTCGGTACGCGCAGCAGCAGGCGGGCATCGGCCACCACGTACTCGGCAAAAGCGCCGTTATGCGGATCGTCAGGGTTGTAGCCGTAGGTGGCACCGCAGACGCGCGTCCCGGGAGAAAAGGACGCGCTCCTGCTCTCTGCCGTCCCATCTTCATGCCGTGATACGACGATTCCGCAGAAGTCACAGCCCATGGTGGCGCCCGGCGTAGGGAAGTGCGTTGGCATTTTGTGATCTGTGGGGTTCAGAGCCACAGCGAGGACGCGCACGAGGACATGGTGGGGTGACGGAATCGTGGGCAAGGGCGCCGTGTGGGAGACGGCGATGGGGAGTCGGCTGGCCGATACATCTCCGGTTTGGACTATGGCTGTCTGTGTTGTCGTGGTTGGGTTGCTAGACCTGTAAGGGGGCGGTGGAGTCGTCATAATTTTTTGGGCAGCTTTCTCTCTATTCTGGATAGATCAGGCCTGATGTTCAAAGTGACGAAAATTAATCCGTTCGTTACTTTCCGCAAGGTGGCGGCAAATAACTACCTCTACAGGTCAGAAATGGTGTTGCAAACTTGACGTTGGCCCGATTGCTGAACATTGCGCGCCTAGACATATCCGCCACAAGGTTGCCACAAATGCCGATTGCTTCCGTCCTGCCTGTTCGGGTTGAAATCAAGGGACGGCCCGCAGTTCGCATGGGTTGCCATTCGGCCACAAACCCCCCGAACCTTCCGACCGCGACTTCGCACGACATCTCCGAACGGCAGTTCAGAATGGTAGAAAAAGCACCAATCACGAGTCAGATACGATATACAGCTAGGTAAGCTCGGACCAAAGCATCAGGCCCATCACTGGCCACGGATGAACCTTCATGCAGGTCTGACATCTAAAGAGTCTTCCCCCGGAAGGCCCGAACGGATCTGTCACGGTTCAGTCGCGACCGGGTTTGGCTTCTCGCATCAGCCCTGATTCATCACCAGCATTACCAAGCCACAACCTAATGCTAAATCTAATCTGTTTCTTTTGTCTTTCCCTTTTGTGGAGAGGAGGAGCGCGGTGGGCTATGTTATTATGGATTGTGGATGGCCTGAAAAGAATTTGTGATGCGCACGCTTCTATGACCATTGTATGAGACTCCGCCAGAGTCCGCCCTCTTACATCTAGGTATTCCAGTGTCTGCCAGGCATCCGGTTCCTTGACTTGGTGTCAAAAGTCATTGCCATTTTTCTGTTTTCCAGCCACCTCTAGTCCTAGTCTTTCTGTCCAGCTTCAACCTCCTTTTCCGACCCAAGATCATTCTTACCGTTCTTCCTGTCCTCAAGTCCGAATTCTGTGTCGAGCTCGGTCCGCATCTTGATCTGCTTTTCGAGGAAGACTAAACAAAAAGATAGGCCTGCGAAAATAACTGACATCCGCCAAACATACTGCAAACTTTCCGCATAGACGCCGACTATCTCCCGCTTCAGGGGTTCGGGGAATGTGTTGAGTAAGCTGGCGCTGACCGACTCGTATGCTTTGCCATTGCGGAACATAGCCGCGACTTCTTGGTCGGAGATGCCCCTGGATCCTCTGTCAAAGTAGTTGTTAAAGATGGCAGCGGGCTAAAAGCAACGTCGTTAGCATCAAAGTGTGTATCTAATGGGAGGGGTGTTTGGGGTACTTCTTACTATAGCCACGCCCCATATGTTGCCAAAGGAACGGACAAAAGACCACGTCGCAGTGGCGGCTGCCTGGTCGCGTTCCTCAAGTGGTGTCTGGCACGCCGGAAGGAGCGTGTTAAGCACAAAGCCCGAGCCGCCAGCTGCTATTACTTGGAATATGACCCACTCTGCGGTGCTGCTGTCCTCGTCAAGCAGAGAGAAGAGGCCGAGACCGATGGTATTAAGGGCAAAACCGAATAAGTGCAGCGGCTTATATTTGCCAAACTTGGTCAACAAAACAACGGCTACTATGGCGAAGGGTATGGCAATCGTAATCGCAGGGAGTAGCTGGATCCCCGCACGAGCAGGCGAGCTACCCTGAACGGCCTGGAAGTAGATGGGCAAGAAAAACAGCATCCAGTAGAGCAGAGCCGAGTTTAGGAAAGTGATGGCGAAGATCGTCGCTGATGTCCTATTCGAAAATAGACGGGGCGGAACCACGGGCTCTTTCACGAAGCTGGCCGTCTCGACGATTGGGAGGCCGCCCAAGCCGACCAGGCCGAGGGCTAGTGAGAGGAGAATTCTCCAGGATGACCACGGATAGCGAGTGCCGCCGTACGTCATGGCGTAGAGCACGGAAACAGTAGCTGCGACGAGCAGGACGTTGCCCGTGTAGTCGATGCGGCGTAGCTTTTGCGCAAAGGACATTTCCTTGTTGTATTTCACCTGTAGGAACAGCAGAACCATGACCATCGATAAACCACCAATCTAGGGACGGAAACAGCGTTAGTTGCAACGTCAAGGTACTGTCCGGTGGAAATAGCTTCCAGTGCGCAAAAAAGGACGTACCGGCAGATTGATGTAGAAGACCCAACGCCAGCTTGTTGTCTCCACGATGGCGCCGCCCACGTATGGACCAACAGCAGTTCCGACGAAATATACGATCAGAACAACAGCCATATAGTTTCCTCGCTCTCTGAGGGGCACAAGGTCGGAAATAATCACATCGACGATCATGTTGATGCCACCACTACCCATACCCTGAATAGCCCGGCCAGCTATGAGTGTCGCACCGTTATTTGCGCTACCTGCGATTCCGCTTCCCAAAGTGAAGAGCGCGACTATCGCTAGTGTGACATATCTCCGGCCGAAAATGTTGGCAAGCTGCCCGAAAAAGGGTTGTACGACGGCGCTGTTTTAGCACGACCGAATTAGTATCGCTAGATGTCTTGGGATATAAAGAGTGAGGGACGCGATTTCGGGTGGAATGTCAAGGAAGGGAGGAGAGATTTAAAAATCGGATACCTCGTCAAGAAAAATATGTTGGTGACCCAGATGTAGTTCTCACCAAGACCGAGCTGAGTGACAATGAAGGGCAGCGAGGTAGTCACCACGGTATTTTCCAGGGCGCTGAGCAGCCCGATGACGCAGAGGGTAGCGATGATAACCCAGAATCGAAGGCCTTTGTTAAATTTAGGGGCGGATTCAGCGTTCTTGGGAACTTCTTTTCTGCTCTCGGAACTATCCGCACCGGAGGAGCTGACGGGCTCATCGTTGCGTTCTGCCTGACTTTCCATGGTGGTAGGTCGCTAATCGTCAGGGCGCAGGTCGAGTGACTGCTGGATACCCTTATTTTTGAGCTAATCGAGTCGAGACTACCGACATCGATGTGGAACGCTTTGGGTTGGCTCAAATGTAAAAGGCGGTGCGGGTTAGGTTGCGGGAAATGAATTGCAAACGTGGGGAATGCGCACTCTCGGGTGACTGCACGTTCGAATTGACTTTAAACTAATATCTCGCATGTTTAACGGTATCTGCTCTGCCGCTGATCGGGCCGCGCCGGTCATCGGCGGCACCGCCGCCACAGTTACACGCACCCACAATGCCGTGCTCAATCCCGAGGGGTGCATATGTGGAGATGCACCTATATGCTATGTGCCGCGGCATGGATGCGCGGGATAATCTAAGTTTTGATGGCTTACGCGCACGTTCTCCCGAACATCGAGAACACTCACCGTATTGGTTCAACCACGAGAGGATGCTACCCTATGATGGAGGTGAGTCTTGCCGATCCTCGCTGAGGACCTCTCGACCTATACTTGCCCTTCTGGAGTCGTATTCATCGCATTCACCGAAGTAGGCATGGCATGGCGTACGACGTGTCAGCCACGGCAGAAACGGAGCGATTCTACACCGGGGGCAATTCAGGCCCAATTCAGGTAGCTGCACGCCGCCTTCATAGGTGTAGTTGTAGTCACAGGCATGACTTGGACAGGCGATTATTACAGTCCTAAGTTGTGTTAAATTATAGCCAGATCCATGCGCAGCGAGGCTGCACCATAACTTTAGCCTTGGTTAAGAGTTTGGCGTCGCACCCACGAGCAGCGTGCCGCTGCTGTATTTTTCCGAGGGAATCTCGAACGGTCTAGCGTCCGATGTCACGGTAAAACCCGTCCATGATGCTGGTGTCAAGTCCCCATCAGCGACATGCCCGTTCCTCCCTAAAACGATCGGCTTGCGACAGATGCCGCACCCAGAAACTCCGTTGCCCGCGCGATATCAGTGATGCTGCTGCTTGCAAGCGCTGTGTGCGTGCCAATGTTCGATGCACGACGAGCGCTCCGAAGCCTCCCGGCCGCCCCGTCCGAGTTACCACAACCACCGGACAACAGGGTCCTACGGTCAAGAAAGCGACAGGGACGATGGGAGAGCTACGCCGAGGAGGGATGGAAGACGTAGCGGTGGGCTCTTCGTCGATACCTGGGCAATATGCCCCTGTTACGCCGGACCCGTGGGCCCATCTTGGGTTGGAGCCCACAACGGCTTCGATGCCGCAGCTTCACGACCTGACTAGCACTACCGAGTACACACACGAGCAAATGAATGACGAGGGTATGGCACCTTTGGATATGATATTGGCAGACAACACGGATTTCCTGAAAACCGCCTTCGCCCAAAGCGAAAGCGATGACGCTCCAACTCTACCACTGGCAGACGCCAGCCAGAGCGCCATAGATTGGTTGGACCCCTTCTGGCCCCTGGGGCATAAATCTGGCCAGAGTACGCCGGCGGTATCGGCGGTATCGGCGGAAACGGACCGCGCACCGCGCCGAAGTTCATCGCCATCTTCTTCCCGTCTTTGGGGCCAATCCGACGTGGATCGAGACGTCACATCAGACGCGGGCTTCCGCCTCTGCCGTTTCGCCCTGAGCCTCTCCAAGCAGCTGTTTTCTTTTAAGATCAGGCCCTGGGAAGACGCCCTGGCGGCAACCACGGGCCGGGGCGGCATTCCCGGCAGCCCTGGACGGTCACCCCAGAGCGAACAGCCCGACCAGCCCGAGGTGTTGGGCGAAGTGCTGCGCAGCACCTCCGAGTTCATATCCATCCTCCAGGAATTCAACCTGGCCATAGCGCCGACGGCTGGAGCCCGGTGCGGTCCGAGGCCTCGGCGCACAAGCTTCCCACCACCGAGCCGGGGCTCACCAACAGAATTGGCGACCCCCGTCTCGTCATGCATCACCTCCGTGTCGTCTGCGACACGGGTACCTGGGACCTGCGCAGCCTCCACCACGGATGCCGCTCCAGAACTTAGCATCGCCACGGCGTTGAGCCTACTCTCCTCCCATCTCCACCTCATGGCCATTTACAACGCCCTGTTCCGGCACCTACACGCCTCTCTATCGCGAATCCCGGCCGTCTCCATCTCAGCGCTGCAGGTGGTGCCCGGACTTCGCCTTGCCGGATTCCCAGTCCACCACGGCGGGCTGCAGATCAAGATGCTCATCCAAGTGATTGAGCACTACATTGAGACTATCGACGGAGCCCTGGGATTGCCCGCCAAGTATTGCCTTCGCGGGGGTGGCGTGCGAACGCTACGGGCCCCTGACTATGGTGGTGGGCTCCTAGAGGGCAGAGAGTTTGAAGCCCTGCTGGATGCCGTCATGGGGGGTAGCGGAGCCGGGCCGGCATTGGGGCCGGGCCTTCGAACCATATTGGCCCTGAGGCAAAGTATTGACGACGTAGAGCAATATCTTCGATAGCCGTCGACTTCTTTTGTCGACAATACCCTGTTAGTGCATCCTTGGTACTTTTCCACCCTCTATCAAAAACTGAAGGTGGGAACCTCCTTATTTGGACGGAGTCTGGCTTGTGATTTTTCGCTTGTCTGAGTGTACCAACTTGTGTCATATTACAACACGAGAGTGCTGGGTTTTGACAAATTACGTAATCGCTCCTTGGCACCGCAGAATCGCGGTTCGGCCGTGTTTTGCCCCTGTTAAGCGGCCAGTTGGCTATTTAATTGAACACAGGATTCCGGCGTGGGCATCGGGGCCTGTGACTCGATCCATTTTAGTGACAATAATGTGGGCGACGGACAGAAGGGCAATGAACCAAAGGTTGATGTTAGCCCGGTTGGTACCAGCCGCTGTGTCGGAAATGGGGATATTCCAATCCACTCCCACATGCGACGAATATGAACCCACAGTAGGAGAATACGCTCGAGCTTATTATCTACATGCGAGGCTGCCAAGCTGTATATCGCCCCTTGATCTGCCACGGCGTGGAGCTGGCAGCTAAACAAAGGCCACTGGAGATTGGTACACTGTCCATCGTCACCCCGTGATTTCTAGCCAAGAAAGTTCTGCTTCTCGTGCTACGCTGCCTTGAATGCCTTGAAGCGCACAATGACGGGCGGCTTCTCCCACATGGCAAACAGCTTGAGATCGCGCTCCCAGTCCACCTCACCCTTGTTGACGTGCTCCCACTCCAGCTTCCATGACATCTTGGCAAAGAGCAGACGCGCCTGAAGATAGGCCATATTCTGGCCGATGCAACCGCGCGGACCCATACTGAAGGGCTTGAAGGACGCCTTGTCGTCTGTGTCAAAGACAGGGTCGTAGTCTGGGTGTCCCGCTGGGAGCCAACGCTCTGGGCAAAACTCGCGTGGTCGGCAGAAGTAACGCTCCGAGTGCGAGGTTGCGAAGATGGAGGTTTGGATACAGCACTATTTTCAATGTATTTAGAAGGTAGACCAAGCCAATTTCCATGGACACCCCAAAAAAAAGCCAGGTGAAAGAAGGACTGTGGACCTGGCGCGATCGGGCTTCGAAACAAATGAAACAAATGAAATAGGAGGAGTAGGGGGCAGGGGCGGAAGAAACTAGGCACTGCACTGACCCCCTTAGGAATGTAATGGCCGTCGACATAGTCTCCCTGGCTAATACGTGGGAGACCAAACGCGCCGTTGGTGTGGATGCGGAGCGATTCCTCGATTACCGCATTGAGCCAAGGCAGATCTTGGACAGCGTCGCCGGTAATATCAGAGTAAGAAGGGAATTGGCCACGCATCTCCTCCTGCAACTTTCCCAGCTTGTTGCTCACGAGCAGGAAGTGTACAGCCGATGTGAAGAGATTAGTGTCTGGATCAAAGCCGCCCACAATCAAGTGGTTCGCCTGGGCAACGAGAAAGTCGTCGGACGGGCGGTTGTCGTTGTCGTCTTTCACCAGCAGTGAAAAGTAGTCTGGATGCGGAAGGCAGTCGCGGCGCTCCACACGACTTCGAACGATTTGGTGGTTCTCGCGCAGGATGGTGGGGATCACCCTCGCAAGCCTGGGCGGCAAAGCGAAGATTACAAGGGGATAAAGAACCGGGAATCGTTTCATTACTTGGTTCAGGGTTCCCCAGAGGCCGACGGCGCGGAATGCCGTGAGGAAGAGATTGCTTCGACCTATAAGAGCGGGTATTGTGAGGAACAATTCATTCCAAGGAACGGGCATGGAGGTAACGGGTGCAGACCTTCTTTGACATTCCGAAAGTCGTGTCCATAGCACATGTCACCCGCGATGTCGCAGGCCAGCCAGTCAAACCACTCTAGGGAGATTAGTATATCGTTTATACCTGAAAGGTTTTGTGTCGCGTTAAATATAACCTACGTCTCTCATATCGAGTCCGGCCCCGCCACCAAGCTCTTCCAGCCTGTCGACGAAGCGATCAATGTGTTCATGCAAGGCCGGCTCCTGCTCCTTTAGAGCACGAGGGTTGAATGCAGGCGCGATCATCTTCCGGACTGCACGGTGCTTTTCTGGATCAGGGTCAGCCGCAATACCAGCATGTTCCCCTGGGATGCGTTGTAGTCCTGTTTTGATGAAAGGTCGCTGGCCCTTGAGACCGGCCATTAGGATATCTGCGGTGGCGATGGGTTAGCGGGACGCTCTGGGGTGTTGGGGAGGGATTCTGGCAGGATATTACCCCTCTGCGCTTCCGTCTTGAAGAAGGCAACCTCGTTGGGCGCGATCCGGACGATGTCTCCATACTTCTTGAAGGCTGCCTCGACAGCCCACGGATAACGACCGGTGAACCTAAACAGCGAACGGTGAGCTGTTTGTGTATAACCATAGCCGCATTCGTGGCTGCGGTGTCAGTGACCATACCAATGATAGGCATACCACAGCTCTGAGATTGCTGCAATTTTGGGGCCGGGATACTTGGCATAAGGGTGGAGGAATAATCGGTAACTAAACGCCATAGACCAGTACGACACAAACTTTGGCAGCAACGAGCAGAGATTAGCAACAAGATGACCGCCGGCAGCAAGAGAATATGGAGCCTCTTGCTACTCACCACTACGGCACCAAATAGAATCGCACTGGAAGCAGAGACATTAGGTAGAGCTTCGCCTAACGAACTCAAAGACATGGTCGGCGGTAGGTAGGGCGTAGATGGGCGAAATATGCAGTGAGATGCAGACAAAGGGTTTGGGATATACGGCCGAGGGAAGAAAATAGTATTTTCGGTCGGAGATGGTTCTTCACGTACGCAGTTCTCATCCCTATCTTGGAAAAGGAAGAAGGGAACTGCTGGCATGATTGACGGCCTAAGTGCCCGGAAAGGATCCCGCTGACATAGTTTTCCTTACCCATAGATTGAACCCAGAAGCCGGAGTTAAGTCACCTGGAACTAGAACTAAGGGAGACCACAGGGCCGAATGTACTTTGGTTGGAACAGAGCCGCCTAGATGCCGAAGGCCAATGCGCAGGTTTCAGTCGGTCCGACCACGAGGGCTGCTTATCTTTCCCGGCCACGCGTATCTTCAAGGCGCGCCCATACTCAAATTGACAGTTGGTTACATTCGGAGACAGAGAGGTGGAGAATCGGGAGATTGTTGCCTAATATCCTCAAACCTCCCGAATATACTTCTGCTGCTACCTAAACCCCGTGCGTTGAACGGGTCTTCGCACTGTACCCATCGTGCTCAGCCGCAACGGCAAACCAAGCAAACGTCAAAATCTTCCGAGTCATCACAGATCTACACTGCCTCCTAACTCCCGTAGCGCAGAGATGGTACTGTAACCCAGCCAGGGAATACGCCATTCGTCGCTTCTACACTTGCCGTGTTGCCGAAATCGGGCTCGTCTCCGAGTCGACAAACGGCCGCAAAAAACAACGTGCGGGGCATAGGTACGAGATACGCCGAGCATATCCCATGTGCTAATGGGTGGCCATAACGACAAGAACTGCATGGCCTAGCGTGAAGCGGCCTGCATCTTACTATTCTGGGTGGGCGGCAGAGCGTGAAAAAACCACATCTGTCTCAAGCACGCAGATCAAGATGCGCGTTCGGGGCTTCGTTTCGGCGGTGGGTATAATGCAGGTTGCAGAGACCCAGGGTCACCAGACCAACATCAAACCCTTCACAGTAGGAGTATTATACGAACGAAGTGTCTCCTTCCGTCATCCTATGCGTCCACGTTGCTGCTTCCGCTATTCCGATCCCAGCTCTAGCCATTGTTGAGATAGGGCTGAACCGGCTCTACTTCCCACATCCATCGCTCAGTTTTTTTTTTGGCGATCACGTGTTTATTTGATTGCCAGGTACCTATTTCCTTGTTTCTACCTCGATTATGTCTCGACACGAGCAGGATCCTATCGCCGTTATCGGAAGCGCTTGTCGCTTCGCCGGCGAGGTGTCTTCTCCATCCGAGCTCTGGAGACTTCTGGAGACTCCCCGCGACGTTCGCAGCCAGATACCCGACAACCGGTTCCGTGCAAAAGGCTTCCATCACGCAGACGGGCTGCACCATGGCCACTGCAATGTCGAGCACTCGTACCTTCTCTCAGACGACCCACGCGCGTTCGACGCGCAATTCTTCGGTGTGAAGCCTGTAGAGGCGAAGGCGCTGGATCCACAGCAGCGTCTGCTTCTCGAAATAGCGTACGAGGGCCTGGAGTCGGCCGGTTTGCCCATGGAGATGCTCCGTGGCAGCAATACGGGGGTCTTTGTGGGGCTCATGTGTGGCGACTACGAGGCCCTCCTCTTGCGTGACTTCCAGAGTATTCCGACATACCACTCCGTAGGGACAGCGCGGAGCATCATGTCAAACCGCATCTCCTACTTCTTCGACTTCCACGGTCCGTCCGTGACGATCGATACAGCCTGCTCCTCCAGTCTCGTGGCTGTCCACTTGGCTACGCGGGCGCTGCGGGCCGGAGACGCCAGGGTGGCTCTGGCGTGCGGCTCTAACCTCCTGCTCGGGCCGGAAAACTACGTAGCCGAGAGCAAGCTGAAAATGTTATCGCCGGATGGCCGGTCTCGGATGTGGGACCAAGACGCCAACGGCTATGCGCGAGGCGACGGCGTTGCTGTTCTCGTCCTGAAAACACTGGCGGCGGCGCTTCAAGACGGGGACGCCATCGAATGCGTGATTCGAGAAACCGGTGTTAACCACGACGGCGCAACCCAGGGAATCACGATGCCCAGTGCCACGGCCCAGGTCGCTTTGATCCGTGATACCTATGCTAGGGCTGGCCTTGATCTCGCCAAGGAGGAAGACCGCTGCCAGTATTTCGAGGCCCACGGCACCGGCACACCGGCGGGCGATCCGGTCGAGGCCGAGGCGATTCAACGGGCCTTGGGCGGCGACCGCGCATCACAGCATCCGCTCTATGTCGGGTCGGTCAAGACCGTGCTTGGACATACCGAGGGAACCGCCGGCATCGCCGGGATCCTCAAGGCATCGCTAGCGCTACAAGCCGGCCGCATCCCCCCGAATCTCCTCTTCCATCGTCTAAGCCCGCGGATTGCCCCGTTCTACACCAACTTGGAGATCCCCACCGTCGCGAAGCCGTGGCCAGAGGTAGCCGCGGGAAAGCCGCGCCGTGCCAGCGTCAACAGCTTCGGGTTCGGCGGTGCCAACGCACACGCCATCCTCGAGAGCTTCGACGCTAGCAGGGCCATGGTACGGACCCAAGATGCAGCGAGACGGCAACCGTTCGCCCCCTTTGTATTTTCCGCAGGCTCGGAGAAATCGCTGCGTGCCCTTCTATCGTCGTATGCTGAGATGCTCAGCAGCAGCAACGAACCCCCTGACGCCCGAGATCTGGCATGGACACTGTTCCAGCGCAAGTCAGCTCTACCGTTCCGGATCGCTTTTCCAGGGGGATCGGCGGAGCGTCTTGCGGAAGCTATCCATACAAAACTTCAGGCCGAGCCGCCTCCGACTGGCACAAAATCGCCAGCCTCCTCAGCGTCGAACCCCATGCGCATCTTGGCCATATTCACCGGACAAGGTGCCCAGTACGCACGTATGGGCGCTGAGCTGATCGAAACATCGCCCTTTGCACGTAGAGTGATTCAGGGGTTGGAGGCGCATCTTTCCCAGCTTCCCGAGGACGATCGCCCGTCCTGGTCGCTAGAAGCCGAGCTCCTGGCCGAGGCTTCCTCGGCCCGTCTCCACGAGGCCGTAGTCTCGCAGCCTTTGTGCACCGCTGTTCAGATTCTGCTGGTCAAGTTGCTCCGGGCTGCTCACGTCAAGCTAGATGGTCTCGTCGGTCACTCATCGGGAGAGATTGCCGCCGCCTACGCCGCCGGCTATATTTCCTCGCGGGACGCAATGTGCATCGCGTACTACCGCGGTCTTCATTGCCAACTTGCAGCCGGTCCCGGCGGCCGTGGCATGGCCGGGGCCATGCTGGCTGTCGGAACTACCATGGAGGATGCGAGCTCGCTCTGCGGGCTGCCTGAATTCGCCGGGCGGGCCGGCATCGCTGCTGTAAACTCGTCTTCGAGTCTGACCCTTTCAGGCGACAGCGACGCCATTGGGGAACTGGAGAACATTTTCGAGGACGAGAAAAAGTTCAAGAGGCTGCTACGGGTCGACAAGGCTTACCATTCTCACCACATGCTGCCGTGCTCCGAACCCTACGCGAAGTCGCTCCGGGCGTGCAACATCCAGGTGCTGGCTCCGCCGCCCGTGGGCAGCGGCCGTTGGTATTCGACCGTCTACGAAGGAGTCGGTGATGAATTTGATAAGGACAAGCTCGCCGACTCCTACTGGGTCGATAATATGATCCGTCCGGTTCTCTTCTCCCAGGCTCTTGCCACCGCCGTCGTTGCTTCGGCTCCGTTCGATATAGTGTTAGAGATTGGGGCCCATCCAGCGTTAAAAGGGCCGGTGAGCCAAAATCTTCAAGAGTTTCTCGGACAAACCCTCCCCTACTCCAGCATGCTTTCTCGCGGGGTTAGCGCCACCGAGGCCGCGTCGAGTGCCATGGGATTCCTCTGGGTGCACCTCCCTCGGCAATCGATCGATCTGACCAAGTACGAGGAGATGATGAGCGACCACTCAGTCTTTAACCTTATCAAAGGTCTTCCTACATACCCATGGAATCACGAGACGAAATACTGGCACGAGTCACGCATATCGAGGAACTTCCGCCAACGGAGGGGAAGCGTGCACTCCCTACTCGGGGACATCACGCCTGATAGCTCTCCGCATCACCTCAGCTGGAGAAATTTGCTGCGAACAAGGGAGCTCGAGTGGTTGCCCGGACATCAGCTTCAGAATCAGACCGTGTTTCCAGCTGCGGGCTATCTCGCTTCTGCCCTGGAGGCTTCCCGAGCTTTGGTTACCGGCGGACGCGAAATACAACTCATCGAACTCGACAATTTTGTCATCCATCACTCGATAGCATTTGACGATGACGACACTGGTGTTGAGACGCTAATTTCCCTGACCGAGGTCAGCAGCAGCAGCAGCAGCAGCAACGAGCACACCACCACCAGCAGCGTTCGGGCCAAGTTCACCTACTCTGCGGCCCTCGGCAGAGAGCCCGAAAGCCTTACACTAGCTGCCAGCGGGATGGTACATCTCCGGCTCGGCGGATCCTCCCCCACCGTGCTACCAAAGAGAGGCCCCTCCGTTCCGCACATGATCGACGTGGAAACGAATCGGTTTTACAGTGCTCTTGCCAACGTGGGGTATAGCTATAGCGGTGCCTTTCAAGGCCTCTCGTCACTGAAGAGGAAGCTGGGCCATGCGTCCGGTCTCATCAAGGTAGCTTCCCTCCTCGGCCCGAAGGAAGAGGACTTACTGGTGCATCCGGCCACACTCGACTGTGCCCTCCAGTCCATCATACTCGCATACAGCTACCCGAACGACGGAAGGCTGTGGTCCTTACACGTCCCGACCAGCTTTTCAAGACTCCGAGTGAATCCCTGTCTGTGTGGCCCGAATTGGTCGAGCGCCGAGTCAGTGGCATTCGACTCCATCGCCCTGGACGGAGGCGGGGGAGGAGGAGGAAGAGGAGGCATTCTTGGCGACGTTGACATTTTTGGACAAGAGGCGCAGAATGTAGCGATACAGCTCGAAGGCATGAGAGCGGTTCCCTTCGCAGAGGCGACCTCGGCCACCGACAAAAAGCTATTCTCCTTTACAAGCTGGAGGAGCATGTACCCGGACGAAGAACTGGTAGCGCATGACGATGTGGTGACCGAGGAAGAGGAAGGCCTCGCCTATGTTCTAGAGCGGATCGCAACCTTCTTCACGAGGAAGTTTGACCAAGAGCTTCCGCTCGATCACCCAGCCAGGTCGCAGCACCCCTTCAGCGACTACCTGACTTTTTGCTGCCATGTCAACGAACTTCAGCGATGTGGGAAGCACACGTATGCCAAGAAAGAGTGGCTGAACGATACGCTGGACGACATCTTGGCGAGTAGCGCACGGTATGTTTGCTGCTGACGTCGTACTCGGCGTGGCTGCAACAGAATCGTCAAGGCTAACCAGACTATGCAATCCAGATATGCCCAGACTCCGGATGTGAGAATCATGAGAATGGTTGGGGAGCAGATGCCCCGTGTGTTCCGAGGCGAAACTACGATTCTAGAGCACCTGCGTCCGAACAACCTTCTGGATGACTACTATGTCGGGGCGCTCGGCTTCCCCAAGTTCTCCAAGTGGCTGGGTCGTACCGTCAAACAGATCGCCCACAGGTATCCGCATATGAACGTTTTAGAAATAGGTCAGTCCCCCCCGTTCTCGTACCATAGCGACACGCCAACCCCCTCCCTCCCAGCATTACTGACTTCTCTCTGGGTTATTACCAGGTGCTGGTACCGGCGGCGCAACCAAGAGTATTCTGAGGATGGTCGGAAATGATTTTGCATCGTACACATTCACCGACATTTCCAGTGGCTTCTTTGAGATGGCGCAGTCTGCTCTCGCAGAATACGAGGACCGCATGACGTTCCGAACTTTCGATGCTAATCGTGATCCCGTCTCTCAGGGGTTTGCCCCCGGTTCGTACGACTTGATCGTCGCGTCCTTTGTCATTCACGCCACCGAGAAGCTGGAAATCACCATGCGTAATCTGCGGCGCTTGTTGAGGCCGGGGGGTTTCGTTGCCGTTGCCGAGAGCACCAACAATGACCAGACACGGGCCGGCTTCATCTTTGGCACACTCCCGGGCTGGTGGGCTGGCGCTGACGAAGGCCGGGTCCTCTCGCCCTGTGTGTCCGCGGCGCGGTGGGACGCTGTGCTCAAAAATTCAGGCTTTTCGGGCATCGATTCGGTCACACCGGAGCACTTTGAGCGGATCTATGCCGGGTCCGTCTTCGTATCGCAGGCCGTGGATGACCGCGTCTCCTTCCTCCGCGAGCCACTAGCCGCAGACCTCCCTCCCATCATCCCAACCGGCGAGCCACTTCTCCAGGATTTAATCATCCTCGGCGGAAGCTCGCTACGGGTTGCCCGCCTAATTACGAGCGTCGAAAAGACCCTAAAACGGTATTCGCGGTCTATCACAGTGCTCAAAACCCTCAGCGATGTCGATGCTAGAATCCTAGCGGACGGATCCACCGTCCTCAGCTTGATCGAGCTGGACGCACCCATCTTCGCGGACGTGACTCCGGCCGACTTTGGGACGTTCAAATCCATCTTCCAATCCAACATCAGCCTCCTCTGGGTCACCAGCGGTCGACGCGCCGACGACGCTTTCTCCAACATGGTGGCCGGCTTTGGTCGGACCGCCGTTCACGAAGTCCCGGAGCTCCATCTCCAGCTCCTCGACTTCGAAGCTGCTCGCGACCGCATCGACGCAAGGGAGTTATCCGAGGCCCTTCTCCAGTTCAGGCTCGGAGGCGACTTAGCAAGGAGAGGTGGTGGCCTTTATCGCAGCGACCTCCTGTGGTCTGTAGAGCCGGAAGTCGTCGTCGATGCCGAGGGGCGCCGGCTGATACCGCGGCAAGAGATGCGGCCTGACGCGAATGAACGGTACAATTCGGAGCGTCGCCCCATCACCCGGCCCATAATTCTTGACAAGCGCAGTGCTGTCGTGCTGAAGAAAAAGAAGAGCGGTAGCGATTATTATTATTTCCTGAATGCGTCGTCGCACGGAACCAGCCCCAGCGACGCCCCCGATACGTCCGAGGCCACCATAGAGCTGGAAACCACTCTGGGGACCGTCACAGCTCTCCGGACCCGTCTCGGCCACCGATTTCTCGCGCTGGGAATCAACCGACGCACTGGCACGAAACACGTCGCCCTTACCGAGTCTCTAGCCTCTCTCCATTGCGTCCCGGCGAATGCCACGGTGCCCTACAAGCCGCCAGTAGATTGCTCTGATGCACAGGCTCTGGCACAGTTTGCTGCTGCGTTGATTTCAAGTGCCATTGCGCATTCTATCCTCCCCGGCCAAACTGTCCTCGTCCACAACCCGACACACCTCATCGCCACGTCGGTTCACCGGCGGCTCTCGGCCAAGGGAGCGCACGCCATCTTCACTACCGACCTCGATCTCTCCAACGACGCGCCGCCTTCCTGGACTCGGTTATCGCCCTGCATGCCCAGGCGCGACGTGCAGCGGCTCGTCCCCATGAAGGAGGTATCCGGCGCTTGGGAGATCCCCGCCGCCGCCGGTAGGGCGGGGCAACCTTCGGCATGGGAGCTTCTCCTGTCTTTACTTCCTGTTGGATGCCGAGTCGAGACCGCAGACACAATCTTCTCCGATCAAGCTAGCCCCATCCTACTACCGGGCGAGGAGCTCAGCAACGCCATTGCGCACAGCAACAGCGAGGAGGAGGAGGAGGAGAAGTGGGGTCCCCAGCCGATAGCCCCATATTGGGAGCCGGAAACCATCAGCCTGGCAGATATAGCCAAAGGTGTTAAACCTACCAGCCCGCTCTCGATGGTGAGCTGGGACTGCTCGTCGCCCCTGCCCGTCCGCGTCACCCGCTTAGACACCAAGCCTCTCTTGAGGGCCGACAGGACCTACTGGCTGGTCGGTCTATCCGGGACGCTTGGTCTGTCACTGTCCGATTGGATGATTGCCAAGCAGGGTGCTAGATACCTGGTTATATCGAGCCGGAATCCTGCCAAGATCGATCCCGCCTGGATCGAGATGCACAGGCAGAAAGGGGTCATCGTGGAACTATTCGCCAGGTAAAAATTTCTACCTACACTTATCTTCCTCCCTTAGCCCCCTGATTTTTGGGAGGGATTTTCTTTTCTTCTGTTCTTTTCTTTTCTTTTTTTTTTTTTTTTTAAAAAAAAAAAGGTTGTTGCTGATTTATGATGGCGAAAAAAAAACAGTGATGTGACCAACGAAGAGGACGTGAAGGCGCTCTATAGTACCATCAGCCATAAGCTTCCTCCGGTCGCCGGCGTGGTCCATGGTGCCATGGTGCTGAGAGACACCGTAATCCGCGACATGAGCTTCGAGCAGATGACCGATGTATTAAAGCCGCGAGTCCAAGGCACCCTAAATCTCGACAGGATCTTGAACGGGGACCTTGAATTCTTCATCCTGCTCTCCTCGATGACGGGCGTGATAGGAAACATGGGGCAAGCCAACTACACCACGGCTAATGCCTTCATGTCCAGCCTCGCGGCCAATCGGCGAAAGCGAGGTCTCGCCGCTTCCGTGGTGAACGTGGGGGTGATTGTCGGTGCGGGCTACGTGACGCGGGAGGTGAGCAACATGGACGAAACAAGGCTCGACCGCGGCGGCATGATGAGGATGTCCGAGACCGACTTCCACCAAATGATCGCCGAGGCCATCGAGACCGGCAGGCCCGGCTCGCACCACGATCCCGAGGTCTCCACGGGGCTGCGGGAAATCCCCGAGAACTCCCCATTCCTCCCGACCTGGCACGACAATCCCAAATTTTCGAGATTTGTCTTGAGAGAGTCAACAAACGGTGGTGACAAAGGCGCCGAAAGGACCGGACTCTCGGTCCAGCAACGACTGCAAGCGGCTGAGGTGGAGGACGAAGTTCGTACACTGATCAAAGGTGAGCGAGTGTGTGTGTGTGTGTGTGTGTGTGTGTGTGTGTCTGCCATGTTACTGTATTTCTTGTGTTTGATGATGGTTGGCAACAGAGTAAAGCTGACGCGTTAGGGGAGGAAGAAACTCTTGGGGCAAAGCTTCGAGCTGTCCTGCAGATGGATACCGACGACGATTCCTTGCTAGGTATGCGCACCGACGAGATTGGCCTCGACTCGCTGATCGCGGTCGATATCCGCTCGTGGTTCTTGAAGAACTACGAGGTTGGCATTCCGGTCCTGAAGATACTGGGCGGTGCAGGCATCGCCGACCTAGTGGAACAGGCCCTCGATGAACTGCCCATAAGCCTTGCCCCCAACTTGAAGCGACATCAGAGCGACTCTCCTCGCGCGCAGACTGTCGGTGATGTCGTTTCTTCCCAGTCACCCCCCGACTCATCGATATCCAGCTCCGGGTCGGATAGTATTCTCTCGCCCCCAGCCGAAGCGGCCATCACAGAGCCGTCGGTGGGCAGTGTAGACGTGGACGTGGACGTGGACGTGGACGTGGAAGCCGAGCCGATGCCCCGGCTGCACACTTTGAGATCGGCCAGCCTGTCCTTCTCGCAGTCGATGTTTTGGTTCGTCCATGCCCTGACAGACGACAAAACAACTCTCAACCACACGGGGCTGTTCCGCCTCACCGGAAATCTCCGAGTGGACGATATGCGAAGGGCGGTCAAGGCGGTCGGGCAGCAGCACGAGGCCTTGCGAACTTGCTTTCGCGCCGTTGACGACACCCAGGGCATTGTCCAGAGCGTGCTGCACACAGGCACGCTCCGGCTGGAACAGGCCCGAGTCGACCAAGATTCGGATATAAAAAGGGAGTTCGAGGCCATGAAGGCGCATATCTACGACCTGGCCTCAGGCCAAGTGATGCGTATCCGCCTCCTCACCCGGGAATCGCCGTCGGCGGCCCATTATCTCCTTGTCGGATGCCACCACATCAACGTCGATGGCATAAGCCAGCAGGTTTTGCTAGCCGACCTAGAAAAGGCGTACAGGGGACAGGCCTTGGACCACAGCGTCCTGCAGTATCCGGAGTACGCCGCCAGGCAGAGGGCCGATGCGGCCAAGGGGGCGTTCGCTGACGATATTTCGTTCTGGAAACAGGAGTTCGCCACTGTTCCCGACCCTCTGCCCCTCACCCGCAGTCGAGCCGCCAGCCGACAGCCTCTTGCCAAGTACGTCGCCAACAGGCTCCAGCTGCGCGTCGAGTCGGCACTTGCGGACCGCATCCGCCGTGTGTCGAGAGAACACAGGGCGACGGCCTTCCATTTCTATCTCACAGCATTCGAGATACTGCTGTACCGGCTCACCGGCGCCCGTGACTTCTCCATCGGCATCGCGGACGGGAACCGAAAGGACGAGGAGACGATCGCATGCTTTGGTCCCCTCGTGAACCTCGTGCCGACGCGCTACCGGGTCACGCCGCGGACGTTCGGCCAGGAGCTGTCGGAAAACCGCGCAAAAACCTATGCGGCCCTGGCTCATTCGCGCCTCCCGTTCGAGATGCTGCTAAGCGAACTGCGCGTGGCTCGGTCGCCCACCCACAGTCCCATTTTCCAGGCCTTCATCGACTACCGCCAAGGTACCAAGGAGAAGTCGTCACTTGCTGACCTCGAGCTGGAGCTGTTGGACTTCGAGCCGGGCCGGACGGCCTACGACCTGAGCATCGACATCATCGACAACCCCGGCCGAGATGCCTCCATCTCAGTGATAGGCCAGGGGTCCTTGTACTCTAAGACGGACATGCAGGCCATTACCGATAGCTACGAAGACATCCTGGTGGACTTCTCATTGCTCCCTCAGAAACGCATTACCGATGATGACTGGCAGTTCCGGGATGCGTACTTAAAACGAAGCTTAGAGGTCGGCCGAGGTAAGCTATCTTGGTTTTTTTGGGGGGGTTTTTTTTTCGGGGCGGAAAAAGTAAAAAGAGGTGGGCTCGTAACTAACCAGGACATGGAAAACCCCTCTAGGGACTTCATTCACAAACCAGTGGCCGGACACGCTTCTCCACCGGCTCGCTGCCGTCGTCCAACAGAATAGGCAAAAGACAGCGGTTACCACGGCGGGTGGCATGTCATGCACGTACGAAGAACTAGAGAAGAGGATGGACGCGATTGCACAGACTCTGCTGCTTGAAGGCGGCGTGCTCCCCGGGGATCGAGTTGCCATCTATGAGGGGTCCGGGTGCGACTGGGTCGCCTCCATGCTCGCCGTGTTAAAGATAGGAGCGGTTCACGTGCCTTTGGACCCCAGGGCGAGGGCCGCCAGGCTGGCTGCCGTGGTGGCCGATTGCCAGCCTGCCGCTGTCCTGGTGGATGGAATGCAGCAATCGCGGTGCCGAGACCTGCTGGGAGCTTCCAACACCTTTGTCCTCGACGTGGCATCCGCACCTCGCGCCCCATTGCGTCCGATCCAGATCGTCGCAGCGCCCGATGGCCCCGCCATCGTCCTTTACACAAGCGGCTCGACCGGCACGCCAAAGGGGGTTCTTCTCAAACACTCGAATCTCCGGCACGAGGTCGAAGTCTCGGCCCAGGCCTTTGGGCTGGGGTCTGACGCCGTCATCCTCCAGCAAAGCTCCTTTAGCTTCGACATGTCGATGCTGCAGATGCTGCTGGCGCTCTCGCTGGGCGGAACGCTCTGTATGGTCTCCGAGGATATGCGCGGCGACCCTCTGGCGATCACGGGCTTCATGGTCGAGCAGCATGTCAGCTTCACGTGCGCCACGCCTTCCGAATACGCTAGCTGGCTACGTTACGGAGACCAGGACCGGCTGCGACGCTCCTCGTGGACCGCGGCGCTTAGCGGTGGGGAATCCGTGACAGACGATTTGCTGTCCCAGTTCCGAACCCTAGACAAGCACGATTTGCGCCTGTTCAACGGGTACGGGCCGACGGAGACGACGTGCTGCTCGACCAAGACGGAGCTTCACTACCGAGACAAGAGTCTCTACACGGACGGAATCCCCGTTGGGCGGGCCTCGCCAAACGAGTCCATCTACATTCTCGATGAGCAGATGCGGCTTTTGCCGATCGGCCTTCCCGGCGAGATCGCCATCGGCGGCGTCGGTGTAGCCGCGGGCTACCTCCACCACCACGACCAGGTGCACACCAATCCGTCATTCGTACATGACAAGTATGCGAGCCCAGATTACGAGGAGAGAGGATGGACGACCATGTACCGGACCAGAGACCGCGGTCGCCTTCTGGGGGACGGGAGTCTTCTTGTCGAGGGCCGAATCGAAGGCGATACGGAAATCAAGCTTCGTGGGATGAGAGTCGACTTGAGAGACGTGGAGCGGGCCGTCATGGCCGTAGCCGGCGGCACCATCGCAGAGGCCGTCGTGTCCGTTCCTTCGACCTCCTCGGCAGACAGCGACGCCCAAGCCCTGGTCGGCCACATAGTCTTTGCCCCAGGCCGTGCTCCGGCCGACCAGGCGTCGTACCTCAGACGCCTTGTCGATGACCTCCCGCTACCTGCGTACATGTGCCCCTATGCGCTCGTACCTGTCAATCAACTCCCAAAGACGTCATCATCGAAGCTCGATAGACATGCCGTCCGCTCCCTGCCAATAACGCTGACCCAAGCAGGCATCCAGACATGCGGACCGCAGTCGCCGATGGAGGCTCGACTTAAGGCCCTGTGGCTTGAGGTCCTACGGCTGCCGGGGACAATCGGCGCCGTGGATATCCACCCCGAGTCGGACTTCTTCCACGTCGGTGGCACCTCGATGCTTCTTGTCGAGGTACAGGCCAAAATTCGCAGGCAGCTCGGGCTCTTGGTCCCATTGATCAAGCTCTTCCATTCGAGCACTCTGAAATCGATGGCGCGTCTGCTTGACCAAAGCAGCCCCGAGGAGGGGGAGGAGGAGGAGGACGAGGACGAGGACGAGGAGGAGGAGATAGACTGGGACGCAGAGACGAACCCGGCCCCCAACGCACAATACCCTGTACTACGAAACCCGGTGCCCGCCGCCGCCCCTCCCAAAGTCGTCGTGCTCACCGGCGCATCCGGAAACTTGGGGCGCCATATCCTCCAACAGCTCCTGGAAACACCGGAAATCGTAAAGATCGTATGCATCGCCGTCCGCCAGCTCCAGCAGAAGCTGGACGCTGGATCCCTTCCCCGCGCTGACGGCCGCATCTCCTATTACGAGGGCGACCTACGAAGTCCGCTCCTCGGCCTCGCCCCGGCCGACTGCGAGGCCATCTTTGGCGAAGCAGACGCATTGATCCACAATGGTGCCGACGTCTCGCACCTAAAGAGCTACTCGACCCTCCGTGCGGCCAATGTGGCGTCGACGGGGGCGCTGGCCCACCTCTGCGCGGCCCGCCGTATTCCGATTCACTACGTCTCGAGTGCCCAGGTGGCCACGCTCCGGGTTCGCGACGTCTTCGGCGAGGGCTCGGCCCGTGATGCACCGCCGCCGGTCGACGGCTCGGACGGCTACGCGGCGTCCAAGTGGGCCAGCGAGCGCATGCTCGAGCGTATGAGCGACTCGGTGGGCCTGCGCGTGTGGATCCACCGGCCGTCGAGCATCATCATGCACGCAGGCGACCCCGGCGAGGAGAAGGACGATGCACCCGCGGACCTGATCCACGCTGTCTTGCGGTACTCTCGAAAGCTCAAGGCCGTGCCCGTGTCGGAAAACCTGCGCGGCATGCTCGACTTCGTCTCGATCGAGAATGCGAGCGCGGGTATCGTCAGCAGCGTAGTGTCGGGTGAGCAGCGGGCGGATAGGAAGGCCCTGGTACATTATGTGCACCACACGGGCGATCTGCAAATTCCCCTAAGGGGGATGAAGAAGTACCTAGAGGAGAAGAGTGGAGACATGACCAAGTACGTAGAGCTGCCTATTGGGGAGTGGGCTGCCAAGGCGGAGCGAGCCGGGCTTGGCTCCATGGAAGCAACAGTGATTGGCAATGTCCGGAACTTGGGCATGTTGATGTTTCCGAAGCTTGTAAAAGGCAACTCGGAGACCGATGCTGGTTGACTTGGGCGCGGAAACCACTCTAATTAGCTGCTGTCAGAAGCACTGCACACTGGATTGGATGGATTTGAAGGGGGTTGGAACCGCTTGATTGTCTTGCTCGTAGAATCGTCCTTCTGGCTCTGGCTGCAAGCTAGAGCGTTCTTTACATCATTCAAAGTCGCTCGTTCGCTTCTTTCCGTCAGCATCCCATACCTACTTTCCAACTTTATTCGCACGTCACCTTATAAACCGGCTGTAACAGCGCTTATATCACAGCCATCTGACTTCACAGGCCAGGTGAACGTGGGATGGAGGGCGCATGGGACCTATTTGAGCGTGCCTTGAATCACCCTAATTGGTGCGTCCCGGTGAGCCAAAGCAGCTCCGAACACAAATGCCACGGATTGGCTTCTTGCACTGTAGTGTTTCGACTTCTAGGTAGACCTGTCGTAGACGTATGATCCTTTCTAGCGACGTAGATCTATGTCTGAATCATATGTTGTGTAAAAGTCCGAACAGTCTAGTCTTGAAACTTTTTCCCATGGATCTATCATTAGAAGCTGAGCGCTGGTGACACACGCTCCTATTTACATTCATTCAGGGTGGTGATAACCAAACACCATATATGCATACCGGGAGCTGCACCTATTTAGATGGCATCTTCCTCATGCCTGTTTTTCAGGTCAGTCACCATCGCTACCAGGGTTAAAGATTGCCAGGCCGGGCGGCACACACTCACCAGCTCAAACACCTCAAGGCCGACGAGATCCGGCCCTGCAGCTGAAGTCGAGAAGACAACCGTGTTGTTGGTGCCCGCGCGGAGACCCTCGAGCTCAATATTCAGCCTGCCTGTCTCGTACCAGTTGCCACCTGCGATGGGCCACTGCCACGTCTTGGCCGTCCCACCGTTGACTTGCACAGCCATTGGTCGCACACTCGCACCGTCGGCCCAGGCGCTACCGAGGGCCACGTCGTACTGGATGTAGTCGACTCCGACCACTTTCTTCCCGCCGCTGGTCCCGCCACTGACGTTGCTAAACGTGACGCGTCCCGAGCTGCCCATGGCCACCTTTTTGTTTCCGGGGAGACACTGACTCGACGAGCAGCTTTGCGTCTTCGCCGAGCCCGACAGCTGCGCCGCCGTCGCGAGGTAGTACCCAACCGACTTCTCGGCCGTGGTGGACTTCACAATATTAGAAAGCACTAGAATCTTAAGTTGGTGGCCTGCTATAGGTGCGCTATAGGTACCGTTGAGCTTGATGTCGGCCTTGGCCCACACGTCGCGGGCGTCGGCGGAGGTGACGTTGACCACGGAGGCGAGGTTCACCGTCACGCTTGTTGATGCGGCGTTCCAGTTGGATACGGCCAAGACCATGCGATCGCCCGAGAGCGGGCCGGCCCACACGTCGTACTGCTCCTGCGAGTAGCGACGCACGAGCGCGGCGGCGGTTCCCAGCGCGTCCTGGTTGAGGGCAATGATCTCCTTGTTCATAAGGATGTCGAGCGACGCCTGCGAAATGGTGGTCATGGGTGCGCCGATGATGAGCGGCGACTTCTCGATAGCCCAGAGACCAAAGTGAAACCTTTCTTCCTCGGTAGAAATGGCCTTGAGCCCGACGCTGCAGGATTGTAATGTAGTGAGCCTCGGTCCCCATGAAAATGGGATGCGTCGCCAGTCTGGGTGGGTAACCTACGTGAGCATGTCCATGTCGGCATACGCGCCAGGCTTGATCCACTTGACGAGCGGCGGGATCTGGTTGGCGATGCGCCAGATGCTCTTCCAGTTGTTCTGAATATCGTTACTCATCCTGTAAGAGTTGCCCAACTCCGCAAACTGCCTGATGTTCTCGCCCACGCCCCACTGACAGATTTGATACACTATGGGCCGCGAGGTGGCGTTGAGCGCATCGGCCATCGTCCGGAACCGCGCCGGGTTCACCGACACAGCGCCGTTGTAGTTCGCCATGTTGGTCTTATCGTCCGAGTAACAGTTGTCGTACCTAAAATAAGGGGTCAGTTCCGTCTGAATAATAGACCGTCGACAGAGGAGGGGCTTGAGCTTGTTACTTCAGCGAGTCCGCGCCCCAGTCGCTAAAGCTTTGAGCGTCAACCTTCTCGAAGCCTAAAACCTCGGCATCAATACCTATCTACTAGCCCACGAATTTACAGGAATAGCGTAGGATCCCACGAACCCAGAGATGCCGGAAGGTTGGGATTTGTGTTGCCGCATTGGTAGTAACCTGATCTCGGCCGCTTTGTTAGTAATGGAAGGCGATATAGCTTGGCTCGGAAGAGAGATCCCAAGTACCCGCTCCGGAATAAAGGCCAAATTGCAGGCCCTTGCTGTGGAGCCAGTCGCCCAAGGCCTTTCCGCCCGAGGGGAACTTGGCCGGGTTCCAGACGAGGCGCTGGGAGCTGTCGCGCTCAGGGCTCATCCACCCGCAGTCGGGCGTGACGACGATGTACCCAACCTTGTCGGCGCCCTTGTCAATGAGCGCCTGGGCATTGGTCTTGACGATGCTCTCGCTCGGGTTGCAATTGTAGCCGTTGTACGTGTTCCATCTGCCGCAGCCCGAATGGTTAGCTTCTGCCGCATTTCTGCGAGCCCCGCGTTCGAGATCATACCCCATCTGAGGCCCATTCGTACGCTGGAGCTTTGCGCTCGCTAGTGCGGCGAGGAAGGCGACGAAAGCCGCTTGAACAGTGATATTGCGACCCATCTTGGACAGTAGGTAGCTTTAACCCGTGTAGTTCCGTGTGCTGCTGGACGGCAAGGAGCGCTGTTCGGTAGGTGGCTTATATGTGTCGACTGTAACTGGCACGTCAGTCTTTCGAATCTAGTGTTTCCCTTACTCCCCGGTCTGGAAGGTGTCATTGCCTGTATAATGGTGCCGTCCCGGATTATCTTTCCTGATTTGCCGCTTTGCCAGGTGGTGGCTGGATGGAAAACCCTGAAGCGCACCTATCGGTGATGTTGTCCCGTATTGCAGCTCTTTACCCACCAATGGGTGAATGAACTGAACTAGCGATCCAATATCAGCCGGCCGTTAAGAGCACCTGTGCGGTCCCACCAGTAGCTAAGATCCTTCATAGGACCAGGCAACACAGCAGCAAGTAGTGTATTCTATCTCCGTGTCTCCAGATCAGCTGCATCCGCTCGGGAGACTCGTGCGATGGCGATATGGGCCTCCGCCTGGGCCACGCCTGTGGCTAATGTGAGGAATTCCCTTGCAATGGCCTGCGCCCTGATAATTCCCGGGTGCTATCTGTACCAACTCGGCTTTAGAACTGCTCCCGAGCACGGAACACGGGAATACGCTTCATTGGGGACGGGCAGTGGTTGCCGTGGGCTGTGCTGTAAGCATAGTTCTTGACATCGGCCGTATTGACGCAGTCAGGGAAGCGGAGAATAGTTTGGAGGTAGCCGTTACAGGTGATCCGGGGCATTAGTGCCCCGTCCTCCCTGAATCCTATCGACGTCGGTCTGACGCTACCACTAGACCCTGGGCAACACCATCAGCAGAGCGAGTGCAACGTATAAACGGCGTGGATGGGTGGAGATAATGTTCAGAACTACAACGCTGTCCGCAATCTCGGATGCCTCTTTTTCAAGGTCAAGTTTCTATCTCGTGCTCGGAAAAGGCTAGCCTGGAGTTGCGATTGGCGCGAATTCCTTAGAAGGACCGCGCAATAATGGAGATTTTCTTCAAGTTGGAGAGTCCCCGAATGGCATCGCGAGATCGGATGGTCCACCCCGAAACGGCAGCCGTCTGAATTAAGGAGTGGTACGACTTCTACACAGAATTAAGAAAGGACTATTAGTCTGTTAAAAAGCTCGGGGCTCAAGACCGTACTTATATAAGCCCTTATCACTTCTGAAAAAGTCCAATACTAACTGTCAGTTCCTCTAAGACGCATATAGTTGACCGATTGAACTTTCAAGACCAACTTTCCTCCCCACAGTCGCAACCATCAACATCAACCTGCAAACCACCTTTCAACCGCCACCATCACGACTAACCTCCCTACGCATGACTCTTCGTCACGTTTGATCAGTCTAGATCAGCCCCGGCTCAGCTTCGGCTAATATCTGCTCGTTGAACAGCACAGCCTTTCGAGAATGTGCAGTTTTAGCCAAAGGACCCAAAAATGGCCCCCATGCAAGCAAAGGGCCTAGAATTGGGACATTCGCACCCGTAATAGCCACCACCCAGAGCTTCATGTACAATTCGTCCAGCCTTCCGCTTGAGAATGTGGAACGTTTCACTGAGGGTACGGAGCTCATGGGAGCAGCGGAAGTGCAGTTGCAAAGTGACTTTGTCAGTTGCAGTAAAGGCCGTCCTGCTCTTTTAATCATGTAGCCATGTAAGGATTACTTTTAGGCCATCTGCTCCGTGTACCTCTTTGCACGGAGCAGATGGCCCCTGTCTTTAGCTTGAGCTGGCCTCTATCACGGAATCCCCATCTAGCATCTCGCTGGAGAGCACGTGACAATTCGGACGAATCGATTGACAAGATCGCACCAGCGAAATAAGGCAGAAGACAAAACAGACACTTGTTGAACAGAGCTAGTGGCATTCATTGGGCGCGGTATTCTCTTGCGATACAGGACAACCCTCTGAGGGCTCGGGGGCGTCCTCAATGGCGCAGTGGTACATTCAATGAGGCTTACGAGGAGGGTTTTCGATGTAGTAGGGAACAGATTAGGGAACAGATCGAATGTATAGACGCCCTTCTCGAGGCCTAAGAGGGCATGCACTTCAAACCCTACGGTTCCTTGTTGGAGTAGAGATTACAGATTACGAGTAGGTACAAGAAGTTTTTATATTTGCGCCCTGCTAATGCAATACAGGAAAATTCGTACAGTCGAAACTTGGACTTATACAGGCGAAATGCCATCCGAATCACCCTCGATCGGCCCCCTTGCTAGCCAAAACCGTAGATGTAACAGGAAGGGGAACCAGCTGACCAGCTGCATCATGACTCCCCTTGAATCGTGCGGTTGGGCGGGCCGAGCTACCGGTGTCTGCGTCGTGCCTTGCGGGGCCGTACTTGTAGCTCCAGCGACCCAGGATACTTTCATAAACTGTCGAATACTGTGAAGACAAGTTGCGGCGAACTGAGGGGGTCGGGCCAAAAGGTACGAAGGAATCATGCCCAGGATAACCATCAAGACGAAGTTCTGAGGAGTCTTGGAGAATGGGAACGCTTCCTGAGGCATCGAAAACGCGGCGATGACAAGAGGTAGGGGGTAGAGAACCTGAAGAATGAGGCAAAACTGGTTAGACAGAGGTACTTGTGGGACACAGAAGGAACTTTGGGGGGGCTCACAAAGTCCATCAGGGCGATGTTTCGCATCGATAGCGTGGTCTGGAAGTCCTTGAGGGCTATCGTTCTGTCCGTCTGTTGAAAAGTTAGAGGAAATCAAAGTGTAAAGAGAAGGACTCACAGCTGCGCCATTAGGTTTCTCCAACCTGTCCTCTAGTTGCTTCAGCAACTTGAGCTTCGTTTTCAGCTCGTCACCCAGCCTGAGAATGTTGTTGATATGGGCCATGTCCATGTCGACGGTGTCTTTTGACAAGAGATGGCGCATATCTCCATCCCTGAACTGATCGAGCTCCATGGTTGTCTTGGACAGGTTATAGGCCAAGTCCTTTACGACGCTGTGCATGGTAATATTCCAGTTGGTAAACTCTTCAAGGCGTCGACCGAAGTTTTCTTCTTGGGGTTTGGGTAGAGTTGGACATCTGCGTATGCGTCTTAGATGGATGGGGGAAATCAAAAAAAGCCTGAAAGTAGAGAAACATGCCTGTGGCACACAGTCTCCTCTATCTTGCTCACAATGTAACGCCATTCCTTTGTAACAGCCTCAACTAAAGTCTCGACAGCGGCGATGCAGTACTGTTTCTGCTCCCAAAAGATGCTGGCGCTCGGGGCCTCGTCTCGGCCAGTTCCAGTCGTATTGTTGATCAGCTGATACTGAACCCCCAGGATTGGGTCCTCAAAAATATCCGGGGTTTTCTTCCACGACCGATGATGCTGCTTGACCGAATCCTTGCATTTCTCTTGGTAGTAGTCATCCTTGATCGCGTACGCGGTCCAACGTCGGTTGTGCGTCCCAACTACGACGATGGACGTCTGAATCTGGTAGAGACACCAGCTTTTCCCCTCCTCACCCGGCAACACAGAGAGGCAGTCGAGCGCTGTGGACCGCCGGAGGGGCTCGCTGTTCGGCCATCGGCGGGTGTCGGTGTGAAGTTTCCACTCGTTTATTAGAATATAGTACGGTAAACTGAAGTGGACTATGGCTGTCCGTAACCCTTTGGACTGCCGTGAGTGTCAACAGGAAGTTGAAGACGAAGAGTGATGCCGCTCCCTGGGTACTTGCATTGAGTGTAACGCTCAGACGTGGATTGGGCCGGACATGTTGATAAAAGAGGGTCCTCAAAGCGTCTGTCTGACTTCGAGGGGCAGTTTTGACAAGCGCCCAGATACCGCGTGCATCCATACCGGAGAGATACCTGGCTGATGTGAGCGGCGTTTTGCTTGAGGCGGGAGGCAACTACCCCCCAGCTGAGAGGTTCTGGTTTCGTGCTTACACGAGTCTCCTCACACAGCAATGCAAACTGTTGCAATGCGCCTCATCACCGTCGTTGCTCTGCTTTCCTGTGGGGCTCTCGACAATCTAATGACACCGCGGTAAGCCGGGATGTCAGCCCTCATTACAAAAAGAAAAAAAAGAGAAAGAAAAAAAAAGGAAAATGAAAAAGAAAACTTGAAACGCTTGGAGATGGCTTCATACCGGAAATCGAAGTTTTTCATTCAATTCGGACTCGGTCAACCCTCCACGGTGTGGTCCGCTGCAGCTTGCCCAGCACCCAGCGCCCCTTGTGTCAACAATGGCAATGTATCGAGGCCGAGCTTCACGCTCATCTTCAAGGACACGAGTACGACTCTTGACGAACGACACGACATCTTGGACTTGATCGCGATGCTCTAGCCTCGCAGCATCACCTTCATGGCCCTGCATGAATCGCCCAACATCATCGACTAGGCTCTCGACCACTTGCAGTTCTGTGGACCGCCCGGGATGCAATGCTTGATGCTCCAAGATGTTGCCGTCCCCATTATCCTTCGGGCGGAGCTGATCTTGATCTCCCTCAAAACTCGGGTCGAAATCGGGGGCGGAGTCGGAGTCGGAGCCGGAGTCGGAGTTGGAACCGGAGCTGGAGTCGTAATCTTCAGGTAGGGCAGGCCCGAAACGTCTCAGATAAGCGAGAAACGGCTCTCGCTCGAAGGTCTGGTCAAGATTTTCGGGGTGGGGCGAGGTGAAGGGCCAGGGACTGGCTCCGAAAGGGAGGCTCATTCCGGGCAGCAGCAGCTTCGCCTCTCATGCTGAAAACCCGTCAGGGTATAATGTTTCTCTCTAATTATCTGTCTTTTTTTTCGTTTCGTCTCTTCTCGCTTGCCACGGATGCCAAAAAGGGTTGAAAAGAAGCACGGGTAATCTCCCCCCTCCCGTCATCCTCATATTATGTCCGGCAGTTGGAGAATGCGGCCGATGCGCTAATCCTGTTGCCTTCCGTTGCCTTATTTTTTTTGTACGGGCCCGGGACGGGCATTCTGCAGGGAGGCGATATTCCATCAGACGGGCGGGCCAAAGTGCGGGTGGCAATTCCAAAAGTAATGACAGCAAAGCTGCTGCTGCAGAGGGTCCCACACATTCTAGTAAAAGGGCCAATTCATCTCGGTGTTCCACATGCCCCATTTGAGCCGCATTCCGGCCGAAGCCGAGGGCTGTTTGCCCGGGGCTGTGTACCTGAGGTTCTCGAAATTGAATTGACGCTTGCATGAAATGTCGGGAATTCCGAACAGGCGCTGGTGGCGGCCCGGGCTAGGATCCGTTTGAAGCTGATTGGACTATTTTGGGGCGAAGGTCCCTTGTGCGGCCGATGAAAAAATGCAGAATGTCTCAAATGGCTGGCTGCATGATAGGTTTCGAGCTTGAGCTGCAACACATACGTGGCAAGTGCGTTTTGGTTGGCGTTTTGGTTGTGGCACTGCGGATGCTGAGAGGCCGCGTGGAGCGAACCAAAGTTCGATCGCTTCCTGGGGGAAGGGGGCGAGATGGGGTGGAATCCATGTTCTTCTTGTAGATTCCTGGTGTTCACAAACTCAGAACCGTGGTTTGAGTTATCATCATTCAAGGTCCCAGGAGGCTGAAAAGCATGGGCCTATATCGCATCCCTGCCGGTATCCGGTTCGACCAATCATGGCTCTCTACTCGTAAACAACTAGCATATCAGCGTTTATGCAACGGGCTAAATTGGGAAATTGTGGTGTCGGGGACAGGCTGGTCTTAAGGTTCATGACGTGTTATCTTCGACGGCAGGCGTACCCAGAGGCAGCACAAAATGGCAAGGGAACGCAAAACAAAAGTGCCAAAATCAGGGCTCATTGACGAGGCTGCTCTTGATCGGTGACGGTTTGTGGTTTTTTTGTTCGACGCGGTTGTGCTTCACAGGCGTGCCCGGCTGTTACGTTACCAACACTGCAAAGCGCCCCACAAAGTCTTTTTGGTTGGGTGTCACTCGGAACGAACAGACAAAGGAGACGTGCGATTTGTCTGCTGTAGTTAGACTCTCGATCGCAAGTGGCTCGAAAACTCCACCCACTCACCACCTGCGCCGTCTCAAGCAGCAGCGGAACCGCCTTCCTGACGTGTGCCAATGAACCGACCCGTCGATATTGGCCAGCTGCGAGCCTTCCACAGTTTTCTCCGTCATGGTTTGCTGTCCACCATTACACCCCAATGCAAGTTGAAATCAGCTGACTCCATTTATTCTCTAGCCTCATCCTTCCGGAAAGAAAAGGACGCTTGTTGTTGTTTGGGTTTGGAGCTGTGTAGGTCGGAACCAATACTTAAATGCATGCAGAGGGGGCTGAGCAAAAGCTGATGATCAACTCGCATTCAGTGCTCCTGCGGGGCAGGGGGTCCCGAGCAGACTATCCAACGAGTCGAATGCTGTCTTTCTTGCCAGCATCCACGTTGTACTAGATGTGAAGCTCATCGGGTTAGGCAGTCGAGATGATTCCCAGCCAATCGACGAGATGGGGCGCTCGAACGGGATGCAACGGCTCAGACCCACAGACAAGGGTCTTTCAGACACGGGAGCGTGAGTCCACCTTTTTTGCCCGAGACTCCAAGACCCGTTGTGATGTGGAGCTGACCCCGTCGTCTTTCAGTGCCGAGCATGGCATTGTGTAGAATATAGAAATCTCTGTCGTCAGTTTCATTGCGTTTCCTTAGCTAAAAGACTTCCTCCGCGAATGGATTTAGCCTCAAAATAATTTGTGGCCTCCATCATGATAATAACAGTTCGATTCTGGACGGCAAAACCTCAGTTCCAACCATTGCTGGTGCTCAATAAGCATGCGATACTCTGGCGCACATCTTGACTCCGTGCGAGAACCGGGTTGATAGCGGTTTTCCACGGGTTCTATTCAAGTAGCCCGGCTGTTATCGCAGCTGATGCTGCCTGAAATTGCATCCTGTGGGCCTCAGCATGCGCCAAATGCATATTGTGAGCTCGGCATGGTGTCTTCCGCACTGTGCGAGGAAGCGATTCCTGTTGGTCAGAGCAGCCTCCGAAGACGGAATTCCTCTTTGCACGGTGCGCCCAATGATACACCCAGTGGATTCTTCGACGGGCAAGCTCCCTTGGCGCCCTTAGGATAATGTCGAATCTGGCAAGCTCCAGCAGTTAGAGCATCAGCCCAAAAGGCAGCTCGTGACAGACCCGGCACTCCCTGCAGAAACCGCTGCGAATTTTTACAAGGCAACATATGGCTGCTCCGGCACTTTCTCTCGAAATTTTAGCCAGGAATATTGTCGGCACCTCTTGCACAAGTCATCACGAATTTTCATGAGGCAACCTGTGACAGCGGCGGCACTTGCATCGAAGTTTCTGTGGGAATTAACTTTAGGACTGATCTCAGGGTCTGCAACTTCAGTTGAAGTTCTCCATCGCTTTTTGTTGTCTTCTCAAAGAATTGAGGTGTTATTGGTTATATAGTGTGAAGGCAAAGTATTAGTAGGTGATCGAGAGGTGAAGTGTGTTTGATGGCGCCGCGCCCTAAAAAGAAGAGTTAAGGGGCAAGGGTTAATAATATAATTTTTAACCTGAAAATTCGATGAAACGGACCCGCGTTGAACTTGCAAGACCGGCTTTGAGCGATGGTAAAAAGAGCGCATTGCACCCTTAGGAAATAGTCAACAATGGTCGCGAATAGCAGTTCTGAAGGCTGGGCTCGCCTTGATCTTGTCTTCAGCGATATAACTGCGACTCAATTCAGTTACAGAAGACGACCCGCACCGGGGATCAACACCCAAACCCGAAAACCCCTTCCCCATCCCGACGCCTTTCCTCTGCACATCCTGTGACGCCCTTACTCCCAGTCTATGCTCTTAGGGGGGGAAGCCTTGTCAGCGACGGGTCTGGCGTTGGTAGAGGCGTTGTTAGCATCTGTATCGGCCTTGCGGCGCTTACTTGAGAGTGACGCACCATGTCATGTCAGCATCTGTGGACCTTGGGGGCATGCTTGGGAAGGCCGAAGACACTGGACACACCGCCCCGGCACTGGCACAGGGTCTACACATATTTTGAACATCGCCAGACGATATACAAAGATACCCAGCAGCAAGAATCTTCTGATTATACTCCCGAGATGAGCAAAGCGAACGCATATACTCCAGGAAATGTGAAGGTCTGCAAAGAGAGAATTGGGAAAAGTGGCCCAGAATACCCTATGGAAACCACGATAAGATTTGAAAACCCCGAAACCAACTTTCCATAAACCGACCCAGCTGATTCCCCCCAGGTCCTACACACCAAAAGGCGGAACCGGCCCATACACAACCTGAAACGGCAGGCCATCCCCCCTCACCACCAGCACACACGGAGCATCGCCCTGCCCATCCGCACCTCCACCACAGTTACAACGCCCGCCCTTGACCCTTGACGACGCCGGCCCGTACCGCGCCAGCTTCCTCAGGCAATACCATCCATTCCTCGTGTACATCCCCCCACCCAGATAGCCCTTGACCGTATCACTCAAGATCCCTCGCATCTGTACGTTCCCCAGCAGCGGGACAACCTACCAGGCGGACGGGACAGGATTCCCAACCAGGGGAATGCTCGAACCGAGCATCTTAGCCAAAACTCCCCGGAAGTCTTCCTCGAGCTGCGTCAGGCTAAGACTATGCAGCTTGCGCTAGAGCCTCAAGCGCCGCTATCGAGACTCTACGAGCTCGTTCTTAAGATAGTCGTGGATGCTGAAAAGCGGGGCGTTGAGTTTTGCGAGCTCAGAGTAGAGGGTGCCGTATTCCCAGTGGACTTTATCCGCGAGTTTAACCATGGTATTGTTGAGATCGCTTGCATTAAGATCCGAGTCGGTTTCAACGTAGACGTAAGCGATCTCTTAAGTGACATTCTGGTGCAGGATCTTGGTATCCTTAGCAACCGACTCCTCCGTCGCGTCCAAGGCTAACATAAGCTTTTCTTTTACGGTCGCGATGTGTTTCTCAAGGCCGTCCACGCCAGGGACGTCGGAGTTATAGAGGAGCTTAC
>Ga0247780_1000250_pt1 | contig 54240 bp, 66 predicted proteins | sample UWRJL079202R5_FD_179927 | JGI IMG/M metagenome (GOLD analysis project Ga0247780, IMG submission 179927) | Plant litter microbial communities from Arlington Agricultural Research Station in Wisconsin, United States - UWRJ-L079-202R-5 | ecosystem: Environmental > Terrestrial > Plant litter >...
AAGGCCGAACTTCGGTTTCCCACCAGCCACCAAAGCGCATTTGGAGTGTCAAGAGAAAGAGAAAGGGAACACAATGAGACTGATAGGAAACCGACTTTTTGGTGATTTTTCATCATTCTACTGGGGTTTTTTTTTTTAAAATATTATTTAGAAAACAGGCATCACAACATGCCACCAACCACGCTCGCAGATGTCATTTTCTCGGAGCAGGCAAACCACAATTTCTCAAAGATTTTGGGCGATCTCAAGCGCTCCAACCTCTCCATCACAAACCGCCTGCGCTCCATCCAGCAAGATGCCAGCTTCGTCCAGGAGGTAGCTGACACCCTGAAACTTCCACTCGTGGCCAACGAGCGCTGCGGGAGTTGGTACATTGATCCGAGCCTCAAAGCTGCATCGGCGTACTTCAAGAGCACCGACGGCCACACCAGCCAGTGGAAGTTTAGCACAAGACGGCTTAACCTGCACTTGCTTGAGCTCATAGGAAATTCAGATGGGTATGTGCTTGCTGCATTTATTCCCAGTTTATCTTACGGCTGACCGTCTCGCAGCTGCATCATTGTCGACTCCACGCGGAGAGGAAAGCGTGTGTTCTCCCCCCTGACCCCTGCTCCCCAAGTAAACACTGGCTGACCGAATCACAGGAATACCTGACGCCTTGAGCAAAACCATACCGGTTTGGTGCTGCGTGATCAACCGGGCCATTTTCCCAGACAACAAGGCTTCCCATGCGCTCTTTGTGCCACCCGGCGTAGTCTCCGAATCGGAGAAGAGCCAGATGGAAGCAAGGATCCCGGACTTTCTGGATTCGCTGATGGCCCTGGACCTCAAGCTCGAACCGCTGCGGAGGCAGATTAGCAAGCCACTCCGCTCGTTATGGGTCACACAAGAGGACGTTCTCTCATCCGATCCTGTCAAGCCAGTTGCTCAGCACTTCCACCCAGTTGTTTGCTGCACAAGTTCTCGACGAGTTGCCGGAACCGAGATCAGCGAGGGCGGATACATCCAAGGGGCCGGCGATGACACCGAGAACTGGGCACTAGGCCTTACGGCGCCGATATTTTGGGGGCACATGGATGAGCTCCTGTCCACGCCCGAAGCCGTTCTCCCAGACCTAATCCAATCACTCCTCGAAAGCCCCGAACCAGAGGGTGAAGGCACATCAGAGGTAAAGGAATTGACCCCCCATCTGTTCGTTGGTACTCTCTCAGCCCTCAAGCCATCGCTCACGTCCGGTACCTGTGTCGTTACCCTCGGTCCCAAGTCTACCGATCCAAGTAGCTGGCTGCAGTCTACCTTTCACCTAGACGTCGGTCTCGGAAAGAGCAAAGCTGCCAGCCGTTCCCTGCGTCAAGCCCTCCCAGAGATCTGCGACTTCGTTTCCAAGTACCTAGCCAGGCCCGCACTCGACGCTGAGGCCCAATCTGAGAAGAGAGTAGTGATACTCTGCGAAACTGGGCGGGACCTATCCGTTGGTGTAGCCCTCGCGCTATCCTGCTGGTGTTTTGGTGCCGCCGGGAACATACGAGCCAACGACAGTCGGGAGACTTTCAGCAAGACCACAATCCGCATCAGGTTAGGTCAGATCATGACCGCGATGTCCTACGCAAACCCGAGCCGATCAACACTTCAGAGTGTCAACAGCTTCCTCATGGATTGGCGGAATTAAAAGTCCTGTCAAGTTCATCAACGCTCTATCCTGTCCCGTCGCTGTCCCCTACGTCTAACTCTAGCCAAAATGACACACGGAGCTCTCGCTGTGCATGATATGTCTCCCCATGCATTCCATTCATAACCTCCTAAACCAAGACCAGGTCACACAATAGCCAGGACCCTAGATGCTGCCATTCTGGATCTTGGCCAAGCACGAATCAAACTCACTCCAGTCGCGCATGATGATGACAGCGCCAGCCTCAGCCAAGACCTTCTCCATCTTCGCCTTCTCCTCCTCGGGATAGGGGCCAACATATCCAATGACCTTGATACCAGCGCGAGTCCCGCTCAGCGTCCCGCTCTTACTATCCTCCACAGCAATGCACTCGCCAGCCTTGACCCCCATCTTCTCCATGGCATGCAGATAAATCGCCGGATCAGGCTTGCTCGTTGGCGTCGGCAGGCTCGTAGCAGCGCTGTAGACATCCCCTCCAAAGTACTTATCCTGCCCGACCTTCTCGATACTCGCCTTGACCCGGCGCAGCGCCGAGCTGCTCACAACCACAAGCTTGTACTCCCCCAACTTGGCCAGCTTCTCGAGCACGTCGTCGACTCCCGGGCACGGGACGAGCTTCTCGTTGATCTTGGCGATGACGACGTCCTCCTCGCGGCGTACGTAGCTGTCTAGTTCCTCGGGTGTCATAGTGAAGCCGTACCGCTCCTGGAGGCTTTTCATCATACCGCGAAAGTTTTGGCCGACGAACTCGACGATCAGCGTCGAGCCGGTGAAGGGCTCATCGAGCTTGACGCCCTTGGAGGTAGCGATCTCGTTGATTAGGTCGGCGCAGCCTTCGAAGGCGAGCTCCTCTGAGAGGACCAGCGTGTTGTCGCAATCAAGGAGGATGGTGGTGATCTACGGGGGGGTTAGCGGTGGTACTGCATATGTTGCGAATGGGGTGCACCTTGGCCATTTTGCCGGTTGTTTCTGGTGCCACAAAGGTGGGATGTCAAGGGATAATGGCGACAACAGGTCTCGAGAGTGTATTTTGATGAGAAGCCAGCGCGAGGCGTCAGATACCAAAATGATAGTATTTGTTTTGTCACGCACGTTTCCTTGACGAGGCAAGAACGGACAATGAGGATGATGTTTCAACGAGTAGTTTAACGCGAACACCAGCGTCGCCAAAGTTCGAGTTAAAATTCCGGCTGCTCACAATTAATAGCAAGAGGTTACTTCCCCCTTTAAACATTTATTTCACATGTCCCTCCTGGTCTTACCAAGCTTTCCTACCCCTTGCCCTTCTAACTACTGTCCCCATCGGGTCTTTACCTCGTTGTTATTTAGCTCCCAGTCCCTATTTCCAGGGACCTCCCCTTCTTTTCGCATGTCTTGGTCCCTTGTCTACCCCTTCTTTCACGGTTGCCTGTCTGCAGTCTGCGAATCCAAGCCCCTCCGAGTGTCGATCATGTCGTCATTAGTGGGGCGCTTGTCCCTGGATCCGGATACTCGAAGAGCAAGACCGAACCCTGCCGGCAAAGGAGAAACGTGGGAACCTCGGGGGAATGGATAGCGGGAATGAAATAAATTGATCCATGCCCGATTATGGGGACGGAGTCAAGCTACGAGATGGGCGCGACTTGCCGCCATGCGGTCGCTGTCGCCGACGACATCGCGAAGGGCGGCATCGCGCGGATTTCCCCGCAAAGAGGGGGGTTTCCTACAAAGAAACGGGGATACCCGAGTTTGCCGACCTAAACCTACTTCACTCGCGAATACTATGCCATGGTCGAGAGGAGTAAAGCAGGGACCTTATCCGATCCGACAAACTAGCTTTGTTTTCACTGTCTGCCATGCAGGATCTCCTCTCGCTTGAAGCGGGGAGAGCGGCACACCGGGATGCAGGAAACAGAAAACAGCAAGTCGGCGAAGATGCCCCTCCGGATTCTATTCGCGAGGAAACAGGGAGTGGAGAGAGCTCAGCTTTTCACGCAGCAGGAAGCTCGCCTTGCCCTTGTTAAGATGGCACATCTGAGGGATACCTACATGCTGCCATCCATAGATTCGCTCAGTGCTGTCTCCTGTTCTCGGTCCTCTTCACTCATGGGACCCTTATAACCACTTCACATCTTCCGGACAGAACAGAGCCGCATTCGCCAGTAAACGAGGTAGTATTATTCTACACTGGCTACCATAAACTCGTTGACAATTTCGTGGAATTCCCAAGAGGGAATAATATAAGACAAAACTAGCCTCCACCCATCACTCCGTAGCCAACCTTTCCCGGTTAAGGTACGGGCCGTAGGACGCGCCGTTGTAAAAACCCCCAAGAACGCCTTCCCCCAGTGTCGTAAATATGTACCGAACCCGCGGGTGGGTGTTCCGCCCGTCTCTCTTCGAAAGCAACCAACTCGAAGTCGCGCGCATGTCGCAAATCGGTTGCAGCGCCCTCAAAGAATTTCCCGCAGCTTCTGCTTCTGCTGCTGTGTCAACGATGTCGGGAATTTGACGCTGTACTTGATAATGAAGTCGCCGCGTTGGCCGGGCTTCTTGGAGATCGGCATGCCGAGCCCCGGGTACTTGTCCGAGCTTCCGGGTTGTGTCGGGCCAGCCTTCTCGACGGGTATGTTCTTTCCATCAATTGTCGTAATCGTTCGCTTCCACCCCGTAAGAGCCTCTTTGAGCTCGAGGTCGACATTGTGAACTAGGTCGTCACCTTCTCGAACGAATAGGGGATGTGGTTTCTGCGCCGATCATTAGTAACATGGAACAAATGTGATGTTAAAGAAATGATTCAGGCTTACCTCCTCGACAATGAATGCCAAATCTTGCTGTCCGCCCTCCTCCTGGTCGCCGACACCCTTAAACCGAATTCTGCTGCCCTTCTTCAGGCCAGGCTTGATAGGGACTTCCAGAACCGTATCTGTGGTGGTCCGCTTGCCCGTATCGTCAAACATCTTGCGCTTAATCTTCATCTTCTTCGTCACGCCGTTGAAAAGATCCTCGAGCGAGACGGCGAGAGGCCGCTCGACCGTGGTAACCTCAGGTGTCGACTGACGCTGACCCCGTACGCTTTCGCCAAATGACCCGCGCATCCGGCGAGAGTTACCGCCTCCAGTTGCCCCTCTCGCGGCACCGAATAGGATATCTTCAAAGGGGTCGCCTCCGAGGCCGCCCTCGCGGAAGGTATTGCGGAATAAATCGTTGGGGTCGCTGAAGTTGAAGCCATAGGAGAACCGAGAACCACCCGAGTTGGGGGCGCCACCGGCGCTGAAAAAGCTCGCAAAGCCATCTGGCATGCCACCAGGGGCGGCGCCCGCGAAGGGATTTGGACCAGGGCCGCCGGCATCGGGTGGGGGTACGTTGCCGCCGCGCAAGATGAACTCGAGGCCGAATTGATCATAAGTCTTACGCTTCTCGGGATCCGAGAGGATCTCGTATGCTTGGGAACACTCTTTGAACCTCTCGGCCGCATCCGGGTTGTCCTTGTTCTTGTCGGGGTGCCATTTTAGGGCCGCTTTCCTAAAGTGAGGGGTCAGTATGCGCGCTTGCCGATGCAATGATGAGCGAGAGAGGGGTACGACAAAACAGCACGAAGCTGAGCGCTAAACTCCCACAATCTGGAGGATGTGGCCCAGCAGCGTTGGAGAGGGAGCCTTGAGTCCGCAGGAAGGAGGGGGAAGGGGTGGGCTTACCGATAGGCCTTCTTGATCTCGTCTTGGGTGGCGTTGGGGCTGATACTCAGCTGGTCGTAGAGTTTTGTCTCTTTTACCATGGTTGCTGTTTTTTTCGGGAGTGACAAGAGGAGGTTGTCGGCTTCGGAAGAAGATAGGATATTTAAGCCAGCGGTGCGGAATTTGCTGTCTGCGTCGAACTGATCAGATGACCAGGGAACAGGTGGCGTGGTGCTCGATCGGGGGCACACAGAATGCACCAGGGTTCAGGGTGCAATGCAAGAGGAATGGAGCGAGCTTCCTAGAGAGCTCTCGCAGTTGGGAGCATGCACTAGAAAGGTGCAGAATTGAGTGGCTGTTGGATTCGGTTGCAATCGCAGAACAAAGTGCAGAGGGGGAATGGGCAGGCCGCAGGGCGAACACAAAGGCGTAAAATGTCTTGGCGATGATAGGTATGGGTGCGTGATGTGCTCTGGGCAAGCTTGTAGAAGGTTCGATGGGCCTATCGGATTCCAAGGGCCTGGGAAAGAGGAGTGACGCAGGCACTGCGTCGTTGCTTGGCTTGTTGGCTGGGAAGGTGGGGCACAACTCAGCACCTCGGCAGATAGGTAGAATTAACAAGGCGCCTGAGAGCTTGAGTGTAGTGTAGGTAGGTTCCAGAAGCAATCAGTTCCCCTCTTGAGTCCCCCGCCCTAGATTAATAGCCATTGTTTCCTCGATCCCACTCTTGTATATCAAGTCTGTCTCAAGTCGACAGACATGGAACCCCGCGAGTTTCCGTTGCTCTGCCCAGGGCTACCCTGCAGATGGGCGGTGAAGGGCCTCGAACCCTGACAAGACCCTTACCCCAGCAATTCTGGTGGCGCTGCGCACGTGCCACACCCGTTCCCGTCTTGATCCACGACCACAACCCTCGCCTGTCAGCCGCTGGAGACGCGGATGACAACGACTGGAGCTTGGTGCACTTCTTACAGGCAGATATTATGCTAGCCCCACGGCGCTTACCACTAAATGATTAAGTCTAACGTGACGCTTCAGAAGCGAGTTCTCAGGCAATTCATCGATCGTCTTCAGAGGAGTTCTCGTGATGTCGCTCTGCCTGGCCCATTTTCCGGGCGTTCAATCGTTCAAGTGACCGCGATACCATATTTGGGTAACGGCTAAAAAGAAACTTCTGCTTGCCGGTATCATAGCACCCGATAATGAGACAGAGCTGGTTCATAAACGGGCGCGCCCCAATTTTCAGCCTCATCTGCCACTGTGCCCAGCAGGACAGGTAGGTAGTGTGAGATGTTGTTACGCCTTGCCCGACTAGGTACCTACTTGGCCGGGATTTCAGGTTTTCTGATATGCCGTGAGGGTTCGGCCAGGCCACTGATCCCGGGTTTGTATGCATAGCCCAGATCACCAGTTCCGAATATCGTCGGCTACCAGGATAGCTCAGATGGACCCGAGGTCACCCTCACAGGGTGACGCGGCTTAACAATTCGACAATATGTCTCGCCAATTCTGACGGCAATTTGATCGTCAGTTTGTTACAGATCGGTGGCCTTGAACTGGCGTCTTCGCAGTGAATCCTCGTCACTCCGTCAAAGACGATGAGATAGATTTATCGTCCAGACACTTGTAGACCTACGTTATCGAGCGTTTGACGTATCTATCAGATCGGGTTTCTTGGCATCAGCCGCCCAAAGAGACATCTAGCGTTAGACCAGCACGAGCTGCTGCGAGAGACTAAAGCATGCGTGAGAAAATCTTCGACCTATCAGAAGACATATCCCAATCATGGCTGCCACGTCCGAGGATCCTCTTCGTCAAGAGTTAGCAGGTCGCCGGGAATCGAGCGTGGGGAGCACCAAATCAGCATCCCATAAGAACTGCATCCATGCCACGGAGACAGTGCAGTGAGGTGTCGTTGAGTTGAGACCCCGTTTTGGTGTTGATGCCCGAGTAGATCAGGACCACCAGCAACGTGAAACGACATTGGGTATCTGGATAGGTGGCGATACATTCCTTGCCTAGGATCTTGCACCCGAATCAGCCGAATTATTTGCGCAACTTGCATATGATAGAAGACTGGATCTCCGTGGATGTCGTAATGCAGAGAATATGCAAGCCGCAGTGGATATTCCGTTCCCGCTATCTCGAGTTTTGATCCGTGGTCTGGGGGAGCGAAGCACACACACCCTAGTATCAGCTATCTGTAATGCAGCGGGAAAATGACTACAGTTACCAAGGGCAATGACAACGCCAATGCCAGTGTCGTTGATACTGCGCGTTGCCATGTCGGTTCAAGATCTATCTCGGGCCGCTGATATGAACGCAACATCCCCTTCGTGTTTCGTGTCATTTGTCGGATGAGACATCACGACTGCCATGAACAGGCGTGGCGTCAGGCGGAGAGAATCTGAAGCTGTCTGTACGGGTCTCCCCCATTCGGGTGGAAAGCACGATGGGCATCCGCACCGCGAGATCGGTGACCACACGCTCTCGTCTTTTTAGGCACCTGTTGTGAATAGGAAAGTCGTGCTTTCCCTATATCCAAACGAGGGGATGAGGCGAAGAGCCTGGAATTTACCACCTCCCGGTTTGGAATCTCTGCGTCCTGACATCTGCTCCCAGTTCATTTCTGTAAACCACTGCAAGAAAGGAACCATCCACATCAACTTGTGGCCAAATACATTCTCGCCATGGCGAAGCGAACAAACAGCAAGTGCAATCCGTCATTTCCCAGGCTAAGAAATTTGACGATCTAATAAATGACTGACTGTCGGCAGAGGTCGGTATCAGTGGCAAGTATGGTGTCAGGTATGTTCTTCATCCTTTTTCGAGCCGTTCAGAGAGGCTGTTCACCCAGGGCCGTCGCTGATATGCGGCCAGATATGGCGCATCTATTCGGAAACAGATACGACGTCTGGAGACTCCGCAACATGCCCGCTACACATGGTCCGTTTGCCTTGACCCTGTTTCTGGTCCTGGGTTCTAGTCATCGGACATTGTCGCGGATACTGACAAAGGCTCTCTGTGCAGCACCTTCTGTGGCAAGAAGTCGGTCAAGCGAGTCACTGTTGGAATTTGGAAGTGTCATCGCTGCCAGAAGTCAATGGCTGGTGGTGCCTATCTCTTGAGGTGAGCCGAGCCTGCCATTCCTAGGAATTCCTCATGCTGATTATTCCTCAACAGCACGCCCACCGCTGCAGCCGTTAGATCGACAATTCGCCGACTGCGAGAGACTGTGCAGAGCTGATGGTTGGGGGCAAAAGCGGAGCACAACTTGTTTTCACTGCTCGGGTTTTTTCTCGGCTGCCTTTTTCTCGATGCTGATATCGCCCCTCTCGTGTGGGCTTTTCCAGGGGCTGCCGCCCACTTTCCAGCTGAGAGATGTATCGTATAATGAGGAAGTCAACTGCCTCCCTGTATTGGAGCCTTATAGTAGGCCCAGTTGACGCCCACTTGAGGATGCTGTCGCCTTCAAACTGCACTCCCCTTCGAGTTTCGTTCCGCTTCCCTCCGAACAAACGCACAGTGAACAAGTCCAATCCAATCTCAACCGACCTCCCATAAAGCCAGGGTGATATAACCCTCTGCCCGACTTCAGAATCACCAGCTCTGTGTATCACAGGATAGACGATATGATAGAAGGAGGGACTGCCCGTTACCGGTTCTGTGGTCTTGTGGTAGTGATCGAACAAAGTAGACCGATGAGGGGGAACTCTAGTCGTATCCCAAGGCAAAAGAACAGGGTGGAATGAATAGAAAGAGGTGACTGGGAGCGTTGGATCCGAAGTTTCTCTAGTGGAACGGGAGGGGAAGTGAGGCCTTGCCCCAAACCGATCGGGTCTCCTCTTCAGACGAGCATGCAAGGGAGATGGTGGTCCGCCGAGGCTCCAGGCGGAGATCCGCAGGATTCCGTGATGGATCAGGGGGCGCGTAACAACAACGCTTGTTGTTGGTCAGGGGGTCGCCATGTTGCCTTGATGTGGGGGATATAAACACCATTCAATGCCGGGGGAGGGCGGTCTCCGGGCGGTTTCCGAATCGTGAGAGTAGAGGCATGGAACCGAATGCCGAGGCCGACAATTGCAAAGCTGTCGCCTGCGGCATACCGAGCCTCTCTCCTGTACCTGTCCGACTAGGAGCACGTGTAAGCACAATCGTGAGTAGCACCTAGTGGCCTGGCGGTTGGTGTTTAAGGGGCGGACAAGAAGCTCCGCTGAGTCGAGGGGTAAGCGCCGCTTCTGCAACTCATCGCCGATTCCATTCAACTCTAGCAGGAATGAATCGATGGCGACTGGCTCGCTTCTGCATGCTGGCCTCCACGTGAGAGGGGTGTCGTTGGTGCCGCTGAGGTCGTGTGGTGCAAACAGCCACCACCGCCACGACTTTGCATCATTGTGCAGCAGTCTGGCTATCCGAAACATATCATGCGTCTCTGAGATGTGGTCTCCAATCTGCTCTCTGCTTTTCCATTGGATCTAACATTCCAAAGCATAGCTCACGCGTGTACTCCCCCGCGGAGGCAGAAAGGCGGGCTAACGCCCCTGGCATGAATCTGCTCTGCCCCACAAGAAATGGTGTCGTCACTGTGCACGCAGACAGCTAGGCTAGCCAATAGAGCCCTTGGTGGCGCGCGGGAGCCCCGCTTTGCGTCACCGACAGGGGTGTGGGGCCGGGGTCTCGGGAGTTCAGAGATCCCCCTTAGGGTGCCAGTCTGACGTCGCTTCAACGGCACTGTCGTTGGAGACTCACCAGAAGGGCAATCCGAGTTTGTGCCAGTCGGCGCGGCAGGCGGATTGTTTTTGGCCAGATACCATAGTTGAAAGTCGAGAATAGGGGAGGAGAAAAGCCCAATGGACTCTCGGCTATCCTCAGTGTTGCACCTAGAACATCAAGGACGCCCGGATTTCAAGCGCAGCGAGCCGGTTTGGTAACCACCATATTAGAGCAATCTAAAGTATTACCAACGCTAGCCGCTTCTCTGGTCTGCGCAACTGTGCACAGTCTTCCGCAGGAGGTTGCGTGTCGTTGGTGGGTTTCCATGCTCTAGGCGCCCAGGATGGCTCGTTGAGCCGCACTTTCCCTTTGCGGGAGCCCGCAAACGCCCTTGTCCTGAGCCGCCATCTGACGTCATGAAAACTCCAAGCTGCGGGGCAATCCCCGCGGACAGCAGCAAACGGAGGCAGGCAGGTGGCCTCTCTTTCATGCCATGCCGACGAGTACTTTCCTGTCACGCCTTTTACCGCCATTTGCGGAGGTCCTCTTGCTGTTGGAGAGTTCGGATCAGATCGGCCATGACGTAGTTGCGCGTTCACATGTTTCCACTCCTTCAATCCCAGCTACCTCCATAGCTGCAAACAGGAGCACTCCGCCCGGCCAACGATCTTGTATATAACCCAGGCCTCCCACCCACCAAGGAGCACTTCCTTCCTTCATCATCACACTCTCACACAACTTCACATCATCAAGATCACTTCCAACACTCAACACTTCAAACCAACCAACTCCAATCACCAAAATGGATACCCTCAAGAACGCCGGTAACTACGTCTCCGACAAGATCGCTGGCACTGGCCACGAGGCTTCCAAGGAGGCCAACAAGTCGATTGCTAAGGACAACAACGCCAGCATTGGCGATCGGTGAGTACTCCCACCCCTCTCATTCCCTTCGGTCCGACTATCTCTTCTGGTTCTAACTTTCCATCAGTGTCCAGGCCACTGGCAACGCCATCTCCGATAAGACCAAGGAGACCAAGTCCGACGCTTCGGCTGAGGCCAACAAGCAGGCTGCTACCCACTAAGTCAGCTTCGCTTTCCCACTTCCGACATCCAGTCATGATCGGCCTTTAAGAACATTGCGGCAACCTGCAGCAACACGGGACGTAAATCAGGGAGTCTGGAAGGGATTGCATTTTCGGGAATGAAGACGGATGGCGTTTGGCTGAAGGGCGCTGGCCCTGAGGCATAATGGGAGGATTGTACTTTTACACATACCCCGTGGCTTGCACTGACAAGAGAATTAAACACCGGCTTTATCACCTAACCTTTGACACTTTTGAACGTGACCTCGATGAATTTGACAACATGCCTCGTTTGTGTTGGCAGCGCACGGACCTCAGCAAGTGCATGCCTTGTCACTGAGACGACGACGTCGTACAACAATTGCAAGTTATCACTCCCGCTCCTCCCGGTGCTTTCGTTTCCCCTCATTTGCATATTCCCTTTCGCTCAACTCCAATTTTTCATCTTCGTTTCTCACTCAATCCCACCGAGTGGCTGAACAACAACACAACTTGACCGTATCAACAATATTGTCGTGAGAAGCTCAACCAAAAATGTCGAGCCTTCCGCCCGACCTTTTCGACACTACCACCCTTGTCTCACTCACCGCGGTAGTGATAATCCTTGGTGCAGCCCGTATGTGACACCCATCCAACTCTCCGCCACCACACCTCCCACACTCTTTTCCCATCCCAAGAAGGAGTGGAGTTGCCAACCACATCCAGGCTACCCCAAGTGAGCAAATAGAGATATCTCAACTGACATATACCCAAAGATACCCTCTCCCGCGCAACCCTAGCATCCAGCACCCCCGGTGCGCTGCGCTTCCTCTTCATATGGCACGCCTTTGATGCTCTAATCCACTTTGTTCTCGAAGGAAGCTTTTTGTATCACTGCTTCTTCTCTTCTGTCGCCGGAGGCGCAGAACACTACCCGGACCCGCATAATTTCTTAGGGACCAAGGGCGTGGTGCATGGCTCCCAAGCTGGAGGGGACAATCCCTTTGCGCAGTTATGGATGGTTTATGCGAGGGCTGATCGGAGGTGGGGGGGTGTGGATCTGGTAGGTTGTCCTTTTCCTTGTTGGTTTTATATTATTCGTTTACTTCCTTGGCTGCTGTGAGGGCTGGGTAGGTTCGCGATGGGGATGGGGATGGTGCGAGCTTGTTGCGCGGCAGCCCTGAGGTTGCTTGGGCATCGGAAAAGGGGGATCGTTGCTTGCGAGGCAACATCAAAGACAAATCTTTCTGCTGGATAATGCTGACACGCATGCAGGGCGTGGTGAGCCTTGAGCTGCTGACGGTTTTCGTCGTCGGTCCTATGGCATGCTTGGTATGCTACGACATCGCGAAGAAGAACCCGCGCGCAAACATCCTGATGATCATCCTCGCTACGGCTGAGCTGTATGGCGGTAGGTATCCCTTCTGCATTGCTATATCACTGTTCGCTGACAGGGGCCTAGGCTTCATGACTTTCTGTCCCGAGTGGCTTACTGGGAACGTCAATCTCGATAGCAGCAACTTCATGTACCTCTGGGTATATCTGGTGTTCTTCAACATGCTCTGGGTGTTCATCCCCTTCTACGCTATCTACGTTGCCTCGACCGACATCTTCAATGCATTCAGAACGAGGTCAGCTGCATTGGCGACGGAGAAGTTGAAGTAGGTAGGGAGGCGACAACTTGGACGATGGTTTGAGTAGTACGTGAATCTAGTCGGGATCTAGCGCCGTCAATCTTGGGTTTTCTTTGCAGTGATAAAGTGCGGCACGTATATTAAGGGTTCGATACTTCGAGGGATATTTCTGGCCGCATCCACGGGCCCGGGCCCATGGGCATACATAGCGGATGGTCATTATACTATGACATGAAAATAATACATCAACGACATGGACGTATCTGATAGGGAGGCATGTAGATCTTGAGCTTCGAGTACTCGAAGGGTCACCTTGGCTGGCCTGCCATCGCTTGACTCTGCGGGACGATGGAACAATTTCGCAGGAGCGCTTCGCGAAAGACCTCTTCCAAAGTGGCGAGCTGCGCTCTCATGGGTACGTCGGTTGCCAGATTCAACATCACTCCCTGAAAGCTTCACAACATGCGATGGCATGAGGGGTGGCAAAAAAAGCTAGGTCTGGGTGCTGGCAGCTCATCTATCTGAGATAGGCCAGAAATCTTGCACATACGAACTCGTACGTTGGCAAAATGCAGTCCGAAGGCATCGCACAAGGGCATACAATCGCTCAGCCGCCTGACTGGACATGGGGATCACGCTTCGATACCAGAGATGGTTGCCAGCCACGAGACCGACGTCATGCGGATTTTTGACAATCACGTACCACAAGACCAGGCGAGGTGCATATCAGTCCGAGCACTGGTGCGCTTGACCAGGTCGTGAACGTGAGCTGCAGGTTTCTCAAGCAACTCACAATGCGTAATAGCCAAGTATGTGGGCGCACCAAAGGGAGGGCAAATCGTGATTTCGAAGAGATCCAACCCCAACTTGAAGGGGCCACGATCTGGAGAGGGTTTCAGCATCCAAGAATCTGCGAACTGGCGGCGCAGAATTCGTGATATGACGGTGATCTTGCTGGGGCCTGGGCAACTCTGCGGTCGGTGCTGAGGTACAGGCCCTGGCCAGCTGCCCCCGCTTTGAGTTCCCTCATCATTTCGGTGCCATGACTTTCCATGCCCTGTGGATATTGCGGGCTTGTGAATAAAGTGAGCAGTTTGGTGTGGCACCACGCGTCACACTTCCCAGGGAGCCGGATGGTGTGGGGCTGAGCGGCAGACCAGCCGCCACGGAATGTTACGAGGCGTGGCTGCGGCTCAGGCGGAATCGAATGCTTCCGATATGCTTGCTCGTGAAATCCCCGACTCGGTCCGCAGCCTTCGAGATATCGTCAACATCACATCGAAGCTAGAAACCCCCGTGCGATGGCAACTCGTAGCGGGAAGAGGGGTTGCCAGATAATCCACGCCGCTGGTGTGTTATCTCTGATCTGTGACGACCCTCTCGGTATGGCCATGGCTATGATAGGAAGTATGGGGGATTCCCTCCCGTCAGCAGGATCGGCAATCGCCTGGTCGTGTCGGGGTTGCCAATGGGACAAGAAAGTTCGTGGTGTGCTATTGTAGGTATCCACTGGACCATCCAACGTAGCAACCCATGGGTAAAGTGATTCCCGGAACCTGATACACGCCTTGTATCAAGAGAGCGCAGGCATCTGGAACGGATGAACCCACAAGGTTGCTCGCACCATCGCTAGATCGGACCGCGAAAAGCCCATCCAATCATGATGTGAGACGCTCCTACAGAAACAACTTGGTTTCCCTAGGTAGCTAGTTTTTTCACTTGTCCCACACGATTGTTTGGAAGCAGTCCGGCCAGCGAAACGTCACTAGACAAATCTCAGAAAGGCCCTCAAGGCTTAACCTGCCCCCAAGCAGCTAGTTGACGAGGCTTAAGGGTCACATCTCCTCGAACTATTGCCCCTGTAGGTTCCAATGATTGGCGGAGGGGTTGCTGAAGAAAGAACAGCCCGAGCACTTGGGCGATTGATCATCTGGATGTGATGCCGTCTTTGGTCTGGGAGAAGTGAGCAGCATCAGAGGCGAGATGGGTATTTCCAGAACAACAGGCTGATGGTTGGCGAAGATCACTGCTATTTTCGAGTCGAGTGCGATTTTGTTGGTGTGCTTGGGGGAGTCTTTAGGCTGAGGTCTTGGCGGAGGTTGACTTTGGAGTTTGATCTACGCCGGGCACCCCTGGCAGCCCCTGGAAGCCAAGGCGCCTTTCCTCTTTCGGCTCTAAATCCCGGATGGGGCTCCCAGAGCTCAAGCCACTAAGCGGCCCCTGGCGACTACGAAACCTGGGCTTGTCGCAAGCTTGCCTCAACCCCACGCCGCGACAATGCTTTCGCGGCACTTCCCCTCTCTTTCGCGGAGCTTCTTGCGTGCGCGCACTCGCACCCTGCTGTTGCTTGGGCCTCGGTGCCCCGACACCATGTGCCGGATCAATGCCTTTCCACAACAACCCCAGCAGTCGTTCATTGCTGCTGAAGCACTGACCGCGCCATTTTCACCATCTCATGCACCCCAGTTTGGCGCGGTGGCTGCTGACCCTGCGGCCTCCCGCCCCTCACTCCCGTCTGCGGCCAGCGCCGCCTCCAACGGGCCATGGCCTCGGCCTCATCTGGCATGGGGCGCGTTGCTGCCCATCGTGGCCAAGATCTCTTGGTACTGCTCGAGCCACCCGAGAGGCGAGAGATCAGAGACCTGCAGGGGACGCACCGTCCAGGCCTGATCCATGGCCGGCTCTGCCCAGCCCGCGCGGGGACCCGTCCCATTTTCTCCCATTGTCTGTCAGTAGACAGTATGGAGCTGACCAGGAGCTCAGCACCGTGCTTCTCCTCAGCTTTTCATGCGTCGCGCCCAGAGCTTCTTCTCGAAGCGTGGGTCCCCACCGTTCGCTGTGTCCGCGTGCTCGCCCGTCTCTGGCTCCGCTTAGCGGATTCGCCAATTCACCCACCCGCCCTAGTCCCTGTTTCCATTCTCAGTCTTGGGCTCTCGCAGCGAGTGCTGGATGGGTCAGGGACTGTTTCGTCTGGTCCGTGGTTGAGCTCGAGGTGTGATACCCCCCTGCCCCCAACACCCCGGAGCAGTTCTCCTTCCTGCTTGCCGGGCTTTGCCATTACACTCCTGTCTTTTCCTCCCGCGACCTCCGCTCTCTCCCCCTTCTTCCATCCACCCATCCCACACATCGGCCAAACGACGCACGAGAACATCGACAACGGGATTAGATGACTTAACGACACTGGGACCGAGGACACTGCTACGGCTCATCGCCATCGCCAACCTCGCGGTTGTCCAACGATCAGCTCAATGTCACCATTCTTCACATCAGGTGCCGGCGCGGGGTGGTTGGAGTCGCGGGCCGACAGCACGGGTTTTGGTTTTGGTCAGAACAGAGGAATCAACGTGTCGGGGAATGGGATATTCCAGTCGGCCACAAATGCAAACCAAACGTTCCCCCGCAATGGGTTCACGCTATCGGCGGCCAAGTCAATCAGGACCTCGACCATCATCTTGGCCGTCTTCAATATAATCGCCGCTTTCGCCACGGCCGTTGGTATCATATTCGACTCTTACTACAGGAAGAAGCGGAACGACAGGAAATTCAGGTTCAGGTATGGATATCCGAGTCGGAACCGACCTGCTCAGGCTGGTGGTCTATTACGCGCGGTTTCTCACACCCCTCACAGACAACATGGCTTCACCTTCGTGCCCGAATGCGAAGTTTATCCGCTCGTGCTGTCCTTCTGCATCGTAGTGCAGAGCGTCACCTTTGCCGTGGCCCAATCCACCGGCCTCGAGAAACTCTTCGGAACGGGATGCACGCTGCTCGCACAACTGATGCTGCCGGGTAAGTCAGGACGCAATGGCGGACTTGGACTAGATGCCAGAAGGCGATGCTAACTAAGCCACAGCTGTTTTCCTCGCCCCTTATACGCAGCTTGTGTTCGGTGTCGAGATTGCAATCAGGGCACTACGAAAGAAAGATCAACCCTTCGCGCCTAGAGCGAAGTGGGACGTGACAATCTGCTTGGCCATCATTGGCATGCTCTGCCTCACAAACTTTCTTGTGGCTAACTTTGACCGCTCGGATAACTTTTGCTTGCTTTCGTTGTTCTGGTTTGTCGAACACTACGCGGAAGGCTGCTTTGGCTTACTGGTTGGGATTATCTCAATTCTCTTGGTTTGCGTTGGGGTCATCTTTACAAAGTTAACCCGGAGCATCAAGGTCGAGGTGACAGCGAGAGTGTCGGCGTCCAGAATGGTTTATTATTTGGCCCTTGGGATTATTTCCAACGTAAGTTGTTGCTCAGTCCTTACTAACTCGTTAACTCCGCTAACACATCCCAGGGCTTCATGTTGCCTTATTTTTATGTGATGTCCTTCACCGAAAAAGGTGTTGGGGGTGGAAACGCTTTGACGCTTGCCATGGTTGCTTCCGTGGTAGCCAACGTTTCAGGATTGATGACGGGCGGACTTTACCTGTTCCTGAAGTCCAATACCTTATCCGTCATCAGCCCTAGAGACAAGGTGGGCGAGTACCAGAGTCGAAAGTTGAAGTACAAGATCAGGCGAACGGAGGATGACGACTTCGACGGTCATATGCTGGACCATGTTCGAGGTCAAGGTGGCCTACGGCGCATGAATAGTGACGCGAGCCTAATCAGCAACGAGAAGGAGCAGGAGCTATGGGATGAGCGCAGAAGACCAACATCGTCCATCTATGACGACCAAGTTCCCAACCCTCTTCGCTCGCACTCCGTCTATCCTATGAGCGGAATGCCTAGAGCGCCAGAGCCTGCAAAGTTCTCGGTAATGTCTTCAGCGCTTGGTCACATGCGCAAGAGATCATACTCGCTATTCCCGGGCAGCTTGAGAACAAAATCATACGCCCCAAGCACAAAGTCATATGCCCCGAGCACAAAATCGTCGGTGACGCTTCTACCTTCTACGACATACTCACCGAACTCAAATGACTCCGCAATGGCGACGCTCAGGCCCCCGCCGTCCATGCGGGCACTCACCGGTGGCCGACATCGACGAGATTCATCACTGGTCTCGACCGCAACTGTCCAGATCGGGCTTCGGTTCTCCAATATGGAGGACATGCCGCCAGTCGTCAACAACAACAATTCCACTGATACCAAGGTCTACCACCTGGACTGCCCGAAGCTCCGGGACAAGGACAAGGATTCACCCTTGAGCGGACGCCCTGCAGCTTTAGATTCCCCAATCAAAAGTCCTTCCAAGGAGGATGATGACGCAGTAGAAGATGGAAGCCCGAAGCGGAATCCATGGATGAAGACCTTACCGGCAGTCCCTGCTACCGATGTTGCACCTATCTACATCCGGGACGAGGACGACAGTGACGGCGACGATGACGGCGATGACGACGACTACGAGAAGAACCAGGATGAGATCACACTAAGGCCGAAGGTCTATAGTCCACAGGGCCCGACGAAGACCAAGGTTGCGAGTCCCAGAGGTGTCGGCTTCACCATGCTCACCAGCAGCGCAACATCAAAGCCTAGCAGCGGCAGCACGAGTCCGCCACCCAAGCCTGCTGGTGCTGCTACCAAGTCTGACTGGATCTAACTGACCCAGTTTGGGCGATGGGTAAACTATTGCGTCGTTGATCAAAGGCATTTTCAGGTGTTAGGCATGGCGCGGTCATAGAAAGGCCACACATATACTACTGGTACATTGGCCGGTACCAAGGGGGCGAGGGCGCCAAGCTGTACATTTCCATGGGCCCTTCTAATTATTTTTTGGTTCAGCGAGACAGGCAAGGCGTTGGTGATGGCGCGGTTGGTTACTAGCTTTACCCGCCTGACTTGTGTGTTGGAGATACCACTCAGTGTCTGGGCAGGGATGGCGAATTGCTATTATTTCTTCTTTCTTTTCGTTTCTTACTGTCATTCCTTTGTGCTGGTGTCCCTGAGGGACGCGGTGGTGCACAGTCTCCCTGCTCACAAGTTGTTGCATTATGACGGCGTCCTGAGCCGAGCCTATTCAATAGGCAACCAACATCACTACTCATGGAGGGGTTTACCGAGGAGGAATTCTATCATTTGGTTTCATCCACTGTTCTCTATCACTCTTGATCTCGTATAACATGGAGGAATGGGCGCAAGAGGCTGACAGGTTCCCGACGTCCAAGAGACTCGGGTTTGAACGGAACAGGAAAATGGAGGCCTACCTACTGTACCTAGCGATACGTGCAGGAAGCTCAAGAAGCCAGGCCTTGCATGGTCAGTTCAAGTAGCTGGAACAAAACCGATCAAAATAATATGGGCCACTTGGTGATTGTTCTGTATGTCGCATGCCATGCGCTGCATTCTGTTTGAGAATGTCTATTTGCACTATACCCTTATGTGAAAGATGTATGTATAATAGTACAGTAGGCCGTATCACATCTGAAAGATGCCATCCTGCATTGTTTAGCGGCTTACCATAAATAAGGCCTCTCACGATCTCGATAATTCCTCTCGTCATATCAATGAGGCTCATGATAATGTGAATAAGGCGTTTGACAATGCGAGTATGGCCTCTCGTGAAATAATCCAGGCCTTACTGTTAAAATCTAAGATGTTCAACGTCCCTGCAGAACTACGGTACAAATAGACGATGGCTACAGTGCAAATAGATATTATCTTCTGTTTTTGCTGATATGTCACGGCTGGGTATATCCTCCGCAGATCTTCGTAGTAATAACAGGCTAACGCCCCTTTCCACCTCGGATTGTGTAAAGCGTCATGACGTTTTCTTCAACTTTGCCGCTGAACTACTCCTCGCCTCTCTCCGTGCCTCCCACTTCTCCCACCCAGCCTGGCACAGATCTTCTTCTACCACCAGATCTCTTAGCCGGAACCACCTTACCACTGAGAGCTCAAGCGCCCACGCCAACAGGCCCAACTCCCGCACAATAGACGTAATTGCAAACCACCCCACCGCACTCACAACCCCCGCGACACACCCAACCAGCACCTGCTTCTCTGTATGATACCCCAGGTAAATCCGACTCCACGCCACGCCCCCAGCCAACACTAGCGCGGCAACACTCACCAACGCCCTCTCCGCCAACGACCACGGCTCATGCGCATACCGCTCAATATCCGCAACAAACCCCTTTCTCGCCTCCGCGACCCTCTTCTTCCCCCCTTTCTGTCTCGGCTGGTGCCTCACGAGCAGGAACAACCCTACCGACACCGCCCAGAAAAAGGCAAACTGCGCGTGCGAGCTCGGCATCCCGTACCCCTTGGTGCCGCCGTGCGCTGTGAGGATGTGCCGCGGGCGCTCCTCCTTGATGAGGCGCTTGAGGATGAAGTTTACGGCCTCGCAGGCTAGTTGGCCGGCGAACATGAGCGCGACTTCGGCTTCGCGCGTCGACCAGAGGAGGGTGGCGTAGACGACGCAGAGGGCTTGGGGGACGAGCGCGAGCCAGGCGCAGAGGAGGGAGATGGGGTCATCGGGATTCTGTGACGAGGGAGGGTGGGTTAGTTAAGGACGGGAATGAGGGGAAAGGGGGGAAGGAAACTTACGTAGTAGACGTGGGTTAGGGAGAGGGAGGCGAGGGGCGTGACGTCGTCGGCCATTTTTTGGGGGAGGGCTGGTCCCGGACTGTGAAAGGGCTGTTGGATCTGGGGTCTCAAAGATTAGGTGGGCTACCACATTACGTCGATCTAGGCTATCGTTGCCGTCGTCGCGTCTTTACGGACGGTGATGTCTTTGAGTGCTCTTGAAACCAAGTGGATTGATGAATTGGGTGGATGTCTTTGATGGAAGCTAAGAGCCAATCGGGAGCGCCCGCCCGGACAGGGGTCCCCTCATGAGGGGCTGGAGCCTCAACTGGAAATAGTGGGGCCGATAGGCTAGGTTTGGGCAAGTGTGGCGTCGTCTCGCAACGGCAGTCAGTCACTTGCCGGACGAGTCATCAGAACGCTGGCAACGTATATGAGGACCACCGAGGCGAAAGAAGAGGCGTGTTGTCAAAATCGCCGAATTCTCGTCTTTGGGAGTTGCCTGCCGTTCTGACAAATCCGCCGGCTTTTTTAGACTGTTTCTGCTGAACGTTGGCGCCTTTTCCGATCGCCCCCTCAAATCCACTCATCCCGCTATTATCTAAACCCACATTAGTAACCTCGAGACACAGGTCATCCTTCACATCTGCTCTTTATTTTGACGTTTGACGTTTATCTCCTTGTCTCATTATCCTAGTTTGGATTGTACAGCGGCAGAATATCTATTCCTAGCTACGGACTCCTTTCCTTTATCAGCACATGGCGATTTGCGAGGTTGAAGAAGCAACCGCGGAGCTCTTGTTCAAGTGGTAGCAACACCACGCCGGAGAGGAGGCGCCACTGTGATAGATGGCTTCGCTCGACTACGACAACTCTGACGACCCGCGAGACGTTGAGTTGAGCTCTCTTACGGCCATCTACCCAGAGATCCAGCTGGTGCGACCCGAAGACCGATATACGGTAGCCCTGGACATTCCCGTCACCCCATGCAAGGCTGTTGTTGTCTTCTTTCCCGCCGCCGAGGCTCAGGAAAATGCTGGAGCGAACGGTGCAAATAACGCAAATGCCGGCCATGTCGACTCTCATGAGCTGGCGCACCTCCCATCGCTACACCTGGAGGTGACATTTGGGCCAGAGTATCCCGCTGAACAGCCGCCAAAGGTTACTCTATCAACCACTCCGCCATGGTTGCCTGCCGAAACGCTGCGCAAGTTAGAAGATGATGCCCCGCGATTATGGGAGGAAATGGGCCGTGATATGGTGGGCTTCACCTATATCGATCACGTTCAGCAGTCGGCCGAGGATGTGTTCGGTCTTATCGGAGGTCGTGGTGCTCTGGAAGTTGACCCTCAGCACAAAATTGCCATACTAGACTACGACATCAAGGCAAGGCAAGCCGCATTCGACAAAGAGACCTTCGACTGCGGAGTGTGCCTAGACCCCAAGAAAGGATCAGCCTGTCACCGCATGATGGATTGCGGTCACGTCTTCTGTGTCAACTGTCTTAAGGATTTTTACAACAAGGCCATCGAGGAGGGGGATCTGACTGCTGTCAGATGCCTGGAACCTAGCTGTGCCAAAGAGCGAGAGAAGGCTGGCGACTCTGGGAAGAAACGGAAGAGGCCTCGGACTTATATCAACCCGAGCGAGCTCTTGCAAATTCCTCTCGAACCCGCCATGGTCAAGCGCTACGTGATTCTCAAGTACAAGAACGAGCTTGAGTCAGACAGGGACACAATCTACTGTCCACGTCCGTGGTGCAACGGAGCTGCAAGGTCCAAGAAGCACAAGAAACCCGAAGGGCTGGACCTGGCAGAAGGCTCGGATGAAGACGACGAGGACAAATCTGAAGAAGCCAGTGTCGGCAACGATGGCAAGTCTAAACCCTACCAAGCAAAGGACCGTCTCGCCATATGCGAGGACTGCGGCTTCGCCTTCTGCAGCCGGTGCCATCAGTCCTGGCACGGCGAGTTCTTTCTCTGCATCCCCCCGAGCAAGAAGGGCGAACTCACGGCCGAGGAGCAGGCCTCGGTCGACTATATGAAGCTACACACAACGCCATGCCCGACGTGCGCTGTCCCAGCCCAGAAGACGCACGGTTGCAACCATATGATATGCTTCCGCTGCAACTCACACTTTTGCTATCTATGCTCTGCCTGGCTCGACCCTGCGAACCCCTATCAGCATTTCAATGTGCAGCCGAATGGGAAGGTAACGAGTTGCTACAACCGTCTTTGGGAGCTCGAGGGTGGTGATGGTGATGATGTCGGCTACGGGTTCGAGGGTGGCTTTCGTGCTGGTGCTGGTCCTTTGCCCGAGGAAGAGGAAGACGATCACCTATTCGTAGGTGACGAGGACATAGTCGGGGACAGAGAACCAGCTATGCCAGCTCAGGCTCCAGAAGCACCTCGGGAAGGAGGCGTACGCCAGAACGCTGGGCTGGTTGATGGGCAGCTCGACGTTGCGAGAGAAGGCCCGCTGGTCTTGCGGATAGCCGCCAATCCTCCCGCAAGGGGTGGCCACGACGGTGCCCATGGCCCCGCGGCCGCTCAGCCGGGTCGAGGAGGAAATCAACATGTTGCAGTTGGTCACGAGGTGCTTGGTGGAGGACGCGGCCAACCCCTGGGACTAGGAGCGCGTGGAGCTGGTCGACCGGCGGGGAGAGGTCAGCGGGGAAGAGGAGCCCTTCGTGATGCTGCCCCCTTTTACCGGCAAAATAACCCAAGATTTCAGGCGCACCAGCACCAGCCGCACGCCGCTCAGGGGCAACGTCGCAACAACAATATCAACAACCAGAACAATGGGAATGCTGGGAACGCTGCCCCGCGGGCGGCCGAGGTCGAGGGCGACGGTCTAGATGCCGCCCAGCAGGCGTGGATCAGGCAATTTGTCCAGCTTGCCCTCAACGATGAAGAGGACGGCGACGACTTCGATGTAGCATAGCCTTGCCTGACGCTGCACTTGCCTTCTCCGGAACTCGGTATCTCTCCCTTGCACCTATTTGGTCCGGCGGCCCTCCATCTCGATTCAACAGGGAGAATACACCGCGTTTCGCGATCACACGTCGACGTCGAGACCCGGTCCACCTGTCCACTTGACCGGCACGGTCAGGGGAGAAGGTTGCTTTGGCCTCCACATCGCGGAGAAATATAAATTGTACATATATTCAACATACACTTTAGGCGGCGCCGGCGACGCGCTTATCGTCTACGAGTGTGACATAACTGACCCGAGAAGGGAATGAAGAACGAAGATAATGAATATTGACCTCATCCAGCCTCATACCCCAAAGGAGGTCCTGTCCGCTTCGGAGATATGATATGCAATGGTTACGTGACATTCTCGTTTTCCCTGCCTTAGTTCTTCTTCCTCTTTGCATTCTTCTTCATTGCGTGCGCTAGCCTACGTCCCTAGCCAAAAAGCAAGGCACGAATACGACGGCGTGCAAGGTGTTCAGTTCGGTACGCAATACAACGTCGTTGCGACGCTGCGAGAAACGGTGGGCGTGATCTATCTAGATGGGCCAATACCACTGTAGTACTCAACTGCGCGCACCGTACCGGCCTGGATGTACTTTTGCTGTGTCCTGCCCACTCACTGCAAGCATTCCGTACTCAGTGCAGCCACTTCACCTCATCCGTTGACGTTACTGGCAGCAGCAGTAGAACACAACCCCTCCACGCTCGGTTCCCAACTAGAACTGGCTGCTGTGGTACATGGTCTGTTCTGGTCCTTCTGGATTTGATCGACCGACATGTCGCCCCCTCCCTTCTTAAGGCCCTTCATCCAGTCATTTGATGATGTCTAGTACATACACTACTGCAAGGTGCTATCCGTCGTCTTTCGTTTGCTGGCTCGCCTCGCCTCGCATCATCGTACGTGCTCTCGGTCAACTCGAGCCTGGTGCCCGTCCTCCTCCTGTGCTTCTTCTATCTTCCTCACATGCTGTTCCCCCTCTTCCTGTTGTTGCGGATAGACGACTTGCACGTTTCGTTTCTTGTCTTTCTCCACGCCCCTCCCCAGACTCCACTCTCCCCTGTCACATCACATCATCACATCGTTGCGTTGTGTCGCGGTGTCGTGTCGCGCCGCCCTCGCTCGGGATGTACGGTACGGCACTCCCTTCCCATACCCTGCCGTGTGGTCCTCCTCCGATGAAAGGAACAGCACGGAGCAGATGGCGACGGTGCCCCGTGCGTGGCCCCCGATGTCCCTCCACCTACATGCCCATCCCGAGGTTCCCCTACAGGCTACAAGCGCGAGTATGTAGGGACCGAGGTGGCCGGAGCGGCTGACGGGGCGGAACTTGATCTGGTCAAGGGGCGAGGAGGTTCTAGATTGCAGATGCCGAAAACCTCTCGTGGACGGTGAGACTGTAAGCAGGGGCAGGGAGCAAGAGCGGTAGTTGATGTGTGTTCCTGCTTTTGGGAATTTCGTAGAGTATGATTCCCCCGCCGAGAAGAAGATTCAGACGAATGTTTTCCCAGCGGTTCTGCTTGCTTGTTGGGCACAGCACACACACATTTGCGAAGATGGGGACGCTGCCAACCCCAATACCTTCTCCATGCCCGGGCAGCAACCATCTGGGCCGCCGATCGAGGCAACGACAATATTGTCTCTCCGTTCGCGCAAGAATGCGTATAAACTTACCCGGCCACTCGGTGACATAAAGTCACTATCTAGGCCGAATCATACGGTGAATTGCGGTAGTATTTCCAGAAGCCCTTCGTCTCCTAAAAGGGCGAACTACGAAGGCACGCCGCACACCGTAGGCCCATGTTACCATGGGAAGCCACCATACCGTCGCGAGCCATTTGACAGCGACAAGACATGTGCTGCCGAGACAACCCCCGCCAAAGCTTGAGATAGGCTGGCACGACGTAATCCGACATACTGCGAAGATATAGTGTGCCCCTCAGCCGACGAGACATCGCCAAAGCTACTGGTTCGGACCATGGTAATGGGGGCGCTGAGTGAGGAACCTACATGGTTTTGTTAGACCTAAGAAACGTGGGAGACCTTCGTTTCCCCTACGTTGGGAATATCCAGATCGAGTACAGCAGAGAGAGAGATACCAAATTCCTGTCGATGTTGAGCTTTACGCTCGTGTATGTCACCTCTCGCCTTCGCCGTGCTCGCTAAGATCCCTACTTCTCCATCACCCCCAGCATCCCTCATCAAATTCTTCAGTTTCCTGAACATAAAAACGCTGCCCATCACGGCCACCCTCATCTCGCATGGGCGGCCATCGCATCAAGGAGTAGCTCCTTCAGACTAGACTGCCATCTGACCATAAGCCCCAAGAGATAATCACGGACTGATCATATCCGTCCCCCTCATCAGATCTGACCTTTCCACTTTCACTTGCCCTAGCGCGGCATCCTCGCTCGCAACGGAAAACAGGCCGGCAGGGCCAGGGGATAGGGAGTAGAAAACGGGCAACAGACGGAGCAGTTGCTGCTGCGGGTGGAGCTAGGGGGCTTGCAACCGCGTAGCGTTGCGTTGCTTTTTCGGTACTTGTTTCCGCAAGCGCAGGGTCCAGGGGGGAGGTGGATGAGGTGGGTGCTCGCCCATGTTTCTATTGTGCTCTAGCAAGCAGGCTTGCCCGCTTGCGGATAGAAGACTGTTAGGCGATCTCAAGGCTTCCCTGCGAGCGTTGGCTGCGCGCCGGCGCGTCGTTTCATTTTCAAACCGCACCCACTCTCCCAGCACTACTAGGGCAGGCAAGAGCCTTATTTACGGATAGCATGACGTGATGAAATGAGACGGGAGATGCCGTTCAGACAAGGCAGAAACCCAGCCTAGGTTCTTCGGCTTTCGTCTCCATTCAGAACGAAAGGAAAGTGAGCGGTTTGTCCCACTTCACTCTGACCCCCCGCTCGCTCGTTGTGCCTTTCTTTCGTCCAGCGTTGCAACGCCGTTCAGATTCAGAGCCAGTGAGCAAGGGGTGTCAACCCCCGCTCCTCCCCTGCTTCTGTTGAGCCGATTCCACTTGGCGTCGACCAGCGCCTCGCCGCCACCAGAGAAACAAACGGAAGTGAGTGACGGACGACACCACAGAAAAAAGACAGTTCCAATCATCATCAACGCCCATCCACCCTGGAGGTCCGGAAACGGCCAATGTCCACCCATGCCGGTTTCCCCTTCGAGCACACGCGCCTTCTCATTTTCACCACGTATCCCGGTTCAGGCTTGTGGTCCCCTGCCTGCCGGCTTGCTGATGGACTCTTGATGTTGCTTTTTTACTTCCTTCGCATTTGAATCGTGGTCAGCCTCCAAGAAAGTGGATATCACCGCAGGCCGTGAGACTGAATGCCGACGCACGAACCACGTATGCAAAGGCCATCGTCGCCCATCTCTGGGGCGGCTTGGAGGGAGACACAACTCCCGACGACTCGTCGGCGCGCTGGTTCTGATGTGCGCCTTTTCAGACGTATACACCGAGTGACATCCCGCCTGCACACAGTTCAAACATAGGCAATGGACCGTGCAGCTGCTTCCAGGAGGCCCTCTTGCTCCAAGTTTGGGTGTCCAAGATGACCCCGCCCAGATACTGTCTGAGGTGGGATTCTGTGGCGGTAGGTGTGTGCCTGCATGGCGCTGGCCATTTCATTCGGGCTTTGTTGCGCTGCCATTGCGTAGAGAAGCCGCCAAGGAAACAATGGAAAGAAGTCGTGGCTGTTCGTATCTGAGGGAATCATGGTTCCGAGAGGACGCCTTCTTTCATCTTCGAACAGCGGCCCCTGCAAAGACATAACGCCTCGACGCGTCGTCGCCTGGTGGCTCCTCATATCTCACATTTCTTTTGTTCCTTGTCTCTCCGGTATCCGGCTTTAGCGCGTGAAGGCTTCTGAGGGGCCTGGTCCAAAGAGAAAACGCCCCCATCGTTAGCGTTAGTTGACGCCATGGCGAAACGTTCACTGGTCGACCCATTCCTTCTGAATCTTGTCTCGAATGACCTCAACCATGGTGTGAGGAGACACCGGCTGGAAAATGTCGACTAGAAGGGGGGGCCACAAACGCCCACACGTGTTGGTGAGTCTGAGCGGTGCAGCAACAGGAGTGCGGTCGGGAGTTTTACCACATGGTTAAGTCTCTTCCGAGGGCGCTACGAGCCTCTCAGCGTGGACACCTTGCGCCGCGCCATTCCCGATTGTACCTAGCGAGGGTCTGATTCTCTTGGGCAACCAGGGGAGCGAGACCAGCCAGGATCGGTAGCTTGACGGGATCGCGGCAGGCTAGCACCAGACGAGCTGTCGCAAGCAGCAGGCGAACAGACGAAGGCAGAAAAAGAAGGGCCCGAGTCCCCCACCGTTGTGTCCCCAACAGCTACAAAGTAAACCACTCAGACAAGAGACGGCCATCATTGGCTCGGCGAGGCTGCAAGCCTTTGCACTGACGTCCAGGAATAACGGTCGGAGGAGGGAGGCCAATCATGGGACGGGGAGGACGTCCCGTCAACTCACCAGACGGCCAGCTAGACGACGGCTGACCTCCCAGGAGGGTGGTGGTGGTATTCCGTACAAAGTAGTGGTATGTGGTGGAGGGAAGGGAGCGAGCGAGTTACGCCACGATCAACGCAGCCGCACCTTGTTTCTCCAGCTGTGGTGAATTGGCCGTGGCGATTGGCTGGGATAATGACAGGACGCCGAATCGGCCCTTCCAGGCTAAATTCAACAAGCAGCTGGCTGCAATAAACGGCGTCCGTCTTAGGGAAACGGGGCAGCGGCAGAACCCCGGATTCGCTGCCAGGGTAGGATCCCGCGAGTGAGCTCTGCAGACTGTCAGCTCGCGAAGAAGCATCCGCCAACAGAGAACAAGGCAGCGAAAGGCTTCGCCCACGCTCGCCCACGCCTCGATATTGCGCGTTCCCAGAGCCCTGGACACCGCGAGTCGAGGGGCGGGAGGCTGCTTTCACGGACCCGGGTGCGACAGGCTCCAGCAATCCTGTTTCGAGACGACGCGGTAAAGTTCTACAGCAATAATCCATAAAGTGCGGCCAGTGCTGCTTGGTGCTGCTGTTCCTCCTTGCGACTCCTCCTCTTGGCGTTGGGCGGAAAGGAGGCGCGTGCAGAGGCGTTGTCGTCACGGCCCACCAGCTCCCCTTCCGGGGCCTACTTGTCTGAGATGACAGTGAGAGCCTTCAGACGAACGCCTGCGGGCGCCATGTCTCACTCGGCCAGGCTCTCCGTCCCTGTACCCGCTGCTGCAAAACATTGCCTGAGCGCCAGTGGAGGCAGCAAGGTCCTGGATTGCGGGGTATCCGGTTCGGCTGGCCGTGTGTCCACGCTCACTGATCGCACTGGTCTCACTCGTCACTAACGGTTGCGAGGACCGCACTCTCCCAACCTAGCAAGCGTGTTTAGTCGACGCGGTAGGGAAATGGGATGAGCCGTCTGCCATGTTTCTAGAATGCTTCTCCCCATTTCTCTGCGACGTTTACGAGCCGGCCTCATCCATGGTCGCCGGCATAATCTTGTTGCAGGTAGATTGAACTCGACGACCGAACCACTCTGTTTCCAGGGTGCTGGGCAGCTTCAAGTGTGTGGAGATAGGGCTGCAGCGCCTTCACGACTTCGGGGGTTGAGCTGAGACCCGTGGCGTGCACCAATATCGCTCGTTTCTTAACTTAGAAAGCCGGCAATTTTTTGCCTCCGCCCCCAGCCCAACCCTACCCTCATGTAAGTAATTGCGACATGCTCCGGCAACCCTCCAGTGTTGCGTGTACCTTTCGGACGGGATGGGTGGGGTGGGTGAGGCACGAAATCCGCACTACGCCGCGTTGGTGAATGCGATGTGTGATGTGGGAGGGACGGCTGCGAAGCCTACTGGAAAGTCAAGATAGGGGGCTGGGGGGTTGTCCCGCAGTCGAGCATCATAGAGGGGCCTCGACGGGAGCTTCGGACCAGATGGCGATCGCGCCGGTCAGCATGCTGCTGCTGCAAGGTGCTGCGTCGTTCACTGTCGACATTCCAAAGCTGGAGCAAGAAGGCGAAGGATCTCGACGGCTATCTTATTCATCGATACAATCCGTGGCTCGAAGTCCCTTCCTCCGCGGCGAGGGTCCACGGCGGAGGGGCGGAGGGCGTCAGGCTTCGGCGCCAACGTGTCCCCTGCGCATTGAGGCGGGAGATTTGATAATTCAAGTCACCAGCCAGACTCCTGGTCGGCACTTTGACTCCCCCCGTCGAGAGATATGTCACGCAAGGCAATATTTCGGCGGTAATCCGAATTTGCATGATATCGGATCCAGATGGCATCTTGCAAGGCTGGGCTCGATCCAGCCGCCGTCCCCGCGGATAGTCCCTCCTTGGCTCCCGGGGATGTGGCTGGATTTTGACAATCGCGAGCCCTCGCAGAAGAAACCTTCGGGATACCGCCCTAAGGCCTGCCGCCGGACTTTTGCTCCCATACGCTTAGCTCGAGCTCTGGCGGTTGAGATAGTATCATGTCTGGTGCGGCTGGCCAGGCCGGCAGTCTAGCGCGCTGACCGGATGGCAAATATCTGAGCAGGTTTTGTGCACCGTCCTCGTCGTCTCACTGGGCCTCAGCTGCCGGCGCTTGACGGCCGGCCGTGTGCCGCGAACACCTTGAAATTTTGCTCGGCTGCCGCGTTGGCCAACGGGCGGAGATGGTAGAACGCCACTGGGCGCGATGCCGTTTGGTTATCGCAGTGCATGATGATTCAGCGATGACAACGGGGGGATTCTGCTTCTGGCGCCTCTTCGCCACGATGCGGAATCGGCAAGGACCACAGGGTTCCCTTCTTGATTGAGCAGCGCTCCTCCAGATGTGGGACCGGGGCCTTCAGTTCGATGGGGTAGGCAGGCCGGAGGGCACTACTAAAAGGAGCCTAGACTCACAGCTCACCCAACCGAACCGAGAGGTTTTGCTGATGCAAGCTGCACAACCACATCTCCGCCAACCAGCAGGCATTGGAGCCCGACCAGACTAGGAAACGCGAGCAAAGATCCCATAAGTTGCATGGTTCGGCAATGACGGACGCGAGAGCAGTAGAGTTGAAGATGAAGGCCAGTCCAGATGTCCAAAGATTTGATAGAGGGCCGACCTCAAGGTCCGTCCCGTCATCGGCGCCGTCACTGTTCACTCATGCTGCCATAATGCCTTCCCCGCTATTGGCCATCGGGTTTGGGGGCCCGGCTTGGGGTCGATCTTCCAGCTGCAGCAGTTGTATTGTACGTTGCGGGGTGATTGACAGTTGCCAGCCGGGGAGCATTGTTGAATCTTGGTTTGGAAAGGTGGTATCATCGCCAGGTGTCATTGCTGTCTGGGGACTATTGACTTCCCTCGCCCCAAGTCCCGGTGTGAGAAGCATGGCCGTCTTGTTCTGAACCCTGCCGCTGAATATATCCGGGGTTTCCAAAAAGACTCATCAGCAACAGGATTGGGCCACACCTCAGTCTTCGTGATAACTACCTCGCCAGTGAATGCGTGTGCAGGATGTAGTGCGCAAAGAGAGGAGCGACAGCGTCACGCGCATGCAGAGAAGACTACACCTGTGAGCCTGAGGCCGGTGTGCCCAGTGGGAATCGCACCGGTTGAGGTAGGGGGCTCGAAGTTTCTGGCTATATCAGCAGCACATATACCCAGAGAACCGGCCGCTTTGAGATGGGGCAGGAGGGATAATTTCGGTCGCAGCTGGTAGCCCATTTTATTAACACGCACTCCCAAATCTTGGATTAGTTGGCGTCCTGGTGCAGCAGGTGCAGTAGTCACCGTCATCTGCAGTCGATATCGGTTCAGCTGTGTTCGAAGAACGCCGGTATCGAATTGGGAACTACGCTCCGTTTCCTCCGGACATGTTCTGTTGGGGGGAGCAAATGCCTTCGGTGGTGACCTGCCGAAGTTCGTTTGAACTACCAGCGCCTCAAAACAATATTGACCGCCTCGAGCCCTCGCCAAGGGGCTTGCCTTGTCTCGTTCGTTTCCGAAACCCCCGGCTTCGAGACACGGACCCTCGCCCTCGGTAAGGACCTTGACGACGCCATTTTTACAGCGATGTCCCCCGCCCCTTGTCAGAGGCGGGGCACCAATCGAGCTGGGCCAGTGGACGACTCGGATCTATTTGGCTTCGTGCTACCACAGTTCGCACAAGGCTGCAAGAATGACAAGCCCTCGAGGAGACGGTGGAACGTAGTACCGCACTCGCCAAGAGGTGCGGTAGAGTACTGCGCATCCGCATGAGGAGCATGGCTTCTCCTGCGCTGAGTCGGGTCAGAAGAGGTGACGAAGAGTTACCTTCAAGACCTCATGCCTGCCGGAAGGATTTAGGAATACGGAATAGCGCAAGGGGAGTAGCTGCGCGAGCGTTGGAAGAGACTGGGGTGGTAGCCTTCGAGAGGTGACACCCGTTCTTCATGGGGCAGATCTAGAAAAACATTAGAAAGTCGCTGCCAGGCGGCCAGTCCCCTGACTTGCCCCGATGCAATCGTGATTGCAACGTTCGCCAATGCATGGGAGCGCGGGCGCAGTTGCAACCGAAAGCCACCGGCTGGCGCCGGGTGGGGTTGTCGCCATGTCTCTCTTTGCTTTTTCAACCAAGAGGAGAAAAAAAGGAAAAAGGTTAAATCCTGTCAGGCAACACCGCAGGTCAACGGCGGCCGAGGTCCGATTTGGCAAGGTGCATGTGGCTGGCTGTCTGTCCGACTTCATCGCAGCCCGTCACTTTTGAGAGATGAAATGTTTCCATCTGATGGTGTTGTGTGCACATCGCAAATCTAGAGAAGAAGGGAAGCCCAGGTGAAAGCGGATGAGGATGACGGATGACGGGCCCGATTGTTGACACTTGACATTCTGGAAATCCAGGCTCGCAGCAGCCCAGCTTGGGAAGGCGCGGCACAGCAGCCACCTCAAGAAGACGGCACTCCCGCGCCGTCGCCGCGTTTCTTTTTTAGAAACATTTCGCCCACAACTTGGGCAGGCGTGGATGGCCTCTCCCTTCCCCAGGATGCGGTCCAATATAAATACATTAACTGGCACACCTCGCAGCTGCACATGTGGCCCCGGGACACCAGCCTGCCGCCGAATGAGATCGGATTCTGCTACATCGTTCTGGCTCAGCACGTCGGAGACAATATCTCGCGCAGAAGATTGATTCCTTTCGCTCAGCGCCTAGTCGGTGCGTGCAGCGATCGCGAGCGATGATGCCCTAGGCCGTGGGAAGCGCGGGAGCGATACAGCAAGCAAGGCGTTTCGCATGCTGCTTACACGAACGCAGTAAGTGCGGTGGGCACTTGCATCGTAGCGTAGGCAGATCGAGATAGTGCCGAAGACTCCCTGCCGCGTGCTCCCTGCCTCGGCACCCTTCCGCCTGCAAGTCGACCTGCACGTCGACTGGACTGAGCGTCGACGTTTATCGGACAAATCCTCAGGTCTGAGAACCTGAAGGCCGCGCTCCCTCCAATCATCAAGTGCAGCCAGCCAGCGGAATCAGCAAAGCTCCAGCCACGGCTCAGATTGACATCTCACTCTCGGGGTGTGGCGTGACCTGGCCTGACCGAGCCGAAGCCGGCAGGTGGTTGGGGTACGGAAGGCCCCCGATCTTCGTGTTTGTCATTCGGGCCATCTAGTGTGCACACGCACACACAATCCGAACAGGCACACACCACACTCTCTCTACGCGACGCTGTTGGCGTCAAAAAGTTGCATAGACTACAGGGTCTGGCGCCTGCAGAGAGTCCACTGCGCTGAGCGCTAGGAAGGCGGGGCATTTGCCTGCCAAGGAACAACTGGTCCTCAGAGCCCTCCAACGCTCTTGTCCTATCCATGCGCGCCCTCTCTGCCGTGCCACCATCTGCCCAAAAGGCACATCCCACATTTTGACCATTCGTAGCTGACGTCCCGCGCGGCGCACATGGTCCAGCTGCGCCGTCATTCTTTTGTTGTAACTGACAGGTCTGGGCGGGCATTGTCTGCGCAGCAACTCATGACGCTCTGGCCAAGGCACTACGCAGTGTAAGTTCCCTTTTTGGGAATGTCGTCAAAACCTCCGCACTTTCGGCGCTAGGATTAGGGATGGAGAGGGGTGCGGGGCACGGGGATCGATTGCGAGATGAGGCATGAGGGATGAGGGATGACGCTCCGAACGGTGAATCTCCTCCCCGTCCCACCCCACCCTTGACCTCGTCGGTCCGCCTGTGGGCTGTCGTGGGCTGCACTACAACCAGATCGGCCGATACCCTTCCTGATAATCGACGAGTCAAAGACGAGTGCCTACGAGCCCGTTATCCCCCAGGCCTCGGGCACAGCAGCAGCAGGGCGCTGTAGCATGCCGCCGCAAAAGAGAGGCATATGTATGCCCAGACCAAAATGGCAACCCGCTGACGAGCTGGCTGCTGGACCACAACAAAACAACACCACAAAAAGGGCCGCGGTCTGCATCACGGTACAATCTGACCTGTCTTCGACAGCGATAACCGGCCTTCTCTGTGTCTCCTTCCCGCTTCAGATGGAGCCTCCGTAGCGGGCAGTGCAGCATGTCTCGTCTCGGCCGCTCCTCTCGCCGTCCCGCCTGTGGCCGTGCTGCCGCTGGCGCTGCCAACGCTGTTGCCGCTGGCAGCTCGCTGGCTTGTGATGGAGCCAGGCGCCAGATAATAGCACCGAGCCGAAATCTGAGTGTGAGCCGGGACCCGAGACTCCAAAAGGCCATCTCGGTATCTAGCAGGACCGCGGCGGATTCTACCTTGATGGTGATTTCGTTTACCGCCTTCTACCAATTGTAAGGTCTGGATGACGCCCACAACGGCTGCCAAGACATACATAACAGCCTCTGATATTGCTGGCCGCAGTGCCTCTCTCTTAGGGGGGGAGCATAAGAGTGGAAGCGAACAAGGGAGGAGGCGGAGAGAGGGGATGGGGGGGGCGTCAATGTAATTGTTGCTTTCCCTTTCCTCTCCTCGCCAGCCGAAGTTGACCGGGGTCTTGCTGGTTCTCCGCCCGTTCACCCCGGTCGAGGGCAATCTCGTGAACCGACTTTTTCCCTTCCCCCTCAAAGAGTCAAACGATCCGGTGCGTGCTTCCCTCTGGTCTGGCTCCACGCTGGCAGCGGAGAGGGGCCCTTCGTTAGGCGCGTTTATTACCCAACGGTCTTCTAGAAAATTGCGGGTCGACCACAACACGCCCAGAATGCGTTCGGAGGATTCTTGTTCTAATCAGATGCCCCTGCTCGTCGACTCGACCTTGGCCCTCAACCGGGGTCCTGCTTTCTCCTCAACCCTGGATTGGACCTGGATTGGTTAAAGGAGGGGGCCCGAGGGGGGGAGGTTGCCGTACCGTAACGCGACGGGAGCCCACAGTCCCCATCTCCAGTGCATCTCCATCCATCTCGCTCTCCTCCCTTCTGATCGCTGTGTGCGGCTTGGCCAGATGCGTCTCCTCCCCCGTGCGTCCATTCTCCATCCCCCATGCCCTTGCCCATGCCCATGCCCTTGCTCGTGGCCCATGCTCCGGGCACCCCCTGCCCCATGCCACCGCCGCCGTTGTTCTCCTCGACGATCGCGTACGTAGCAGGAGAGCCCGTCTCGTCCTGTAGGGGGAAACCGTTTCTATTTCCTCCACCCCCCCGTTCGGCAGAGGAGTGCCCTACGCAGCAGGACCACTGCACCCGCCACCTGTATTCGTGTCTCACTGTTGCACTCACATGCACTTGTATCCTCCTGTATCCATATCCATATCCCGCGGTGCATACACAATGTGAACAATGCATGGTGTACTCATACGGTCGTGGACGTGCTCATCCTTCCCGCCTGCTGGAAGCAGCATCTCAACAGCATAACGCAACTTTACGCCGCATGTTAGCTTCTCCAAAACGCTATTATAATTACAATCCTCGATTATGGGTTCTTCCTAGCCGCCTCAACCAAGATTAAGGAGACGCTTGGTATGCTCTCCGATTTCCGGGCATCCAGGCCATAGCATCAAGTCTTAAGAAACAACCGAAATACCATATGCTCTCAGGGAGAAAGCATCAACCGTCGCCATCTCCGACGATATCTTAACGTCCAGCGTTCACTTTCTACCCCCTGGTCTCATCGGATTCCTCGAGCAGCAGCAACAGCAAGGTCCTCTCTCTGTTCAGGTCTGCCTGCCTGATCGCCCCGTTTCTCAACCTCCTTCCCTGTATGGTTGGAACGTTTCTGCAGCGGCCTGCAAGCGTGTGTTAAACACAGCTCCCCTGCCCGTCCGTCTCCATCCTTGAAAGCCGCTAGGCTGGCCTTGGCCTCGCCTCTGTCTGGCCTTCCCTTCCCCCCCCACCCCCTTGTCGCCTCCCCCGGGAGAGTGCCGAAGCCTTTCATAAAAACGGTCCCCTCCAACACCGGATCGTAGTGGCTTATTATACAAGTACACATTGGCTCCCATCTACAACCTTACCACACCCAGCAGTTGTGGTTTCCGATCTTCCATTGTTCTGTTTCCAACCCAGCCAAGCCCATCGACCAACATCGGCAACGCCCAATAGCAACAATCATCTGGGAAACAACAACACAAAAGAACTGCCTTCCTCATCCATCCCGCTGGATTGTATGCCTGCCGGAGCATCTCGGTCCCCCGACGTAAGCAACAAGAGTGTAAGAAAGTAGAAAACCACCCACGCACACCTCTTAACCCAGCTGGAAAGAACAGGAGGACGGACTGCAGTCTGGTAACCGATTCCGTGCGGAGAGAAAGAGGAAGGGCCCGCCCTAGGGGGAGAGGCATGCTCCCATGTCCACCACGGCAACATACGCGGTAACCATGGCAGAGCTGAGGGGCGAGACGCAGCACGGCAGCCTCTGGTCCAACTATGGCAACCCGGTGCATCAGATGTCGGGGCGATATAACCCCCAGGACGGCGCGGGAGGAGTACCGCCACCGGTGAGGCCGCGGAGTCGGCACGCCATGGAATACCCGCCACCGCACCAGCCGCCGCAGTACCACCACGGCGGCGGCCGGCCGGGGCAGCCGGACGAGGGCGACACATACGATCGATACCCGCACCCATCCCTCATGAACATCCCCAGCATCAACAGCCTCAAGCGGTCGTACTCGCAGGTGGACCAAGGGGCCGGCACGCCCTACACCGAGATGGTCCAGGACCTGCGGGACGACTACAAGCCCAACAACCACGACCAAAAACTCCTCTCCTTCAAGAAGGTCGGCGACAAGCACACCATTGTTGACAACAAGGGCCGTATCCACGAGATGGAGATCGACGCCCAACTGCATGGCATGTTCTTCCTGTCCGAGTTCCCCGCCGGTGGCGGCCCGGAAGGCGGCGGCCCCCCGGGTGGTCCGCTCAACGCCGAGTTGACGTGCTATCGGCGCAACTTGTTTCAGATCAGCGGCAGCCTGTGCTTCCCGCAGATCCCGTTGTCGGTCATGATGCCCGAGACCGGCGAGACCAGCCAGATCAAGAACATGGAGGTCAGCATATCGGCCATCGAGTCGGTCGACGGCCACCCCGTCCGTCTAATTGTGATTCCCTGGAAGACACCGCCGCCGAACTCGCCCGAGGTGAACCAAGCCCCCGACCAGGAGCCGCCACCGCTGCCGCTCATTCCATGGTCCGATGAGGATGAGGAGAACGGAGGTGACCACTACGCCATCTACCCGATCGGATGGAGGAGATTGCAGTTTAGAATGTGAGTTTTTTCTCCCTCGAAGAGAGGGCACTTGCCTTCATCAAGGACGAAATTTGGGATGAGTTTGCTGACTTTGGACGAAAAAAACAGAGCAACGGCCAACAACGGTAGAAGAAAGGAGCTACAGCAACACTTTGTGCTTCACCTCAAGCTCCACGGAACGTTAGCGAATGGGCAGAAGCTGGTGCTCTCGGAGCTGACCACAGCGCCCATCGTAGTCCGGGGGAGGAGTCCGCGTAACTTCCAGGCGAGGAAAGAGATCCCGCTCTTGGGCTCGAGCGCTGGCTCTCGGGGGCAGACGCTCGTGGAGACGGGCCACGGAATTGTCGCTCAGGCCGTCGTGTTGAACAAGCCGCCATACGACTCCAGGCCGAGGGTCTCCAGCATGGAGGTGCCCCGATCGGCCTTCACTTTTACCTCCGCGAAGCAGATGCCACAGAGCCCGATGCAAATGCGATCCAAGTGAGTCCCCCCCAGATGAGAGAAAAGGAAGAAATGACCAACGACACCTTGTCGCGCGAGCAATGAGCGGGAAGAGAAAACCTCGAAGAAACAACCACTAATATCTCCAGCAGCTCCTATCCCACGACGTGGAACCCGCAAAGTCAAGGCTCGATGCCACACAACCCCGGAACGGCCTCATATCCTACCGCCGACCCGTACCACCAGCAACAACAACAACAGCAACAAAAGATGCCCCTCTCCGGCGCACCAACATTTACCACTGAGCCCCAAGACCTCCAGCAAACGTCGATGCCCTCGGTCCAGCTCTCCCTCGTCTCCTCCGACCACTCCCACTCGCACTCCCAGCCGCCGCCACCAATCCGCACCCAATTCGCCACCTACACATCCTCAGCGCCGACACACCTCTCCCTCTCCGCGACAACCGACGCCTCTCTCAACGTCCCCCGCTACGTCGACTCCAACCCCCGCCCCTCCAAGTCCCCGCGTCACGCCTCCCAAAACTCGGCGGGCTCCCTCTCCGCCGACACCACCTCGGGCGAATACCGCTACGGCCCGCCGTCGTACGTTACCCCCGCCTCGGCGGACCTCAGCCCGCAATCTGCCGTCGCACCACAGGGGCAGCAACAGCAGACATACAGCGCTCCCCCCCCGCAAGGGCAAGAGGCGGGCACGCCCGTCACATCGAGCGCCCCCCAGTCTGCTACCGGCGGAGGCCCCCCAAGGGATTACTTCCCGCCGTCGCAGTCGTGGACAACCACAGCAGGAGAGCCGGCACCGACATACGGTGCGGGTGGAGCACAAGGTCCGGACAGGCCGTATGCGTATCCGAGTAATGGTGGCGGGCCGAAGACAGAAGGTCATGGCCATGGGCATCCGGGCGGCGCGCCCGGGGGGTATGGCGTGCAGCAGCACCACTACGCGTGGAACGCGACATGAGAACGCCGGGATTTTGACGAAAGACGAAGCAGTACAGTCGCAGTTGTTAATACCATCGGGTCGGAAGAGTGACCGACTCGCGAGAGGAAGAGACAGAGAATGCGTCGACCGAACCCGCGTTTTGGCGTTCGGGGTGAGCGAGGTGTCGTCGTTCACCGCCGGTTCTCTTTCCGGAAGCCAAGTCGACGCCACATCCCAACGGCGCTCCGCCCGTTTCGAGGAAAAAAACCAAACCAAACCATGCCTAACCCGGGAAGAAAGAGGATGAGCTCAGAGAGAGAAATGACCCGAAGCGACAGATGAATCCGACAGCACGAGAAACATGACGATGTCCCGAACCTCTTATTATTCCTTCTTCGCTTCCTACTGTATATTAAGCACCTTTACAATTCTTCGTCTCACCTTCGCAGATTGAAGCATCCCACTCACATCCTTCTTGTCGCTCTCGTCCCTCTCGGTCGGTGCCTCTAATTCGATTCCCTTGGTCACGAAGATAAAAAACGGGGCGGAGGCTGGATGGTTGGCTTTTGGGGAGGTGGGAAAGAAACTCAATACGTTTTTATGGCAGGGAAGGAAGGAGCGGATGGGATGGACGGATTGGCGTGTGTCAGAGTGGCAGGCATTGAACTGTTTGTTTTGCCGGTGCCTTCTGGCTGGGAGGTTTTTTTTTTTACTTGTCGCGATTTTTTGGTGGGTGCTTTCTGGGTGGGAGGTTTTTTTTTTTTGTCGCGATTTTTTGTCCGCGTGTTTCTCATCTTACGTGTGTTTGTTGAGGATGCATAAATACCTATCTTGGCAGGCCTGTTTCGGATCGATACCAATGTCTTTTCTTTGCTTCTGGGGAGGTGTCCTGCTATACTCAAAATATTTGATCGTTTTTGTGTGTTACCTTGGCTGTTGATGATTGCGGAGCGGGTGCGCAAGCTGTGTGGGCTGCAATGATGAACGGAGTTATGTTGGCATCTTTGGCCTAAAGATTAGGAGGAAAGTGTGGCAATTTGTCTTGAGCGATTGGTCGTGTTTCTTCTGCGTGCATCAACGAAATTGGTTCCTGAATGCTGACGATTCTGGAGCGAATAACATACATCCGGAGACGGGGACTTGGATCATTGAAGGAAAAGACAACTTAATAATGGCTCAAACATTATCTACGTGTGTACATATTGAGACAAACCAGAAATGACATCTCGAACTCTAGTGAATGCATAAGCCTGAACTCTAGGTTGAACTCAGGACTTCTTTCCGTAGGAAGAAAACCCTCTTCCTGCCCTCCATTTCGCAGGTCATCACGAACCGTTCAGCGTGCGCCCCTTTTTCGCTTCTTCACCTTTCCGTCTCCTGCTTCTTCCAAGGCTATCCAAGTTCTCATTAGCTTCTCCTCGCTCCAGTTTCGTGGCCAAATATCGGTATGTACCTTTTCGGAGAGAGCACTTCTGCGCGGCCATTCTTCCATAGCAGTTGGCACATGAACCTTCGCTAGGCTTACGATAATCCGAGCTGTCGGGCACAATGCACTCAGTTCCCGGGCCGCGATGATTGTTGTTAGAACAAGGCTTGCAGAACTCCTCGTTGGAACTCTTTTCAAAAATCATCATGGCAATGGCCATCTCTTTCTGCTTGGTATCTAAAACCTCGTCCGCGGCAGTGGGAAAACCAAACGAGAGGTAGGTGACAGGCTTCCACCAACAATGTACCAGCTGGATATCCAAAATTTATTGTTACTATTGAGAGTCATCCTACGGTTCGAGGGGAACGGTCTTTACCTCCTTGTTCACCAAATAATTGATGACGAAGTCATGCTTCGTGGCGAAAAGTCGTCTCAACATCGCTTCAGTTACCTTCCAGTCCTCCGCTATATCCGGGAAGTCATCGGCAACGTTCATGAACGGAACTTTCTGCCCCTCGTCGCCCATCATATACAGCACTGCCAACCACTGATCCGCTGTGGGTTGCTCACCGTTGAAGCGCATTGCTAGTGATCTGATCGAAGATGCCGGTGAGAATGGCCACTACCACTCCGTAAAAATTGCGATACTAAAACCACAGGCCCATCGGACCCTGCAAAGGCTTGAGGTACCGTTGTCTGGGCTGCCCCGCTTGGTGCAAGGTTGAGACGCGACGCCATTCGCAATGTTAAGTCTTGGCAGCTGGCAAACAGCCCAGTCTGTCGGCTCCGGCAGCCCCGCTCAGATTGGCCAAAATTCGGAACCCAAAGCGCGGCCCCCGTCAGTGCTCATGCAGCAGCTCGCCGACTTGGACTTCGGTGACATTTCTCCAAACCCCATTTACTCTTTCTCCACACCTCACACCTCACAAGACATAAAAAAAATGTTTGAGGTCCCCGACGCAAAGCGGTAAGTCAGCCACAATATGGGCCGTGCGCCCGGACTCTCTCAACGCGCAAAAATGCTAATTCGGGAGCAGAGTGAGGCGGCAAGATCTGTTCGACTCAGCATCTGAGCGGCACTCAAGTGTCGATGAGGGCGACGATAGCGAGGTGGCTCAGCTCCGGGAGAAGCTGAATGCCCGTCTCTCGAATTTACTCGCTGTCAACTTCGAGGCTGGTCCTGGAGGTGACGGCGGCGTTGATGTCGTCATGCAAGAAGATGGGGACGACCAGCCGCCAGACGAAGTAGAGTTCGAGTTCCGCCTGTTTTCTACCTCGGCGCCCTCTCAGAAAATCGCCCTTGTTGATGGAGACGGCCGTCACGAAGGGCCGGCCATCTCGCAACGGCCACTATCATTCTATGTAAGAGGGGAACTGTCGCCAGAGGAGATAGAACAGTTCCGGGTTGCGGCCGTAGAAGCCAGCGATATTGTTGCCGAGGCACGAAAACGAGCTTGGGGCCTGGAGGTCCCATGGAGGGTCGCTAGGATTGTGGTGTCGATGGGTCGCAAACGGGGAGATCGTGCTGGCGGCCTCTCAGCGGGAGTTACTAGACCAAAGGGCACAGACGAAGAGCCAGCACGGAGGAAACGGCCGGGGAAAAAGAGAAGAATAGCTCTCAGAATCAAGGAGAAGGCCAAAAAGGAGGAGGAGATTCAGAAAATGACCAAGGAGGAGCATCTACGAGAAAAGAAGAAGAGACTGAACAGGGAGAAAAAACTGAAGCGCAGGCAGAAGGAGAAGGAGAAAAAAGTGGCTAGTAAAGGAGGAGCAGAGGGTAACGATGGTGATGAGTCGCCATCTGAAGCTGACAGCGAATAGTTGCAGCGTCATGCCTTATTAGTCGGGATGACAAGGTGAGCTCAGCAAGAGCCCCAAAGCTGAACTCACCCGAAGACTGTGTTCACGGAATCGGAATTTGGAAGTGAGGAAGAGCACTCAAACACTGCACCCAACTACGCAAGTGAGCTGTGCCTGATACCGTGGTATGCAGCCCTTAAAAATACCCGGCTGGTGTCTCAACTTGCCCACCTAACACAAAGCCATAGTATCCGATCTCGTGTGCTGCCGTAGAACGATTCTGGAACAATGGAAAGGATTAGAGGCGATGGTTGCTTTCCGGGTTAGGGTATCTCGGGACAGCAGGGGTCTGATGCGGGTGCGCCCCTGCTTGTAACACTAGCCGCATCCTTGCCGCCGTGAGAGCAGAGCTTAGTGGGACAACCATCTAGCGATTTTCTTTCGAGCAAACGTCCTTTACATCTCCTCTGCACATAGAAGATAGGCCCTCCGACGAATTTCGAACGCGCCGATATACCCTTTTATTACGTATTCCATACGAGAAAACAATGAGCTCGTCTTGCCGGCAAGCGCCCACCTCCTGAACGCAAACAACTTGTTTTGCCCCGCCAAATCGGCAAGCTTTAAGGTATCACGCAGCACAATGAACGCCCTGTGGTCCTCGCGAGGCTCGACCGACGCCTCGCAGCCTGTCAACAGGGTCGCGGATGCCGCTGATATTGGCGCCGACGAGATCGTGCTCGATAACCCCTCCTTGGACAACAGGCCGAACAATGGTCAGGGCGGGCCGCCGCGACCGCCACTCCAACGCAACATGCCGTCGCAACCACCTCCGGCGGTCCCTAACGCCCCGTCTTCTACCACATCCTCGCCCTTTCCGCCCCAACAGCCCGGACCGGGTCAACCTCCCGATTCATTATCTCTCGCCCAGCTCCGGCGCATCGTCGCCGAGTTCCCACGCACAGAACCTATTGCCTACGACTATGTCTACGCTGACATGGGCCCCCCCGAGGAGGAGATCGACGAGTGGTTCGTGTACAACTTCTGGCAGTGGGTGCGTCTTAATGCCGCCAACCGCGCCTTTCACAGCGCCTGGGGACGGATGTTTGGCCAGGACTACGGATGGGACGACCTCGGTAAGGAGGCACACAAGAGGTTTGTGGCGGGTGCGCTGAACGGGATCCGTCTACGGGATAAGACTGCACGCAGCGAGGCCATAGGGACACTAGTATATCTGGTGCTTGGGCGATGGACGGAGTCGGTTCGGCACGCAACGGTTCCCAGCCTCAGGAACCCCAAAGCCAAGTCGGCGGCTACCAAAGTGCAGATGGCGGCGATCACAGAAGGGGTGCAATTGCTGTCGGACTGTGGAGGTATTCCGTTGGTCTGGGGCGCACTGAGAGATGCATTCGAGCCATTCTGGTACGTATCTATGGGATCATTATTGGCTGTATGTGCTAACACGAGCAGGTCCGACGATGCCCCGCAGAACCTACAGGTACTAACTGAGGAAGTAATTCACTTAATGACGATCATGTACATAGTTGTGCAAGAGACGCTGAATGATCCCGAGGGAATGGCTTCGGTTCAGTCGGAGCTCCTTGCGCTCAACCCGAGCCTCGTGAAGTTCATGCTTCACGCGACCGCAAAGCTGAGATGGGACGAGGCCAACAGCCTTCCCCAAACACAGGTAATATTCCCGTTGGCCTGGTGAAGAGTACGACGCGCTGACATGAGCAGATATTTCTTTTTTTCTGGAAATCCATCTTGCTCGTTTTTGGAGGCTCCGAGGCGATCGCGGAGACGAAGGAAGCCACGAGGGAGATGCAAGGAGAAGACCCGGATAAGGAGACTATCTCAGCATCGCCGCTGGATTATCACGTATTTCGACAGGAAATCACCTCCAAATACCCCGCCTATATCCCACCTCGACCTGTCATACCCTTGGAAGCTGAGCAAACGTCTATCCTCCCCCAACTGCATCACCACCCCATCAGGAACAATGGCGCGAACGGCATCCTCCCCGGGCCTCCTGGACAGAGCGGGGGAGCTTCCATTTTGCACCAGCCTGTTCACATCGCAACACCCGCACCCTCACCCCCGCCAAGTCCTGGCGTCGGCGGCAAGGGCGGAAAGAAACAAAACTATCAGACGAATCAGAATTTCCCTTTTATGTACCCGCCTCTTGATGCTACGAGCAACAGCGCGGGCGGCAAGGGGGGCGCTGGTTTACAAGACTTCCTCGTGGGAAGGAGGTGGGAGGGCAGCGACGTACCGGCCTCGATTCTGGAGGCCGGCGAGCTGTTCTCGAAGAGGGTCAGGACGACTCGAGCTACACGACAGCTCTGGGATGAGCGGGAGAAGTTCCTAAAGTTCGAGCGAGGGTGGGACGGTGCAGATGATGATATTGTCGACGAACTGGACCTCTCATCGCTGACGCTTGAGGAAAAAGAGGAACTGGGACTGAAAAGATCGGGAGCCGACGACAGGGATTCAAAATCACCCCGTGCAGAAGTAGACTACGGGCCTCGGGGGGTCGACCCGCGCACAAAACGACGGCTTGATGCAGTAGAGGATTTTTATGCAAGTAACTTGACCCCTTTACTATCGCTCGTTGCTAACGGTATTTGTAGAACGAGGCATTGCCACATCTTCAATCACTGGTAATCGTTCTGCTGAAGCAAATAATGGCAATCGCAACCAATTTGATCAACATACCCCCTGGTCCGCCGCAAGGAGGTGCTGGTCAGAACGGGGGTCGGGCGAACGGTGGTCCCGGACTCAATGGTCTAAACGGCAAAGCAGACCCGGCATCACCGTCAGACAGCGACGTGGATGAGGCGAGAGGGAGAGAGATTGCGGCCAAAGCAGTAACTGGGATATTGATCCAGCTGCTGAAGTGGTTCAAGCTATCGCGTATGTTGCCCCTTGAGGCATAGTCTGCGTCTTGTTGCTAACCTTCGTGAAATTGTAGATGTCCTCAAGTTTGAGTACATGACGCAATTGTTGCTGGACTCAAACTACCTCCCCTTGGTGTTGAAGCTATTTGCTCTACACGACGTCCAGCAAGTCGTCGAGACAAAGACCGACCGCATCGAGCACAGGTGAGACGATTTCTTGCAAGGATTTACCCAGGCAAATCCACTCACAACTATATCTAGCTTCTTTTACTTTTGCGGTTCCCGCGCAGGCGCCATCCCCAACATGACTCTCCCTAACACGGCAATCACGGAATTCGAAGAAGATGAAGACGAGAGCGAGGAAGAAGACGACGACGCCGCACCGCCGCCTATCAGGCGCCTGCGGTCACCGGACGCCGATCCTGCCCCTGTAGCTGGGCTCTCAGCCTCCCCGCAATCTAACCAGCGTCCCGAGGTCGATGAGCTCGGCTACCCCGTCAACCCCCTCCCGAAGGAGCCCATCACGGACTTCTCGCGCCGCAACTTCTTCTCCCTCATCAACTACCTGCGCGTCATGCAGAAAATCTGCAAGCACAAGGCCCATCGAAATTTGCTCATGGTACAGTATAAGAGCTCTGGCATCCTGCGCAAGAGCCTCAAGGTCCCCCAGCAGGAGTTGCGTCTATACACCCTCAAGCTCTTCAAGAACCAGGTCCCCTACTGCGGCCGCAAGTGGCGCCAGAGCAATATGCGTGTCATCACTGCGGTGTATTTGCACTGCCGTCCTGAGCTGCGCGACGAGTGGCTCGCCGGGTCGGATGTAGATGCTGAGGTTGAAGAGGCACTGCCGCTTGAGCAGGCACTAAGGAGTCTGACGCATTGGTTCAACATGCGGCGATACCCAGATAAGATGGCTGCGGAGGTGCGGCAGGCGATGAGAGAGGAGCAGGACTTTTTTGTGAGAGAGCTGGATAAGCTTGACCTTAACTGGGCAGAGGTTGAGGGAGATGACGCATCGGTGAGGTTGGATTGGGAGCACGATGGCGGTGGTTGGGGCTAACCTTCGAAAGGGCCGGTGAGTATGAGAGCATGTGTGGGTAAAAGGCATTGTTTTGTTGGTAGACTGCGATGAATCGGATGTAGTATAAGTGGTAGATGACTTTGCTCTGGAATGGGATTGTAGCGAATGAAGGCTCTTATTCCCGTCATCTGTCAAGGGAGTGATGTCATGGTTATGGCTCTGTCGAGATACTTGAGACATCCAACCGGCTGTTACTTCGATGTGGTGGGAAGAAGATGGTCCTGCAGGAAGTTCTACTACCTCCTTTCTCTGGATATTGCAGATCTAACGTTAACTGACTCCGTGATACGCAAATGTGTGATGTCATTGATAATCCGTGTCGTTTCTTCGTACGAATTACCGGGTATTATTACCACCTATGATATGTCATGAACCTGAACCCAGCCAGGCCTAATAATGAGACTTTTTGCACTCCACGCCGTACTTTCGGCGTATTACTTCCTCTCATACCCGCTCGTACACACCATCGGAGTACCGGTAGTTCGCAGGTGGGTATTGCGCAAGCGGGACATCGTCAAATCCTTCCGTTGCCAGCCTTGCGTTCCCCCTTCCTGGGGTAGCGCCGATATCATGCCCGCCGTACCCAAGGCTATCGTACTTGGGCGCCGCGCCTCCGTACGCGCCGTCCGAAGTCCCCACACGGGTCTGCTCCGTTGCGTAGCTATCTCGTACATCGTCGGGTTGGGCGTGCTGTGGCAAGGCGTTGGGGTTATATGGATCCACAGTATTGGCACGATTCTTGCGGCTGAACAGGCCAAAGAATCCCCTGCTCTTTTTCCCGGAGCCCTCGATGTAGTCATTCGCGGGACTAGGCCCGAACCGGCTCTCTTTTCTGTGATGCCGAATAATCCCCCACTCTGCAAGAATGGAAAATAAGAAGAAGAATCTATCACCGAGATCGTATTAGCACAGCAGCTTCAGTAGTGAGAGAGGGGCACGAACAAAGCAACAACCGAGACCGCCAAACACGCCGTCTCCATCTGGCACGCCTGTCTCAAGCTCGGCAGCGCCGTCCACCCGTCTGTCGCGCCCTCTACAACACCCGTGCTGGCATCGCCGCTCCCAAACGGCGTATCTACAAACCCCGAGGTACACGAAGCTGAACCCCCCTTATTTGCCGACGCGACATAAATAAACGCCGCGGCGAAGCATACATCAAGCACCATGCTCAAGAACGAGGTAAAGGGCTTGACTGCTGGGAAGCAGCACACCGCGAGGATACACAGGGCCGTATACAGCACGGCAACGCCGGCGATGCCCTCGACGGCGCGAATCCATGTTGCTGTGGGGAGGCCGTGGTTTGCGAGTGTTGCGAGGAAGTAGGAGAATATAGCGAGGATGAGGGCGGCGCAGAGGAACTGGATGATGCGGAGGAAGAACTTGAGTGCGCGCAGGGCGCTACCCGTATGGGCTCCCATTTTCCTGATTGGGTGCGTAGGGTGTGTGCCCGGGGGATCCGGGAAGGTGTTGTCCCTCGTATGTAGGAAGACAAGTCCAAACAAATGGATACTATGTGAGTGAGGCTGAAAATAAGAAAGCAGGTGTGAGATTCTTAGATAGATGTGCCTGCATGCAGAACGCGGGATTGTCGGACCCTTAAGGGCTGTCGTCGTGTTCGTCACCTCAGGGTTGGCTTACACATGACACTTCCTCCTCCTTTTCAACCCAGCATTGCCCAGTTCGCCTCAAAGTCTGCCACGTAATAGCCCAAGAGGGCACGATTCTGGGGCAGATCTCAGTGGATGTGTCTTTGTCGTGGGTGCTGCGGCCCGGGGATGACGACCGTGTTGCGAAAGACCGCCCCACGACGACCAATCGCGGGGCCTCCCATGACATCACTGCATATCAAGGGTCTTTTATCGGATAGCTGCGGTCTGATTGGATAGTGTGGGAGCACACCCCTGGCTGTTTCAGCGCCACAGCTCAGCGTGTGGCGGTGCTGTCAATGAATCCCCAACCTGCGAGGCTCCCTCCCGAGGCACTTCATCAGAACTTCGAGCATGGGAATGAGGTTAGCATACGGGTTTCCTCCAAGCTCAAATCTACGTTATATCGAACTCCCCATCCTATATGCGTGGCCACATTTCGTGCAGCCTGACCGGTCCAGTTTCCAAAACGCCCTCAGAAATGCAGCAAGACCAAACATTATAAACAGCGGAGTCAGGGAAGCCGGTCGTCCCAGATTTATGTAGCTGCGAGATCGGCGGAGCGACGGATCCCTGCCATTGTTTCTGGCCCTTGTTCCTTACTGCCGCCTTCGCAGTCCTCCTGACTCTCGTGGTTTACAAACACAAACGAGATGAAGACGATGCCGGCACCCACCCAGTACACCCAGCTCGAATATTGAGCGTATTGGATCATCTCGCCAATCAGCGAAAGTGGTATTGTTAGCGACAGCCCGACTGTGACTACCAGTGGCGTCGTGAGCAGCATCGCGTAGGCCCACGACATGTCGCTAAAAAAGGAGGCGATTGAGTTGGCCAGAATGATCACCCAGATTTGTCCCGTTGGTGGTAGTTCAAACTAATACTACGTTAGCAAGGACCAAGAGAGGAAACCCGCCTGGGGATGGGTGGCGGGCAAACTTACTGTTTCGATACCAGTAAAATGCAGTATAAAGAACCCTGGCCAGAGGAATACCACGTTGAACAGCCCGACCAGCCCAAAGAACAGCGGCATGTTGACCCGGTCTTCGTTACCCACCCGCCGCTTCATTACCGTCACATAAATGCCGTAAATGATGGCGCTAAAGAACGCCATTGCATCGCCAATAGCGATCTGCCCCGTCGTCTTGTGCGGGAAGTTGCCTCGATTATCGTCGTTTGCACCTGTGAGGTCGACCGAGGATATAAGCACCACGCCGGCCAGTGATGCCACGACCCCAACAAGCTTCCGCACCGAGAAGCCTTCAACTCCAGAGATGGCGCAAAATATGAGCGTCCATATGCTGCTCGTAGACGTGAGGATCGTCGCGCTAGCCACGCTCGTGTACTCGAGGCATGATGATGCGAAGTAGTTGGCCAAGAACCATAGCATGCAAAACTCGAGGCTCAGCCACGCCGTTTCCCGGAAGCTCAGCTTCTCGTCGAACGCCGCTTTCCTCCTGTTTCGCGCCACCACCAGATCCAGTGCCTCCAGACTGCCTTCGTCGTCCACCAGCAAGGCACCAGCCTCGTCATCTTCATCATCGACCGCCTCCTCGTCCTGCGATTTGAGCGGTGCCGATCCGTGCCTTGCTTCTTGCCATAGCTCCATCGCCCTGCTCTTTAGCGAGGATACCCCTGTCTGCATCACGTAGCGTATTGCCATTGGTACCAGTGAGATGGCGAACATAGACGTATTGACATAGACAAGGAAGAACGGTTTGCTATACGTGTTGTCCGAGAATATATACTACATATAAACCAAGTCAGAACCGAAACACATAATAAGGGGAACATAACTCACACTCGCAAGGAAGTTGGACACTGTCCACATCAACACGGTGAACAACAGCAAAGATATCCCCAGCGTCCGTCGCGCTACTCCGAGCAAGCCGAACCGCGCGCGCAAGCTGGAGGCGGTTGTGTTCGTTGGTGACCGCGACAAGCCCCGGGCTAGTAGCGGCACTGATCCGCCTTGTGACCTCGGACGAGAGTGGCTAACATGGCCATGATCGGGCGCCAGCTCTGCCGGCATCATGGGCTCCGCGGGAGCCATGGCGAGAACGGGTGTCGGGAGCCGGAGCCGGCAGCTCGGGGGAAGAGAGGGGGTGCTCGGATCGGGGGCGCACGGCAGCACGCTCGCTCGGAGGTAGGCTATTGGGCCCGGGTCAGGAGATCGACGTAGTTCACGACTCGGTGTGCATTCAAGGCCGACAGGGGTGCATCGTGCTTATGAGGTCGCTGGTAAAGGGGAAGGTCGACGACGAAGGTTTGGCGTAGGGGTATCCGATCCTCATCCAGAGCGAACTTCCGGGTTGCTGGTATCTGATACCTCCAAAGTCTGCGAGAGCGAGTGACTGAGTTTGACAACCTTATCAGCATGGATCTATGTGGGGGAGAAGTTGGGGTTGGTGAAGAGTTCTGGTCTCGCGGTGGAACGCCCCCTGGAGGCTGTGAATCTTCAGTGGGTCGTCTTGGCAGCGCATCCACGGCGACCCTGGTTTCATTGGTGGCGCCTAAGTGGGACCAGCGCGCCAAACCACGCGACTGTTGACAATTCTCATTCTAGGGTTAGGGTCCATCGACCCTCCGCAGGGCTGCCAGCCGCGGTGTATATGGCTACTAGAAAGCACTGGTCTTGTACAACTAGGACTTGATAGGTGCAAAGGTATTAAGTCCAACATCTGAAATATGCTCGTGTACCATATACACCCATGTAGACAGGTCTATGATCGGTCCCCTCGTCATCCTCGATAAACAAGGCTCTCCACATCCTCTCTCAACGACACCCGCAAATTAGAATAACGAAAGCCCCGGTTCTCCCAACAGAGAGGAATGAGAAAGCAGTAAAGGAATACACGCCAGACGCAGACCCAGCATGATATCATACAATGTAAGAGACCTCCTCCTAACCATGAACTAAGAGAGACAGGGAGTCAGATGGAATCTGAGATAGATGGCCTCTTCAGCACGCGCAGCCGTCCCGCTCGTTCTCGATATGAATGTTGATTGGGTCCTGGAAGTCACCGCTAAACTCTTCAGATTCTTCCTGCAGCAAGGCATTTCTCGCAATAACTGCGGAGACATGTCAGCACACATCGTGGTAAGGGTATGGGTTATTAGAAGCTTACCCTCAAAAGCTTGCTCTACATTGATAGCCTCCTTCGCACTCGTCTCAAAGTACGGAATACCTCCCTTGGATTGGCAGAATGTCATGGCCCGCTTGGTCGAGATCTAGCACCGGGAGGATTCGTCAGTTCCGGAGCAGGCAGCAAGGGAAAATGGGGAAACGCACCACTCGCTTGCTCTCCTCCACGTCGATCTTGTTCCCAAGCACGACAAACGGGAAGTTATCCGGGTCTCGTGGCGACGCTTGGATCAAGAACTCGTCCCTCCAGCTGTCGAGCGCATCGAAACTCTTGGAGTTGTTCACGTCGAACACCAGAACGCAGCAGTCGGCGCCACGGTAAAAGGCCACGCCCAGCGACTGGAACCGTTCCTGGCCAGCGGTATCCCAGAGCTATTACCAGCCGTTATCATTAGCATGCGTCCTTCATCCGGGATGCACATCCTGTGGAATTCCCGCACCTGCATTGTCACTTGGCGGTCGTCCACCTGAACTTCCCGAGTGAGAAAATCGGCTCCGATAGTCGCTTTGTAGCTGGCGCTGAATCTCTTGTTGACCTAGATTGCGATGACCGCCATCAGCAGGGGAACGTCTGGTTTGCCACGACCGGAGGGCTCTTCGAGTGCATGCGTACGTATTGGTTCATCAGACTTGTCTTGCCGACACCGCTATCGCCCAGGATGATGACCTTGAAACGGACAATCTCGTCAGCCAAACAACCCAGACATCGTGTAACAGCGCTGCAGTGCGCGCAGGGCCGCTCAAACCTTCAGCAGGACCTTCTTTCTCGACGCCATCTTGGACTGATTCGCCGAAGCGTTTCTCCAAATGAGCGCGGGGGGTCGGGACTCGGATCACTAGGGATCGTGGCGCTTTATTGTCGTCGGGCTCGGTTGTACGGTCGTCGTGGGATGGGATGGCAAAGTCGCAACGTAAAGAAACAGTCTAAGTAAACGGGCGGTGTTGATAAGGAAAGCAAATGAGCGGGCCTGGGGTTGGTTTTAGATTTGGTAGGTTGTTGGACTCCGCTGTTGGAGGAGTGACGGAGTCGGAGACGCACTGGCGAGCACTGATACGGCGGCTCCAGGTAGCTTCCCTCGGCCACGCGCTAGGCAGGCACCACAGGGCAGATCGGACCAATCACACGCCAAGCACCCTGATGAAACCAGACGGTTTTCGGCCATCTTCAACGGCACTGTGTCCCAGCGAGAACTTTCCTTCCAGTGATGTGCGACTTGTGACCTCGACGGCACACGACACTTCGGCTCGGAAATGCCACGACCGCAATCCAGACCCGTGTCGAGTTGCAAAAGGGCTCAGCTTCCATTCTGGGGCCTCGCAGCCGCGCTCTAATGGGGCGCCCCGAATTCATTGGCAGCACCTACAGGACCAACGGTGATGGCAGCCGCGGACGATGACCAGCAGTTACTGCAGAAGGTCCACAGCCTCAACGACCTTGAGCTGGCCGCGCTGCTGTCCCTCATCGCCCGCGAGCATTGTCTCATCAGCACAAACCCCGAAGCCGTCGACGAGCTCACCGAGGAGCTTCGCCTGATTGCTGCCAGGACCTTCGGCTTGTCTTCCACCGTCGTCAGCTGCCACGCCCACACGACCCTAGACGACTTCGCAGCTGCATTACTCCTGGTCCCGTCTTCCCAGGTCTCTCCGCCCGGCCCCAGCAGCAGTATAAACAACAATACCAGTGGGCGCTCTGGCTCTCCGTACCGACCTCGCCACCAACCTCCCCTCCACCAGCATAATGATCCATCCGGCACTGCCGGCGCGGGCTCATACTTCTTCTCAAGGTCGGGAATGGCACCGCGGGGACTGATAAGCCCCTCTTCGTCCACAGCCGCCGTGCCCCAACCCCTAATCGCTAATGTCGTCCTCGCCAAGCACCTCGACCGTGCCCCGCCTGCTGTCCAGATTCAAGCTCTAGAGTTGCTACGCACTCGGCGCATCTTCACGCGAACAAGCGTCCAGACAGCCCCGAAGCAGTTCCTCTTCATATCAGTGCTCGGTGCTGCCAGCGGTGGCCGGGCGCACGTCACCCCGCATCTTAACGACTTCTTCTACCTGGCTCACTGGCACGATCCCCAGGACGGGTTCGACTACCTCGACGAGGAACTCAGCGCGGGCGATGACGAGACCCCTGGTGATGGCGAAGACATCTATGGTGTCAGCGACGATGATGCAGCGTCCACAAACTCTGGCATGAGTGTTGTGAAGCGGGGAGGAGGGGGCTCAACCTTGGCGCCATCGCTTACAGCGGCTACAAGTGGTCGACGTTCCTTTAGCCAAACAATGCCGGAGGTTGTGCTCCCCGTCAAGTTGCGACAGCCAAACCAGCAACCAGTGTTCGCCGAGACTGACATTGCCCTCCTGGCGCAACTAAGCCGGCAAGTGCGCGTTGGCGTTGACGTAGTGCGGTACCAGATGAACATCATCTCGTTTCTGCGGACCCAGCGCGGAGTAGGTAGCGGTATCACGCCGACGGCGACGAAGCATTTCGAGCAGCTGATGCGTAGCTTAGCACCGCTTCACGGGCTCGACTACGTGACGCCCTCACTGGTGGCTCTGGCAGCAAAGAAGGTGTATCTCCATCGCATAAAGATGGTTGCGCCGGAAAAGGAGAGAAGCATGCAGTGGGGGAGCGAGTTAGCAGCTGTCGAGGCGATATTAGAGGATCTTGGCCCGGAGGACGTCATTGAAGATGTACTCGGTCTGGTGGCGGCGCCTCACTGATTACACGCTATTCTTCCTAACAAGCCTAATGACCGTTACGACAACAGACACGAAGCCAACGCAGAACTCGTTTCCCACTCTGGATCTATCATGTAGAAGCACATTCGAAGAACACTTGATACGTGTATACCACCTTCAGTAGCGAGGCGTATCAAGGGAAACAGACAAGTCAAAGAGATAGCAACGTCTTTTTATTCTCCAATACCGAGACTCGTGGGCCTATCCAGATGTGCAAATCCCCTGGCCCGTCTCCCGCCCAAATTACATGTTATGCTTGTACTTGTACATATTCCTTTATCTTTCTCATGAGACCCAACCAGTAAGGTAAGACCGACGTTACAGACCATAAGCGGCCTCGGTAGCTCCATATACACAAATAACGCAAGCAAGCCTCAAAACGCCTGTTTGCACATGGCCTTCCATAGGGTTGGCGGTATTACTAAAACAACATCTTGTTGTGGTGGTCATAAATCTTTTCCCGTTCCATGCTGGCTCAAATTAGAACATCTCGGTGACCTTGCATTGCCATCCAGATCCCTTAGAAAGCAGGGGCAAGCTGTAGAAAGGCAGTGTCAGCAGGTTGTTGGCTCTAGGTTAATATAGAGAGAAGCTTACCTTGCACCCAGTGCCCATCCCAACTCATATCCCTTGATCTGCTTAGCGATCCGCACCTCACGATCAATAGGCATTTCGTAACCCGTGTGGGTGAGGGCCAGCATGAAGTTGAGATCCATGCAATGCTCCGGCCTATCCTCGAGCTCCTCAACCGCCTTAGGGATGCTGGTGAAAACGCCCCATTCGCTAGAACCGCCACACACGCTCCTGGTCAGGTCGTGCATCTCACGGAGCGTGAACGTCTCGGGCATGCCCAAGGGTTCGGTGCGATCGGTGAAGAACGACAGGAAGAAAACGTCCTCCTTGGCAAAGGTCTTAGCGATGGGGGGTTGGTGTACGCCGTTGAACGAGCAGGGGGCAAGCGTGCACTCTTTATCCTTCGCTAGGATGCGCTCCGCCAACGCGCGGCATTGGGCGGGTGATCCAATGGAGGGTCCTGTCATGTTGATCTTGACCTCATTTCCGAGGGCATGGCCCTTGGGCAGCTTGATCACGTCCGTCTTGGCCATGCCTGCGGAATAGCATGGGTTGATAACAGGCTTGTCCATCCACGACTTGTCGCTAGGGTGTAGAGCATGCATGTCGGTAGCCAGTGTAGCCAGGATAGATTCGCGGGCAGCCATGAGACCGTAGCCAAGATGCGAATGCTGGTAGAGCTCAAACTTGCGTCCGCCGAAGTCGAGCTTGTACTTGTGGTCACCATCGG
>Ga0247780_1000251_pt1 | contig 54017 bp, 62 predicted proteins | sample UWRJL079202R5_FD_179927 | JGI IMG/M metagenome (GOLD analysis project Ga0247780, IMG submission 179927) | Plant litter microbial communities from Arlington Agricultural Research Station in Wisconsin, United States - UWRJ-L079-202R-5 | ecosystem: Environmental > Terrestrial > Plant litter >...
TTCCCATCACCGCCGCGCACAAAACCGGCCTCGGCTCCTCCGCCGCCCTCGTCACCTCCCTCACCGCCGCCCTCCTAACCCACTACCTGGACCCCCTCCTCTTCGACCTCTCCACCCCCGCAGGCCAACAAGTCCTCCACAACCTCGCGCAGGCAGCGCACTGCGCCGCCCAGGGCAAGGTAGGCAGCGGCTTCGACGTCGCCGCCGCCGTCTACGGCTCCTCTCTCTACCGGCGCTTCAGCCCTTCGGTGCTATCCCAGCTTCCTGAGGCCGGCGCACCGGGTTTCGCGCCTGCGCTGGAGCGCGTAGTTCGCGACGCGGACGGTGATTTATGGGACACGGAGATCAAGAAGGACGCAGTCAGCTTACCGCCGGGCGTGGCCGTGCGGATGTGTGATGTCGACTGCGGCAGCCAGACGGTCGGGATGGTGAAGTCTGTGCTTGCCTGGCAGGCGAGGGAAGCGGAGGGGGCGAACGCGCTGTGGGCTGAGCTGCAGAGGAGGAATGAGGCGCTCGCGGCGGTGCTGAAGGAGGGGCGGACGGAGGAGATTCGCGGCGCGGTGCGCGCTGTGAGGGAGCTGGTGAGGAAGATGGGCGTTGAGAGCGGGGTGCCGATCGAACCGGAGAGTCAGACGGAGTTGCTGGATGCGCTGGAGAGCTTGCCGGGGGTGTATGGGGGTGTGGTGCCAGGTGCGGGTGGGTTTGATGCGTTGGCGTTGTTGGTGAAGGATGACGCGGAGACGGCGGCGAGGATTGAGGAGTTCCTTGAGGGATGGAGCAAGGAGAAGGGAAGCAGGATGGGTTTGCTTGCCGTGAAGGGCGAGATGGAGGGAGCCAGGAAGGAGGAGTTGGCTGTCTACCAGGGGTGGCTACAGTAGTGAGATCCGTGAGGTGTTCTTGAGACGCCCCCTCCTGGTAGGCATATCAGCACGGAAGAGGAGAAGATCAACAACCAAAAAAGCTCAACCGTAGATACGGAGAATCAACATCAAGTAAACTCTTACACATGTCATCTTCCAGCCGAATTTGGCCACCGCCATGCTTTTGGCGCCAGACAAGTAACTCAGATAAGCGAACCGGGTGACCTGCACCCGGAGATGTGATATTACTATTGTATTTTTATTTCATTTGAAGGCCCGTCAGACCGATATTCATTCTTCTACCCTGTCAGCGACTAAAAGAAAATGACATCCGTGGAAGAACGCTTCATTACCGCAAATGATATCCATCAACTCCTAAGGAAAGAGCTCGCCAGTCCCACTCATCGCAGCGTCTAATATCCCCAAGTCCCACCATGCTGTTGTAGTACACACGATGAGAGAATAGCTGTAAACGTGAGAGGGAGAAAAACCAAAAACGAGCAGCGGTGGCGTAGTAATAATGCAGGGTAATTCGTGATAAAGGGAAGAAAATAGTGGTCGTGGTGGTGGTACACATCATCCCGGAGATGACACACAGATATATCGATAGAGCCATCCGTGGCTTCAAGACAGTAGCCTCGACCGCACGGATCGGGGGCTTCCTCGCGGCGTCAGGGGACTAATAGGGCTTCCGAGGTCGAGATCCATCGGGTTGCTCATGTGTGACGAGGTAGCTGAGATCGGGAGCGACGAGGAGAGGAACGGCATCTCTTCGGCGGCCATAAGACCCGTTGGCACGAAGCCCCGAGACGAGGCCCGGATAGGGATCGGCGGAGGCTGTCGGGGGTGGGTGTAGTCGGGGGTCGACGAGCGCGAGTGTAAGTGGTCTGCAATACCGAGGCAGCTTGCGGCGGCTTTTTCACGGAGGACGGTGATCCTGTCACATCGGGTAAGTACGACGTGTAATTGTGCAATTGCTGAGCCAACTTACTCATCATGAGTAAGACCAGGCAGAATGGTTGTCTCCTTTTTAAAGTCGAATGGTTGCGACTAATACTACAGTGTCAGTCTATTGTTCGAGTTGGCAAGCCTGGGAATATATTACTTACAATTTGAAGCTGCCTCTTCACATCCTTCCTGCGTCTGAAGCCAACCATATCCTGCAGCGAAGCGCAAAATCTCTTGACATTAAAACAGACCTGCATGGTGGGCATCTCGCAGCGCGTCTGTGAGCGATGAGTGTCGAATTAAGGTATTTATGGGGGTTTCAATACAGAGGAAAAATGTCCTCAATATGGACCCGGGTGTTGCGGTTCGTACGTCCGTACAACAAGAGGCCCGCAGTTGAAACAGGACCGCGTGAAAGACAAAGAAAGGACGATGATGAATTTGGTGAACGAAAGACGGGATAGCGAAGCGAGTTTAGGAACAGAGAACCGGCAACTCTTCAAAGAACAAACGAGTGGCAAGGGCGATCGAACAGTCCATGGATCAAAGATCGTGGCTTGTCGAGTACAGCCTCTTTTGGGTACAGCTTCAGCGTGGTCGCCCCTCCAATGACGGATTCGGCACAAAGACAGCGAGCGCAAACATCTTGTGAGACGACGGGAACTCAAAGAAGATATATGGTGAGATGGGATCTGAGCCCGGTTGACTGGAACTTTACTCTTACTGGACGACGCCCTCGGACTCCCGACCGAGGAATGCTGAAGGGATTCCGCGGTAACATATACCGAATCCGCACCCGGGCTATTGGGTCTGGAATGCCACCGATAATTTGAGATTTCTGTTTGAGACATTGCAGTCGCGCTGCAATTCGCGAGGTTGACATTGATGTTTTATCTGGGTGGTGCTGACGCCGGCGCGCACGCGTTTGAAGTTATCCCTTACAGAGTTTCCGGGCGAGGGATTCGCCACGACCCTGAGACCGACTTACTTGGGGTAGTCTTTCAAGTGATAGCTCTTCAGCTTGACGAATTGATCGAAGCCAAATTTGCTTAATGTAACACCCTTGCCCGAGGTTTTCCATCCTGTCCACGCGAGATCCTGTTGCATGAGATGTTAGTGAGGTTTGGATTCCAGGCTGGAATTGCAACTCGGTCGATGACATACCGGACTGGGGAAATCGCAGCGATTCACAAAAACTGTACCAGCCTCGATCTGTTCGCACAATGCATATCCTCGTTCCGTATCTTTGGTCCAGACACTTGCAGTGAGGCCAAATTCGCTGTCGTTCATCAGGTTAACCGCTTCCTCATCGTTCTTGACTTTCATGACTGGGATGACTGGCCCGAAGGTCTCATCCTTCATGACTGTCATGCTGTGATTGACATTAGTAAGAAGCGTTGGCACGACGAAATTTCCTGTCCCAGGAAGATTGGCAAATGTCGCATTTTCCGGCGTGGCATTTGTAGCACCCTTGTCTAGGGCATCTTGAATGTGCGCCTCGATGGTCTCCTTTGATCTTTTCGAGATCACCGGTCCAAGGTGTGTCTCCTTGTCGTGCGGATCGCCGATGTGATAGCCCTTCAGAACATTCTGGACCGCGGCAACGAACTCATCGTGAACTGTCTCGGCCACGTACACGCGCTCAATCGAACAGCAGCTCTGGCCCGAGTTAAAAACGGCCCCGTCGACGATTTCTTCCGCTGCCCAGGCGATGTCGACGTCGTCTCGGATGTAGGCCGGATCCTTGCCTCCGAGCTCGAGCCCGACGTTGACGATGCGATCCGATGCAGCCCTTTGCACGGCCAACCCACCAGCGGCCGAGCCGGTGAAGCAGACGAGCGACACCTTGGGATTGCGTACAATGGACTCAATTATGGTTGGAGAGCCCGAGTGAAAGTACTGAATCACATCGTTAGGAAGTCCAGCTTCAGCAAACGCGTGTGATACCTGCTCAACGATAGTGGGGGTCTGCGGCGACGGCTTTAGGATAACCGTGTTGCCGGCCAACAGGGCGGGGATCAGGCTGTTGACAAGAATGAGGTAGGGGTACTGGATGCAGTCAGAACGGGGCGTCCCGAATTCCGTCTCACAGTGTCCGTGATACTCACATTCCAAGCGAAGATGATGAGCACCGGGCCAACAGGGACCTTGCGGATGAACCGCTTGAAACCCTTCTCAGCCTCGCCATCCGTGTCCTTGAGCACGTCGTCGCTGATCTTTAGGAGATACTCAGCCCGCTTGATCGCGGTGGCGACTTCTTTGCCTGTGTAGGCAATGGGGCGTCCCATCTGGACGGTGAGTTCCAGCGCCAAGTCATCCTGCTTCTCAGCAAGCACCTTCAGGGCCTTCTTGATGATTATCTGGCGATCTGCCAGCGGGGTGATACGCCATGCCTGGAAAGCGGCGGTGGCAATATCCGGGAGCTGCTCAAGTTCCTGTGCTGAGATGCCGTTCCGCGTGAGGATGGGCTCGTTGGTGGTGGGGGAGATTGTCGTGATCACTTCGACAGACATGGTGGCGTATGGGACACGCAAAGAAGTGAAATTTAGCGGCAGATTAAAACTGTTGAGATTTGGTGTTTCCAGAGCACAGCACGGAGGTGACAATAAGCAACCTGAACTGTCCCTTCCTCGTGTGTTAGTTGCCCCTCCAAGCTCTCCGTCCTCGGCCCAACCAGCCTGCCCAGCGATAAGATAAGCGGTTCCAGGTGGTTACATCATCGGACACTAACAATTTTGGGGCTTGATATCTTTTTGGTCTGGAAGTAGCGCAAAGGGCAAGACGATGCTGGCAAAAGAAATTGGATTACTGTACCTTCTGTGTAGAACTGTTCACCTGATGACGGGACTCCCAGCTCCGTTTGTCTTTATCCTGGTATTAGTGTTGACTTGTACGGAGGGGCGTGGTTCCACGTCACTTCGGTGCGGTATTGAGGGGGGAATGCTTGTGTATCGTTTACAGCTACGGAGAACTGAGTATGCCAATTAAGAAACGCCTGCATAGATAAATCATCCAGGTGAATGCAAATATTATTGCAAGGTGTTCGGAGGTCCCAATCAAGGGCGGAAACGGGTTGTCGGTCTCCACGTGTAACCCTAACCCATGCTGGGCCATTCTGCCGCCCCACCCTGCCAGGAAATCGCTACACCGCCTAATTTTGTCGAGCTTTCGCTGGATCAAGGCTATGCCCCACGATCGATAGATCCCGCCAACTAACCAGGATTGCCGAATTCCAACAAAATGGCCGCCGAAAAGAAAAACGAGTTTCTCGATGCTGGCGAAAGCGACGACGATGTCGGCCGTGCCTCCGACTCCGAAGATGACCTACGAAAGGGCGGGCGGAGCGCCAAGCGCAGGAGGGTAGACAACGACGAAAGCGACGCAGAGGACTTTAGCGACGGCGGTGACGAGGACGGAAATGATGGCGGTGCATCTGCGGGTGGTGAAACAACTGGCGCAGGAGAGGAGGAAGCTGGCGAAGGCTTAAAACAGAGGAAAAAGAGCGGGGAGACGAAGTCTGAAAGCACCAAGGACGAACTACCGGGCGTAACGAAGCCCCTAACAAAGAAGAATCTTGTCGCAACCGATGCCGCCATCAAGAAGTCCGGAGTGGTCTACATTTCCCGCATACCGCCATTCATGAACCCGGCCAAACTGCGCTCCCTTCTCGAACCCTATGGGCAGATCAATCGCCTCTTTCTTGCCCCCGAGGATCCCTCTTCGCGCAGCAGGCGCATCAAAGGTGGAGGCAACAAGAAACGCAGTTTCACAGAAGGATGGGTGGAATTTGTGCGCAAAAAGGATGCAAAGAAGGCCTGCGAGCTTCTGAATGTACGTCCGAAACGGAACCACATCCCTGAAAAGTGACGAGTGCTAACATCGCTTTAGGCCCGAACAATCGGTGGCAAGAAGGGAACATACTACCGTGACGATATCTGGAATCTTCTGTATCTTTCCGGCTTCAAATGGCACAATCTGACAGAACAGATCTCAGCTGAGAATGCGGAAAGAGCAAGCAGGATGCGCGCCGAGATCAGCAAGACGACGAAAGAGAACAAGGAGTTCGTGCGCAATGTGGAAAGGGGTAAAATGCTGGACGGCATGCATTCAAAAGCGGCAGCAAAGCAGAAGAAGGCCGAAACAGAGGGTACCAGCGACAAGCCGAAGCCGACACCAGAGGGCCAGGGCGAGAAAACAAAGGAGAGGAAGCGCACCTTTACGCAGGTGCCCCTGGTGAAGAAGAGGAGGTTTGATGAAGGCCAGCCAGAGCAGGTCCAGAGGGTCTTAAGCAAGATCTTCTAATCCCTGACATTTGGTGGGGTCGAATCGGAAAGCGTCCTTCGCAGGACAAAGACACGCCTACAGCCATTTCAGCCCGATCGACACTGCCTTATGTGGGTGTTAAGCTTCCAAGCTATGTTTCGTCAGATGGTTAGGATTAGCGGATGATATTTGTTCGTTCAAGACGTCCTGTCTCCAGTGTCTCAATATACCCTGATATGATAACATGTCACGTTCACGCATTTGATGCTCCACATTCCTTTTCCGTACCTTGCTCGCCCCGTTCACTATCCACACAACTCCATTCGCGAGAATAGCCAAAATAGAGACCACGATGGCTCAAGCCGGCATTTCGTCGAGCGGAATACCGCCGGCTTGTGAACCCACAGGCGGTAGTCAACAGGAAGACATCCGAGAGGGTACTGCGACTCACATTCGGGCTCTTGGTCTCACGTGCGAGAAGGCAGCAGAGCTTCAGGGCTACATCAGACGGCTGCTCGATGGACGTGGGGATGCAAGCAAACCCTGCTCAAACTGCCATATTGATGAGGTACTTCTGGAACGATACCGGGACGAACTAAGCGGTGCTCCCGAGAGTGTTGTTCGGTCAGCTTTTCGCAGCTTCGTTTATGCCGTCAACATGAACATCGATCTTCCGGCATGTGTTAGCACCGACCAGAGCCCTTCAGTCCCTTCATTCAGCGGCATCTTCAAGGAGCAAGATATGTCTTCGTTTCCAGGTTTGAATCCAGAAGAAGGAAGCGGGAATCCAATCTCGACAAGGCCTGGGGACGAAAGTCATACTGTCCACCCATCCGTCTACATAAGGGAGACTCCTAGATTAAGCGAGGATAATCTCTCAATCAGAACTCCCACCCCCATGCCATCAATGAGAAGACCGTCGAACCAGTCTTCATTTGACCTCACCAACCCTCTGTTCAATGAGGCTTTGTATGAACGCTCTCAGATGATGCCTGATCCGTTATTCGCCAGCGGAAGGCAACAACAAGAGCAGACACCTTCACCGAACTCGGTTATACCACGGGGTAACCACCACCACCACCACCACCAGCAGCAGCAGCAGCAACAACAACAACCGCAAGCGGGTAACTCGGCCCCCCAAACAGCCTCTCCCGCTCCTCGACGCCATTCTGTTCCAGACCACGGGACTCAGGGTCCTGAACAGCAACCCGACACGGCAGCGCCCAGGAGAGCCATCACGTATCCCTCCCACAGTCAGAACATACAAAAGACACCACGGTTGGCTATGCCCCTGAACAACGAACACCCCAGCATCCAGCGCCAGCCCCGCCCTCGAACCGCCCTCGTCGCAGATGAAAACAGCAACAACACCACCAAAGCAAACGACATACCCCCGAACACCTCCCCGCCACCTCATCCAGCTCAACGCACATCGGACGCTACCATTCGCAACCTCTGCGAAGCCACCCTTCTAGAGCGCGAAGAAACCCATTACTTCCACGTCACTGTAACCACCACCCCCCAGACCCAAACCGACACAGCCTCCAACTCGCCCCTTTCCCCCAAAACACCACGCACCCGAACCCGCACCCACCAAGTCACCGTCCAGCCCATCCCCTCCCCGCTACTTCCACCACCACCACCACCACCCCCGCCGCCGCGAACAATCCTCAAGCGCCCCGCCACCTCCCGGCCCGAATTCCAACGCGCCCCTCCGCCTCCCCTTTCACACCTCGCGACTCCACCCTCCAACCTCCAACCAGCAGCCCAAATCCTCCAGGAGCATCGGGCCCGAAGGCGCAGTAGGCAAGTCGCTATTATTGAAGATAACAAAGAGGACATCGCCATCCGGGGAGGGGGTGGCAGCACTGGTACAGAGACGTCTTATCCTACCTCTTCTTCTTCGTCGTCATCGTCACTTTCATCAACGAATCGGGCAAGGGCGCAGAGACTGGCGGATAGGGCAAGGGGTGAGGATCGTTTGAGGAAGGGTGAGAGGGGTGGGCTGCTGGGGAGTATTTTGTGCTTTGCAAAGCTACGTTGACCTTGCATAAATTTTTGGTCGGCGGGCGGAACTTCATGCTGGAAGTTCTTGTACTATTTCGGAGATGTATGTTATGTCTCGGTATTGCAGGTTGGCTTTTATGTCTGGGTATGAAGCTATGGTTCACTGCCATTAATATCATGTAAGGCGAGACAAGCACTTTTGGCCGTCAATCACGAGAAGAATGAGAAGAGATGGGGCTTGAAGCCGGAGACAGACAGTTCAGGCAATTTTCATTATGCCATCATTGTTAATTCTATATCGCATTCCGAGGTTATCGTCACTCGTCGAGCCCATTGCATGACAAAATCATAAAATGTCGTTCTTAAATAGACTCCGAAAAAGCGCATCCACATCCCACTTGGCGACCTTACTCTTCCTTCTTCTCCTGGATAGCCAACTCATCAAAGTCATCAAGGAGCTCTTCCATGTTGATCTTCGGCCCTTCATCGTCCATCGTCATCTCTGTCTCCGCAACACTCATTGCGTCCGGATCCTGCGCCTTCTTCTGCTTTGCGCTCTTGTACAGCGCCAAAGCAGCCCGCAGCTCCTCGTCTTCCTCCACGTCCCTGAGGAAGTTCTCGTACTCGGCATCCATCTTCGTCTGATCTGACGCCTTGGGCAGGAGATCACCATCATCCTTAGCCATGCGCTTAAGCTTCCAGTTCCTCCTCCTGTTCTTGCGACGGTTGGGATAATGTTTCTTCACCAGAATTACGTCGGGTATTGTCGAACCGAAGGCCTTCGACTCTTCGATGGCATCGAAGGACGAGGAGTTGTAGTTGGAGCCGGTGACCAGATATCCCATAGCGGAATCTCCAGGGTGCAGAATGTTTCCAAGATGTGTCCTTGTGAAGAATGTCCTGTCGTTAACTCCAAGATCTGAAGACTTGGCGAGAGTTACTTCGGAAAGACCCCACTTCCCCTTGCGCTGGCCCGTGGGCTCGATGTCCATGACGATGAACTCTACCATGTCCGGAGCGCCCGTTAGCGGTCCAAAAGGAGCGCGCCAGTAAGTATCTGCGCTGATCTCGGCTGTCTGTAGGGTGTTGGGGTCGAGGAGGTTGACTGACGTGCCGATTCGGTGGCAGAGAAGAAGGGGGCAGATGCCTCCGAACTGTCTGGCAAGCTTCAACGGGAGCGCAACCAAGTCATCTCTGCATACCGGTACAATCTCCACTGAGTAACTGAACTTGTAGCTCTTATTTCCGGTATGAGTATCTTGCGAGATGAGATGCTTCGACTCCTTCACGAATACCGGCACGACGGATTTTAAGAAGTTGATGAACGTCACTGCCTGGTTCTGATGCGCGAAGTAGAAATCGATGCCATCCCTCTCCTCCTTAATGTTGATTGTGTCCCGATGCGCTTGGTGCTTGAGGATCAACTGTTCGAGAAGCAAGAACGTCCGCTTGTGCGTCACCTTCTGGCGCACCTGCACTGCGGCGCGCCAGACGTTGGCGGTATAGGACTTTGCGCAGTCGCGACATTGCTGGTATGCGACAACATACACCACTTCGAAACTTTGCTGCATCAAGACACCGTCCGTGACCGAGTCCTGGATGGTAATTTGGACCCTGATTCTCCGCGAATGGGGTTCTGTCCAGATAAATCTGGCATCTGTGATCCGCACCTTGCCCAGGTTCCTCAGTCTCTTTAGACAGAGTGATAATAGCTCGCGCGATTCGGGGGAGGCTGAGATCCAGCTGTTTGGCGGCTGAAGCCATCTGTCGCAGTCGCGGCAGAAATGCAGGGTGCCGTCTCTCGGGATTCCTTGGGAAATGTCGACAGTGGATTTGATGCTGGAAGTTTAATTGTTAGTCTGCCATTGCGACATGAATGCCCAACGCCTTGCCAGGGCACTTACCAGTCGTAGCAAAGGGCGCCAGCGGAAGCTGTGCCATCGATAGGTGCGCCGCAGTTGCAGCAGAGAATTCTGGTAAACTCGTCAGTATTTGCAATGCTTCCAAGCCCATGTTGCGCACGAGCGACCTACGTTGCGCCTGTCCGTGAACTCCCCATATTCGGTTCCATCGGGACCATGCCCATGGGAGCGTCAAGATCCATCGTTGCGTGCTGGCTTGAAACAGTCGAGGTGTTCTAGATGGATGTGATTTGGTTGAGTGCAACTCGAGATTGGACTTTGTCTCAAGGATATGGCGACAAGAAATGGCTGGCGGACGGTTAATGAAATGCGCTGCAAGAGGCGGGGCAACGCTTTCTCAAGATTTTTCGCAGACACCAAAATTGCCCCGCGCTGGTTGATAAGCAGCTTATCGCCTTCTGTGGGGCTCGAGGACCGGGATGACGAGAGTTTCGCCACCCGCCAAGCTCTCTTCACAGCCGGCTGCCAGCTGAAAACAGGTCCTCTATAGCCCCTGGTGGCCCCTTTCACCTTTGTTTACGAGGTATGAGTCAAAATAAACTATCACCGGCTTGGCCATGGTGGATGTCTTTGCGCCAATTTACCAATCAGCAGGGGAATAAATAATAATGTATATATGCCACATGGCCGCCCAAGCGCTGTGATTCCGGGCCAGGATGTTACCCCGACGTCGTCGACAGTAGCTCTAAAACCTACAGGTCCACCATAAACACATACATACGACCATACCCACTGGAGAACTCGGGATCCCGTCCGCTCTCCCATAGATAAGCCAGTGAGGGCCAGACTAGTAGTTGGGTCGGTGACGACCAGCGAATCCCTGGTGTTGTATGTTTTTTGCTGTTCTCTCCTTTTTAGCTCTTCGTCTCTCTTTTGCTTCTCCCTATCAATCTTGCGCCCATCCTCTCGCCTCACGGAACACACTGGGGCCCTTTGATTCTCGAGGGTGAGTTATCGTAATGTCTTATTAGTTGTGTAGTCTCGCTTCCCATATCTAACCAATATTCCATATACATAGTTGCCGTCATGACATGCCCCAACCGACTTCAGACAACGTGGAAAATGTCGGATTCCGAGTCCGCCGCTTTCACCATCTCCAACACGTTACTGCTCGGCCTGATAATAATCCAGACGAGATAACCGAGTTTATTTCCCTTGCCCTGGAAGACGAAAAGGACCGCAAATTCCTAATCTGATTCTCTCACCAAGTGACAGAAGGCATCATGGAGGTCTTGAAATCCCACATGCGTACGATGAGCCCAGTCGTACCGCGGTTGGGTCCTGTAACCGACCGGGAGCCCATGTTCCATCACTTAAACCGACTGTTGGATGGGATCTGTGGACAGGACGCCGGAAACCAGAGCCCGTCACTTCTCCGGGCCGCCACCGTTGAAGTTCATGCTGTAACCCCCTGTCTTCTCATCCTGCACCATTTTGAAGCTATCAGTACTCAGTCCAAACGGCTTGAGCAATCCATTGCCAAGGTCTTTCAGCTTCCCCCACATCTCCGCCGTCTCAGTTTCCTGTGCTTCCTTGACACGGGGTGGAAGAGTACGTAGCTGCGCCTGAACAATCTTCTTGTCGGCTGCTCCAAGATTCGTGGCCATATCCGCCAATTTCTTGTAGTCACCGAGCGCCCCTTCAAGGTTTGTCCATCCGCCCAACTCACTCCGGGCGCGTGCCCGTCGCATCAAGGCTTTGGCCCGTATCCGCGCAATATCTTCCGCTCTCTTCCTTCGCGCAGTCTCGGCTTCGTCATCCGTTGAGTCCTGGATAGCGGGGCCCGCGATTTTGGCACCAGGGCTGACAATCTCGAGCTCAACAGCATCCTCCTCCTCTTGTTTCTTGGCCTTCTCGGTCTCATCCTTCTCCTTGATTTCTCGCTCCAGTTTGTCCAGGCTGCCAAGCGCAGAAGTGGCACTGGCCGTGGCTTCTTTCCACTCCTCCAACTTCAGGTGGCAGGCTGCAACATTGGAGTGCAGAACCGCCATCTCGTAGTCAAGATAGATTGGACAGACCGCCAAAGCCTCGTTGTACTTGTTGATGGCCGCATCATACTTTCCAGAAGTGAAGAGAGAGTTGGCTTCAGCTTTGTGGGCATTGGACGCCGAAACCATCTCCTGTGTAACGGCATGTGGCACACGGTCAGTTAGATGTTTAATGTGCGTAACACATGGGGTTACTTGCGACTTCCTCCCCAGGGGAGAATCTCTCCTGGACTTTCTCCTCGTCGCCGTTTGAAGGCGCGTCGTGGGCTGACGCCCCGACGTCACTGGCTGACATGACGTTCTGTTTCGCTGGAGTCGGCTAGACTGTGATTGCGGTTGTGTCGGAACCAAATCTGGTGGATGCGTGGAGATGCGAACCGCCAAGATGGCACAAGGCCCCCCTCTCGGATCGTAGTTAAGCTAGAATTCGAAAGGTTGTGGCCGCCGTGAGCCTGAGGTGACCGTACTGTCAGTGGGTTGGGTTCTTTCACATGCGATGCTGCAGCTCTGGTGCAAGAGGGAAACCTGCCCCGCCAAATGGCAATTGGCTCAGCACGTCATGCATGCTGGCTCCCGTTAGGCTTGTCCACCTGGATCGTCCCCGCCGGCCATCTGAACAAACGACATCCGAATGCCGGGCAGCCCACAAATGCAGGCGTCTAGCCCCTGTCACGAGCATCGCCCAGTTGAAGCTTCCAACTAGTGACCGTTCTTATCTCGTGGTTTTAGACCGACCGACCGCCGTTGAACAAGGGTAAACGGCCCGAGGTATCCCACTTCACCGGGCTTCCTCCTGCCCGGCTTGCAGCCGCCTCCAGGCTTCGCTTCCAACGGCGCCAATGGCTCCTAAGAACGGTGATATCGCCTCGATCTTGACCATCAGATGTTGGATGAGGCTCGAGAGCTCAGGTGGGGCAGGAGCTTCAGGTCGCAATGACCGGGGTCTCCCGCAGCTAACATTAGGTACACCTTCCTTGTCCTCTCCAACTTTTCGACCTTACCCCTCCACCCCTCTGTTTGTTCCTCAACCATCCGATCCCCATTGCGCCTCCCCTATACCGCCGGTGACCTTATCATTTGCATGTTTAATTTTACGCTTATCAAAGGACTGTTTCACGTTGGATTCTTGGATACCAGAGACAGCTGTCTGCCTTATTCTAGCATCCGACGAACCTGCGCCGTTATTTAAGACCCTCCCACTCCCAGGCTCCAGTAACCACCAAGAGACACCAACCCCTTCACACGCAATACGTCTATCTTGAAGTGTGCCAGACTACTTTGTGCACTCAAGACAATTGTACCAGTTTACACAAAGACTCACCATGGCTGCCAGAACTGAGTAGGCTTTCCAAGACCCCGCCGCAATGCGCCTCGCGCCCCCCTGAAAGCGAGCAAACGACTGACTGTTTGGTTTGTTGCCAGGTTTCCACCCATTCGGGCCTGCCTGTTCGACATGGATGGGCTCTTGCTTGACACTGAGGATATCTACACCCTGTGTGTCAACCTTGTCTTGGAGAAGTACCAACGGCCCAAGCTGCCCTGGACCATCAAGGCAAAACTCCAAGGCCGTCCCGGGCCCGCCGCAAACGCCATCTTCGCCGAGTGGTATGCGCCTTCCTCCGCATGTCTTAATTTCCTACGCCATAGCTAACAAAGCTGGTCAGGGCCCAACTTCCTATCAGCCTCGAGGAGTACGCCAAAGAGCTCTACGCGCTTCAGGGCCAGCACTTCCCCGGAACTCAGCCGCTTCCAGGCATCGTGAAGCTGCTCGGAGATCTCGGCCGAACTCGCTACTGGGACCTCAAGAAGAAGTCCGCGGCCGCCAACGGAACCTCCAACGGCAACTCGTCGCCCCTGCCAAGCCGGGTCCACATCGCACTCGCCACGTCTTCCCACGAAGTCAACTTCCTCCTCAAGACTAACCACTTGACAGAGCTCTTCAGCGTGTTCGAGGGACACCGTCGCGTCTTGGGAGACGACAAGAGAATCCCCGCTGGACGCGGCAAGCCGCTCCCCGATATCTTTCTGCTCGCGCTGCGTACAATCAACGAGTCCCTACCAGCTGGCGAGGAGCCCATAAAGCCCGAGGAGTGCCTCGTCTTTGAAGACAGCGTACCTGGGGTCGAAGCTGGGCGCCGCGCTGGGATGCGCGTCGTCTGGTGCCCTCACCCCATGCTGAAGAAGGTTTACACTGGTCGCGAGGCTGAAGTGCTGGCTGGCCGCACCGGCGAGGCTGGCGATGTCGATTTGCACCAGGTCGGCCAGCTCGACGACGGCTGGGCTGACTACTACCCTACTCTCGTGGACTTCCCCTACGAAAAGTACAGCATCGTTGTCCCACCTGTTGAGGTTGATGACGAGTTGAGCATGCAGGAGCAGGCCAAGATTGAGAACGGGGAGGAGATCCAGGCCGTGGAGACCGCTACGTGAGCAGTGGCTCATATCTACATTGTCAGTTCGATGTATACCCCTTTTGCGATGGAGTTGGGGATTATGAGGTCGCCGATGGAGTGTGACGGAAGGTGCATTTGACATCTTGCCGGTGCCCTGCATTGTCATGAACAGGATGCGGACACATTGGGATCGTATTGAAGCGAGAGATAATCATAGATTTGGAATTTCGACGCAACATAGACGTACGGCCTGAGGCATCGGGTCACAGATGTCGGAGCCGACATCGGTAGACCGTTAGCAACGCAGCGAGAAGCATGATTACATTACAGCGAGGCTAAGCAGAGAACCCCGGCCCGGGCGCAGATGACAAAACATTTTATCACTATTCTTGTCAATTGGCGAGAGACAAGCATTTCGATTTGACAGGGTGCGTGAGACATTCATGAGACGGAAGTGTTGTTGTGACTCCAGTCTGCCCCAAGCCCGCCAGCTCGTCCTGGTGACATGGAATGATATATCTATCTGGGTATCCAATCCAAGCTAAAAAGTAGGTATCCAACGCTGGAATGCCGGTCGTAAAGTAGCGCCGTAAATGCGTGTAAAGCAGGTCGCACTGCGCTGCTAGGATAATAATAATAATATACATGAAAGAATCGAAGAGATGACAGTCGTAACGCCCCTCATCCACCAGACGATTCCGGGGTATCTTAAGAATGGAAACGTGTCTCACGCCGGCCAGAGCCCCTGGGTTTTTGCACCAGAGGCCCGATTGGGCGGCTCGTACCAGTTCTGGTACGGGTGGTTCTTTTTCCCAAAGTCTGCATTCGCCAAAAGGGGGTTGACCATCGGCCTCATTGGCGTCGGCGCTACTGGCGGGGTAGATGTCACGGTTCGGGCCGAAGGGCTCTGTTGCTCCTCTGGTTGTAGGAGCGGAGAAAAGAAGCTGAGTGGTGGACCCGGGCCCGTTGATGATCTGTGACCAGTGATAGGGCCGAGGATACGTGATGTCGAGTTTGTTTCCCAGCCCCATTTGACTTTCAGCTCGCCCACAATCCTGCCAAGGCGCCATCCCGTTTCCTTGCTTGTTCTCTCCATAATCGCCAGTACTTCTGTTTGTTCTTGTCGATCAGTGAGAACAGCGCCAGCAACGGCAAGCGACCGGAGGGCCCCGGACGCGACGGCAGGGTCTTTGGTGTGGGCGATGATCCCGCAAGTATGGTGAGCATGAAGCAGTTGTGACATCCGGTTGTCCTCGCTATCGCAGGCCTCCATCGGGTTGATTTGAGCAAGTAGACACATGGCTGTGTGGTAGAACAACCGCCCTAGGATCGAGGGTCTCTTGACGAGCCTGTATTTACGATCAGCAAAAGTAAACAACAGCGGAGAGCAAAATCTTACCAAACGCGAGGGAACAGCGAGATGCTTGAGGGCGCGGAATATCCATATGGTTGCATCGAGCGGGGGCAGTTGGCATTCCATGCGTCACATAGACCCTTCAGCCTCTTCCACTCATTGAATCGACTCTGCCGGCGGGCTTGTTCATCGTGCGGCGAAGCCTCTTGGAAACGGGGAATATTGGCCTGAAAGTTCGTGATCTTCGCCAGGATATAGAGAATACGGTGTACCCAGAGTTCCTCGTCACCGTCGGTGTTCTTAAGCGGGCCGTCTCTGTCTCCATCGACCGAGCCACCGGTCCTGGGGGTGGGCGTCCAATTTGTGAATTCAAGATCCAGCCCCCATTGATCAGGATCCCAAGCTGTCTGCCAGTTAAAAGCCAGGCAGCTGAGCACTTCCATGCCGATGTTGACCCAAAAGCAAGCACCACTGATCCCGGGCGACGTCGCATCCCATCCGCACTCTCGTATCAGCGCACGAGCACCAGCAATGTGGCTCATGCGCGAGTTGGGGCTTTCGTTCATAATCTCGTATACGTTTAGTATTACAGCCGTCGTAGCGCATTCGGCCATGTTTCGGTCCGGGTCCTTCAGGCATCGCAGCAGGCTTTTCGTGGCCTCGTCGTAGTAGTAATGGGCTTTATCTTCGCCCTGCCCCTCAACCAGCGACAAATGTTTGGCCCCGCAAGCTAAAAGCGCGTTAAGAAGCATAGGTGACTGCAGCGCAAGGTATGGCAATACCCTGCTGAACTGCTTTTCTTTATCCATCACGTCCATCCAGATGGCCACTGAATCGGTGAAAGCCTGCATGAAGCGAATTTCATCCTCCGTGCTCAGGTATTCTCGCTCGCCCGTGGACCTCTCATTCGGCGGCGTCATCAGACCGTCGGGCACAGCTCCTGGTGTTAGCCCTGAGCTCTGGGGAAAACACGGCGATGGCAGGCTCGAAAAGTCACCGAGTCTATGTCCCTGTGATCGCCGGAATGCGTCTTCCCGAATCGCATATTGGTCAAGCATCATTGCGTTTCGGTTTGGCGTGACAGAGGGCGCGGGGGGTGCCTGTGATACCGGCGTATGGGTAATAGCAGGTAGGAACGCGTCGCTGTCTCTTCGTACTTGTAGATGGCTATCCTGGTAGCTGGCTGGATTTTCGGGCTGGGCTTGGTGATTATGGCTCCATCTATGTCGGCTCGGCGGGATACTGGCAACCTCAAGCTCGCGTGGTGGTGTAATATCTTCAGCAGACCGGGGATAACGTCCAAGTCCTCCTCGATATTCAGATGCAATCATCCGCGATTCGTCATGAAATTGGACTAGATGATTAAATTAGTACGTATGCTGCGGAAGCCTCCGAAGCCGGTATCGTATCGAGACGGCTGCTGGCATAGAACCCACAAGGGAGGGGACAGCATACCTGACCAGTCCCGTGTCTGCGGCACCATGGGCGGATTCTTTACCTGAGTGTCAATGAAGTTAAGACGCAGGCCACGCTTGCACTCGCGACTGCTCTTACGGCAATTGTTGCAATCAGGTGTTCCTTCGTCACACTTCAAATGTCGTTCGCGGCAGGTTAGGCACCCCGTGCGAACACGGCGTGATTTCGCGGTCGCCGGGATCGCGGATGCAGCTGCCCTAACCTCGCCGCTACCGCTGCCACCCGTACCTCGTGCCGACCCAGGCCTATCATGATGGAGGACCGGCTCCGTTGACATGGCCGATGCTCTACGCTTGACCGCTGGCTTACTCTCGCTGAGCACAGGTGAAACAAGCTTCTGTCGTTTTGAGGGCGGAGTCTCGAAGTGATCGCGGGGACTGTAGTTGCTACTGGGTGTTGAGTACGGGGGGGACGGCTCTTCATGCTGCTTATAAGACGAATGAATGTTTGGCTGTGGAAAGCCGTGCGGTTGCGATTCATGTGAAAGCAATTGGTGTCGTTGAGACGGATTCATTGGCCCGAGGCCGAAGCCTGGGAAGATGTCCACAGCAGCCAGCGTAGCCGTCGCCAGTTTGCCAATGCGCCGTGAGAATCTGTCGCTCGGCGTGCCTGGGAGCGAGGGTGGTTTAAAAGTTACAGAACAGCTTGAGAGAGTGTGAGGCTTGCGGGTGCGCCCGTGTCTGAAGCTCCGGCAGCGTGTGTTGCAGAGAGAGTTGGCTTGCCGTGAGACAAGATTGATTCAAGGTTCGAATCCAGTGCGGCAGTAACTCTAGGCGATAGCGTCACGCGACAAAAGCAAATGGGCATAAGAAAGTTAGGATGAAAGAATGGTCGTTGGCACAGCCGGGGACGAAGGACTACTGAGAGTTGAGATGAGAGCCGGACCGCTGGGAGGTAAGTTGCGTCGCGATGCCCAAAAGTCCCCGCCCATCCATGTGGGGGAATTGGGGGGCTTCAAGGGGTTCGTGTCTGTGCCTTGTCACCCTGAAAGCGGGTTCCCCCCTGTCAGGGTGTCGCTGCTCTGGAGCTAGGTGGAAGGGCAGGTTGCGGGCGAGCGTCAATCGTCCCAGCTGGAAGGCCGCGAAAGCCAAGGAAAATCTCGAATCTCTGGCACTCGGATGCAGTGATGCGCGGCTGGTGAATGGCTAGGTTTGGAGCCCCGGGACGGGGTGGTTGTCCCGTACCTAGTGATATGTAGCCCGGAGCTCGACACTCCCGTCCCGATCTCCTCACGAATTGGGGGCTTCTGGTGCCCGTTGGCCTCGGACTTGATAGAAACACAGAACATCCATCCCGCAGCGCCCTCTGCCGAGTGAGCTGCCTGGTTTTTCTGGTCTCACCAGACAGAGACAAGACGGCCTGTGCAATCATGAGCGTTTTCTACTAGTCCGGTCGGTATCACCCTTCCTGAACGGCCCTAAAACAATTATTTGAGCAAGATCAGAGCGCAAGTCCAACGACACCAGACTGGGCCGTTGCAACCTCATCCTCGCAGTGCAGCATGCAAGCTCGGCCGTGCGTGGGATCGCAAGGGTGCCGTGTGCATGCCCACGGATGCAGTGGCAGCGATCTCATCGCCTCCGTGCGCGGCACATGGCTTGATTGGCAACTGCGACGGAGGGTCACTTCAGCCATATTTGAGAGATCATGTGTCTGCAAAGCTGTCATGATGCCAGCATACACCACCTGGCAGATTCCGCTAACTGGCTGACGACGAGAAGCGGCCGAGATGGCGTTCTGCAACTGATCTGCCTCAGATCGCTTTGCCGAGATTGTGGCTCAAAATATCAGGGACTTCCTGACGCGGAAGGGTACGAGGCCATCGCTTGTTTGGTCAGGTCTGAACCTTCGCTTTGTTGATTTGTGTTTTCGAATCGAATATTCTATGCGCCTTCTATCCTGCTTCGTTGTTTAGTCGGCAGCACAGCTTGCGAGGCTCTCACTTCGAGGCTGAGTAGTTTGATCACCAGTCAACGCCAAGGCTGAGATATTTTGACCCATCTCCTAGGTATCAAATGACGGTCGGGACGGCGGGATCGACTTCTCGCAGCCGTGTTGGGCCTCTCGCCAAATGCAAGAGTCTAGAAGCCAGTCGTCCGAATCCAAACAACTGCGGCTTTCCTTGGCCGAAACATTGCCTGGTCAGATGACGCGGCGCTGAACTCGGGTTGTCTAAACTCGTGAGTGCCATCACGCAACTAGACATTGTAAGTACGTGTACGAAGGCTCGGGCCAAAAGAAAGGGTCTCTCTTCTCCGTGCGGAAACACCTTATCGAAATCCTCACACAGTCTTATACCGAAACAGCAAGGCCTGGGTTTACCACATTACAGGCCTTGACGGCATTGTAAAAGGCCTTTTCGGAGCGCAGGAAGTCCTTTTCATAATGCAGGTAGGCTCTTTCAGAATGGGAGATGGCCTGCGATAGGTAAAACCAGGGCGCCTTTAGCAGTGAGGCAGTGAGGATGGAAGCATCTTTCGCACTGGCTGAGGGGGACCCTTTCTTTTGGCCCGAGCCTTCGTAGTGAGCGTTCCTCAACGGCAGAAGCCGAGAGACAACTTAGCGAGCGGTTTCCGCTACCTAGGCTCAGAAGAACCTGCAGCAAAAAGATGTCGCACCAGAAGGCGCACCATGCCCGCACCCAGCTTCGTGAGTCCAATGAGCCAGACGAGGAATCATACTGTGGAATGTTTCTCAGATGCAAGTCGAATATCCCTCTGCGTGGTGCATGCTCGGCATCGCCGCAAGGTTGTAGCTTGCAGACACGCAACTTCTGCGCCTCAGCGGCCTGGAATCAGGGCAGGTCAACACCATGCAGCATTGCCGAATCTTGATTCTCAGAATCCAAGTATGCCAAGACGCCAAGCCTTCCGTTGAGTTTGAGAGGAGTGGGGACGACCAGGGGGTTCATCCCTCCAGGCATGTCTGCAACTCGAAACAAGCGGCAAAAAGAACCAGGACTGCATCATTGCAGCGCTGAAACAATCGAACGGCCTGTCTTCCGGTCATGCTGGGGCCTCGCTGGTTGGTGTAGAATGGGTGTGCGAGCACTCGATCCCCACCGTCTGACGTGGAGATGCACTGCTTCCAAATACTCATGGCTGTACGACTGCAGGACATATTATGTGTTGCTCTCTCGGGGCCGGATGTTCTGTTGTGTGACGAGCCAAAAGACATGAACCTGGGAGACGGAAGTGCAGGGCGGCTACGATGAGATCGCGGTGGCCTGCAGGGTAAGGCGAGAAACGTACCCCGCAGTCAACCTGGCATGGACGGACCGGAGAGGGAAGGCACGATGCGGAGAATTAATTTCGCAGAGGGTTGAATTGCCGACCCTGCCAAAACCCTCAAAGCGCCAAAGCAATTTGGAAGCGCCAAACTGGCGATCTGGGTAACTTTTGTCGACGAACATTGGGCAGGTTGCCTTCTAGAAGCCCGACGAGCGCCTTGCTGGCCAATTCCGGCTGTTGCCGCCGTGTGATCGACAGCACCCCCGGGCTCCCGAACCCACGGCCGTTTCGTTTCTGACGCTGGCAATCACCCGCAATTGCGCGCCAGACCATCCATCCTCTCAGATGTCCGCCGAGGACCGGCCTCCTCTGCCCAAGTCGATCCTGCGCGGCCACAAGGCCTCTGTCCATGCCGCCGCCTTCATCCGCGGCAATGAGCGCCTTCTGACTGGCGACGCCGACGGCTTTGTTGTCGCATGGGATCTGACTATTCTGAGGCCGAGGGGTGTCTGGCAAGCCCACACGAATGCCATCCTCGGGCTTGCCGGCTGGGGCCGTGAAAGAGTTGTCACGTAGGCTGCTCTTACCCTCGCGCTAGACCCTAGCAGTTACTGAGCCTCGGGTAGGCATGGAAGAGACAACAAACTCGTGGTATGGAAACTCGGCATTGAAGACGAAGACCGTCTGAGCACCACGCCGCCGCTTGATCCATCTTCAGAGACCAGACCTCAGCCATGGATTCTGTACATGCTGGAGATCAACACCATGAACTTTTGTTCGTTTTCTTCCTGTGCCACCTCTCCGTATACGAGTCTGGAGACTTCAAGTGAGATGCTGGTTGCAGTTCCCAACACTCTCGCCTCAGAAGCTGTAAGTTTCCGGGATGGGTTGTTCTGGGTTTAGCCAGACCACTGATTGTGTTCTGTCAGATTGATATTTTCCATTTACCCTCGCAAAAACGCCGGCACACGGTGCAACCTGCGGGAAAGAATGGCATGGTGATGGCACTATCACTGGATTATTTGGCCGGCTCTCTAACACTAGTTGCTGGCTATGAGAATGGTGTTGCAATCGTGGCACAACTCAGCGCCCAAAGCGGCTGGCTGGTGAAGTACCAGGCGAAGTGTCACTCTCAACCTGTCCTCTCATTGGGCATTTCTCCTAGCAGAGACTTCTTTCTCACATCGAGTGCCGATGCAGTCATTGCAAAGCATCCATTGCCATGTCCAAGGCCGCCGAGACAGACAGAACAGGCAACACCAGGCGAGGGAAGGGCAGTGATAGCCGACTGCCAAGACACTACTGGTGGTAGGACCGCCGCCAAGAAATCTCTCCTGTCCGTCGCATCGGCAGGGGAGGATCGGGGCATCTCCATATTCACTACACCCCAAACCGCTAATGAGGCTGCGGAGCAGGCCCTTGTGGCAACCGCAGCCGAACCGCTCAAGGTAGTCAACACGAAACATGCCGGCCAACAAAGTCTCCAACTTCGCTCCGACGGCCGTGTATTCGCGACGGCGGGCTGGGACTCCAAGGTCCGGGTGTATTCCGCGAAGACGATGAAAGAGGTGGCAGTTCTCAAGTGGCACCAAGTCGGATGCTACGCGGCAGCGTTCGCTGAGGTCGGACGAGCCGTTGGAGATCAAGACACTGATGTCGCCGCTGGAAAGGACGAGGATACTTCTGCTGTCAACGCCGATAAAACACCCCCAACAGAGCAAGGACCGGGCTCGTTGCTTATACCGAAACTTGTTGAGCTCACCGTCCGTGACAAGCGCATCCGTCAAGCAAAGTCCGCACATTGGCTTGCTGCCGGAAGTAAGGACGGGAAAGTAAGTCTATGGGATATATTTTGAACCACATGACAGATGAAAAATGTATCACACATACATTGCAGCCCATAAAACCGCTGGCTCCATAACATTGTGCCTGTAGTCAGGCACAGCCGCACCGCCCAGAACCCAGGGTTACATCTCGTATCAATAGTATAAACCCATTGGGCATTCATAACCAATATTCAACCGCGTTGCATCATCTATTTTCCGTAGCTCGCTTGCCAAATGGTAGGCGATCTAACCCCCTACTTGTATGTACACGATTCCAATATAACACGCTATGTACGTCTCTGTGCCCACGCTAGCTTCAAAGGTGCGCGCGATTCTCTAAACTCCTCCGCCTCTTTTGCTCCCTGACAACCTTGGTCAAGTTCTTCGCTTCTTCGTCACTCAGCCTCGCTGGGGCTCCGCCCTTCTTACCATCCTCTTGTCGAACGGCGTCGTCAAATAGCTTCTGTCCAAGATCGTCTGTGAGTTTGACAACGCGAGTGCTTACGGTGGCCCCGTCCCGACGGTTCTTTCCCTCGCGCCGGCTTGACGCGATCTTTTCGGTGAAATCCCAAAGCCGGCCGGAGGCTATCAGGTTGCCGGCAACGGTGTCGCGGCCGGGCCTCCAGTCGGGGGCGAGGCGCATGCGCGGCGGGATCCGCGGGTCCTTGGACCGGACGAGTTGGATGATGCCCTCCTCTTCGAAGCGTTGGTAGGAGTTCTTGAGTGTTTCCTTGTTGACTGCTTCAAAGTAGCTAAGGTCGCCTTGGTGATACAGTGTCTTGCCGAGCTAAAATGGGAAGCTGTTAGTTGGCCGGGCTTTGACTCTCAGGGGTCAAATACTAATTACCAGCTGTGCGCTGTTCTGGGCTTTTGATACCTGGATCCAAATGTCGTCCTCTTGTCCAAGGGGGGGAGTCAACCCCAGGAGCGAGACCGCCGCGAGCCAGCTAGATTCGATGAAAGGCCAAATGAGGAAGCAATAAAAGTCGTAATTTTCCCGCCCAGCAGCCCTTTCTGCATCGGAGAGGCCGACCTTGGTGATATTTCCCTCTTCGTCCTTCTCAATGTGGATGACATTATCGGCCTCTAGGCCGGCCAAGGTCCTTTCCAAGTTCACAGCCAAGCCCTCTGAGGGGTAGATGAATTCACCGCGGAAGAGTGATGATAGGAATAAAACCTGATCATGAAGATCCTTGTACGGAATATCCTGAACAGAAGGCCCACCTCCTCTCTTGACCCTGGTGTAGAGCGCCGCCGCGACGAGAGCTTCCGAGATAAAAAGATGGATGGTCATGTTGCGATAGAATGAAAGCTGGAAGCGATCCACAGCGTAGTACGTCGGTTCCGCGAGTCCGTTAACCACTCCTACGAGATCCTTCCCCAGAACGTCCAACCCTCTCTCGATGACATCTGAAAGGGGTGCGTTTCCGAAATGGGCTACCCGTCCTCCCTTTGCCCGAACTCTAGCTGTAAGCCATTCTATACGGCGAATAAGCTCAGCTCCCCCGACACCGCGTCCTCGGAGGGTAAGCAGGACCGTTCCGATTAGAGCTGTTGGCATCACGACGGAGACGTCGTTGATGTCAGCCAAGACCTTGTAGCCGAGTGTCCGGAGTACCTTCTGACGAACCACTGCGTTATGTGTATCTCTCCAGTTAATGTTGATAGCCGAAGGCACCTTAGATAGCCTGGTAATCTGGTCGTTGACAAACCCACGAAGGCTCCATGGTTCATGAAATCGTACATCCACTCTCCCCAGGCGGAGTGAGAGTACGTTCGAACCACCCGAAAGGAAATCGGCCAAGTTTTCTTTTTTCTTTGGCACACCCAGGAGCTCCGTCACGTACCCTTCGGTCTCGACGACCTTGTCGTATTGGGTGCTCACCGGACATATTATTGCGTCCTCCACGCGGCCAGAAAGAATACTGTCGAGTACAAAACTTAGGATTCCAAACTTTGGCGGAAGAAGCTTTCCTGTCCTAGACCGGCCACCTTCGATAAAGCATGCAAGGTTATAGCCGCCCTGAAGGAGCGCGTCGATGTAGGCTTGGACCAGGGTAGTGTAGAGCTGGTCGTCTCCAAAAGAACGGCGAATAAACATTGCCCCTGACAACGCGTTAGCAAACCAGTTTGCGAAATGTGCCAGCTTGAGGACCTACCAGCGTGCTGTAAAAAGCTCCCCACCAGCGGGAAGTTCAGGTTATCTCCCGCCACAATGACAGGGAGGGCCAAGCCGAGGCGATAACATAGTAGCTGAAGGGAGACGTAGTCAACATGCGACCGATGGCATGGTAAGAAAATGATGCTCTGCTTTTTCCTGGCCGCCTCCTCGGCGACGTTCCGTAACCGTAGCACCTCCTCACTAGAGACATGTATTCCTTGGTGGTAAGCCCTTAGCAACAGCTGTGTGACCATGTAGTAGGCACCACGGATAAATGTTTTGCTCTCGAACTTGCAGATCATGTTGTCCGTCAGGTTCTCGGCAACTTCTTGTAAGCTTTGAACGAGCACAGCCCTGCGCTGAGCGCGCTTCGTCTGCAAGTCTTTTTCGTATTTGTTTAGCAGGCCCTCCTTCTCTTCGACGGTGACGCGCATATCGGCTAGCTGGGATATCTTGGTCTGGAGTAGCGTCGCTGACATGACCTGGGTCTTGATGTGTTCAGAGAACCCCGTGTAAAAGACTGGCTGTCCGATGACATCGTCGTATGCGCGCCACCCGGTTCCCGAGACGTATAACGACACTTCGCGAAGAAACCTAGACCATGTCGGGTCAGTTGACGGCACAAAGGAGACGGCCGAGCGCCCGGCATCGGGAGGGGCCGCCATAGGATGATATTAAGAGAAGGAAAAGGACAGAGAGGCAGTAAGGATCCAGCGTGGGCTCTGCGACGGGCAAATAGGGGTATTTTCGGAGTGGAATGACGGGCGACGCACTGCAATGGCTCAGAACGAAACCGTGCCATATTTTTCATCAACACCTCCTCCTTCCCCTCCTTGTCAGGCCCCACAAACCCGCTGGGCTGGAGCGTGATCTCATCACCCAAGATGCGCAGATCGGGCGCCGAATCGTGGCGGTCGACCATGGTGGGCGATGTGGATGGCCCGTCGGCTCCCCGGTGACGCCGATGTCGAGGTTAGCGGCGCGGTCTCTCGCGGTCGTCCAGAATCCTCTTCGCCCCAATTCGATGTGATGTAAACCTGTCCCGTCTCTTCGATGTTGTATCAACTCGCAGCTCTGGGGAGCTTCGTCGTAAAAAGGTCGGACTCAGGTAGAGTCTAAGAACGAAGACCGCGTCCAAGACTTGTCGCACGACTGGCGCATGCTCACGGTGGCATCCGAGGTCCGCCAAACCCGATGCAGGCAGGTGCTGAATGATGCGCGATTGCAGGTGGCGGCCATCGAAGCAGGCCCAGTGCCATTCGCTTGCGCCTGGGCAGACAGGGATGTTAGAGCCGCCGGACCCTGGGGTTGCAACGGGGGAAAGGAGCCGAGGTTAGCCGCGATTGGCAAGCTCTTCTGATTGCCCCGCTGCCCAGAGCTTTGGCACCCAAGCTGAGGCCTGCGGGTGAAGCTCGAAGCCGTCGTTCCACAGTGGAAACGCATCAACAGAAAAATACATCCACTGCTCACATCCACAGTCGACCTCACGCCAGGGAAACATACGCGACAATCGCCGCACGACAGGAAGCGAATGCAATCGCGATGTCAAAAATGGAGTCCAAGGGGAGGAAGGACCAGGGAATCGGGGCGGCGCTTCTCGCAAAGGCACACGACTCAGACGACGCGAGCCGTATCTTCACCGAAAAAGTCCGACAACGCCCACTATTTTTGGCCCCGTCCTCACCACCGCCGAGTGATTCGCGGGAAGCGCGGCGCCGAGCCCGCGAGAAGAAAAAAGAGCAGCGCAAGAAGGCGCTCAAGCCAAAGCCATTGAACGCAACCCAGCGACGGAAGCTGGGGCTCTACGAGGTACCCCGCGAAGGCCAAAAGTACGCTGTATTCGAGCCGTTGCACAACCTGTGGCTTGGATACATCCGCGAGATACTAGGGAGCGAGATCTACACAGGCGGCGAGTCTGCGGGCGCCAAGTTGGCGAGCGCTGACTTTCATGGCGCCGAGGTTGAGGTTGTGCGCAGTGGCTGTGTCAGCCGTGTGGGCATCAAGGGGATTGTGATAAAGGACTCGAGGTTCGCCTTCGAGATCATCACGAGGAAGAATAAGCTGAAACTCGTACCAAAGGAGGATACGGTATTTCGGCTCGAAGTGCCCGCCCCGAAGCAATCGAACGATAGCAGCCTGGCCCCTAAGCCCACTGAGCAGGGCCAACCTGACAGCATGGTGGTTGAGATCCATGGGGAACGACTGAAACTTCCGTCGGCCAGACGCGCGACCGAAAAGTTCAAGAACCACTTCTCAAAATTGCTTTGATGCAGCGGTCAACAGCCAACAGTGTGAATTACTGCCCCTTCGTCGAGAGGTAAACTCGCCGTCAGGGCTTCCACGGTCATAAATAAACCGCCGGCCATCACTCATGCGGTTCTGTGGGCGCGCCGACTATATAGGAGACGTGATCTTCATCGAAGGGGTAGGCCAACCGCAAGACACCAAATTGGGACGTATCACGCTAACCGAGTTGGACAGCGCACCAAGGCCTCTCGAATCACCATCTGCCATTGACCTATACCCCCCACCATTATCTCTACTCGGAGTAGTGAAAGGCCCATTCCGGTACAGTAAGGGGATTTTACGCGGGATCTTGAGACTCGCGAGGGCGTGGGTGGCTCCTTTGCCGAGACAAGCGGCGGATCTTGGTTGTTATGGCTTGGCATTGAGATCTGGGGCTCGGCATTTAGCCCTGAGGCTCTGCGATGCGCCGGCAGTAGCGCGCACGACTGGATTGGACATCTCACCATGGCGTCAAGGCTCATTGGCCCTTTCGGAACGGCCAATTGATCTTTGCGATGGCTGTGCGAGGTGGTCCCAGCGTGTTGCACCCAGACGACGATCCTCAAACCGCTTGCACGTCAAAGTCCCCCGGAACGCCACCCATGCCAAGAATCTCCGACCTGGGACGTTTCGCAACTCTGGTTGTACGGAGTTGGCCACGCGCGAGCCGCTATCCGGACTGGGCCTCCTCCGTAGCCACGGGGTTAAGGCTGACGCATCATCAAGGACCCTAAGGATCGTGGGAGATGATTGCCTAGGTAGCTGTCGCTTTGAATCAAAACTCTCCGTTTACCTCCTCATGCTCTCTCGATGAGTTCTTGTTCTAGTTTCCCAGTTGATTTTCCTTCTCACGTTCATTACTAGTGCCGGTCACTCATTTTTCTTCTTCTTCTCCCCAAGGCCAAGAAAATATCAGGCGCATCTTAATTCTCCACCATCAACTAGTCACTAAAAATGAAAACCACAATCCTTGCCATCGCGGCCTTCGCGGTGACGTTGGTCTCCGCCCATGGCAACATCACCTCGCCGCCAGCGCGCCTCCCAGGCCCAGCCATGCTAGCAGCCTGCGGCCAAGCAGCCGTAAACACCGTCCTCGGCGACGGCACCATCGCCCTCGAAGAAGTCAAGCCCGCCTCCAACAACTGTAAGCCATTCCCTCTCCCACCCTCCCAACATCCACTAACCCCTCACCCCAGGCAACGTCGGCCTCTGCCGCGGCGCCCAGTTCGCCGACAACAAAGACAACGTCCAGACCTTCTCCCTCGGCCAAGTCGTCATCATCGAAGTCGCCCTGACCATCCCGCACGAAGGCCCCGCCAACATCTCCATCGTCAACACCAAGACCAACTCCATCGTCGGCGGCATCCTTCTCTTCTTCGATACCTACGCCGACGAGAAGGTCGCGGAGCTTCCCGCCAACAACACCGCCTTTGGCGTGACGCTGCCCACCGGAAAGGCAGGCGAGGAAGTCGCGGCGGCGTGTCGCCAGCCGGGAGACTGCGTGCTGCAGTGGTGGTGGCTAGGCACCGATGCGGCGCAGACGTATGAGAGTTGTATCGACTTTGTGCTGGGGGCGGCGCCTCAGGGGGGGCCGAACAAGGCGGCGATTGAGAGGCAGAACTTGCAGAATGCGCAGACAGTGATTTCGAGCCCGGGTACGGGTGGGAAGGCGGGTGCTGGTGCTCCGGCGGTGGACGGGCCGAGTCCGGCGAGCTTCACTGTGAGCGCGGCACCTAGTCCGGCGAGTAATGCGGCTGTTGCGGTGCCGGAGGAGGCTCAGGATGGTGAGCCCGTTGCCGCTGCTGATGGGAGCTTCGGGGGTGTTCAGGGAGTCGCCCCGGTTTCTGACGGCGGGGAGGTTGCTGCCGACGCGGTGCCCGTTGAGGTGGGTGCCGAGAGTTTCGGGGGTGTTACGGATACGGTTCCCATTTCTGCTCGTCTCAGCAGGTTGTTCCGGGGGAGGGTTTAGGGTGGGAGAGACGTTGATGCTATGACTTTCTATTTCGCGGGGCGATTTATTTTGTAATGCCGTTGAAGCCCTGACTAAGGGCCATTGTACGAGTGTTCGTTGGAGGGGCTTTTATGTACGCAACCTCAATTGAGGACAAGCGTATTCTATACAATATTTCCGGACTGCCAAGCGTCAAACACATGAGCATGTTGATGTCCGTAGGCTCACCCTGGTTCAGTGGGAGTCTTGGTATCGCCGCCAAGGAAGATCATGAAACCAAACTACCAAACGCCAGGTCTATGCAACTAATGCTTGCTTGAGCAAGAAAATCAAGATGCGGTTTATATGCATAGCCTTCAGCTCGGCTGCAGGATAATGTTGTCAATCAACCTCACCAACGGCCCTCCGCTGTGGCCGAGGTCCTCTCCCTCCTGCGGCGCTTCCACGGGCAGCATGCGAATAGCGCCACTGAGGATGCCGCCAATTTCAGGGTCAACACTCGTCAACTCCTCCATGGTGGTAGGATCAGAGAGCGATATATAGTCAATCTCAAACTTGACCCTCTTTTCAGGGGCCAGAGCCATCTGCTCGTTGAGCACGTCATCGGCAACCTTCTTCGCCGCGCCCAGCACGGTCTCCCTATCGCTGGCGCCTCCCTTATAAGCTGCTTCCGCAGCTTTCAGAGCCCGATTAAGAACCGTAGCTACAGCACGCCGCCTCTCCCCAAGGTACACATTCCGCGAGCTAAGCGCCAAGCCATCCGGCGCCCGCGTGGTAGGACAAACCACAACCTCGATCGGCAGCATGAAGTCGCGCACCAAGCTCTGTATGATAACCGTCTGCTGCACGTCCTTCTGGCCGAAGTAGACCCGCTCGGGCTGTACGATGTTGAACAACTTCATGCACACCGTCGCGACACCCCGGAAGAAAGTCGGGCGCGATGCTCCTTCCAGAACCTCGCCAACTGGCGTGATGGTCACAAAGCTGCCCTTGCTGTCCACCTCCTGGCCGGGGAACCCAGAGGGGTACATATCCGCAGTCGAGGGCATGAACACTGCGCTGATGCGCCCGAGGTTGCCCCCGTCATCCGCCAGTTCGCGGTCGAGCGCGGCAAGTTTGGCCGAATCCGCCTCCCACGTGATGGGGTATGAGGCCAAATCCTCCTTGATGCCGAACTGCGCCGGGTTCACGTAGATGCTGACAACGACGTGGTGGTTGTCACGTGCGGCGGTTCGGATGAGCGAGAGATGACCCTCATGCAGGGCGCCCATGGTCGGAACGAAACCGACGGAGCGGTGATCGAGGACGTGCGGGCGCCGCCATCGGCGGACGGACTCGACGGAGCGCAACACGCGGATCGAGGTCGAGGGGATCTTTTCGAAGCGCGGAGTGGACGGGGAGGAGGAGCCGCAGGCACTGGCCATTGTACGAGGTGCAGCAGCGCTGGGCTGCCGGAAGCGAGCGCTTGGCGGGTTTTGGAGAGGCAGCGAGGCCGGTGAGAGTCGGGAATGCGAGGGTGTGGGCAATGTGGTCAGGGCACGCGAGCTGGGTCGGACAGGGCGGATTGCGTGCCGCAGCAGCGCTGGCTGCATCGTGGTTACCGCAATGCGCGGATAGGGCAGAAACCTCGGGCGGAAAGAATTGGGGCGAAAGGAGCTGACAGGCTGGCCATTGTCGCCGGCGCAAACTGGTGGGAGCTCCGAGTCTTATTATGGAGGCATCTGTGATGGTTTCTGCAGCGGAGTTTTGAGGACGGATCCGAGAAAATGTCAAGGTTCCCTCCGCTCTCCCGAGCAGGCCTATCGTGGCACGTGCTCTAGTGGGTCCGTCCCGAGTCCAACCCCTAGCAACGACTTACACGACCAGGACCAGGCTCTCCGCTTCAAGATACAAATCCTGATGCAACCTCTCGAATTACCGTAACAGCCACCTTTGAAACCCCATGAAAATGTATATTCACACCAGAACCTCTGTGTTGCACAGTACCATATACTGTGCGAAAACGGGTTGAGAAAGCCTCGGACAGCGTTCACTAGAACATCAAGCCCTCAATTATTGCACTGAAGGCCTCAATCACGTTTGGGGCCTTTAATTGCACTACCATAGGCCATTAGGGAACGTAGAAATTCCTTTTAAGTGTATGATGCAGCCTGAAACATCGAGACCCATGGTCTTCCTTGACAGTATGAGGCCTCCTTTACGTTGTGAGAGGCTATTACGCCGCAACACACAATCTCCACTGATAATGATATATTCCGGCAGCCCTTGCTTCATTGGCTACATTGCCAATTGGCGAGAAAAAGAAAAACGGCCTAAGTCCACAACTTAAACATGCCAAAGAACAACAGGCGGCGCAAATTCGAACCAAAACACGGCCCAGGTCCACAACTTGAACATGCCAAAGAATAACAGGCGGCGCAAATTCCGAACAACTCGGACTGATCGCACCGTGTCCTCTATCGCGCCATACCCTCCTGACGCATCTGCCATAGTGATACCGGATCGGTGACTCCCCTCGGCAATCGCAAATGATAAGCAGCATCGCCATGAGAGTTGATTTCAACGCCCTCTACCCGCTCATTCTCGATTGACAGGTGGTGGGAATCAGGAGCAACCCTTTGCCAGGACTCAACCACTTTGTGACTGAGCACGAGTTCCCATGTGCCGCGCCAAGTAAGCGCAGCTCGTCCGCTCATCTTATTTCTTTGATAAATGACTGCGCCCACTTCCCCTCCTTTGCCAAACCATAATACCATGGTCTCCAACCGCGGCATATTTTGCGCAGTCAAACTAGTGTTGCGTAATAACGCAGAAATCTCCTTTTCAGGAGCCGCTTTTGTTAGAACTGAGGACGTCAAGGTCAATGATTGCAGGAGGGGCCAGGTATAAGATTGCTGGCAGGAGTTGAAAAACTGTCGAGCATCGATCATGAACGAAATGGAAAGATGTTCAAAGTCGCGGCTTTTCGAGGCGAAGGCGCTAACTAGCGTTTGGTCTACCAGCCATTGGTCTGCGGCCAGGCTGGTGTTAAGGCGGCCCAGATGTCTTGGACTCGTGTCGTTCTGAAGTGCTAGCCTGTGCTGTTCGTTGAAATCCTCAAATATGGATACTGTTCTGATGTGGCTCGATTTCACGGCACGGCTTTGCAGCACATAGGCCAAGTCTATTGGGGTATTAGGAAGCAATCCAATCATACGCGGTTGACTTACGCGGTTGACTCGACACAATCGTACCCTTATCGCGATCGCTGTTCAAAACCTGCTGCCAAATACGCCAGGTCTCGTAGACTAGACTTTCCAGCCGAGGGAGTCTCTCCAGTAGGCGTATCAGAGCGGTTAGGGCAATCCGACGTCGAAGCTGTCGACGTATCACAAGCTCGGTCACTGCACAAACCGAGGGGAGCTTTGTCGGAAGGCTCCAGCAGAGGGGAGAGAAAAGTCGCAATATCGCTGATACAAGGGGAGCCTTGACCTGCGTGCCATTACCCCAGCCGTGTTTTGGGTCATGCCATGTAGCAGCTTGCTGATGCTGGGTCAACTCCAAATCTCCATCAACGGGTTCAAAATGGTGATTTTTGAACCAGTGTTTCGAATCGCTGGGCGAAAAAGCGTTCAGCTCTAATGTCGGACAACCTGTAGGCTGCCAGGCGCTGAGGGCAGTAAACAGCTTTAACATCGCATCCCTGAAAATAGCGCTATGTTTCGAACTCTATGAATACGTCTCCTCCCGTTAACAGCAGAGACAGGTATACAGTAGAAGCTCAACATTCAGGCAGATATATTGAACGAGGTGCTTTTGTCGGGTGACCATGGAGGAGAGTTGCTTCAGGCAGGAGACTTGTAGCTTCTATGATGTATATCAGCCAATACTCTCTATTTTAGGATTTTTTTTATGTCTAAGGAGAAGCGACTGCCTCAGAACCCCCGAGACAAGAGGAAAGGTGGGAACCGGAAGAAATCTTCTCCAACTGAGTACTCACCAGCCGACAGAAATTCTTTCGTTCGATAAAAACCTGCCATTCGCTGCAAACAGCAGCACAGGAAGCCCAGCCATGGTGCTTTTGGCGGGAGATTTCCTCGAGGATCATGTGCCGAATCTCAAAAGGGAACGATCCCCAAGAGACACCACCTCCCTGTTTTTTCGACATGTCGAGATTATGCTTGCTGCATGGCTGGAATTTTGGTTGCTTACGGTGAGATAGCTTAGAGCAAGAAGAAGAAGAAGGAAGTTAGGTACCCATTAGTTCGTGCAAGATTTTGACCCTTCCCGCACTGCTCGAAAAAAATACCAAAGAAGCAAGAAAGAGGGCTTCCCCACTCAACGGACACACAACCGGAATGTGGTATATCAAATGTGCAAACTTAAGGTAATTCTAAAACTAACTCACTAACCCTAGGGTAGAGCAGCTCAGGGTACGCAAGCCCGCCGCGAACACCCGTCAGCCCCCCATAACTTCAACAAGTGGACTCCAAAGGAGGAGAGTGATCGCCAGGCGGCAAATATGGCCGAATCCGGAGAGAAACGTGCCAAGTGGGCCGCAGAAGAAGCCAAAGCCCAAGAAGCAGCGTTGAGGAGGTTTAAGCAAATGGTTAAAGACTATTCACATGCACACCTCGCAGCCCACGTGGCTAGGACATCGATCCCAACAGGTTCCGCCTGCTCCGCCTGCTCCGCCAAACAATCAAGTGCCCGATAACACCGGAAGAACGAGGCGCGAGAGAGGGACAGAAAAGAGCAGCGTAAAGCGTGGGATGGCCTCGGTAAAGGTCCAAAACAAAACCCGCACCGACAGCTGCGTGCATACACCGGCATGTACGGTAACTCAAACCAGCCACCAGACTCAGAAGTATATCTACCTGACGATGAGTTGGTTGGCGAGATTCTCGACCGTTCATCGCTATTGGAGGGGACACCATATGGCTCTTCCACAACAATGGAGGACATGGATTCGAAGGATGAACAGGCACATGGCCCTGAGATGGATATGGTGGAGGAGAGAGTGGTTGGGCGGGGTCGACCCTGAAGGGTGAAAAAAAAAAAAAGAGTCGGTATAGTGAAAGGCCGGGGGGAGAAGAATAATATCAATAAGACATAGTCTTTGATTTCAGGTTCCAGGGGTTGATTGAAGGGATCGTATTTCATGTTATGGAAGAAAGTCCTTAATACTCCGCTCCCGGAAATTTTCGCCCTCCTTCCGGACTGGACCAACTCTCATAATGTATTCTTGCACGGGGAAGCAAGCCCCCTTCTTTTAGCTCGAGCTTTCGTATTGGATAGACAGCGCCGGCGACATGCGAAATGAAGCTTCTGACTGAGACTGGAGTTACGGGAGAGCAGCGACAACACATTCAAGGATATATCAGGACACGACTTGCCGTATACAATGCGTGCAAATATATCGGATTAAACTTGAAATGAAATAGAACATTGCGAAACACTCCCTCCATGTGGCAACCAACTAGTGTACCCCGTATACCCCTACTCCCTGCCTGCCTACACCTCCACACTCACCCCTACTCCTTACTCCCCTCCCTCTCCACAAACGCCCTCCACGCCTCAACCGTCCAATCCCCCTCATATCTCACCGGCCTATCCTTCATGCGCGCAGGGTACAGCTTAAACCACGGAAATCCCCTCACATCCCGATCAGGGACGTCATTATTCTCGCAGTCCACCCTCGCAATCACCACTCCCTTTCCCTTTCCATTTTCCATTGCCCTTCCATCCCCGTCGCCATCCCTGCCCTCTTCGACCGTGTTATAACACCTAGCCAGCTCCTCATACATTGGCGCTAACACCTTACAAGGCCCGCACCAGGGCGTATAAAACTCAAGTAACACATCCTTGGACGGATCGAGCACAATGGCTTCGTACGTCTTTCCCACGACCTCAATCACAGGATTGTCCTGTACGGACGGCACAGGCGCAGACTTGAGTGCCTCGGCGAGGGTCCCGGCCAGGAAAGCAGATATGTGCGCTTCGATGGAGGCTGCGGTTGCGGGACCGGATTCATTGAGCGGGAAGCGGGCGCGCTGGGGCGGGGAGGAGCGGATTGCGAAAGCGGGGCGGGAACTGGTGGTGAGGTGGATTTGGGAGGGGAGATCGGGGAAGAGGGAGTCGTTGGCTGCGCCGAGGAGGATATGCTGGCGGTATTTACGGGCGACGGGGAGGAGGGAGGAGATGAGGGTGCTGGTGGGTTGGTTGGCTTGGTCGGCGGGCAGGAGGATGTAGCCGAGTGGGATGGGCTCCTGGGTCAGGAGGTTAGATTAGTACCTATGTGACAGGCTGGAATTGGGGGAATCTAGAAGGGAGGTTGTACCTCGAGCAAGTCCTCCTGCAGCTCTGGGAAGAACTCGGCGATTAGGGGCCGGGAGGCGTCTTGGACGAAGACGCGGATGGCTTCGCTGCTTGACGGGTTGCCAAGGATGGACTTCTCGTCGGGTACATGTTTGTAAACTACTATGCTGGGGATGCTGACTTCTTCGGCGGCGACGAGGTTAGGGGCAGTAGAAGCGCAAAAGACGAAGTCATTACTCATCTCCTCTGCCACGGAGAGGAAGTCGCCTCGTAGGGTCTCGTCATCTTCTCCCATGTATGCAACGACGACAGTCTTGTGTGTCTTTCTGATTTCATCGAGGTTGGAGGAAGAACCGACGTCGGTGACGGCAGGCATGTCCTGTCTCGCGAGAAAGGCAAGGATACTTCGGTGGTCGCTTGTTAGAGACTCTGCCCCCAAAACTTTCACATGACGCTACACGGCGACTTACTCGTCTTTCCTCAGCGGCCCACGGTACCGCTTGTGCTCTTGAGTGCGGTGGCATAGAAATATTGCCGGAAGTTGGGACGCGTAGAAGTCCAACTTTTCGGCGAGGGCCAGCTCAGAAAATGCTTGAGCACATTGTATCACTGAGCCAGATGCCGACAGCGATGACGCGATCTTGATAGTTAGCTTCAAGTTGTGCTTGGTAACTTGGCACGGGGATAGAGTACCTACCTCTCGATAGATCGGGAAGAATCGCTGACAACGGGGCGACAGATTGTGTACTACAGCAAGAAGTACTGCTTCCCGCTCTTGGCAGAGCTCATCGAGCGACTTCAGACCGTCGATGTGACGGATGTGAGAGTCTGAGCTGCTTGCTGACGGCGTGGAAAGTTGTTGCTGCGACATAGTGTCAAGATTTACTGAAACTGTCTGGAGAGCAATATTTCCTCTTTCGGTGGGGAGGAAGATACCTGACTTGTAGGCATAAGCTGTTGATGGCTCTCTACTCGGAGGCAGAATATGCCTTGCTGCCTTGACGACGTCCTGCTAAAATCGGTAGGTAATTGGTGCAGTGTTTCATCCGGAGGCATGGGTTCGTTTTTACCGTCTTGATGCGGGGTGGAGAAGGCGCTGATTCGGGATTTCTGCCCCCCCCCCCCTTTTTTTTTTCAATGGTCGACCGCTAACGGCTCGAAGTCTGCACATGTGTGCATTCCGGGCCTAATACCACTAGCGATATGTGACACGGAGAAATCTCAAGTTTGCTAAAGACCACAAGTCTCTAGTATCAGTTTGATAAAATTGGTCTGCCTTGATCATATGTGATGTTGGCAAGGTCTGCTGCCTTGCCCAAGGTACCAGTTGTACACACCTCTTTTTCATTTGTTGGCTCCAAAGTCGTGAGTTCCTAGGCAGTGTTTGTCCCTCTCCCACCAGTCCTATATCATCCCAAATATAGCTGCAACAGCACCGACAAGCCCAATTAGCCCGCTCCCTACTCCTGGGAGCACCACACCTGGGTGCCCAAAACTTGAAGGCGTCGAAGACGGAACCGAAGAAGTCGGACCGATGCCCGGCAGACTGACACTCGTAGGCGTGCCAGTTCCATTCTCAATCTTGAAAGAACACCCAACTGGATAGAACTCAGTCCCGTTTGCAAGCTTGACGCTCACGCAGTCCCACGTGCAGGCAGCATTTGCAACCGTGTCGGATTCCTGCCAGCATACCGCGCCCAGTTTTGAGCCATATGGAGGCGCACCAGCGAGACTAAGCCGCGTGTTAGTGTGAGGGCGCCAATAATACTGGGGAGGATTTATGTTTGCTTTTGCATGCAGGTACCAGCGGCCGGACATGTCTGGTTGTCATAACATCGTAGAATAATAGGAGTCTTGAGGCTGTCTCCTGAGCAACGTGCTTCACCTGGACGTGAGCACTGGGGATAGGAGCCAAAGCAGCCGTTGTCTTTGCTTTCACAGGTGGCCATAGGTATTCTACGGTTAATTTGGTGTCAGTAATCAAAGAATATTAGAGAATGGAGAATAGAGACTGCATACCTAGCCATCCAAAGTATCAATACAGTCCCGAGTGCCGAATGGGGATGCATGATGATATGATTCAATGTGACAAATTCAATATCAAGATGATGGAGCAGGAAGCTCAGCCCTGAGAGGTAAATGATGATGAGAAGTATCCTTCTCCGCGGCGTAGACTTTGGCCTGTTTTGTGTTCCTTTCCATCACACCTGAGTCCATGCCTGTGCTAGCTGCGTTTGGAAGGTAGCGAAGATTCTCCGGCTGCCTGCATTGAGGCCGTAAGCGCCTGTGTCACCTCTGTCACTGCAATGCCCCGAGACTGGATGCTGTAAGGTAAGTCAGTGATTTTGTTTTGGGCGTTATCGATAATACTGATCCTGGCCAAGTAGTAGTACTAAGTCCACAGATTGGGCAGGCCTCGACCGTTGATATCGGATGTCTTTTTGATCATGGACAGCGATGCTACATTTATCAGGCGTGCTGAATCGGATGCAGGCGCTTGCGATGCAGCTGGGGCGTAGGTAGTACAACGAAAGTGAGGCGTTACAGTCTGAGCCAAAGCCATGCTGGTGTTCCCCTGAGACCGAGGGAGGGTTGTATGCTGTTGAACGTGAACCGGGCTGATGACTCGGATTCTTGGTAGTTGTCACACGGGCACATACATACCAAGTACCCGCGATTGGGATTTTCAACTCCGTCGGAATGTTCTTCGCCAACCTCAACCAACCCCTTTCTTTCTTTCCTCCCTTCTTTTTTCACGAGGCGATTACTCTCTGCAACGTAGCCTGTTGACTCTCCGTTACCGATATCTTACGGCGGTCGGGTGAAAGTAGACGTCCGTCATGGCGTCCTCGATCAAGAATGAGTCGAACTGCGACACCGAGAAGTTGTCCTTCCGCGACAAGACTGGACTGTGGGCTACCGTAGTACTGTCGGTCGGGCCGGTCCTGATCCTTGCCGCTATGGGGGTACTGAGCTTTCTCTGGTTCGGCGACAAAAACAACCAGACGTGGACGTCCATCGTCCAACGAAACTGGGCGACGACAGCTGTGGCCATCTGTTCCGAGGTCATCAAAATGGCAATCTCGTTCCAGTTAGCAGTGATGGCAGCAATGCTCGCTTCCCTGGCCCTCGAAAGATCAGAAGTGCTGCTGCCATCGCTGGCAGAACTGAGTATGATGCGCGCAACGTCGAGCGCCGGGACAACCGTCATCATGCTTTGGCATTACCTCGTCGGCTTTTGGCACGCCCGCTTCCGCCTGACGCTAGTATTTTCTCTGCTGGTCCTCGCAAGTCTGCTGTTCGGTCTAACACATGTCACCTCGGTGCTTCTGATCAGCGACATGGGATTGTCGACTGTCCCAGGCCCAATAAAGACAGTCAACAGGTCCTTCTCGTTTGCATACCGATACCCAGACCCGGAAGAACAGAGCGGTCAGGTGTCCACATGGGATGGATATATCCTTGACCCTCCGCCCAAAATCAGCGTCATGGAAGTCGGAGGGACCTGGTATCGCAAGCCGTCAGTGTATCCAACCTTTGCTGAGTTGTCGGAACCCCCTTATCAAGCCGAGGGTGTCGTCGATACGGGCCGGACTCTCCGCGCATTCCTCCCACACCAACAAGCAATTGACCGAGAAAGGCTGATGTCGTATTCCCGCACCGCAACTGTCTTAGACGCAAGAGTGACCTGCCAGTCGCCCGAGTTTATCGACCCGCGCTTGCGAGTGGTGCGCGACTACGGTAGCAACATCATCATCACCGGTGCCGTCCGGGCCCTCCACAACACGCCTCGGCTCGGCAATGCCTCGGTGAACGTCGAACCACACAAAAATCCATCCGGAGCGTCCATTAAATCTTTGTTTTCGTGTCTCGCGACCCTCCCATACAGCTCAACCGACGCCAATGAGGAGTGGAAGATATCCATCTGCCAGCTCGCAAACGGGCTCCCCACCGCCGAATACAACGGCGGACTCATCAGCGAGTTCAAGGATGCCTCGACCTGGTGGTCCAAGACCAGAAACAGCACCACCATGCAGGAGTCCTCGCTCTACGGCAACGCATACCTCGTCTTGAACGTAACGCGGGGAAACGACCAAGATATCTGGCGCGCCATTCTCGAGCAGAGCGACGTCGAAGAAAGCCCCGGATACCGCCCCCCTGCCTTCTCCCGTCGTTCTGAATGGTACGATATGATTTTCGACTCTGGACGCCACACCCTGAGCGCAACCCTCTGCCATACCGCCTTTGACCTGGCCCAGATCCCCGTCAATATCACCTCGACGCACAACCGCACCGAGCCCACGCCTTTGTTTGATTTCTCAAAACGCCGCTTCACGTTCCCGCAGATCCGCGCCCTCCTCGGCCAGAATCGCTCCCTCTCCCTCTCCGACCGCGGCGTCCTCCGCCTGCAGCCCAAGAACTCATGGACCGCCAACGGCGACGAAAACCCCATATCTCTCGAGCCCTACATCCGCTCCTTTGCCGACCTCGCCCTCAGCGACAAGTTCTCCTTCGACAGCGGCAACACGGGAAACGTCTCCGGACTGCTTTATTCGCAAGCCTATTGCGGGGACGTGGCCGCCTCCCGCTCCAGTGTAACAGATCACCACAAACCGAGCTGCAAAAAGGTCGATCCCATGCACTTGTGGCTGTTCCAGGAGATTCTTCGGACGGGAGGGTCGGTGGCGTTTGCGCTGCAGAGTCTCATCACGGTGCTGAGCGGCATGGCGTATTATGACCAGATGGGGCTGTTTGATAACTCGACCATGGCGGAGGAGGCGTTTTTTGTTGTCGCGAGTGTGCCGGTGAGGAGGGCCGGGTTTGTGACGGTTGTGGTGGCTGTGGTGGTGCATTTGGTTCTGGCAGGGGTGGTTGTTTGGGTGTTTTTGGAGCAGACTGCGGTGTCGAGACTCGGTGCGGCGTGGAGCGCTTTGGCGCAGGCGTCGACGGGGGATGCTGAAACACATATTAGGCGGTCGGGGCTGTGGGGGGATGAAAAGGTTGAGGAAGTAATGGATGCGGAGGGTGTTAAACCACTCAGGGCCGGGCTGGTGAAGGATAGAAACGGGGAGGTTGTTGTTGCGGTCATGGAGACGCCAACCACTGTGTACCAGGCATGTGGACAGTCGGATTTGGCAGGAGCAACCGGGCATGAGGCGGATTGTTAGCCATTAGTTGGGTACTGCCTTATCTTATGCACGTTACCAGAAAGATTCAAGAAAGTAATCGAATTGAACAGATGGACGAGTTTGATTTTCTCGTCCCTAGCAAGAAAAACTTCCAAGCTGCGGGAGACAATACAACGGTTTCAGTCCAGCTTCAAGGTGACAGGCACGCACAGTACCAGGACTTGAGATAATAGACGACCTTGTTACTTTTGTATCTGAACTATCACAATCTCTACCTACTCTGACACGGACAAGAACCCAAAAATATCACCAACCCCCAAAGGAGATCCCGAAACGCCTAACCGCCACTCATACAAATACCTGTACAGCCAACACCCGCCATGCAACAACGCCATCAAGACAACCCACCAACAATCCCATCAACCCACACCACCAACCTCTACCCTAAAGCAACAACCCCAACCCAACCACCACCACTGCAACCAAAAACCCCCCCTTCCCCCTCCAATCACCCACCCTCCCCGCGCCAGCCGTAACAACCGCACTCCCCAACGACTGCGCAGTCCCCCCGATGCCCGCAAAAGTCCCATTCTTCCCCAGCGCCTGCACCTCCCTCTCCCTCTGCGCGCCCAGAAACAGCGCCGCAAACGTGCCATTGCCCAGCGTGCTCTTCACCGGCTGCGCCGTCGCATTCCTATCCGTCGTAAATGGCACCGTCTCCTGGAAACTCGCCACCCTTCCCAGCAAGATCTCCAGCCCGCGGAAGGCCACGGCCGGCTGGTCCTGCGTCAGGAAGTGTCCTGCCGGCGCGACGCCAAAGTATGTCAGGCCGCGCTCCGTGTGGGAGGTGCCGACGATGCCGGCGCCGGCGATGTTGGCGAAGTCGGAGTTGTCGTGGTAGGGGATGAAGAGAGGGGAGGTAGGGCGGGATTGGAAGCCCAGCTGGCCGCCCCAGGTGAGGTTCTGGATTGTCAAGAGGGTTCCGTCGGCGATGAGGACGAAATCCCGCGAGCCGTGGCCGAGGAGGACGTTTTGGGTGGCGTCGATGACGCGGGGGAGGACAGGCTGGGAGCCGGGGCCGGAGTTTTGGGACAGGTCGGTGTTGTTGACGAAGACGGGGGTGGAGCTGCAGAACTCCCATTCGTGGTCGACGGGCGCGTTGATGGCGGCTTTGACGTCGGGGCGGTTAAGGTAGACGGGGCCAGCGCCCGAGGGGAGGAAGTTGGTGCCGACGGAGAAGCCGAGGGGGTCGAAGACCAGGGGGCAGCGCGAGGAGATCTCGTAGATGTTGAAGCACGGGTTGAGCTCGAGGGCGGCGAGGTAGATGTTGAAGAAGAGGTTGCATTCGGCGCGCGGGGTGTTGTTGGCGAACTGGCCCGGCAGGGAGGAGGGTTGGATGCCGGAGGGCGGGAAGGTCATGAAGCGGCGGAGGTAGTCGGTGTAGCCGCACTGGTCGGCGGCGAGCTGGATGGTTTGGGAGAAGGAGTCGTTGAAGGGGAGGACGGTTTTCCATTCGTCGACGAAGGTGGCCACGGGGATGTCGCGCGCGACGGGGTCTTTGGAATACAGCCCGTCGAAGATCATCATGCCGGTGAGGTTGAAGTTGGCGCGATCGTTCTGGTCGAGCATGGCGCTGGAGATGTACGGGGAGTACATGCCGCTGTAGGACGACCCGGTCACGTAGATGGAGTACCCCTGGAGGGCGAAGGTGTTGACAAAGTTCTTCCAGAAGCCGAGGAACTGGCGGGCGACGTCGGCCTCGTCGCGCGCGGTCGGGGTACCCTGGGAGAAGCCGGAGCCGACGGGCTGGTCAATCCAGACGACGTTGGTCAGATGGTGCCAGGACCATTTGTTGGCGACGGGCTTGAGCGTGCCGGGCACCCAAAGCATGGGGCCGTTCTCCTGGAGGAGCTCGCCGGTGGAGGAGCAGCCGGGGCCGCCCGTCAGCCAGATGAGAATCTCCTTCTTTTCCTGCGCGACGGGGTTGGTGGATGGGAAGAACCAGAAGAAGAGCTGGTTGGTCGGGTCGTTGTTGTCGATGGGGAGCAGCCCGGCGTAGGACTCGCCGACGTCAAAGTCAACTTCGGGAATGCCCGTGCCATTGATGGCGAATTCTAGGGGGTGTTAGTTGGGAGTTCTGGGCGGTGAGAGAAAAAGACTCACGTGTGGTGCTGTTGGTGAGAAACAGGGGCTGCTTGACGGGCGGTGTTTGGCGCTTCTCGAGTGGTTCCTGGACATCCAGAAACTGGTGGGCCTGTATTTGGCGCTTCGCGAGGTCGGGGTGGAACTGATTAAAGTTGATTGTCGCCAGGACAGTCGTGGCCGAGGCCAAAAGGGGAGATGCGTGAGTCCAGCGCATGTTGAAAATAAAAACTAACTATTATTAGGGAGAGAGGGAGAATCGAAAATGGAGGAGAAGAAAACCCGAGTATGAAGCCGATGATGCGAAGATCCACGACAAGCACAAGATCGTATTTCTGGGAGGATCGCCCCCTTTTGTACGTTCCTCGGGTCCTCGTCCGATGAGGTGGGTTTGGATCTCCAGATCGCCCCGGATCAAGGAGCTCGAAGGAGCGCCACATTTACTGTCTCATCACAGGAGCCCTGCAGGAGTTGCGGAAGCATCGGAGCGAGCATGTGGTTGGGTAGCACTCCGGACGTGTGGCCGCAGACACAAATGGTATGCCGTATCCCACCCGCGTGGTATCTCACGCCTGTCAGCAAAATGCCATCACGTTGCCGGCTCATGGTGGGTGAGATGGAGACGTCTGCCGAGACATCGCTGTTCCTGCATCCGTGCCCCTGCACGTCCAATATCAGCCTGGGACAATGAGACCTGCTCTCCCGTCCCTGGGAGGCTGGGGTTGGCGTACCCAGCGGTCCGTGGGTTCTCCAGCCTTGCCTTAGCGATCCATCGAAGATCTCCGATTTCTAGGCCGTCAGCCGGATCAATCCGATTTCAAACGCCGGTTGAATGCACTGCCGGCCAACATCTGATCCCTCGCCCAATCTGAAACCACCCGCCCACAATGGCCAACTTGGGATGGAAAACACGGTATGTCCCGTCTTTTGGCCATCTCAAACAATTCCCTAATTGGATAAATATGTTTCGTTTCACGGCCGAGTCACTAGTTACTTTTCGCGGGCCGGATATACTGACGACCTTCAACTTTCTGTGATACCGCCAACCCCCTGCAATCACGAGCTTTGACACGTACTCCACAATCTAGGGACATAACGGGAAGTCCATATTGATGTCATTACAGAGAATAACGGGCCGGGAAACGAGGTTATTTTGTCCTTTGAAACAACGTCAAAGCTCAACGTTGAGCTCCAGGCCGTGAAGTAAAGCCGGGCTGGGCACCAGCCACTCGCAGACATTGTGTCGTCGTCGGCATATCATATATATGCTCAACTTGCCGTTGTTTTGATATCGATAGTATCCACTGTATAGCGGCTCGGTGCGGCTCACTGAAAAGGGGCCAGGGGTTAGGGGCTTGAGGAGACACCTCGTGAGACAGCCTGGATTCAAGCATGAGATACCAAGAGACCGAAGGCCCCGGCAGCGTCACCGAGTGTGTAACTTCCGCTTCATGCCAGTATCGCCAGAGGTGTTTGGGGAAAACATGGTAAACACGCTACCTATACCTATGAAGTCAAGCTATTGACATGATGAATCCTGTACATCCGCTATTGAATACGCTGACAGCCCCACGCTCATGCTACTGTATCATGCCGTGAAAAGAGCAGGTGATAGCAGCTCGGCGAAGTATAGAAACACCGAGACACCAAGAACTATCTTTGCAAGTCCTATATAGCTCATCCCATACCTCTCAACGGCCCGTAGGAAGTCCGGACACGTGAATAAAGCTCCCAACCATAGAACGGAGATGACCACCACCGCGTAGAACATTGTGCGGATGATGGGTGAGCATCGATTGATCGGATTGATCCAGGTGACGCACTTATCTGAGCCCTCAGCATCCTATATGTTCGACTGGCCGATACTCTGGAATCCCGGTGGTGTGCCGTCGGAGCTCTGATGCGAAGAAGCACGGTCTTTAGGCTTGCAACAGCAGAATAATCCCCACGGGGCGGCCATCATGTTCACGATCCTTGTGCGGCTATCGGCTAACAAACCCAACTGCATCAGTGTCTGAATCGGAGAGATGAATGTACGGATAGTAAGGGCGTACAGGGACAGATCTTTTTACACCAGATGTCCCACGCCCGTGTCGTCTTTGCAAGCGGCTGCGCCGCGCACATCTCGATATCGTGACAGGTGAATCCGTCATGACTCCAGGGCCAGTACTCCAGGTCCTCTTCGAGGCCATCGTGACCGATTTTGACCCGAGCCAAAGTTGGGATCTCATCAACCAATGGGGCGGACAGCGCTCGGCCGTGGAGATAATTGCACCACTCGGCGGGCGCGACACCGTAACCGGACCTGTACATGTCCTCGGCCTCGGGTCTAGCATTGCTCTCTGCTGTCGTGAGAGCTGCGAATATCGCGAAAACGAGTGCGTGCTTGAGCATTGTCGTAAAATACCTGAGTCCTGAATGCTGATAGTTGATGGCTGAGGCAAGGAAGTACCCAAGATGAAAGAATGGAGTCCGAACTGTGTGACTGAGGAGCAGACTGAAAGGGAGAGCTTGAAACTGAAGTTGAGGTACCTCCTGAATTTCTCAAGTTGTTGCTGTCGCTGTTTCCTGGCAAACTGCCAGGGCAGGGTTCCACCCAAACCTCCAAGCAGGAGGTGCTCCTGGTAAGAACATAATCAATTCGTGGATGCCTGCTTACCTCCAATCAACAACTCCTTCCCTCATTGCCAAACGGAACCCCTAGGATGCCCCAAATTGTCTGATTGAGACACATCGGGAATTGGTGGCCTCCCTGTGAGATGGACCTTTGTTAATTCAAGCTTTGAAACCTCCACGGGCACTCTCATCGGCACATCTGTAAGTAATTTCAGGAGAACGTCTCTTTGCACTATGATCCTACACATAACACCAACTGCACCCAAGACCTTATCGCATTCTTACGAGGCCTATTCTAATGCAGCCAAGGGCCTCCCACGACGCAATTAAGGTCTTTCATGATGCGGGTAGGGCCTGTTCAATAGCTGCTTAGGCTTTTCCGGCCTGACTACAGGGCTGCGTAGTGTGTGGGGCCATAGTGCAAAGAGACATTCCCAATTTCAGATATTCTGTGGCGTAGTTGCACAGGTGTGCGTTCATCGGAACGTTGCGTCGCGCCATGACGGGTAACAGCGGGGGCCCTGAGACGGTCGCGGCCATGTGCACCATTACGTCATTGGTGGCCGGGAGCCCTCCAGTTCAAATATCAGGCACTGTCTTGGCCTCCTTTCCCCTGTTCCCCCAAACGCTCAACAAATAAGACTCACTTCAAACCGATATCCCAGAAACCAAGAACAAACACAGCCAAAATGCCTCTCGTCGTGCCAGGAATCACCTCCAACTCGGGAGACAAGACCGAGGAATGGACCAACAAGCTGGTTGGCAAGAAGCTCGCCGATAAGCCCTCAAACGAGACTGTAAGTACATCCTTGCCCTCGCGCCTTCTCGATCGCACGCTAATCGCCTGCTCGCTTTGGCCAGACCTTCTGCAAGACCGAACTCCCGCAGCAGACTCGTATAATCGAGCCCGGCATGATGGTCACTAAGGATTACCATCCCGAGCGCCTCAATGTCCATCTGAAGGAGGACGGGACCGTGGAGAGCGTCAACCACGGCTGAGCTCAGCAGGTAGGGCACAAAGGAGTTCGTCGGGGCAAAGGGGTTTTCGTGGCCGAGGGCGAACTGCCGCCCAACATGACTTGTACAATACCATAGCATTAATGACACTGCGCTGAAATAAATCCATTCTTCGTGCCAACGTCTATTCAACCTTCCCGAGCAACAACACTCTGCTGCGCCAAACATCGCTGCCGTCGCACGACTTTATCCGCGCGCTCAGCCCAGCCCCACAAGTGATGCACCTACAAGGATCCCCGCCAGATCGGCCGCCCCACTCTTCCTTACCCCTCTGCCGCCCCTCCATTGAATTCCCAGCATCGCGGGGCAAAAACCAGCTCCCGCAACTTCGAGAGCGACAACACCCTCACCGGACGCGACGACACCGTCCAGACCCCATTCTCACACATCTCAAAGACTCACCGAGTCACCCCAAACCGCCAAGATGTTCAAGAAAGAGTACGCCCTCCCCCACACCCCTCCCCCTCCTTGTCCCAGCAAGCTAACCCCTCCCTCCCCCGTATAGCAGCATGACCGCCTCGCCCAAGCAAAAGCTCAAATCCTCCATCCAGCGCTCGCTGCGCACCTCCCTCCTCACGACCTTCCCCCTGCTCACGCCCTACATCGATGAAGTCCTCCCCAAGAAGTCCTCTCTCGAGCAGATGAAGCTCCCCGACCGCGTCTCGCTGTACGTGATCGAAGGCCAGCCCATCTTCTACAACCAAGACAACGGCGTACCCGTCCCACATCTGCGTCTGGTGCACCGCTTTCCGCAGGCGTTCCCAACGATCCGGATCGATCGCGGCGCGATCCGCTTTGTGCTGTCGGGCGCGACGCTCATGGCGCCGGGGCTGACGAGCGCGGGCGGGAGACTGCCTGTGCCGACGGAGCGGAGCGGGGAGCCGGTGGTGGATGGGGTTCCGAACGAGGGGGTGGATGAGGAGGGGCATTGGAGCCGGGAGCTGCAGAAGGGGGAGCCGGTGGTGGTGATGGCCGAGGGGAAGGAGGAGGCGTGCGCGGTTGGATTGCTAGTTGCGGGGACGAAGGAGGTCAAGGATAAGGGAAAGGGGCCGGTGATTGAGGAGGCGCATTTCTTGGGTGATGCGCTGTGGCGGTTGAATGTCGACTAGGGAAGGATAGCTGCGTTCTTTGGGTGTATTGAGTACCGTTATGGCGCTGCGAGCGTTGATCCTCTGTTCTGGATCGGTGGTATGGATGGCTGGGTGTTGGGTGGTTGGACGGATGGTCATATCAAGTCCTCGCCCGTACTATGAGCGGTACTTGGACGGTCACGGAGCTGGGCAGACCTCTGAAGTGTCAAAATTCTCACAGGAGACGCTGTCGCTAGAGTGTCGATTCGTCCAGTTACCAACAACCAGGGACAAGAGCAGGGGCTGCAGGCTGAATACCAAACTCCGGGCCTCTACCACATTCGCAAAACTTGGAATTAACCTTCACTCTTCGTAGACGCTGCTCGCTGTTTATTCAAGTCTATCGTGACTATGAGTAACACATCGCTATTGATCCCTTACAAATGGCAAAAGCAAAGCCATCACCATCATCCTCACGACTTATGCTTACGCTTGCTTGATTCCGCCATAGGCATGTCTGCTAAGACCATCCGTTGTCTCCAGTCGGCCATGTACTCATCTTGCTCTTCTGGCCAAAACCATCCTGCTTTGTACGAGCCAGGGGGTATGCAGTCGAGCACGCAGTTGATGTTCCTCTCGGGTTCAAACTTGCTATAGGCGAAGACCAACCCACCGTTCGAGTTCACCACAACTGCATTAGTAATGTTGACCCACGACAGAAATCCTAGACTGAGCGTGGCAAGAACCTCGAAGTCATCCGTGAAAAAGTGGGCCTTCCCAGCAAATCGACAGTCTGACAGCGGCCTCTTCCCAGCGCCGTCCAGTATGGCAAAGTCTCTGCGCAGTTTGTACGGCGCTCGGCTTGCCGTTGGCTTATAAAACGTGGTGCCCCAAGTACATTGCTCTGGTACGATATCTCCTGTTCCCCACGTAAACCCATGCGTCATCAAGTATTTCAGGTCTCCGATGTCAAACGTCAGAAAGCAGCGCCACGCCTGTCGGGTATTGGATCTGACTATGCTTGGCTGGGGGTCGAATCGAATGTAGAGTTTGTATTCCCAAAGCCCGCCATATGTCCGATCTTCAAGCGTCTGGCCCATCGTTGGAGCCTCGCTCTTGGGCAGCGGTAGCTTTCCCTTGGCTTTCTCACTCATAGGTTCCTCCCCCTCCAAACTAGTCTCAGAGGACATGTCCGAAACATCGGACCAATACCCTCTGTCGGAAGAGAAGTTGGTCGGGCAGAGAGTAGACGCCTGGGTTGATGGCTCCCCACTCACTTCTTTCTCCGTCATGTGTTCTGGACCCCGGGCTATATTCTTCATATGTGCGTTGGTCTCAGGCGTGTCGCTCACGGAGTCTTGGGTTTTAGGTCCCAAGCCCTTGTCCATGGCGTCTTCGACCGTTAGTGACTCCCTCGGGATTGTTTCGTCCACGATTGTGTTGTTTGAGTGACTCTCGTGGCTGCCCCTAGCAGAATTCTCACTCACGGGCTCCCGGCTTGTAGACTTCGAGGCCTTGTCCAGGGGTTGCGAGCCTACATTTGTAGCCTGTGTGCCTTTACCCGCACGTTTTGAGCCCTCAACCCTGAGTTGCGGCGCCACCCTGGAAGGATCCTCGCCGCCTCCGGTCTTTTCGATGGCGGGTAGCTCACTCTTGAAGTTCTTGTTCATGAACGACTCGGGTTTGCTCTCTGCCGGTTCGCTTGCCTTCTTGGGGACTTTGACTGACGGACTTTTAACATCTAACGAATGGTGTGCGTCGCTGACGGGAACGTTGCTTGAAATCAGTGATTCGTGGTTCGAGGTTTCGCCCACAACCGCGGAAGTTGTGGCCGCCTTCCTGCCGAGGATTCGTCCCAACGAAGCACGGAATCCCGTGGGATTGGGGGGTGGCAAGAGGTCCTTCTTTTCCCCAAGCTTCCACTTCATGGTGACAGACGAGGAATAGGCCTTGAAAATACTTGATGCAGGTGACCGGATACTGCAATGGCTGTGTGCTGCCAGGAATGGCTCGTCAGGAAAATGTGTCCAATGCCCTTCGCCAGCTTTGGCTTGGCTGAACGCCCGAGACCATTAGGGACGCAAAAAGGGCTGCAACCACCGAGAGTCCCTGCCGTGCATCGATAGAAGGTGAGATGGACCCAATGTCAACACTGCAGGCGTGAACAACCTACTCAACTGCCATCGAAACACAGGGTATGAAGGCTCGGGCCAAAAGAAAGGGTCTCTTCTCCGTGCGAAAACACGTCGAAATCCTCACATAGTCCTATACCAAAACAGTGGAAGGCCTAGGTTGATCACATTGCAAGCCTTGACGGCATTGTAAAAGGCCTTTTCGGAGCCCATGAAGGCCTTTAAGAACGCAGGTAGGCCCTTTCGGAATGGGAGATAGCCTGCGATAGGTAAAACCAGGGCGGTCTTAGCAGTGAGAAAGCATCTTTCCCACTGGCTGAGGGACCCCTCCTTTGGCCCAAGCCTTCGTAGTTCCTCGTCTTTTATAGCGAGCTTCCGGCATGGGTTCAAACCCCGGATATTTCCTGAAATTTAGTCTCTCCGGTCGCGAGTTCGATGGACGGTTGTTTGAATCCGGATGCACCGACTTCAAAAAGTCGAAGGTATTCGGGGTTAGGGCTTCTCATATGCCAATGACGCAACACCGTGCTCAGCTCAACTGGCCCAAGCTTCAGCTCCGGCGCCAAGCCGCCAAGTGCCAAGTCAGCCCCCTCTCCGTCAACCAGCGCGGAACTCCACTCCCATTCCCTCAAGCTTTATCCTACCCAACCGAGCACAACGACCCCCGCCCTCATCGACTCTTCCCTCAACGCCAGCGCGAATCCATCGGAGTAGGCACCTACGACGATCCCACCATGGCTGCGAGAGGAGTTTCTCTCCTGAAGTTCGTCGGCACCGTGTCGCTGGGGCTCTTGACGGTGAGATTCCCCAGCCTTTGGCAGCCCATTACCCCCTCCGTGACGTGACGTTGCTCCCCACCTTGCTCATCAACAAACAACCCAAGACGTTTTCATGTCTCAGCTCTCCTACAGCTCCCAGCTACTCACCGCGCTTTGTCGTAGCTAACTCATATTTTTACTTCTCTAGGGCCTCTCGTACACGCTGTCGACGCTGACAATCCCCGCGCTCCTGACGCTTCCCTCTGCGGACACGGCCGCGCGCGCCTTTGAAGCCCTCACTACCACTGCGAAGCGACACCTGAGCACCCTCTCCGTCGTTTCGGGCAGCTCATTCGCGCTCGCCTTCTTCCTCTCTCCCCGCTACTTCCGTCACCCTTATCTCCTCTACACGTCTCTGCTGGTCTTTGGCTCCCGCCTTGTCGTCTCAGACCTTGTCGCCCCGTACCTATCTCTGGGACCCCCGCCATCCAGCACCTCTACGTCCTCTGCCGCCGCCGCCGCACGCCGACATGCGCAGCAGCTGAAGAAGGAGCGGGCTGCGGCTGCTGCCCGTGCCCGCATGGAGGCAAGCTACGAGGTCCTCGGCTCAGATGCGCATAGCGAGGGAGCTGGCTCAGCGAGCGGTGAGGATCTGGACGTCATTGAGGAGGAGCAGGTGAACGGAGAGGAGGTCCGCGCCAAGGTTGAGGTGTTTCTCAAGAAGCAGGTCATTCAGAGTGCCGTCACTGGACTCGGTTTCCTCCTCGCGGTGGTGGGCATCTGGGGCGATGGTGTTGCCCCGGCCTATGGCCAGGGCATTATCATTGAAGTCTGAAAGAGGAGATGCGAAAGTACACAAAAACACTGCTTTTAAAAGGGAAGAGAAAGGCGACGCCCTTGGGGAAATGTTTGAGTGAGGATTAAGTTGTGCAGATCTCACGTGGAAGAAGTCCACCCCCCTCTGTCTTACGGTATCTACACAAGCCGCCCAGGTCAGAGAATGTACCTAGTAGCACACATCACCGGAGTTTTAGTTGTCCCAGTTGGAGTATACCATTTTCTCATCTCGACTAGCCGCCTTTGCTGTGCGCCTTGATTGTTTGTCCTGCTCACGTATGTCAGTTTCAAAGCACTAACTGGAATCCGCTCCGATCAAGTACCTAGGTGCCCCTTAACTTCACACCCAGAACACAGGATCTTGAGTGATAAGCTCTATTTCAGCAAAAAGGGGCAAAAGACATACAACACCAGGGATTCGCTGGTCGTCACCGACCCAGCTACTAGTCTGGCCCTCACTGGCTTGTCTATGGGAGAGCGGACGGGATCCCGAATTCTCCAGTGGGTATGGTCGTATGTGGAAGTTTACAGCAGCATCGGGGGGTGATATCCTCAGATTGCCGGGTACGACACCATCCCAGAGTAACATCATGGCATAAAAGTTGTATAAGTCCCCCTTGTGATATCTATTTTTTGGCCATGCTTCATTCACATTTCTCGATCCGTGACAGGGCGGCATCGCGTGGACAGTCAGAAAAGATACATCGGGTTTTCACTATATTCAAACGGTAAGTGGGCGAACTCTAACCAAACCAGGACCAGAAGAAGATCTAGATGCTTCCATTCCATTCATACGCTCATCAATAGCTGACTGTGTCTCCCCATTTCTTGTACTTCTCTCGCACCAAAAAACACCTCATCTTCGTCCTCATGCTCTTCATCATCGCTATCGTCAAGCGTTCCCTGAACAACTCTCATGAAATGTTCGAACGATCTCCGCAACTCTGGTTCCGGTAGGGGTGCCCTCTCGTTGAAGCGTTCACGGGGTGCCTCGCCACCCAAGTCCTTCGCGTTGGGGTCCAGGCCCTTCAAAAGCGACCCAACCTCAGCAAGCTCCTCCAAACTCTTCTGACCTCCATATACCTATCGCTGCGTATTGCAAGATACTTTGTCCCCACTTATTCAAGAGAGCTGGATCCGCACCACGTCGAAGTAAAAGGGCTGCTTTGCCGATTCTGTTAATCCCGATTGTGTTCAGCAATGCCGTGTCACCTTCGACATCCCGATGGTTTATATTTGCTCCACCGTCGAGCAGAAAGTTCAACCGCCAAACTGCTCCAGGCCCCTGACCCAAACATGAACAGAACATCAAAACTGACAAGCCCTTCTCGGCCACGCTGTTCATATCCCTACCGTTGTCAAGGATGAGTCGCAGGAGGCATGTACCCTTTCCACGCGTGGCTGGGCTGGTGCGGCCATGATCAATGCACATTTTCCGTGGTTAGTCTTGTAGGTGGTAGATGCGCCGAGAGAGATCAGAGCTTTAGCTGCGGAGTAGTTATCATTCAGACATGCTTCATGCAGGGCTGTGAAGGAACGCCTTGATGGGTGGGGAGTATCTATATCCACCCCAGCTTAGACTACTAAGCAGCATGTCTCAGCCTCACCCCTGATCGCTGCGATTCGGAGCGGAGTAAATCCAGTTGCCGTGTGGCAATTAAAGTCATTAGGGCACTGCGACAGTAAAAGAGCTTCGATCAGCGGGAGGTGAGCAATACCGATGACGACTTTGTGGAAGAGTGTGAATCCGTAGTCCTCGAGTCTACTGGAGATGGGGAACTCGTCGGCCAAAACGAGATCTTCTGGGTCGCCAGAGATGAACCCCTCCATGGCTATGGAGGCAGCTTGGTACGGATCTGCACCTTACTGAAGGAGGGGCCGGACAATAGCTACACTTTTGTTGGTAACCGCGTATGAGAGGCGACTAATATGATCTGGTCCGAGATTATCGTGGACCGACACTCCCTGCCGGAGCAGCTCTTTCGGCCCCTCAACGTCATGACGCGCGATGTGGCCAGAAAGGCCCTTCGAGTGCCCAACGCTCCAGGAGAGATTGCTAACAATGCGTATCGCCATTTAGAGGTTGCCATTGATACTGCTTGAGTACGGAATGGCCAGAGAAGCCCGCACAAGCCAGAATGGAAGCCTGTATTCGACCCGGATGTTGCGCCATGGCGTCACCCCCCGACACACGCTGATGGTGCATCTCCGGACTAGTTGACTGCTATATTGAAGGACAACGGCACCAACCAGCGTCTGCAGGGGCGTTATTCTCCACCAATATTGAGTGGAGAGGTGGCAATGACACCCACAATCCGGATGGCATCTCCGACTGGAGGCTTTTCGTGGTTCGTTCGATTCCACATGGGAGCGTTATCGATCGAATTAGGTATTTAGAGCTTCGAACGGTGGTCCACATGTGCCATCATAGCTTGGTGAGACACTGTAAGCACAGCTTCAAGCTGCGCAACTGTGGCATCACGGGATGCCCCAATGCTTCTGTCCAAGTGGTCTGTGATTTCGTTCCGAGATTGCGCGAGGGAGGACCGTATGTTGGCTGAACCAGATCTAGATAAGGGAAAGAATTAAGTGGCTTGTAATGTCCTTTGGGGCCATTGATGGCGATTCCGTTTTCAAGCTCTTCAATGAATATCTCGATCTATTGAAGAATATTGGTGCCTTGATCGAGGAGCTTCTCGAGTTCAGATAGGAAGTAAGGTTCGGCACAGCTCCGCCGTTGGTATGCTCTGCTGTCTACGCTGCTTTAATCCCTTCTCGAGTTTCTCCAATAAACCCATGCATACCTACGCTCCAATCGTCCCTGAGTTGCTGGAATTCTGCAGGAGCGTCCTTCCAGGTAAGCGACTAGAGGCAGGGAGGGACACCGTCTCCTGTAGGGAGGCAGATGGCAGGCCTCAGTCACAGTTTATTTGTCTTGATACAAGACAGTGTTGATATCATGACGCAGAATGCAAACATTTGTGTGACTGCCATGAAGGTCACAGCTTGTTTGTTTTGATGGAAGACAGTGACTAAACGACCTGTCATTGATTTCATGACGCAGAATGCAAACATTTCTGTGCCTGCCATGAAGAGTAGGTGTTCTGAGAGGAGCCTACCGAAAAAACGTTAGGATCTCATGCAAGGGCTAGTCGATAGCTGTAGAGTAATGCCAGGCCAGTCTTTGTACGAGCCAATATACCTACCATCACGTTCATATCTGTCCCTGAAACAAGGTTTGAGGTTGAAAGAGTGTTGTCTCGGAGGAACTAGGGATCAATGGAGGCATCCGATATCAAGCACTTTTCACTTGTCTTCCCCGTGAAGCCTGAAAACAGTCCTGAGCCCGATATT
>Ga0247780_1000252_pt1 | contig 53863 bp, 63 predicted proteins | sample UWRJL079202R5_FD_179927 | JGI IMG/M metagenome (GOLD analysis project Ga0247780, IMG submission 179927) | Plant litter microbial communities from Arlington Agricultural Research Station in Wisconsin, United States - UWRJ-L079-202R-5 | ecosystem: Environmental > Terrestrial > Plant litter >...
ATGAAGCACCACCTGCAGAGTACCACCACACCCCCCGAGAGGCCGCCAAGCAATTCACACGCACTACAACCGTGGAGCTGATGCGCGAGCATGCCCATGTGCACGAGCTGCACAAGCGTGCCCTCAAGTTGCACATGGATGGGCGCGCGGCACGAACACCCGACACGACCGTAGGCCCGGAGCTCGCGCGGGCGATGCGGCAGAATCAAGAGCACCGGCGGAGCCACTTCCACCAACGTAGGGGACTTAGCGATGCAACGGCAGCGATGGCGTCGCCGGGGCGAAGTAGGCATACTTTTGAGGGGGGCCGGTCACGGATGGGTGATTCGTGGCGGCGGAATAGCACAGGGAATGCAGCGGGGGGGCTGGGTGATTCGACTGAGGAGGAGAGGCAACGGCAGGTGCTGGTTATGATGGAGGCGGCTGCCGAAGCAGATGCGAGTGATAATACGACGCCGCCCGAGGAGCCCGTGGTGCGGTACCCGGCGCATGAGCACCGGGTGGACTGGACACAAAGTGACGAGCCCGTGCGCAAGCCGAGGCTGTTGCCGCCGTTGCTGCGCAAGGCCGATTCCCTCTGGGGCCTGCGGGGGCGGCTTGGGAGCAAGGGTGGTGGTAGTAGACATGAGGGAGGGACAGAAACGGGAGGTTTAAAGGAACAAGAGTCTCCAAACGGCAACAAGTCTCCAGTCAAGTCTCCAAGGAGCAGGTTTTTTGCGAAATTCATTCGGTGAGGGCCAGGCAGTCCCGGGTGTATCTATGGTATCGAGATGAGAGGAGCCGCTGGCGGTTGTGGACTGGTCTTACCTGGAGTATATGTATTGTGAACGCTGTACCATCCTAGATAGTGATCGTAATGATAATGATCTGCGTCATCCAACAAATTCTCTGCCAGCCTTTCCCACAGCCAGACAAGCGACTGCTTCCTCGCCTCCGTCTCAGTGGACATATCCTATTAGGGAGGCCCAGCGAGTGTCCCTGATACATGAGCGACTTCGCTATCCTGAACCGGTGTACCGTCGATCATCGGCAGTGGTGCCGGACAAGATATATCGCAGGGCCAAACGTTCCCGCTCACTAAGCAGGGAGCAGCTACAGCTGCATCGTGTTCGGATCAAGTCCAGAAGTGCGGCGGACAGGTCACTTATCCCTATCATCGCTGGTCTCTTCCTGCAACAGACGCTCGATAATATTTGCTTCCTCTGCCGCCACTTCCTCACGCACCACCTCCGTCAGGTCCTTCATTTTAGGACCTCCCGGGCCCCCAGCCTCTCCGCCCGAGGTCTTAGAAGCGTTGAGCAGATACAGTATCAAGTCGCAGAATTCGCGGATGCCGTCGCCTCTATCAGTGGGGTCGGTTCGTGCCTGTCGCAGAGCCGCGGCACCCTGTCGAAGCCCTGCCTCGCGCGACCAAGTGTGTTGCTTCTTCCCATAGGGTTGCTTAACGGGTTGGGGAAAACCATTTACACTTCCTCTACTGTTTGTGTCGGTATCGGGCGGAAGAGTAGTCTGCTGGATCCTAGAGAGCTCAGTCTGAAGGAAGGGGTATTTCTTGAAGAGGCGGGCAAACTCGGACTGGTTGTCCAGTAACACGCGGTAAGGGTCGGTATTTGCTTGGGCCGTCGGAGCGGGTGGTTGTGTGGGTTTGGTGTTGGTCTCTGAGGGAGGTGGGTGGTTTTCCTTGTGGATGCGATTGCATGCGACGGAGCAGCTGTTTGCCATCGTGAGACTTTACACCCAAGACCCAGAGGGGGGTAGAGAGTTTGCTTACTATAGCATAAAACACTGAGGGCACTTGTACTTGCCGAATTCTTTGCTGCAAACACCACAAAGTTTCGGGTCTGGCCGCGCGGGCGCGGCGGCGTCGCCTTCGTCCGCGGCGCTGGGATCGATCGGATTGGTTCCGTTCTGCGCCGCACTGTCCTCCAGCTGCGCGACCTCGTCTCCGGTAACGGTAGGCGGTGCGGTGCCGCCGTCGCCCTGAGACAGACTCATCTCCCCTTACGCGCAACCAGCAGGGAGGCGTGGATTGTTGTCTTGTTACTCTTTCGTTGTAGAGCTGAGGTTGGAAGTCTGGCGCAGGGTGTGAGTGCCGCCACCAATCGCATGCAGTTGTCGAAGATACCGGGATCTAACTGGTTACCAGAAGTCTTCAATGGTTCGCCGTCCGGGACCACTGCAGGTAACTAGCACCCAGTGAGAATCTTAAGTCGGCTTGCGGTGATGTGATTTGGCCGTCGAGTCGAGGGGGAGGGGTGTTGGCAACCGCAAACAAAAAAATAAAAGCGCCAAACAGCGCCGAGAGCTATGACGCAAAAAAATGTACCCCAGAAAGCCGACCTGCGATCGGAGCTTTTTGTCAGCAAAAACGCCCCTTCCCTGCGGGCAACAACCGGGGGCGGCGATTTCATCAATTTTTGTTTGCTTGCTTTTTACCTCAACGAACAGTACAATCACGACGACAGCTTCACGGCCCTTCCAGTCCACTCTCTAACACATGCGCAATCCGATGGTAGCAACCATGCCGTCGACAAAACTCCTACGGGGGCTTTCCCCTCTCCTATCTAAACCCGCTCGATCCGCAACGGCGGCCACAGCTTGCCTCCGTCTCCGACCAGCCGCCGCCCGGCAGATACACGTCGGTACCGCCGGCCGCGCGCCCTCCTCCTCCTCTGGCCCTCGGCCGCGTCTCCCATCGACCCAACAACGATGGGGCGCCCTCCCCGGCTCGGCTGGCGACGCCGCCCGCGGTCGCCGTACCATCTTCATCCAGACTGAGCCCACGCCAAACCCAGATGCGCTCAAGTTTCTGCCGAACCACCGAGTACTCCCAGCATCGATATCAGCACCGTTCATCGAGTACATGAACCCGCGATCTACCATTGCGCCGCCATACCCCTCGCCGCTGGCGGCGCAGCTGATGAACATCGATGGCGTAACATCTGTCTTCTACGGTGCTGATTTCATCACGGTCACCAAATCATCCGATGCAAACTGGGCTCATATCCGGCCTGAGGTCTTCGCTCTCATCACCGAGGCCATCACGTCAGGTCAGACGATCGTCAACGTGGTGGAGCGTAAGGAGGGCGAGGAGGCATCGGCTGGAGATGGAGAGCATGCCGAAGAGGACAGCCTCAGCTACAACGAAAACGACAGCGAGGTCGTTGGCATGATCAAGGAACTGCTCGAGACACGGATCCGGCCGGCTATCCAGGAGGATGGCGGCGATATTGATTTCCGTGGGTTCGAGAATGGCTACGTGCTGCTGAAGCTGCGCGGTGCCTGCCGGACTTGCGACTCGAGCACTGTTACGCTAAAGAGCGGTATCGAGGGCATGTTGATGCATTACGTGAGTACCTGTCTACCTGCACCTGTCACCCCTACCTACCCCTTATACGTTTTCCGAGGCTGACTTTCTTGGCAGATCGAGGAGGTACAGGGTGTCACTCAAGTTTTGGACCAAGAGGAGGAGATCGCGATGCAGGAGTTTGCCAAGTTTGAGGAAAAGCTCAAAGCTCAAAAAGGAGAAGCGCCGCCATCAACTGCGGGCAAGGATTCTTTGGATAGCGTCCCTGGCTAAAGAATGACTGCAGCCATTTGTTGACGAACAGCCTTGTGACACTGTACAATACCGGAACCGATAATAAGAATGGCTCTTATTGCGCAGTAAATCGCTACTGGACCATGTGACAGCGCAATTCTGGCCTCTCTGAGGCGCAAAAATACCAAAGTATGTCTGCCACAGGTCCTGACTTCATCTAAGCACCTGCACGATCTTGGCTTCACGTCTCGAACAAATTGTATAGCTGCCGGCTTCTCTTATTGTTTCTGGTGACAGGGTCGCCAATCGGAGATGGGAGGGGATAACCGAAGAGCTTGCCGATGTCTGACGGACCCAGTCAATATCGAGGACCACGATCCAGGTTGCTGTGCTCGCTTCGCCGCTTACTCGCCGCTTGCTCGCCAGATGTTATAGAGCAGACGTTGTGCCATTCAGGTTATTTTCTACCCGTATGTGTGGGGAGATACACAAATGGGGCAAAAAACACACCAACTGCAACTGCGCGGTGGTTTCGGTGGGGCGGCGACTCCTTGATTTGCATCAGGGCGATGTTCATTTTTGCGCACGTCGTAACTACACGTGAAGCGTCGCAAAACCCCGTTTGCGGGCACGGCACACGGTCTCCTATGCCAGCCTATTAACCGTTGTCGGGGGGTAAGGATCGTCGATAGACTAATAAGAGGTCCCTACATATCGACATGCACGACAGGAACTCGATACCACTCGGCCACTTGTTGGTCGCCGACATAAACGTAGAGGAAGAGGAGATCTGCTGAGACGGGAAACAAGTGAGGGGTTTCGTTTCCATCCATACTTGCACTCGTGTTTCGTGTCTTCCCTGGTCGCAACGGTGCCATCAGTCTAGACTTCGGACGCCCACATCATCAAAAGCTCTCCTGCTAGCGCATTGTTCGCTGGAGGGTAGTAGTGCGTAAATCGGGAGGTGGGCCAACATTTGACGGACGGGCTGTTGAACGAGAATCCGGGGTAAAGCCCCTGGCGGACCGCCTTGTTGGACGCCATGACCATCCGAGGCGGCAATATCCAACCCGCTCGCTCGGCGGGGTATTGATAGAGGGGAACCGCAGTCGTGCGCGGCCACACAGCGGGCCGTCGAGTCCTCCCGTAACGCAACAGCCGCCTGCCCCCCTGCGCGCTCGCTGCTGGAGGCGGAAGACCGCAGTGAATCTGGGGTTGCCCGGTGTCTTAACCAAGGGTATGGGCGATGTCCTCAACATTTAGGCTGTTGGGTAGTCCTGGTATTAAAAATCCCCTTTGCTAGGGCGGTTGGGTTTATGCACGACACCGCATTGTTAAGTGCTGGTGCGGTTGCGGCTTGGAGCAGCTTGACCTTTGGTCAGGTCAATCTGTCCAGGCTGTAGTGTCCGCAACGTGCTGCTGCTCCGCAGGGGCACTGCGTCTGTGTATTTCGGCACACAATACATTGTACACCACTACCACCAGATACCCCTCCCTCAGTGGCGGATCGTCATATACCGGTCGATGATGATGGCGTGTACCTCCGCCCTTTTTTGGGAGGATGCGGGGGGTGCGGGCGGAGAGCAACCGAGCGACGACGAGAAGCGAAGGTCGGGGGCAATGCCTGCCGATGCGGCCATAGCTCCTGCGCAGACGCGATATGAGCGCGTCTGCTGCGTGTTGGGTGCTTTACTAGCAGCTGTTAGTGGTGGTGACTCGTGAGAGACGACAGGGGGCCGCGGTGGGCAAGCCACCAAGTGTGTTGAGCAAGACGGGATGCCGTCAATTTCTGGGGCGCGTGATGTCCTGCAGCACGTTGGTGCCCCCAGACACCTCTGCCTCCCTCAGCACCAGCGCAATTGAGGCATCGTCGACCACTCAGGAGCCAGCAGCCTCCCCATCGCTGGCAGGGATTAGCTCTGGGAATCCATGGCCCAAGCGGATACATCGTTTGTGCGGTTGCACGACATGACACGGCAGCCCCCCAACTTTTCCCTCTCTCTGTTAACGACGAGTGCTCTTGACCATCAGCGGCGGTTGTGGGTAGTAGATTTGGTCGCGGAGGCGGAGGCGAGGGCGGGTGCGCAACATTGAACCGAAGACGGGCAATGCGTAGGCAGGTGTGGATTGTCAGTCAGCCTGATGAGCACGGGTGACGGCTCGTGGTAGAGTGTGGATGCCTCCGCTCCTCCCACCGAGGTGAAGTGTGAAGCGCGGCGGAATTGATAAGTGTGGCCCACTGTGGGAGCCTCGCGCGCTGGCAGTTTCCTCCGCGTGGCGGGGGACCGGAGAGACTCTGTTGAGAAGTTTTGGGGGCTTCCAGGTTGTCACCACCCGAGTCCCGCACCTCGCCCTCGGTGAGGTCGGCGAATCCCATGGGAGCTGCACCTACTGGGCCGTTTTGGGCCTGCTGCAGCTCGCCCAAAAAGCGTCCAAAACGTGCATCTGTATCATAAATTGTCTTGGACCACCGACCATGCATAGTTGTACGGGCTACCGAGGTACGGGACATCGTTTTGCTGGCGCCGGCCGACTCGATCTGATAGCGCAGCCGGTTTCCAGGAGTCGCGTTTGCATCGCATCCAATCTCGGAGAATGCGATCAGGCATCCGAGTATGTTTCTGGGTGCCCTCTGTGTCTGCTTCTAAAATAGACTTGTTGGATCATCGCTCGCTGCTGATAATTTTGTTTCAACACAGTCACCTGGGCTCATCATTGACACCCCAATCCCCGGCGTTTGAAGAACCGTGCTAACGCATCACGGACGTCAACCGGATCTCGCGGTGGAAGGGTCAAGCCGTGCCGTAGTGGGCGGCACCCCAGAGCCCCAAGATGGCACGTCTTTGGGACCCTTAAACTGGGAATCGCGGGCAAGGATCATGGGTTCTTCATTGGCCTTCGCTCGGTGCTGAATGCATACCCTCTACCTTAACTTACCGCAGTAGTCCCAAGCCGGCGTTGCATTACCGGCATCCACAACGAGGGCACCTTCAGCTCCGTTGTGGATTGGTGTTATGCACACGAGAATACCGCAGTTTGGAACTGGGGGAGTTGCCCGACGAGGTGACGTTGGTGGTCCAAATAGCCCCGTCCAGTGACAGAACTGCGCAGAAACAAGCACGGCGGGACCAACCCCGTGGGGCGGCTTGTCAGGAGGCGGGGAAGATGGAAAAAGAAAAACAATCACGATCAAAGAAACGCCCGCCCGCCGGGTCAGGTCTCGACCCTGTACGCAATGCGAAGTCTCCACCGGGGGACGGAAGGGTGATCTCGACATTTCTCTTGGCCATCCACAATATCCCAGCAAAGCGGAGTTGACAGGGGCGTTTCCATAGGCCGAACCGTCTGAGCATTCTTCCACCCTGGAGCGACCTGAGTGCATTGGAAGTGTGATGCAAACACAGAACTCGACGCCTGGTGAGGCCGGCCGCCCCCATCCCGCCCGGCATCGCAATCCAGGATAGGATGGCAGCTGATTTATTTGGAGGAGCAAAGACTGCCGTTGCGTCTCCCACGCACGCCAAACTTCGGAAAGCAAATGAACTGTCAAGGTACTTAGCAGGTACTTATTGGCCGCCAGCCTCCAACCCGCAGCTCGCAGGCCAGGGCAGCTCTCACATCCCTCAGTTTTCGATGGCCCTGGGAAAGGGGCAGGTGGGATGGAGTTCGAGGAACCCAGGAGAGTACCGCGCTAACGTGCCTGGGGTGGGTTCTGGCATCGTCTTTTTCGAAAATTGCTTGACCCCTGCCGGCCGGTGAGTGGTCGATGCACTACCACCACTTCACACCCCACCAGGAAATGGGTGCTCCAGGTCTCCGCCAGTTGCTGTGCTGGAGATACCACATTCCCATCCACCTTGAAGCATCATCCTCATCGCCGTCTCTCCATCTGAGCGGCAGGCCTTCCCCCTCCTCCCTCTCCGTCATCTGCCCCATCTGTCCCCTGCCTCCCGCCCTCAAAGCCCTTTCAAAGCGGCGACGAAGGCGAAAAGGGCACGTAGTTAGAGCTGGACCATTGTCTTTCCCGGCATTGTCTGGCACCCACGCCTAGATGGTATATCGTAGTCTCGCCCCTCCTCTTCCATGCTCTCGTCCTATTTCGCAGTAAACCTGGTTCTTGCAAGCCGCCCATCGTCACGAAGCTGGTAGTCTGTGTCAGCTGGAAAGTCCCGTGGGTGGCATGCAGAATCTGAATCTTTCTGGCGGATCAGAAAAACGCAGGAGGACGGGAGTGCTGGCTTAGCTTTTGCCACGGCGTCAACGTATCGAGGCGAGTGCTGTCCTGGCTTCGGCTAGCCTGGCCCAGGATCCAGCCACTAACGAGTAACGTGCTTCCAGCCTTCCCCGCTCACACCTCGACCCTACAGCTTACCTACAACTTCGCGCATCGGTCCCTAAACCACGACACATCTTCACTTCCCTTCTCCTCCACCCCCCCTTACACCCGTCCCTATCCTATAGCTCGACGGCGGCGAAGGCTCTCGTATCCTGCGCCCTCTGCTACCCACGTTACCGCCCGGCCAGCAGTATTCGGCCTTCCCCTCTGCTTCCTTGCCTGTTTTTGTTGCGGTTTGGCTCGCAACTGGTAATGGGAGCTCGCGATTCTGAGACTGAAAGAGAGCGTGAGAGAGCTTGCCGCCTGTCGCCTGTCGCTTGCCGCCTGTCGCACTTCAGCTCCGCCGCGGAATAGAGCACTCTGACGACGGGTTATTTGGTCCGCTCTCCCAACTGTCGCGAGACCGTCGCCCCTCCTCGGCGAACTCTGCGAGAATTGGCTTTCTTCGTCCCGACCCTGGTTGCCGCCTAGGTTGACGCACGCGTGCGCTCGTCCTCAGCACTTCTTATTCCCCTGTTCGCCCATCCCTGTGTTAGCGAGCAGCGCCGCATCCCACAGTTTAGACAAGAAACCTCCCGCCATCAACGGTCTAGTTCGATCAAGTCCCCATCCGTCTTTTTCAACGTTCCTTTGCCACGCCCGTTCCGACTTTGCCTTCAAAGACCCTAGAGATTCAGACCACGATACCCAACCATAGATCTAATTTTCCTTCACTCCCGTAAGTGGTTCCAATCTTACCATGAGACCCGATTCCTGAGAGCACCCCGCCGTGATCCCTCATCGCGGAAAGCGGCGGCACTCCGCCATCACTCCTCCCGTCGACCTGCCATACTTGGAAGCCCACGCGGCAACCGACGCTTTTACATTTGTGCTAACAAGTCCTTACCAGGCGTGAAGCATCGTGATTCACTTGTCACGCTTCCGCTCAACGATTCCCATTCCAACCTCCTCGCGCCAGGCTGGTTGACGCAGGAACTCTTGCTGTCCCAAGAGGCGGTAATCTGCGCAGGATTTGTTTGACAGCGCTCAGCTGCTTCCATTCTAATCGTCACGAGCTGGTCCTTTTCCTCCCAAGTGCCCTCGAAATTTCTTCCGGTACTGCCACATCGCGCCATCAACCGCTGAGATCAGCTAAGCCAACCGTTCAACTCCACGACTAGCTCCAGATTTGAGCTGCTGATCTGGACAATGAGCTCCGGCACTGCTAAGCCTGGCCCACAGTCGAAGCCAGGCCAAGGCGGCTTTCCTGCTGTTGCACCAAGCAGCCAGGCAATTCTGCTGGAAAAGCTGAATCGCCGGTCGACACCCGATTCAGAGGCTCTTGCCAGTTCAGATGACGAAGGCGACCCCCATCGTCAAGATATCCCAACTTCAGTACAGCCCCCAAAACCCGTCCGACGGGCTTCTTGGCTGAACGACACCTCTCAGCAACCGCTACCTCAACCACGAAAAGGGTCATTCGCAAGCAGTTCAATGTCACCAACGACGTCCCACCCCAGCACTCCCTCTGCGGAGTCGGGGGCAGCGGTGTGGGGATCTGCCTCTGTCACCACCAACGTTCTAGGCCGAGGTCATGCTGGACCGCCGTCGTTTCCATGGGGAACTGGAATTTGGAACAATGAGAGAAGAGAGCCGCCATCACGTCTGACCGAAGTCCTTCCCTCTCCTACTTCCGCTGTTCCCCCGGGCGGCAACTCATACTACGGGAATGATGGTGGGTTGTCGCAGACATCACCTGCCCCAAGAGATGCAGCAGGCTCGATCCCTTTTGCGATTCCCCTTCACCCGACCCCCAAAACATACCGTTCTCAGTCCTACTCCGTAGGGCAACTTGAGCCGGAGACAACCTCCACGTCGATGGGTTCGACAGGTATCATGGGCACTCGGCGATCTATACCCCATTCTGGTTTGCAGCATCGCCCTTCTCGGCCTAGCATGCTGAGTGAGAGCAGCGACGGCACAATGCTTGGGAAGGTGAACGAAGATGACGACGATGACAGCACAGGCTCACTCCAGGGCAGCCAACACCAATCGGCTGAGGCAAAAACCATCGAGATGCTCACGCGAGAGAACGCCATGTTGCGCCAACAGCAGCAGTATCAGAATTCGCGGATCAGGCCTCGCGCCTCGACCGCGGCGGCTTACGGGATTGCCAATGGGTATATGCAAGAGCCCGTTCCAGAGGAGTCTGATTACGCGATTGATGAGCATGAAGAAGTGAACGACGGGTCTGATCTAGCAGCGAAGAGAAACATGGCCAGACGAATGAGCGAGTATGGCGCAGGACCTTACAGATCGCAGTACATGGCGGAGAATCGAAAGCTGGAAAACGTTAAGAAGGCATTCTGGCAGAGCTCCCTCGGATTTGGCGGACTTGGGGATATCTCGCAAAGTAGGCGACACTCGTTTGCAGATGTCCCAACCCGGCAGGGCTCCATCAGCTCCATCAGCGAGGCCGTTGCATCCCTTGAGGCCTCATCGCCGGACTTGTCTCATCAACACGACTTTTCGGGAGGTTACCCGGATGGCTCTGGCTATCCTGTTGCAGGACAAGGTAAGATTTCCAAACGTTTAGTCGGCTATTGTGCACCACACTGACAGCAATACAGTATCATCCTACTTTACAGGCGGCGGTAATCTAACCGGGGCGCAACAAGCGCTAGCGCAAAGCGCATACCCCAGCCAATATGCCTTGCCGTTCGCGGGCCTCCCTGGTCCGTATTCTGGCCGGGCGGCATCCCCGCACCGAAACATGTACGGCATGTCACAGCCACGTCACAACCAGTCCCTACACATCGTCCTATTCAAATGCGCCAGGGCCGATGTGTTCTACATACAGGAAGGCACAGGTCTAACTGTGAAACCCGGCGACCTAGTGATTGTGGAGGCGGACCGCGGTACAGACCTGGGAACCGTCGCCAAGGACAACGTCGATTGGCAGGCTGCAAAAGATTTGAAGGAACACTACGCCGAAGAGCAGTACAAGTGGCTTATGATGTACTCCCAAAACGCCGCGGCGGCACAAGAGGGAGCTGGAGCTGGTTTGATGGCGGCTTCCAATGGGCTCCAGGGAAGCGCTGTTGGCGGTATGGGTCCACCAAGCCAACATCATATGCAGGAACCTAGCTCGGGCGAACTGAAGCCCAAGTTGATCAAGCGCCTCGCACAACCACATGAAATTCATGCCTTGCGGGACAAGGAAGGGAACGAAGCCAAGGCGAAGCGCGTTTGCATGCAAAAGGTCAAGGAGCATGGCCTCAATATGGAGATTCTTGATGCTGAGTTCCAGATGTAAGTGCCTCTTGTGGAACGTACCAGGGGATACAGTTTTGCTAATGGTGCAACTTAGGGATTGGAAGAAATTGACCTTCTACTATTTCGCCGACTCGTATATCAACTTCAACTCGCTCGTTACAGATCTCTTCAAAATCTACAAGACACGTATCTGGATGTCCGCGATCAATCCCGCGTCATTTGCCAGCCCAACACTCGGGCTACAGGCACCAAGTGGGATCGGCCCTGGCGCAGTGGGAGTTGGTCGAGGCGCCTCAGGAGCAGATCGCCGCCAGAACACGCAGCAAGAGAGCCAAGCGCCCTATACCGGTGCTGGTCAGGCTGGTCGCGGTGCTCAGCCCACATTTCCCGGGTCCTTCGCGGCAGACCGACCCATCGTGCCAGGGCCGTCCTACCCGACCCCCAACTACCCGTACAACCCGTATAGCGCATTTGGAAACACCACCCGGCCCGGGGCCTTGCCGTATGCTCCTGGCATGATGCAAAACTTGGACGCGTACACCGGCGCTTTTCCCCAGGGCGGGGATTACACCGGACGAGGTCGATTTGCCCCACAGGCTTCTGGTGCCCAGCACGACCCAACCATCCCAGCTCTGGGACCACAGGCTGCTGATTGGGTGGGATCGTTCCAGGGGCTCTCTCTCAACTCTCGCTGATCGCCAAGATTGCGCCGTCTTACCCTCGCACCACCCACAGTTAATCCCCCTTAATCGTATTTACATATTCATGCATGACAGTATGCATCAGAGGAAGACGGACGACTAAGACTCGCTCATTTGGACTTGCGATACAGAAAGAAAGACTTACGGCACGCACGAAAAGAATGTGGAACGGTCAATCCTTCCATCACGAGGCTATGGGAAATGCTCAGACTTCATTACGGTTCCAGTGACGGCGTCTGCGGTCCATCAGGAGGTATTTGTCTGCATATTTCGCGACATGGTGGATATTTTGCGGAATTTGCTTTCACTTCTTTGGCTTTCGCTCAGGTTTTGTTTCTCGGACTTAATCCCCAGCATTTGGAGCCACGCCGTTTACACTGGCGCAGTTTCTCCTTGCAACAGACGGTCGAATCGAGATTTTTTTTCTTCATGAATGGAAAACTAGCCATAGACAGAGAGAGGGCTTTGCACGAGCACGGTGTAACTCGATATTAAAATGGGAACCAGGTTGTGTTTGGTTGGGTACGGATACCTGTAAACGGCATTATACAGACTTTCTTTCTTCTCTTTTTCGAACTCTCCTTCCCTTCTCTTCTCTTCTTTGCGCATTTTTTTACACGGCCTTTGGCCCTTGATATTGCCCTTCCGTGTCCTTCTTGGCACTTGTCCTCAAGAACGTGCTGGGATGGTTGTCATTCTCTTGTCTACTATCTTAGTGTCGGATAAATGAAGTAATAGATGTTTTCTACTGTCACTTCATTCGCTTCCAGAGTGATAACCGCTTACACACTGCCTGAATTGGAGGTGCCACATGCCCTTCGCCAGTGTAGCTAGGCGCTGTGAGGTACGCCAGAGGAAGGGAAGGCGCGATGGGCTTAGGTCACCAAACGCGGCTTCTTCCCTCGTACCTGCTGCAAGCAATTAAGCCCTGCATCAACTGGATCTTCGTAGCCGCTCCTACCGCCGATTTCTGTCGTTGATCTCCACACGCCCTTCCTCGTCTTGGCGCTGTCTCAAGCACTCGGTGAACGTCGCAGTCTCGGTGATTTCGTTCTCGCCCAGCGAAGAACAGTTTGGTTTCGACTCAAATCCTAAGTCCTCTGTCCATTTTCCGACATTCAGCTATGCCGCCAAAGAGAAAGGCTAAGGAGGTCGATTCCTCACACCCTACCCCAGCCCCCGGGGTCCGACAACCTCGAAAACCTAAGGCTGCGTCTCAAAAAACCTATAATGATAGCGACGATGATTTCAAGGTTGTCCCGAAGCCGCCTGCTAAGAGGTCCAGGAAACCCCAACCCCGTACTAAACAGGTCGGCTGGGATCAGGATGATGGGCTTAGTCGGTAGGATGCCCTTCCAATACAGCCTTCCCCAGCACTGCTCATCCGATAACATGCACAGGTCCCAGAAATCTGCCACTGTAGAGCAGCAACTGATGGACCAGAATGCCAAGTCGAAGGAGTTCATCCAGACCTTCCGCGGGGAGGTGACACAAGGACAAGGCAACGCCATCCAGGCGTTGGAGCAGTTCAAGCATGACCTGTGAGTTGACATCCCAGCCCACCTTTCTAATCATTCGTCAACCACTAACACGATATAAGGGATAGAGCCCATGCTTCTCAACAGCAGGAGATTTTCGTGGGCGGTGAGAGCCTTAGTGGAGTAGTGATATCAACCAATGTGAAGGAAAATCCCCTCCATCAGCAGACGCAACAGATGCTCCGTCTGTGCCGAAACATCCTCAGGCGTCACCAAACTACCGAGAGGGAGTCACAGCGGCCCGGGCTGGTGTCTCCGCGCGCCGCATGGACGGAGGACGAGCAGAAGATGGTTGCCCTGCTACAGTGCGGCAGGCAGTATGGAGAAAAGCTCGCAGAGAATCTGCTCAGCCCTGATGAAACAAATCCAGACAATGTGGCTCGCAGATCTGGGGACAAGGGGTCGGAAGAGGCGGAGGGTCTGGTAGCTGGGATGTTTGAGAAGACCAAGCAGACGGCAGTGAGCGATACGTGGGGGCAGGTTGCGCATGCCCAGATGAGGGCCTTGGCGGGTGTTGTTAGGACACTACCCGTGGCTGCAAAAAAGTGAATGGTTGGCTGTTAGGCTCGGGGCTCTATTCCATATGTCGCGGTTGATCTGAGAGATTTGGACGGACGATCTGCTATAGAAATCGGCTTTTTCTTGAGCTGCCTTGGAGCTTTCGCTATAATAATGGTAGGCGGGGGAAAGAGAGAAATGGGGGCGAGGCGCGAAAATGGCACTTTATCAAAACGAACTACATAGCCATTCTTATATCCCATCCTGTCGATGTGAACCAGGACCAAAGTAAAGATGCCTGATCAGTGGGGTTGAAGGCTCAGTCCGAGCAACTAGGTGCGTCTTACGATCGCGCTGTTCACATTCTTCTGCTCGTTTTCATAAATCGGCCGGTTACCCAAGATAGCTGCTCTGGTGTCCAATTGCCGCGCCGTGGTTCGAGTTCTGCAGATGTTGGACACTCGAAACTGTGGTTGTTCGTTTGCCAAGACCGCGATGAGGTTGGTAGAGTGGGGCCAGTTACAAAGTCACGCTAGTCCTAATACAGTCTAGCGACCCCACCTCCAGTGTTAGGGCTTGCTCTACCTCACAACTGTCAAAATTCCCGAATTTCTCAACTTTCGGTCCGTGATCGTGACCACCCACTTCCTCGACCCTTTACTAACCACAGGAACACGGCATTGGGCCTCTGGTGCGTACTCCTCCCCATTCCATCGACAACCCCCAATTGCACCGCTACACCCGAAAATCATTTCGCTCGCCATCATTCCCGGTTGCCACGAACGTTTATCAAAAAATTCAGGCTAACTCGGTGGAAATTGCAGAGACAAAATGGGTGCTCTCAAATACCTCGAGGAACTTCAGAAGAAGAAGCAGAGCGATGTCCTCCGCTTCCTTCTGCGCGTTCGCTGCTGGGAGGTTAGTTGAATTGCGCCCTACGAAACAATGTGGACGGTGGCCCGCTGGACCTACTCGGCATGAAAATGTCGACGATGGCCCAGTTGGTGCCCCGTTCTTGCTATACACTCGTTGAACATTTGCTGAGAGTGCATCAATATAGCTCCGTCAGTTGAACGTCATTCACCGTGCCTCGAGGCCCAGCCGCCCCGACAAGGCTCGCCGCCTCGGGTACAAGGCCAAGCAGGGCTATGTCATCTACCGCGCGCGCGTCCGCCGTGGTGGCCGCAAGAAGCCGGTCGCCAAGGGTGCCACCTTCGGTATGGATATTGCTCGATCTCTTCTCGAAGGGGAATTGGATGACTGACAGAATTGTTACAACAGGCAAGCCCACCAACCAGGGTGTGAACCAGCTCAAGTACCAGCGTTCGCTCAAGTCGACTGCTGAGGAGCGTGTCGGCCGCCGCTGCGCTAACCTCCGCGTCCTCAACTCCTACTGGGTTAACCAGGACTCGACCTACAAGTACTACGAGGTCATCCTCGTCGACCCCCAGCACAAGGCGATCCGCAAGGACCCCCGCATCAACTGGATCGTCAACCCAGTCCACAAGCACCGCGAGTCTCGCGGCCTCACTGCTACTGGCAAGGCTTCACGTGGTCTCAACAAGGGCCATCGCTACAACCACACCAAGGCCGGTCGCAGAAAGACCTGGAAGCGCCACAACACCCTCTCCCTGTGGAGATACCGGTGAGTGGGGTGACGGCTTGGGCCGTACTGCAAGATGCGATGGAGTTTCGGGTCTGGTTCACATGTTTCGTGCATTGGAGCTGGTGGCATTCAGGATGCACTCGCTCACTTCATAGGTATGGGGGACTCGGGCATCATGCCAGCCAACAGGAATACTAGGATGGTGAACCTAGGCTAGGTAATGAAAATGGACAGGTACCTAAGGTACAAATGTTTTTGTCCTCGCTATTGTGATGAGTGACTGCGTGGAGTTGGTATTTGGAACTTTTATCATGATCACACACCTCGAGCTTCTGTGATGTCTTTTCGCTGTTATTGCTTCGCTGTTAGCAGTCACCTCAGTGTCTGTTTCAGTGCAATGACCAACCAAATCTTGAACTAACCTCGTATTGCGCAGCTACCAGCTCAGAACGAAGTGTTGAGAAGCTTGATGGCTGCCAGATTTCTGAATTCATATCATCCCTAGAGTTTGTGAGCTGGAGTCGGGTTGAAGGTCTATTCGATGGTGATCTCTGCTCTGTGCATGGAATCAATACCAGCCGCAATTCGTTAGTGGGGCTCCTCTACATGCGGAAGCGCAGCACGTGTCGACGTGGAAATTGAAGCGAAGCTCTCATTCGAGCCCTTCTCAACTTCGCGTCTCACTCAAACCAGCCGCTCGCCCGTTCATGACGCCGACGCAGGCAGGAACCAGATAAAGAAACAACCCGAAAAAAGCGAGGAGCGTATCTCCACAACTACCCAAACGTTGCACGTTTTCCAAAATTAGAGCAGTTTAAAATCCCAATGCTGGCCGAGTAATGCTCGCCTGTCAAAGCCGACTTTTTTCGTCGGAGTCCAGTCGCGCGGCGGGTTTGAGAAGGAAACAAAGTCCACGATGAATCCCCAGGACACTGTCGACGCCTCAGACCACTACGAGGTGTACAATACCGAGGATGTCCCCTCATTATGCACCATCATTCTCGACACCAACCCGCGTGCCTGGGCCGCACTTGCTGATGAGCTCCCGCTGTCCAAAGCTATCGCCAGCATTCTCATCTTTCTCAACACTCACCTAGCCTTCAACAACTCCAACCAGGTCGCCATCATAGCGTCCCACTCCAACCGCGCTGTCTGGCTGTATCCCGCGCCCCCAAAGCCGCCGTCATATTCGGAAGATGTTGAGATGCGAGATGTCAGCAGCAACATCAGCAACCGCCCGCCGCAGCACTCAGCCAACAAATATCCCCAATTCACCCAGATCGAGGAATCACTCCTGGCCTCCCTCCGCACTCTCATCGATGAGACCACCCCCGCCGATATCGCCGGGACCACAACCCAGATCTCGGGCGCTCTCTCCCTAGCCCTCAACCACATCAACCGGACGGCCCTCTCCTTCACAGCCGCGCGCACCTCCGCCAGCGCCGCCGGACCAGCCGGAAGTGCCTCCACCAGCGCAGGCGGCAGCCTCGCCGGTCTCCACGCGCGCATGCTCGTGGTATCCGTCAGCGACAGCAGCGCCGCGCAGTACATCCCCATCATGAACTCGGTATTCGCCGCGGCGCACTCGCGCATCGCCATCGACACGCTCGCACTGCGCGGCAACGCCATCTTCCTCCAGCAAGCAAGCCACATCACACGGGGCACGTTCATCCAGGCCAAGGAAGTGCGCGGGCTGCTTCAGTACCTGATGCTGGGCTTCAGCAGCGGCAGCGCACCGTCGGGGCCTTCGGGGAGGAGCGAGCTCGGACAGAAGAAGACAGGCGGCACCAAGTCCACGGTCAAGGCCGTATCGGCGGCGTCGAAGTCTGCAGGCACCACCAGCGTGGCGGACCTGTTGAACTCGCCAAGCAACGAGTCGGTCGATTTCCGTGCCGCCTGTTTCTGTCACCGCAACGTCGTGGACACGGGCTTTGTATGCAGTGTCTGCCTCAGCATCTTCTGTGAGGTGCCCGACAGGGGGGAGTGTCTGACATGCGGGACGAGGCTTGCGCTTGGAAAGTACGGACGCCCTATAATAGGCAAGGGCAAAGTAATCAATGGGAAGGTATGACAGCTGTATCGTGAGGCATATATGTTGCCCGTGGGCACGTTCGGCTTTTCAGTTCGGCGTCTTGGTCTAGTAAAAGGGGCGGAGACCCCGAAGATAGTTATGGGACAGGATTGGCGTTCACCGGGGGGGAGGGGGGCAGAAAATGAAAGTTGTACAGGTAGATATTAGATGCGTTGCCTACGGGCAAGTTCAATATATTTAATACTGGTCACTCGGTCTCGGGCATGGAGGCACTGCCCAAGGCGGGCTCTCGGGGGCATCAGGGGCATCAGGGGACAGATTGAACCAATACTTCCGAATCATACCCTATCAGCTGTCGCTTTGGGCGAGTTCTCTAAACTAGTTGCCAGGCGCCTGACTGAAGGTGAGAAGTTATGTAGCTGCGATAGGCATCCAAGAGAATATACTCCCGAATGTATCGCATAGGTAAAGCAACGCGCCATGTCCTCAAGTTTCGTCATTTCCAAATCAAGGAGATGCGGTAAGGACTTTCACTGCTGCGCGAGGCAACGCATAGTAGAACCGGTTTGATCAATCAAGGCGAACCTTCCTTCCACCCTGCGCGACCGGCCGGACCTTACCCTGCCGCGACATGACGCAGAGCGGCTCGCGTTCCGCCGATGACATGGATGCCAGTGCGAACGAATCGGTGTTGTGAGCGAAATAGAAATAGATACCGGTTCGGTCCTTCTTGACGGCCATGACCCCAATGGCTCCCGCTGACGGCTGATTTCTGACGCCCGGGTGGCCCATGAAGTCATCCATGATGAAGGCCTCCATCAGACTGTGCTCGTCCAATTCCTCCACGCTACGGCCCCCCGGACCGCGGCGGGTGCCGGTGAAGAGTCGCTCGGCGCACCTTGCTGAGGCAAGACACGTTGCCATATGCTCACCAGTTCCACTGGTAACTGCAGCCACCGAGGCCTGTTCCTCGTCATCAGGATCTTCGGGTATCACGGCGGTTCCGATACCCACAAGAGCGGCAGGACCAATTCGGCCCCTGTGCTTCATCCCAATGCCACCAGAGGACGACCCGGCTGCAATATTGCCATGCATGTCAATGGCAATGGCACCAATAGTGTCTGATATGAGGTCCATGTCGTCGTTGCTCGCAGGGCGTTTTACTCCACAGGGTGTACTGGTTTCTCTTGCCTGCTCCGACAACACACATGCCTCATCGAAGTCGCAACGATCTTCAGATTCCCCGGCCTCAAACATCGTATCATCAGCGCTTAGGGACCCGTCATGAGGCGGAGTGGCTGAGGGGTGAGCCTTTGTCGACCCGGCAGTGTAGGCAGGCTCGTCGCTAAAACTTTTCTGAACCTTGGGCTTCTTCGATGGGTATTGGCCGAGGCGTGACTGAAAGGAGGCGGGTACGAACCCGGGAGGATTTCTATCCGGAGACTTGCTTCCGCTCGCTGCTGCATTGAGAGCACAAACAGTACGGGCAGTGGCTATCGCGGTCGTGATCATAGGGTTTGCGATCTCAGCAACCGGAGGACTCCCGGGCGAGGGTGAATCAGGCTGGCCTTCGTTCCATGTCCCAGTTAGAATAGCGTTTGTGTGGTCACGACGCTGTGTTGGGTTGGCCGGATCCGCCGCTGTCTCGTAGTCACCCGGGGACGGGCTCCTAGGCTCGCTCTCGGTATGTTTTGAGATTTGCCCCGCAACCTGAGGCTGTCTAGCTTCAGCTTTTCTCAGGTCTTTGTTCCAGCGAATATAGCGATCTTTCGCATTCTTTGAGACCAGACAATCATTGAGGGAAGCGATCATACCGTGCTCCTCAGCAAACTGTTTAGCACCCAATCCCACAAGAATGTTGGGCGGGACTCGACGGAGCGACAGAGGCTGGCTGCTCGTATCCAGGATCAACTTGGCTAGAGATATGGGGTTTTTAATTCCTGGGTGCATAGTCAGCTGTCGAAAGCCCTGACAGCGGATTCAAGACTATCATACCAGGCACAGCACCGCAGGCTCCACTTCTACCCAGATGGTCAACGATTGTTGCGTCACACTCCACAACGCCATCCATGTTGAGGTTGCTTCCAAAGCCGGCGTTGGTGATCTCCTTGTCCTCGAGACACTTGATGGCGACCTCGACAGCTTCGGCAGCAGAAGCGCCAGCCTTGAGGTATCTTATACCCACGCGAGCAGCTCTATAGACATGTCAGTGCAGTCCTTTCGCCGCGCTAGGTCCAAACTCACTCGCTACAGGCTTCGAGGTGGACCCTTTCGTTCGTAACGCTGTGATAGCCAGCCCCAGCATGGATGAAGATCGCAGCGACAGGCTTCGCACCGCGCCGAAACACCCTATCAACCGCCCCATCTCCTTCGTTTGCGAGTGACCTCTCGTGGCCAGAAACACCGAGTCCGCGCCGATGAGAGTCAGAAGGGATCATATTTGCGGCAACGACAGCCTCGAGGTGGTAAGCAAGTGCTTCCGGCGTCCACGTGCTAGAGCCCTCTTCTGGAGGGTTTTGGCCGAACTGTCGGAGGATTCAGATAGTTATCGGCATCGGCAAATATAGGATTAGCAAAGAAGTTCTCCCTGGCTCTAGCCAGACCCGCACTCGGGAATTCTCGATCACCGTGAGTTCTGAGTGGCGGGTCTGTCAGACGGTTTTCTGGCAAGCGGCAGATTTGGCCAGGAAGTGATCCAGAGAAGGGTATTCAATAGTAGCAAATGAGCCCGAGATATACTGGTTATGAATGTTTTGTTGGTATCTGGGCCGCGTGTTCTTCCTCTCAGAAGTGCGCAGATCCCAGGGGTGAGATGTGAACTTAGGGGAGGAGATAGATCTGTACAAGAGGCGTGTTGCGAGTTGATTCTTCAAAACGGCGTCATTCGTGCCGTTTACTGGAACTCATGCTCATTCAAGGCAGCAGCGAGCGGAGTGATAGATCAGTTCGACTGTGGGTAGTTGCGGTAAGAATTCCACGCCATGCTCTTGCCGAACACATTTTCAAGTAGGGTGAACTGCTGCTTCCGGCTGCGCTTCCTACAGAATTTCAGCCCGAGCTAAGCGCTGATAACTGACTCTCAATTAATGTCCCGGATTATATATCTTGGTGACTGGAATTATGGGCATCGATTGTGAAACGATACCTCACAGATTGCAGATGGGAACTATCAGGCTATTGAGTCCCTGTGCTGCTTTGAAGTTTGAACTTGGGCTTACACCGTCCCTCAGCGGGCTGATACTGTGCAGTTGGAGAACTGCGCTTATGCGGCAATGCCCGGCCGTAGTTTGGCGGGGCTGCCTGCGCACAAGCATCCACCAGCGAGCTCGAGGAGGCACGTAATCTTGGACCTCAACTCCTCCCCACCAACCCCGTCCCTGTCCCGGTCAACTGCCAACGACGCCCGTACCCAAGCTCGCAGCTCCGTCGCGCAACACCACAGCCATCGCTGCGCGCAGCAGCATCCCATAACGATGGCCAACCAAACCCCCGCCGTTGTCATGGACAAGTACGTTGCGGCGCCCCTGTCAGCCCCGCTCTCATGGGTACGCCTCACTGACAACATGCGTACAGCGGCACGGGGTTCTCCAAGCTAGGTTTCGCCGGCAACGACTCCCCTTCGTTTGTTTTCCCGACTGCCATTGCGACTAAAGGCCCAGCTGGAGGCTCCGGAGGCTCCGGCTCCGGCCGCCCCGCTGTTGCGAACAAGCCGACCTTCCTTACAGGGGGCGCCGGTCCGCAAGGTCACCTGTCAATGAAACGCGGAACTGAGGATCTCGACTTCTTCATCGGCGACGAGGCGATCGCAGCCACGGCTGGCCCCGGTGGGTTATACCGCTCGCTCCCGGCGACATCCTCGGCTGACAGAGCTAGGCTATGGATTGCATTATCCGATCAGGCACGGCCAGATAGAGAACTGGGTATGTTGGGTTGCTCTCTGTAATTGGCAGGACGAAACTAACTAGAGTTCAGGATCATATGGAGAGATTCTGGTCCAATTCCATCTTCAAGTACCTGAGGGTCGAGCCCGAAGACCACTTCTTCCTCCTCACTGAGCCGGTTCGATCACCGTTGGATTGTCTCTGGTACAAGCTGCGCTAACACCACGGGTAGCCGTTGAACCCCCCCGAGAACCGAGAAAACACTGCTGAGATCTTCTTCGAGTCTTTCAACTGCGCAGGTCTCTACATTGCCGTACAAGCCGTGCTGGCGCTGGCGGCGTCGTGGACCTCGTCCAAAGTCCAAGACAGGTCCCTGACGGGCACAGTTATCGATTCTGGTGACGGTGTTACTCACGTTATCCCGGTGGCTGAGGGCTACGTAATCGGTTCGTCGATCAAGTCGATTCCTATTGCTGGCCGCGATATCACCTACTTCGTCCAGTCGCTTCTCCGAGACCGTGGCGAGCCAGACTCGTCGCTCAAGACGGCCCAGGAGATCAAGGAGGAGTACTGCTACGTGTGCCCTGACATCGTCAAGGAGTTCTCCCGTTTCGACAGCGATCGTAGCCGCTTCCTGAAGCATGTTGTGTCTCAACCGGGCGGTCGCCAGGTTTCGGTCGACGTTGGTTACGAGCGCTTCCTAGCACCCGAGATATTCTTCAACCCTGAGATTTACTCGTCGGACATTTTGACGCCGCTACCGGTCGTGGTCGACGGCGTGATCCAGTCGTCGCCGATCGATGTTCGCCGAGGCCTGTACAAAAACATTGTGCTGTCCGGAGGAAGTACTCTTTACAAAGATTTCGGCCGCAGGTTACAGCGTGATATCAAGCAGCTCGTGGATGCGAGGATCAGAGCCAGCGAGGTTCGCAGTGGAGGAGCAAAGAGTGGTGGGTTGGAGGTGCAGGTGATTTCTCACAAGAGACAACGGCACGGCCCATGGTTTGGAGGTAGCTTGCTGGGCCAGACGCCTGAGTTCCGGTCCTACTGCCACACCAAGGCAGAGGTATGTCCCCATTTTTGGTATCCCCAAGGTTTCGCAGCTAACAGTATCATAGTACCAAGAGTATGGCCCGGGTATTGTGCGGAGATTTGCGCTGTTGGGAGGGCCTGGCGGATCATAAATTTCGTAGAAAGCAAGCGCGATGGTTTAGCAGGCCGCGAGTTTCGATAGCTGGCGCCAAAAAGAACGAATGAGGAACGATATTATGCCATTTCTTGACGAGTTCACATCTTGGACACGATGACACGAGCCAATGGATGTTGTATTATGGTCAGCGATATCTGGCAGCTGGGGCCTGTCGTGGGTGCTGATAGCGACCCCGTTCAAGTGTGGTGTAAGTGTGCAAGTGGTAACTCCTGAGCCTCAACCTTGAACCCTGAGCTTCGTGAACTCTAAACCCAGTTCTTTGACTTCCCCTGCGTTTTCTACTGAAAATGGATGAGGGCAAAAAGAATGCGTCAAGAGGGAATCGAACCCCCCCCTCAACCTTGGAAGGGTTGAATCCTAACCACTAGACCATTGACGCTGCTGCGGGTTGCTTTTGTTGAAGTTTGGGTTGGGTGTAATGGATTACGAATCTTGGAACTCCACTGTTGGCGGGTTTTCGGGCGAGAAGGCTCCGCTGGCCTCAGCACTTAGGGAGTTGGTTTGCACCACGCAATTGCTGCTCCTGGAAGGAAAGGGAAGTCGCTGTGCATCGTGGTGCGGGGCCTAGATCGGAGATACTATGATGCGTTGCAGGGCTCCGAAAAGGGGAACCTGGAAAGGGGGAAACGACGACAGGACAAAGAACAAGCTTCAATGAAAAAAGGTCTCCGTATTTCGGATCCATGCGTCTACTTAATACATGTTTGAGTTATGGCCTGCTCTGGTTCCTCTGGGAAACCATGCCCAAAGTCTTGATCAAACAATCGCCCCTCCACTGTTGATCTGCCTCGTCTCCCCAACTGCATCGAACGTCCCATTCCACAGCCGCATGATGGCCTGCACTGCGCTCTGGCCCGGCGCCTGCCATGTCGCGTTGTGGCCTTTCTGAGCTAGGCTCTCAAAGATTGCCTCATCGGTGCCAACTTCAACCAGCGTGGTGGCAGGCATCAGCTGGTCGTGAAGCCGGGGACGGGCCACAGCATCATGCATGTTGAAGCCTGCCTCCAGAACGTTAAAAACCGTCTGTGCCGTCGCCGAGATAATGCGAGACCCGCCTGCAGCACCTGTCGTGAAGTAGATAGAGCCGTTGCTAGCGAACTCGACGATCACTGGACAAATGGACGAGAGGGGCCGCTTGCCAGGGGCGATGAAGTTTGCGGGGGACGGCTCGAAGCCGAACGAGTTGCGCTGCCCGGGCTGGGAGAAATCGTCCATTTCGTTATTCCTGCAGTATTGTTTTAGCGCTCAGTAGTCGGGGAGGGGGTGGGGGTCCCGGATCTTACAGGATAATGCCCGTGTCTGGAGTCATAATACGCGAGCCGAAAAGGAGGTTAACAGTTGTGGTGTACGAAACGGTCATACCAGAGCTGTCTGAAGTGACGATATGCGACGTTCCTTGACTGTCGGTGGTGTAGATTGAGAGCGGGTCGTATGCTGTTATGGGTTGTGTCATGTTGTCGAGGATCCGTGCCTTGATTTGCTGGGCTTTTTCCTTGCTCAGCATTTGTGCCTCGTAGTCACGGATATTGCTGACGAAATCTGGATCTCCCAGCTCCTGTCGGGCGCCATACGCAAACTTCATTGCCTCAACGAAGCGGTGGCTTGTCAAATTACGGTCCTTGATATCCTCTGCATCGTACTGGTTCATCGTGTTCAGGATGCTGAGCATCACCGCTCCACTGCTCGGAGCGTCGGTGCTGTACAGTCTGTAACCACGGTAGTCGATACTGAGAGCGTTCTTCACATTCGCCCGGTACTTCCTGAGGTCATCGAAGGTCATGATCCCGCCAGTCTTGTTGACAGAATCGATGATGGACGCAGCTAGGGTGGTCAGAACAGATCCCCATGTTAATGCGCTCGACTTACCAATCCTCCCTTCGTAGAAAGCCGAAGGACCGCGTGCCGCAATTTCGTCCAACGTTCTGTTATATATTAGCTGTTCGCTCGGCACCACCATGCCATATGATCACTCACTCGGCATAATGCCTCCTTACGACATTATCGCCAAGTTTTACCAGCATGCCTGTCCACCGGATTAGTTGCCTGACTTCGGAGGCACTGCCTCTTGACTCCAGTTACTTACCATTTGGGGCGAAGATCATGGCCCAAGCCGGATCCACGACAAGGAAAGAGTTGTTCCCGCCAACACTGTCCATATACCGAAGGAGGTCCTCGGTCACCGCAAACCCCTGACGAGCGATGTAGGCAGCGGGTTGGACGAGCGTCGCCCAATCAAGTTTCTATCCTCTGTCAACTCCAGCCAAACAAACATTGGCATATAAAACGCAGTGGCTTACTCCATATGTCTTGTGTAGATACTCGAGGCCTCGCAGCTCGCCAGGGACGGCCATAGAAAGACCACCGGTGGTGCTGGCGTTGGGCTTGCCATTGTACATGTCCTGATCCGATGCTGCGGGGGCAGTTTCTCTAGAGTCGATGACCACATGATTGCCTTTCTCGTCACGAACAAGCATGAACCCGCCGCCGCCGATGCCCGAGTGATACATGCCAATGACACCGATACAGAGGGTGGTAGCGACCATAGCATCAGCGGCGGAGCCCTGCGAGACGCATCAGTTCTGTACTTCACACTCAGCCATGCAGGAAAGGGCTACTCACGCCAATACCGATGATATCCGCGCCAACATGCGAGCATACCGAACTCTCGCTGGCAACCGCTCCTCTGGTACCATTTACCTGCGACGCCATGAAACCCTGGGTAGGGAACGCCTCTGTGGGCAGCAGCTGGAGGAGCAGCGAGGCCCAGCAGCTGAGTGCAGAGAGAAGACCTGACACCCCCAGTCAGCACACCGTCTTTGGGTGGTGTTAGACGAGGAACTTACGCATTTTCGCGTGCTTTGAGACCCGATTTGGTCTTATCGGAGAAGTCAAGGTGTGGGTGATGTCGATGTAAACCGATAACAGCGATATTCCTCAAGCTCAACGATGTTCGCTGAGGAGCTAGAACAAGATAACTGAGTTCTCCCTTCTGCAAAGGAGAGGGCGTAGGGGTTCGAGGTATAGAGAACGAAAAAGTAGTGAACGACTGGTGCAACGGAAAACAGACCGCCCGTGATCCTCAGACCGATGCTTGCGAAAGAAGGAGGACGAGGACCAGATTTCTCCCCGCCACAAAAATTTAGGAACTTATGTACATTCGAGGTCCGAAGGAAACAGGATGAAGCAAGAGCTCGCTGTGCGTTCCTGCCTTCGTTTGTGCCTCCATCCTGCCTCCGGCCGCTATCTACTCACCGATGCTCGCCGGGAACTGGCCGATCATATCCGTACCCCGCGTCCGGACCCATGACAGCGGGGAAGTGACCGTCACCGACTTTTAATCCGTTCTTTGGACTGTCAAATCTTCATTTTCAATACATCCCAGTGCAGTATGCGTGATTAGGAGTAAATCTGACGATTCATATTGCTCTCACAGTCGATGCACACAATCAATAGCATGTAAGTGACTGCTGTGTGACGATGATAAGCTGAGGTAACACCTAAGGGTTAGGGTTGTCGCTTGTCTTACACTGTGTCCACTGCAGGGTCCCTTCAGGGTTAGGGTATAACTATGAGTTGGCGTGTTTTCTCCATGGATTCATCCGGAGTTATTGCCTGGCCCCAAGCTCATATGCTCGGATTACCAGACCGTGCGCGTTTGCTCCGTGTGTGTTTCTGATCGCCGGGCTAAATGTGAAGCTTTCTATTTCTTCTTGAGTGATCTCCCGCGACTCCACTGTAGTGGAGGTTTTCGATAACGGGCTACCGGATGTTTCGTGCCTTTGTCGTACCTAAGATGAGAACTCTGCTTTCAACCAAGTCAAGGGCAGCAAACGAAGCATTGCGGAATTGTGAGGACTTTTGGGCCTCCCCTTGCTCCGCATTGCCAAGAACATGGAACCTGATCCGACGAAAACTGCCCGAAGCCCCCGTGAGGCAACGAACACACAAGTGTGTCCCATGGTTTAGTCTTGCGGATCGTCTGAGAAGAGCAGGTTTGAGTTGCTCCCTGCCTACCTCATCAACTACTTCAGATGTACGGAAATGCACCCTTTGCCAACGACAGAAACTATCGCATGATATCATTCATAAGCGATGTTCAACAACACGACACAAGCGCTTCGCCCACTTGGCTTGTTTCTTAGCAAACGGCACTCCAACCATGAGATGGTGAATTCTCATCACCTCGTTGTTGGCTGGGGTGACGGCAAATCACGGGCAGTGCCGAGAAGTCAATATGGAAAGAGGGTCGCCAGGTGAAACGCCAACTCCCCCTTTTGCTCCTGGATTCTTCTTCGCTTCAGCCGCCTCATCCATGACAAACCCTGGCACCAAGGAGCCACAGTCGGGCGAAAATTAGCATCGCTCCCTTGTCGTATCCCAGTTGGCATAAATATCCAAGACCAAGGCGCAAACTGAAATTTGCCTTTGAGACAACATCCACCGTGCTTCAAGGAATCGCCTGTCGCCCTACCTGGTTGCGAATCCGTGGAGCTTCAAATCTGTGGATACGAACCGGTGTTGCGTAGATTTTGTCGCAAAAATAGGTGTCGAACTGCGACTGCAGCTAGTTGGGCGTCGTTGAGGTTCGTCTCGCGGTCAGTCGAGCAACACATTGCCAGTGGAGCCGTATCAAAATGGCCATTGCCCCTTCTGTTGCTACGGCGGGGAGTCGTGAAAATAGGACAAAATACCGTTGCGCTCGGTCGGCTGGTATAACACACACAAAACAGCGTTGAGGCTTTATTCGGGCGTCCTTTGAAGCCGCGCAAGCAAAAGCTTCGAGGTCATCCATCCTTGGACGATCACCTGTCTCAGGGATGTCCAGGTTCCTGGTTGACGACACTGAGGATTTTCGGTGCAACATGCACTGCCGCGCGGAGATCATATGTGAGGATCCGACTCGTCCGCCGTTGATTATGCGGTTGAAGAGTTGGGATGCCCGGGCCATTGCTTGGGCCATTGCTTGGGCTATTGTGTGTTGCTTCCCGGTCGTTCGTCCAGGCCGTGGTGATGCGAAATCGAAGCGTTCCCAGAGTTCCAGGTCGCAGCTGCCGACACCCCTGCAAGCCTCCTCTGTCACCGATGGGGCACATCTGCCCCTTGACCAAATCGGTTCCTTGCGACCGACGCTCATTGGCTGGCTCCTCTGTCTCAGATGCGCGTTCCTGCATCCACCCCTGGCAACGATCTAGGGTCTCCCCACGCTGAATCGCCAGAGCCCCATGCCAAACCCACGCCAGGGCTCCTGGATTCTTCTTCGAAACCTCCATGGCTTTCGTCATCCACACAGCGACTCACCAGCAATGGGCCCTGGCGGTCCCCCCTCATCTTGATTAAGGGCTGCCCTCAGAGTGGGGCTCCGGGAGGCTGTGTTTGTTCGATTCATTCCTAGGGTTCCGGCGAGGATGGCCGCGATCTCTTGCAGGGGCCCTCGACGGTTGTCGTGCGCGCCCCTCATCCTCGCCCGTCGACTCCACGGCCGGGGCGGTCTCGAGATATAAGGCCAAGCGGCCTTGCAGCCTCCGTTCTGGTCTCTCCTTTCTCCTCACCCTTCACCTTCATTCTCTTCTGTCACTCTTCGACAGCCAAGCACCATTCCTTTTGCTTGCCTGCTAGAAGCAGCTTTCGTTCTCTCTCTTTCCACTGTATCTACACTCTCTTCAACACCAGCAACTGTTTTTGCCAGTCCCGCGAAGTCGACTTTCGCTCTTTTCTTGAACTTTCGACATTGCACCAGGGTGCAATCTTTTGGTCCCGCTCAGAAAGAATTAGAAGGAACTGAATCAGAGACGAACCCGCCAACATCCGACGAAGACGAACAATCCCAATCAAGATGAAGACCTCCGCTTTTACCCTCAGCCTTTTGGTTAGCCTCACGGCAGCCTACTCGCACCCCCGCCACATCCATATCCGCCGCGGCCAGAACGTCACAGCCGGCGCCGCCGAGGAGCCTTCGGTGGCGCCCGAGGCTGTTCTTGCCGCGGTCTCCTCCGCATCTGCCGCTGCCTCTTCCGCTTCGTCAGTGCTCAGTTCCGTCGCCTCCGAGGCATCTTCGTCGGTCGTCAACTCTGTCAGCTCCGAGGCCGCCTCATCGGCTGGACTCAGTTCTGTTAGCTCTGAGGCAGCCTCGTCAACACTCAGTGCTCTTGCCTCCGAGACCGTCTCGTCATCTGCAGTGTCCTCGGCAGCAGCAGTATCTTCGCTTGCAGCAGTATCCTCAGCAGTTGACATCACGAACGGCACGCTCGTCTTCCCGAATGCCACTGCTACTGCTGCCGGTCTCACCACTCTCACCGTCCTCACCACTGCCATTCGCACTGTTACCTCATGTGCACCCACCATCACCAACTGCCCGACCAAGGCTGCTGATCTTGCATCACTCCCCGCTGAGGCCCTCTCAACAGTCTTGGTCACCGACACCATCGTCCTTACCGAGACCATTTGCCCCGTCACTGAGGCTTCTTCCATATCTCGCAGCGTCCACGAAGCAGCAAGCACCGAGGGTTTCGAAGGCAAGCCGACTCTGACCGTGACACAGACTGCGCACGTCGTCGAGACTGCCACCGTCACTGAGACGTCTGTTGCCACGGTCGTTGAAACCAAGGCAGTCACCATCACCCTCGGAGGAAATGGAGGTGGCGTTCCTGCCCGCGTTGTCACCACTATCATCCGCTCAACCTCGCGATCCACCATTCGCCATGTCGTGACCGTCTCCCGCACTCACCCTGCTGCTGAGGTTGACACTACCAGCACGACGACTGCCACCTCAACTGGAACTCGCACCGTTACTGTCAAGGATGGCGTGACCAAGATCGTAACCGAGAGGCCCGCCGCTACCAGCCAGAACTCCGGAGTCGGTGGAGGAAACGGTGCCGCCAAGCCTCCCCCTGCTCCTGCGCCCCAGGCCCCCCCTGCCCCTGAAGAGAACCCAGAGTGCGTCAACTTTGCCGTTACCGTCACGGAGAAAGAGACCGTCACTGTTGGGGCCCAGACCGTCACCGTTGCAGCTGCCGCATCAACCGTGTTCGTCACCGTGACAGCAGACCACAAGCCCACTGCTCCTGCTGCTAAGGGCAAGGGCAAGGGCAAGGCAGACAAGACCAAGAAGGTCACCCCTCCTCCCGCCACTACAACCAACAAGGCCCCTGCCGAGCCCTCTGCCACCGACAAGGCCGCTGTCGACAACGGGGGCGACCTCGCTGACAACGACGCCGTGGCCTGCCCACCGGACGCCCTCGTTACCGTCACCGAGAGCGCCGAGTCCTCCAGCACCACTGCCGCAGCATCTTCCTCGACCAACTCTACCGAGACCAAATTGTAAAAAGCCTCTGAGGTGATTTTCTTTTGGCATAAAAGTCAGGAACGGCGCAATTCTTTGTTTACGAACCTCATGTTTACGATGCTGGACCCCTAACATTCGCTATGGGGCAGCGGAGACGGTGGTGGCGGTTGTTTCCCATGTCTTGTTGTATACCACGGCCAAGAGAAAGCCGAGAAGAAGTTGTATAAAAAGGAAGAAGAAAACTCTGTACAAACTACCCGTTTCCCCTTGGTGCCTGTTCTGGATGTGATTCTTGTCTTTTTTCTTTTCCTTGTGGGATAAAAAGACCTGAGCCGGACCCGGTCGATTGACATGGAGTTGTCTTACTTTTTGATGGTTTTGAGAGAGGGATGTTGGGATCCAAATTCTTGTATATAAAGTCAAGTTATATAGTGTGTATGGATTATGTATGCTATGTCTTCATCAACTATCCATCTCAAGAGTACAAGTCGCTGGGTGATATGTTCACGACCTGATGCCATGAACTTGAATAGAACGTGTGGATTTGTGGTGCATTGTGTACCCAGAGAAGGCAAGTGTTACCTATGGTATTTAGATTTAATGGCGCTACGGGCAACCTCTAAATCCGCGTGTTGTTGCATTATACCCCAATATCTTCCTTTTCCGGTTGTTCCCCATCCTGCTCGTACCCCTCCGTCTTCATGTCCTTCAACCCCAGCTCCTCCTCCTCTTGATCTGTTCTGTCGTACTCCTCCACCGTCATCTGTTCATCCGGCTGGCTTGGGTCATCAGCCAGACTCTGGACGTAACTGCAGGCCAGTGGGTCCGTAAGGATTATTGTAAATTCCCTTTCGCCCTTGATAGCTGAGTCTAGCCCGGTGAAGAACGCCTCCCACCGTGTTTTCTCGCCGCTGCTCAGAGAATCGCCGCCCACCGCAGACCCAGAGTCACCGGTCTGGAAGATCTGGTTGTGAAGGTCCCCGCGCACCTGTATGAGCAGACCTTCAACAGTGGTGAAGCGACCGCCGAGCGTACCCGGGTTAACTGAGAGGCTGAGCTCAGGACATTCAAGCTCACAGCTCTCGCTCTTGAGGATATCCCGAGCGAGGTCCACAGGATTGGTGACGCGCAGCGTAACCTTCTTGCCCTTCTCGGGAATTTCGCCGCCCGTCTTGACGTCGTTCGACTTGTAACCGCAGTCGTCACAGCTCGTGTTCATGATAATGACCTGCCGGAAGTGCGGGATCTCCACCATCTTCATGTTGGTTGTGCAGGGGTGCATGCAGCCAGGGCATGAGGCGGGAAATTGGTACACCTGGTCGGGGATAATATCGCCATTCTCGTCCAAGTCCGCTCCACCAGTGTCCGTCAAGCCGAGCGCCTCGTTCTGTTCAGGTGTGCGAAGGTATTCACGCTTCTCCCATTTGCCAACACCGTCTCGCATATCAGGTGTGATGAACGAGTTCCCTGCCGGATCGTCGACAGTGACACGGAAGGGAAACGATTCACCTGCAAGCATCTTCTTACCCTTTGCAAGGATGTCCTCGATCTTGGCGTAGACCTCGGGCGCCTGTTCTTTGCGTTCCTCCTGTGCCGACGTAAGGTCCTCCAGAATCGTACTGAGTAGACCCTCGACGTTTGTGAGCTGTCCCCGACCTGCCGGGACTTCCACATCAAGCTCGATGAATTTCACTGTTGCAGTATCTGATTTGATCACCTGGCGCTCGAAGTCGGCCATCACGGTCAGCCGGAGCTCGTAATGTACACCCTTGAGCTGGAATGTCCCTGCTGACTGAATCTCGTTGTTCTGGAAGCCGCAGTGATCGCAGGAAAAGGACATGATGATGATTTCGCGAAAGTATGGTATTTGGGTTAACAAAAGCCGAGTAACTCCCTGAAACAAAAGAGTCAGTATGGAGGGTCAAAGTATCAACGCGAAGGCTTGCCTGTACTTACATTTTTATGACAGTTCATGCACAACGACTCAATCTCCTCCACTGCCTGCGGCTCATCCTCCCCCGCAGATGGCGCATTTTCGCCGTTGGTTTGTGCAGTCGCTGGCGCAACCTGCTCAGCCTTCTCCCCGATGGAGTTGAATAGTTGCGACATGTTTTTCTTTCTTGCTGGCAAATGTGCTTGCCTCCAGGAACTTGCTGCTGGAGAAAATTTTGGCGGGGTTTGGAGGGGCAAGTCGCGATAAGGCCGACGAGGGGTAGTACTGGTTGATAGTGGGGTGCGCTTATGTCAGAGGGTGAAAAGGTGCTGAGAACTTCCGGAAGCTTCCCGTCCACTCTGTGCTCCCGTTCAATCGAAACGGCCAAGGTTGGTGCCGTAGGTATCCACGCCGTTGACTCATTTTTGCATGAAATCAGCAAGACTCAACCCAAGTCCTAGCCCCGTTTTCGAGTCTTTCGTCGCATTGGACTGGTCCAGCAGCGCTTGCAGTCCGGCCTTTCTGGACTTTGCTCTTTTCTTGCTGCTCGCGTTCGCATTTCCCTTCTGGGCCGGGTCCTCCTGGGAGACTCGAGTCTGAACAACTGAAGCTGTCCCTGACACCAAGGGCTTCATTCTGTTGCGCCTCGAAATTGGAGCCGGGGCCGGCACTTTGACCTCGGTCAGGCGCCCGCAATGGCCGCAGGTGATGGCTTTTGTAAGACTGGGTTGAGGCTCTACGCCTTTTGGCTGGTTTGATCGTTGCTGTCCAGCTGTGCCAGGTCGTCCGACAGTTCGCTTCTTGCTCCTGAACCCGAGGCTGCTCCCATGCTCAGGTATCATAATATGGCCACAACAGCTGCATATATGCTGCTTCTCTGCCTCGGCGAGAGGGATCTCGTGCTCGAACAATAGCCCATCTCTTGTCTTCATGAGAAAAGCTGAAGTCTCCGGTGATGACTTCGCTAGTAAATGCCCGGCATCCGAGAGAAACCTCAGCGTTGAAGACAGCTCGTCGGAGGCCATGTCAGGTTGATAGCTCTTAAAAAGATCGAGACTTGACAAGTAGAGTTTGTGACGGAATTGAGAGGAGAACAGTGCAGTAGGCCAAAGCTACAGATTTTGGCGCACAGACCATATTTGCGATTGGGCCAACAGCAACCCCTGGAAACCCAACAACACACATTACAAGCGTGCCTCTGCCTCTATCAAGACCTATTGATTTCCCACTTCAACTCCTTGATGCTCACCTCTTCGCTTGTCTTCTCATCGTAATCAAACCAGTCACCCTCCGTCAAATCAATGCCATTGAACTTAGAGACAGATTCGGCGCCATCAACAAGCCATTCGCCCTCGGGAATGAACTCGGTGAACTCCAGTCCTCGGCAGTCAAATTCTAGGATCTTCCGTGGTTTCGCAGGCTCAGACTGCTCATAGGGGGTTGGAGCGGCCATGATCGATGCCGAAGACTCCCTCTGTCACGTGTGGGTCATGTCAGTCTTTCCAGACCGGGAGAGCTGAGGGGGCGCAACCTACCTTGCAGTTCTTGCACTTCCACACAAAGTTGGCCTCACCGCGGCTGCCGCTCATCTCGTTGTTTTCCTGCGCCCCGAGTTAGTGCGGGAATTCATGAGGGACCAACGCAAGTCTTACAAAACGGCTGACAGCAATTGGCTTGGGGTGAGTCTCACGACAAGATGTGCATTGCACCTTGAATGTGTACCAAAACGGATTGTCCTGTGTATCATCTGGCCGCAGGTTGGTGACCCTGGGGTTACGGTTAGGAACGCAGCCTGAAAGATCTGCGAGGGATACTAGTCAACGTACCCTTCCAGCTCGGCCGTCAGTGTCAGAGCGTACATGTTTGAATGTGATATTCTGTGTCCTGGACAGTATCGATGGGAAGAGTTGTACGAGCAATGTACTGATGGAGGGGCACCGCGGATGCCCCACCCAACGAGACTCGCCTCGATAGGTCAATAAATAACTACCATGCTGCTGAACGCATTGACCACCAGAGCTTCAGCTGCAGGCTGGCAAATTATTGCGCAATTGACAACTTCTTCGTTCAAACATCGGCCCACCCACTGCAAAACACGACATTTACCCTCGCTCCGTCCTGCCCATACTCTCTTCGCAGGTTCGTCGCGAAACGAAATGCCGTAGAGATGTCGGGGCTCTGGTCCATGACCGCCCGTTGTCGAGACTGTCGCCGCCAGACATGGATTCGGAGCATACACACGCATGGGCGTCGAGTGACGAGGACCGCACCCGGGCGACGGAAAGTTTTAGCCAGCGATGTGTTCACAGCATGTTACAGCGGCATCATGGCTACCGCCGCTATTTTAGACGCCGGCTGGAAGGACAAGCGAAGACAGGAGCTCGACCGCGAAATCGAACAGACCAAGAGCAGCATCGCGACGCTCATGGAGCAATCGGGTGCTTCGGACCTTGCGCAGATCGTCTCAGAACCATCACACCCAGGCTTTCTTCCCCATTCGACGAGGAGTATAACCGAAGCTCTGAAGGACATTTCGAGTTCGCAATACATCAGCCGTGACGGAGAAACTCTGTTGCCGAAGGCACAATGGGACTCTCGGCAACCACTACCTCAGGGCCCCGATGGTCATGACACAGGCGCTGACGACTGTCTGCTTCGCTGCGGGGAAGCTGTTCTCAGAGAGGAAATGGAGAGCTGGAGAGACTGGCCAGAATTACATGATGCGCAACTTTCGCAAGCTACTGCGTATGTTTCTGCTCTCACGGGTGCCCTTCTCGAGCAGGTATACAAGTCAAACCAATATAACCGGTCCAGCCCGGACTCGGCTTTCAACGCCATTCGAATGTTGAAGTCAAGCGGTTATCCTAACTTCCAGCTCCCGGAAATGGAAGAAGACAGTGTAACTGAATGGCACACGTTGGATTATGTGGAAACTCGTTCTGACCTTGATAAAGCTCGCTCTCATGCACAGGCAGTCTTGACAGGAAGCTGGCCTTTTGACGAGACGGAACTGGTGGAAACCGCTAGGAGATCTGCCGCCGAAGCCAGTCTGCGCGCGAATGGACTCGCTGCTAGCATGAGGGCTCACACAAGAAAGGTGGAAGCGCCCCGGCTCCCGCTCAAGAATTTCGAAACCCGTTGTCGCTTGAATGACGCCAACAGAAGGGTCTTTGCGGAGTGGAACCATCTAAATAAAGACAAGTCGGTGGCGAAGATTTGCTACAACCTTCTGGTTTCGCCCGATTGTCCTGGAGTCAACACTTACAACGTCTTGTTATTGGGCTTCACCGAACTTGGAGAGCACGAGTTAGCGCAGGTCGTGGCGGATTATAGTCTGAACCGAAATTACCGGCAACGAAGCTCGGCGACAATACTTTGCCTACTTAACCATTATCGTCTTAAAGGAGACTTCCTCCAGTTTCAGTCGCTTCTTCGTCGGCTTATCGGCTGTGATCCTTACGATACTCTCCTCCGGCCGATCCCAATTGCTTTGGCGAGGAAGCACAAGCACCTTCAAAAATGGGCGGAGAAATACGACGTGAGCATCGCAGATCACGCTCTACTAGAGCGCCCTAAGCTGGGCCATAATAGTTTGAATGCCATTCTCCAGGGGCTTCTAGACTTCGGTGATATCAGGGGCGCTGCTAGCTTTTTTACTTCCTGTCTCGGGGAGGGCTACCGCATTCAAGCACAAATCAAGGATCGCCTGTTCGACATGTGTATCACAACTACGGACATCGATCCTGCGCGAATACTTGTTGACGGCTTCTTGCGCTATTTCGAAAACACAGTAAATGTCATGGGTAGATCTGGAAAGCATGGGTTGTGGGCCATATCCGGTGCCGAGATTCGGCGACTGCTGAACATCGCCCGGGGACGTCCTTTCCAAATCGGCAACTCCGTAACCGAGAGGATGAAGGGATTCGCCAACGTTCCACTGACTAGGGCGCAGAAGTCACTGATACCAGATCGGATCCGGTATCTTGGATTCTTTGCTTGGTCGGAGGGGATTCTCCAACACCTGAAGAGAGTCAGGAAGATCCTGTTGAACATTTCAGCGGTGCTCACCGTAGCCCAGCCAAATACTGAATTATTGTTGGAGCTAAGCGACAGAATGGACCAGGAGCACCGGTTGCTTGAACAGCAAAGATGGGCCAACGAGCATGCACAGGCGACAGCGCGGGTGACGTGGTTTGATGACCAAGTCCGTCGCTCCCATCGGTGGTTGATGAAGGTTGACAACCACATCCATTACGCCTACCCGAGTACCGCCATGCTCGTCAAAGAGCTGCGCAAGCCAGGTATTACAGCAAGTCGGGTTGTGGACTGTATTGAACACTACATGGATCATGCAGACCGTAAACACACGGATATTCTTTGGCAGCTTCTGGAGACGCTGACGCCGCGGGAAAAGTGGGAAGATGCCAAAGAGAACGCACTGCTCCTGTCTGAGGTGGAGCTATTTATGGCTGTATCGGAAAGGTTCGCAGGTCGAATGAACCGGGCAAGCGGCGGCGAGTTGCCTGTCTTGGACAACTTCACGTTCCTGCCGTGGTTGGGGACCACCGTGATAAGTTAGAGAAGGCGTCTGAGTGTAGATACCCAATTGTTATGTGTGTACTGATCAATGGAAAATACTACCCAGAAATGGGCACCCAGCACCCCACCAAGCTCGAGCATTCCCAAAAGGCCAACGTTAGTAGCTGAACGCGGTGCAGGTGCATGTCACTTGATCGCTGTCAGCTGCCGCCTCGCGTCTGTCATTGTACCTGACTAATGCTCAAAAGGGCCTCGTTGCATACGAGTCACGAGACACATGTCTGTTAGGGAAGAGGGGGCTGGAATGTCCAGCGAACCTGGAACTTCTGTCTACTCTACAGTATTCCGAAGTGATGCGAGGCAAGAGGCAAGCTGGGGGACCTCGCAGTGGTGGCAATGAACCTGTTCTTGCCACCGCCGCGAGGCGGTGAGCGATGTGCACAGAGGATGTAGGTACACCGGCTCGCCCATGACAAAAAAATACGGACACCAAAAACCCTTAAACCCGTACAATAAATACTGGCCGGGAGACAACTGACGAAATGTAGTTGCAACAGCACTACGAAAGTTTGTTCAATCAAGGCCACAGCATGTAAAAGGCTTCAAAAACATTTGGGCCGTCTATTCCAGTTTTTTACGATTTATTTGATCGTGTTTTGGGCATGAAGCGCGCATCTGAAGTTTGGGTGTCCGTGTTTTTTTGTCATGGGGGAGACCGGGTAGGATCATATACTACTCCGTACCTTATAGTGGGTGGGTCACTGAATTTGTTCCTGCGGTGAATACTCCTAGTACATCCTATCTCTGCACAGGGCCAAAGTCTGTCACAGCACGGGCGGGCTTTTCCCTTATCAACTCTAGGTTGCTGTGGTTGAAAGGCCGACATCAGCCTTTCGCTGATTGAGCCCCACAAAATTGGGGCGGGACAAAGCCGCTGGATTGCCCAATCGAAGACAGGGACCCCTGCACTGGGCGCCACCGCGTCTTCTGACTGGCTCCGTGTCCGCCAGCGATTCCTTCTGGATGCAAGGGCAAACCGACCCGGAAGCCGGTTCTTTCCACACTCAGGGTGCGGGACGATGAGCTCATCAAGCATTTTCCTTCGAATCTCGCCGGCCGGAGCTGGAACGTGGCCGGTTGGTGGGTTCCCCTCCAATTACCAAAAAAAAAAAAAGTGAAGAAAGTGAGAAACTCCCGGTTCTAGTTATCATGGGATCCATTTGTGATGGTTGGTCGCTCTTTTGCCATCTTCCCCAGTCTCCCACCTTTCCCCTGTCGCAACCCTTCCCCACACCAATCGAACCCAGAACCTCGTGACGTTTTTTTGAATGGAGCCTATGTTGCTGCCGAGGGTCCAGGACCTGCTCATCGAGGTGTCAGCTTTCTCCTGAACCTTTTTGGCACGCTCTCCAAACCTCACCTCGGGTCCTCCTCTCCCTCACCTAGACCCCATTCCTTTAACTTCTCTAACACACCGTTGGTCATCACACACAGCTCCAACTGCCATCTGATCTCAACGTCGAAACTAGCTCCATCGGACGGCCACTTCAGTCACGTACTGAAGTGACTATCGTATCTGCCTGTTCAGACGAAAGTCGCAGCATTGAAATTGTAAACGCTATTTTTTCCAGATATAAAAAATGGTTACCTGGGCCTCCAGTCGTTTCGCTCTCTGAAGCGCGTTGTCATTGAGACAGCTTCAGCATCCTTCCCCTCGACTTACCTTTGCATTCCAAAAGCAACCTTTCGCCTGTCCCCTTCAATCGCCGGTCTTATTCCGTCAGCTGCAGTAATCATCATGAAGTTCGGAAGGAGGTAAGCATCCCGATCCTGGTATCTAGTCTAGGCGACGGAGAACTCACGGTTATTGCAGTTTACCACGGAACCAGGTCCCAGAATGGGCGGCTTCATACATTAATTACAAGGGCTTGAAGAAGCTGGTGAAAGCCGTTGCTACAGCGGCGCAGAATGGGGAGCAGGTGGACTTGGCTGAATTCTTCTTCGCCTTGGACCGGAATCTGGAGGATGTCGACTCATTTTACAACAAGAAATTCGCAGACGCCTGCCGCCGGCTCAAGATGCTTCGTGACAGATACGGCCAGGCGTCGGACGTGGTCGCCAACCTCGACGATGATGAGGTTGAGGAGCTCATGGGTGCTCTGCTGGAGCTGCGGAGCCAGCTGAGGAATCTCCAATGGTTCGGCGAGATCAACCGCCGCGGCTTCGTGAAGATCACAAAAAAGCTTGATAAGAAGGTTCCCAACACAACAACACAGCACCGCTACATCTCGACCAAGGTTGACCCCAGGCCGTTTGCTAAGGACGCTGAAACCAGCCGTTTGCTGGCCGAGATCAACAAGTGGCTATCGGTGCTTGGAGACTCGCAAAACCTTGATGATGCTAAATCGGAACGTTCTACTCGGTCTATGGGGCGTGCGTCGGCGAAAGCTATGCTTAGCGTCCCGACCGCTCTGCTCGACAGGTTGGACCAGGCAATTCGGAAGGATGATGTGGCTGGCCTGGAAGCTGGCCTCGTCGAGGGAAACTTTGGGGGCTCGGAAACGTCTCCAAGGAATATGATGCTCAACCTGCTGCAGCGATCAATCTCGGCACGTTCGAGGAGTTCTGTCGAGTTTCTCCTGGAGCGAGTCACGACACTCGACGAACCCGAAGATATCAACGAGCGCAACTGCATTCATAGATTAGTGATACATATCGGCCGGACGAAAACAGCATCGTCGAACAGGAGCGGCCCGGAGACAGGCGCGTACCCATTTCCCGGCGCTACCCAGCAGTATGCTCAACATTACCTGACCCCGGCCACTTCCCCGCTTCCGGTCCCGAGAGCCAGCAATCTGAGAGAGTCGGCTCTTCTCGGCAAGGACGATGAGGCGGTTCAGATGCTCTCGTTTCTGCTAGAGAACCTGAAGCCGAGCCAGCGGACGGCCATCAGCTCAAAGGATTCGTTCGGCCGGATGCCGCTGCACTATGCTGCCCAGTTCGGGTTTGTCGTAGTCTGTCAGATTCTCATGAGCAAGATGCAGCAATGGGGGCAGTTCAACGTCGAAAACGGCATCGATGCCCCCGAATGGCAGGACAAGGATGGCAATGCGCCGGTCCATTTGAGCGTGCTTGGGGGCCACCCGTTGACTACGAAGGCGTTGCTCCAGGGGGAGAACTGGCAGGGCGTCAGCGACCACAAGGCCGAGATGAGGCGGTCTATCTCCAAGTCGAGCGCCGTCCTGGCCATCGCCACCAAGGCCAACTTTAAGCTTATTGTTAAGATGCTGGTAGACGCCGGCGTCGACATCAACTGGCAGGATAAGACCGGCGAGACAGCACTGCATATTGCCGCGAGGTTTGGTCATGATGAGTGCGCTAGGGTCTTATTGCAAGGTACCGACCAGCAGAGGGCCAACCTGGACTTGGCCGAGAAGTCTTTTGCTTGGAGCCCGCTTCACATCGCGGCAGTAGACGGACATCTGTCTGTCGCCCAGCTGCTTGTTGACGCTGGCGCAGATGTCGATAAGCTGGACTCTTCGGGCTGGACTGCAAAGGAGCACGCAGCGTTGCGAGGCCATCTTGCGATTGCTCGACTACTTGCTGCGCACAGCCGTCCGACAGATGACACGGCAACCAGCTCCGACGACGAAAAGTCGCCCAATGATTCCGGGCCTTCTGAGAGGGCGTCCCTGGAGGACAGACGTTCGAACGGCTGCTCCAGGCCAGCTGAGCCCGTGAAGACTTTCGGCCATCGCTATCTCAAGAATGAGAGTTTGGTCCTTGTCAGCCTGGGCTCTATGGATATGCGGAAGAACATCGACGCAGTCAAACTGGATAGGGTCCCAATCGCGGAGGCCCACACGACACAGCTTGATACGGCACTCTCTATCGTGGTATCGGCCCAAGGGGCGCATGGGGAGCCAACTATCATGGACCTGCCGGTGCACGAGAACATCTCGACCGAGCCGATTGTATTCACCACGACGGACGCTGCAAAGGTGAAACTGCTGTTTGATATTGTACCGACGTACTCGGGCAACCAGAAGAACAAGATCGGCCGGGGCGTGGCTCTACTTTCGAGCATTCGGCCCACGATTGGCGCAAAGAGGATGAACCTCCAAGGGGATGTCTGCGTTCCTATTCTCTCATCCAACCTTGACGTCATTGGGACGGTCAACTTCAACTTCTTGGTCATCACCCCGTTTTCACACCCCAACATGGAGGTGACTTCAAGGCAGACATACTGGAAGAAGTTGACGGGACCTATGGTCATCGGACACCGAGGCCTGGGCAAGAACATGGCCCAGAACAGATCTCTTCAACTCGGAGAGAACACGGTGCCGTCTTTTATTGCCGCAGCGAATCTTGGCGCCCAGTACGTTGAATTCGACGTGCAACTTACCAAAGATCACGTCCCGGTCGTCTATCACGACTTCCTGGTCAGCGAGACCGGCTTCGACGCGCCTGTGCACACGCTGACTCTAGAGCAATTCCTCCATATTAACCCGGACTCGACAAGGTCAGGACCACCCGCCAAGGCGCAGCATAGGCAGCTGAAGATGGCACGGAGCAACAGCCCTGGCCCACGGCAACGGTCGATGTCTATGGACCATCCAGGACAAGAGTACGGCAAAACCCATATGGAAGAGCGCATGAAGCACACAAGAGACTTTAAAGAGAAGGGCTTCAAAGCGAACTCCCGTGGAAATTTCATCCAGGCTCCCTTCGCTACGCTAGAGGACCTGTTCCGCAAACTCCCGGAGTCGATCGGCTTCAACATCGAGATGAAATACCCCATGCTCCACGAGAGCGAGGAACATGAGATGGATACTTATGCCGTCGAGCTCAACTCATTCTGTGATACCGTCTTGGCGAAGGTGTACGACCTAGCAGCCGATCGCCACATCATATTCAGCTCCTTTAACCCAGACATATGTCTATGTCTGAGCTTCAAGCAGCCGAGCATTCCGATTTTGTTTCTGACAGATGCTGGGAGCTGTGCGGTGGGGGATATCCGTGCCAGCAGTCTCCAGGAGGCTATTCGCTTTGCGAGCCGGTGGAACTTGCTCGGAATTGTTAGCCATGCGGAGCCCTTTGTTAATAGCCCGAGGCTGGTAAGGGTGGTGAAGCAGAGTGGTCTTGTGTGTGTCAGTTATGGGACGCAGAACAACGATCCTCAGCTGGTCCAGGTACGTTTATGACTACCCATGGGGGTGCGCGGATTGCAATATGAGTGAAGCTAACATTGGCGCAGCGTCAGGTCAAGGAGGGGATTGATGCTGTGATTGTCGATAGCGTCCTGGCAATCAGGAAAGGGCTCACCAAGGATGAGGGAATCATGGGCTTGGAGAAGGCGATTGAGACCATTGTTGACGACCAGGGTGAGCTCACAACGGGGGAAACATGACCATACCTTGAACGAGGATGCATCTCATCTGCATCAACTGCGGACGGGATGCGATGACACACAACGACTTTGAGACGACAAGACGATAGATCGAGTTAGACATGCCAGGTTTGGTTTTGGTAGCAACGAGAAAGCGTTGTATTTGCGTTGGCACGAAATGACGAACTGGGATGGCTCCCCTGGAGTGTGCGTCCGGTGTGAGGTGGCGGAAAGAGGGGCCAATTGCGAAAGAGACGCGACAGCCGCTGTGGCTGACTTGATGATACAAACACGGACATAGATGTGCTGCATAAGAATTACACTTGCATGTTGCTGCAACCCAAGGGGTGGTGCTCTCACCTCCCAACGGGGGCCCGAGGGGCTGTGCTAATAGGTTGGTGGTGGGTTTATCGGTTTGACGAGGGAGCAGCTGGCAAAAGGTACCACAAGGTTACTGACAAAGGAAGTGAGATAGAGTATCGTGTCACTTATCACGAGCCAGCAGTGAATTTCAGAAGAGTCGTAGTAAAGAGTGGCTGAGTTGGATGCTCATCTCAAGTGCCTCTTTTCGGCATGAAAATAACAGATCCCACAAGTTGCCAACGCCTATGCACTATGCAGCCCGTCCATTATTGCTTTTCTGTTTTGGTCTTGAGGCGGGCTTGCTAGGAGTTAGCGGGTTTCCTTGTTTGGGTTGCCTCTAAGGTGTGGTGGTGATTTCTTGGGAGGGAGGGTTCCCTGGCTTTTTGTTGCTTGGTGAGAAGGGGTCGGCCGTCTTGGCCTTGCTTCCATGGGGGGAGAGAAAAAGGGGACCCCACCTCCCTCCTTTCTTGGGCTTGGTGAAGAGAGGTACATTAGCTAGGACCCCTGGTTGGCTCCCTCCTGTTCGTTCGGCTTTGCGTTGCGAGAGACGAGAGAGACACAGCTCAGTTTTTTTCTCTTCCTTTTCTCCACCCAGCTTTCCTGTTGCTCTCTTCCCATTTGGCTTGCTCCTTTTTTCCTGCAACGTGATTTTCACGTCTCGCAGGTTTTCTTGGAGGTGGCGAGCGTTTTGCGCGTCCATAAGCGTAGTTGAAGCGAGTGAGTGGTTGATCGCAAAGAGGCAGCCCCGCTCCCTCCTGTCTCCCAAAGCACCAGTCCTCAGAGCTGAGAGCGCAAACCCTTGGGAATCAAACCCCGCCATTTCGCGCTCCACACTTTGCTCTACCTACCTACCCACCTTACCCACAACGATCTTGGAAAGATCAACATCCCGAACGTTTTGAGCTCTTTCCATTTCCGAGTACCACCTCACCCTCGACATACACACCTCCTACAAAAAAGAGGAACGAAAGACAATCCGAGGAGGTAAACCGGCCCCCACCGGAAAAAAAAGCGAGATGGCCGGGACCGCATCGCCCGGCAGCAGCGACGGCCCGACCTTCGCGCCGCCACCGCTGCCTGCGGGCTGGATCGCGCAGTGGGACGCCGTCAGTTCAAAGTACTACTTCGTACAGCTGTCGACGGGCGTCTCGCAGTGGGACACGCCTACTGAGTCGGCGCCGACGGGCGCCGACACCCCCGGACCGCGGGGAGACCACCCGTATGGCGTGCCCGGGCAGGGCCAAGTCATTACGCACCCCGACGGCACCCACACGGTGAAGTATGCCGACGGGACCCTGGAGCCCGTCAACCCCCGCGAGGACGGGACGAGAGGGATTGGTGGGCCGACGGGCGATCGAGGGCTTGGTGTGAGTACTGTTTATTTATCTCTCCCCCCTCCCTTCCCATTTGGGCGAGCCGTTTGCGCGAGTCTATTTCAGTGGGCTGACAGCTCTGCCACAGGGCATGCAGGGCTTCCTCGGTAATGCGCTCATGAGCGGTCTCAGTGGCGGCAAGCCGCAAGGCGGAGGATCGCACGGCGGCGGCGGCGGCGCTGGTGGTCTGGCCGGGTCCTTGATCAGCGGTCTTACATCGGGAGGAGGGCATGGTGGTGGACACGGTGGTGGCGGCGGTGGTGCTCCTGGCATTGGGGGTAAGCTGGCGACGCAGCTCGCCTCGAGCTTTTTCTCGTCGGGAAGCAAGCCGTCATCACAGCCTTCGCAACCGTCATCACAAAATTACCACGGCGGTTCGCAGCAGAGTCAAAGCCACGGATCGACCCCAGGGGGCGGCGGTCTCGCTGGCCAGGTCATGGGCGGCGTCACGGGCCTGTTCGGCGGCGGCGGCGGCGGCGGCAAGCCCCACAGTTCGGTAGGTTGAATCTGCTGAGGTATTCGCACAGAGAGATGCTGACCTGTTGAGTAGCAGGGGGGCCAGAACTATGGCTATTCCAACAGCGGGCAGAGTGGCGGATACAGCGGTCAAGCACCTCCTACGACATACCAACCGCAAACGTCGGGCTCGTACCAGCCTCCACAAACGCAGCCGACAAGCGGCGCCCCGTCTTACCAGAGCAACACCCAAACCACGTCCTACCAAACCCCCGGAAGCCAATCGTACTCGTCGCCTGTTCCAGGACAGCCCCAACAGCACGCACCCTACGGCCAGGGCCAGTCGCAGCCTTCATACGGAGCGCCTCCCGGCCAGCAGACGGGCCACGGCCAGAGCTATGCTCCTCCTCCAACCGGACAGCCACCCTACGGCGGCCAGCCGTCTTATGCCTCGCCTCCGGCCCAGGGCCACCAGCAATCTTACGGCTCGCCCAACCCAGCTCAGCCTTCCTATGGCGCACCAAACTCACAGCCCAGCTATGGTACCCCACACAATCAGCCGCCGCATCAGCAGCCGCATCAGCAGCAACCGCAGTATGGCCAGGCCCAAGGTCAGCCGGCGTACGGCTCGGCAGCACCGTATAATCCGGGCACCTACGGGGCACCCCTACCGCAGGGAGGATCGCAGGGGCATTATCCTAACCAGCCGACATATTCAAGTGGCCAGCAACAGCCACACCAGGGCGGTTATAGCGGTGGATACTAAGGCGAGCCTTCTCGCAGAATTTGCATGCATATGAAATGAGGCGAGGCCGTAGTTCCGTATTGCTTGAGATGGCGGCAACACGATGGGTATCAGCGCTCGGCAGGGTGAGGGGCTAAGTACACAAGATTGTCTACTTAGTGGGATGTTTTCTATGACAGAAAAATCTAGGATTTGCGTTGCCTGTATTGTGAGCCGTGTCGTTTTTTTTGTCGGTAGTTAGATGAGTAGAAATATGTTACCTTGATGTAAGCGTTAAAACCTCATTGCTTCTTCTTCTGTTGCTTCTGAGAATCGCCATTAAATGAGGTAATCATGCGAATCTGGGTGACAATCCATTGAGCTGCTAGGAATGAGGCTGCCGCGACGACGATGATGAAGCCGATGGTAGGCACCAAGGAGCGAGGGAGAACGTTAAAGAGGAACGGGTCCAGAATGATGTCGACATCTACTAGCGGCGGGCGCTGCATGAGAGTGGTGTTGGTGGTGAAGAAGTCGGCTGCGGCAAGCACCTCGAGGAACAGGACGGATGAGCGGCGCTCTCCTGAGGCACGAGGCCTGGGTGAGGCTTCGGATGGCTGGCGAGCGGTGGAGTATGCCCATAGAGACGTGATAAGATCGGGGTTATCCCATACTTCCGACAACTCATGAGTACGGAGGGTGAAGGAGGTAGGTTGCTGTGGGACATGTTTAGTATCCTCGTGAGTGAGAGATGAAAAGGGGTGGCGAGGTCGTACCGTGGCGGCCCAGCAGATGCGCACTTCGTAGCGCTGGCCTTCCTGGAGGTCGTTTAGGAGGAACCAGGTAGCATCACCTTGTGGGCTTGACGGTGAGGGGAATTTGGCTGCGAGACGGGTTCTCAATGACCAGTCTTGGGGAGTAAGGGTGTCGATGTGCAAGTCCTCGAGCGTTGGATGAGCAAGTGGCACGGGTACAGCGTTGGGCCCGAGGAATATCGTTTTTTCGACATTTGCGGCGGCAAGCCGTGTCAAGCACAGCAATCGAGTGAGCGATGATAAGAGCGGCGCCATTTTGAGTCCGGCCGTTGCTGCTGCTGCTTAGGCTTCAAGTTGGGAGACGAAGCTGTTGACGTTGAGTGGACAGGGGCCTGCTGAGCTAAGCGAAGCGAGGTGAGCCTAGGTGGAAGTGGGGAGCTCGCGCCAAGGCCTACCCCAGCCTTTCCCCAGGGAATCACATGCCGGAGCCACGGCCAGCGCAGGTCCCCGGACCGCTTGAGCTGTCTTTGCGTCCCATTCCAGGGAACGAGTGACGCAAGACCGAGGATGGAACGCCGAGTGCTTCTCTCTCACGTCCACCGACAAACCATGCTCTTACGCTACGTGCACCATCATGCCTCTAGGCGTCGATTGCGTTAAAGCCACGCCAGTGATCGACCACTGATGTTATTTCAACCCAGTCTGTATTACACTAGAACTACGCCATATCGTTGCGCGCCCCAGAGAACTGGCTGCTCGTTGGCCCTTCCTCCGTTTCCCCCCTTCACCCCCCTCTCTCTCGATGGTCGCCACAACACCACGCCCGTAATCTCTCGACACCGCAATGGCGCAGGCGCAATCGAAGCTGGCTCTGCCGGCTGCCCTGCGCGAGCGCGACATCCGCGCCATTATCAAACAGCTCACGACGCTGTACCTCCAAAACCGCACCCGTATCTCCCGCGCCGTGTACATCACCCTTTTCGTCGCCCTAATAAACCGTGTCCGACATGCTATCGCCGAGCAGAAGGCCGCCTCGGTGAGCGAAGCTGTCAAGCGTGCTGAGAAGGTTGGAATAATATCAAATGCCACCGACGATTCCGGCTCGCCGAAAAAGAGGAAGAAGGTCGAGCTGAACCGCGAGTTCTTCCGCTCCCTGATGCGTCTGTTGCGCATTGCCATCCCCGGCTGGCGTAGCAAGGAGACGCGCCTGTTGATCAGCCATAGTTTCTTCCTCGTGATACGGACGTTGATCAGTCTGAAGGTAGCCGCCATGGACGGCGCCATCGTCAAGGCTCTCGTCAAGGGGAACGGCCGCGAATTTTTGATGCGCATTTTCTACTGGATGTTGATTGCGGTGCCGGCCACATTTACGAACTCCATGGTAGGTGTAATTGCCCTGCCCCTGATTCAATCCAACTATACCGGGCGCTAATTCCGCACAACAGCTGTCGTATCACCAGGCCGAGCTTTCGTTGAGATACCGGACTCGTTTAACACAGTTTATCCACGACAAGTACCTTTCGCAGTTGACCTTCTACGGAATTTCTGCTTTGGATGACAGGATCAAGAATCCAGACCAACTCATCGCTGTCGACGTGGCCAAGTTCTCCAACAGCCTCGCGGAACTGTACAGCAATCTGGCGAAACCTATTTTGGACATGGTGTGTAATTCTCTCCTAAACGGCCAGTAACCGAAACGGCTGACTGATAGCTTTAGACGATCTACACCATCTCACTCTCGAAGAGCGTCGGTGGTGAGGGTGTCGTGTTTATGTCGTTGTTGGTGCAGTTATCCGCAAATGTAATGCGGGCACTTACACCACCGTTTGGGAAATACGTGGCCGACGAGGCCAGGCTGGAGGGTGAATTCCGCTTCCAACACTCGAGGTTAATAGACCACGCCGAGGAGGTGGCATTGTACGCCGGCCATGAGGCGGAGAAGGACACCTTGGACAAGGGGTACTTTACCCTTATCAAGCACGTCAACTACATTCTCCGGAGGCGGTTCTACCACGGCTTTATGGAGGACTTTGTCATCAAGTACTTCTGGGGCGCGCTTGGCCTGCTCTTATGCAGTGTGCCGGTATTCGTCAAGCTGCCAGGCGGAGCTGTCATGAACATGGGCGACCGAACCGAGAGTTTCGTCACAAATCGCAGGATGCTTCTCTCAGCGTCAGATGCCTTTGGGCGCGTCATGTTCTCGTACCGCGAGATCATGGAACTCGCTGGATACACGTCTCGCGTTGCCACACTCTTGGAAGTCATGGATGACATTCAGGCGGGCCGTTTCGAGAAGAAGCTTGTATCGAGCTCCGGCACAGAGGATAACGCAGCGGTCCTAAAGGGCAGGGGCAAAGTGGTTGAGAGCAAAGACATTCAATTCATCGACGTGTAGGTCCCCTTCTGGTCTCAACTCTCGCTCTTTCACTAACACATAAACAGCCCTATTATTTCCCCCAATGGCGATGTCCTTGTTAAGGCACTCTCTTTCTCTCTCAAGCAGGGCGATCACTTGCTTGTCGTCGGGCCCAACGGATGCGGCAAGTCCTCCCTCTTCCGCATTCTCGGCGGGCTCTGGCCTGTCTACGGCGGCACAGTCCACAAGCCTCCTTTCTCCGACATTTTCTACATCCCGCAACGGCCTTACCTCTCTCGCGGCTCACTGCGCCAGCAGATCATCTACCCCGATGGAGTACGCACAATGCGCTCCAAGGGCATCACAGACGCTGATCTCCTGGCCGTCTTGCGCATCCTCAATCTCGAGCACCTCCTTGAGCTTTACCCCGAGGGCTGGGATGCCGAGGCTGAGTGGCGTGACGTGCTCTCCGGTGGTCTACAGCAGCGCGTCGCCATGGCACGCCTCTTCTACCACCGCCCGCGGTATGCCATTCTTGACGAGTGTACCAGCAGCGTGACGCTTGACACGGAGAAGGTCATGTATGAGAACGCCAAGGCGCTGGGCATCACATTGATGACAGTCAGCCATAGGCGGAGTTTGTGGAAGTATCACAGCAGGATTCTCCAGTTTGACGGCCAGGGGAACTTTGTGTTTACAAAGCTAGACGCCGAGAAGCGACTCCAGCTTGAGGACGAGAAGGAAGACTTGGAGGTGCTTTTGAGGCAGGTGCCTGAGATTGAGCGGCGCATCGCAGAGCTGACTGCTGCTTGAGGTGTATATCTTTATGTTGTCGTTCTTGCAGATCAATATAGGCCAGTTTGGATTATCACTTTCTCATGTCCCATGATCATTGTTATTGCATTACCGAAGTGTATCAGCACATATTGGTCCGGTCATAACACCATGAAATGTGTGAACGAAAGGTAAAGAAACCACGCAAGCCAGATAGATATCCTCATAATGTTGTAACAATAGCGAATGCAAAGGCAAAGCATCAACTCTCTTTCGTCATCAAGTCCCTGTCTCATCAAAATTTGGTATCCTACATACATACACATGTCGGTTTGTACCCCTCCAAGCCACGGCATTTTCAGTCCCGATCAGGCTGGATGGAACGACGAGAAAAGATAGACATCCCTTAACGATACTTCTCCACTCCACGGATACATAGAACAGGGACAACCTAACCACAAAACGTGAGTGCAAAATATAGGTAAAGAAAGAAACAGAACGAAACAAGAGATGAAGCGCTAGTCTATATAACACTGGGGGGAGTCAAACGGAAGACAGGAATCCGAGCCCAAAAGCACAAGTTGCCAAACCTCGGCCAGAAGTGCCAATACCGATAAAGTAGGTACTATAAGAACGTGGTAACGATCAGAGAGAAAAATAACAGACGAAACTGCGCTAAGAGAGGTGGTATCTCCTCCCCAAATCACTATCCTCCTCCCAACACCATTTTTCCAAGTTCCGAGGTCCCTTTCCAGGTCGTCATTAGCGGAACAAACCGCATCTCCGTTCGCGCCAGAACTCCTTGATAAAGCAATTACCATCCACCCGCAACGAGCCATCTGTCCCAAGGGAAGAGAAGGTGAAAGCACCGAGATAGTACAGCCGTGCCCATCCCATTAGTTCCGTCTCCACCGCCAAGTTTTGTCGTCCATACCTAGCCAGTCTCGCCGAACTCAAAAACGCAAGTCATCCCAGCGGGGCTCCTTGGCAGAATGAAGAAGAGAGACAAATATGTGCGGTGGACCATCAGAAGAAACTCGGTTTCGTAAGCACACGGTACTCGACGTAGTCCTCGCCGTCGATGCTGATGATGGTTCCCTGGCTGACAAGCTTTCCCTCAAAGGGACCACTCTGTTTGCGCTCATACTTGATGCCCATGTAGATTTTGGCGTCCTCGGCGCCAACCTTGAGACGATTGGCCTCCTGGGCTGCCCAGACCTTGTTGAGACGCGAGACATTGTCGTCGAATTGCATCTTGTTTTGGCTATTGTGAGGCGGGGGAGTAGCGGTAGGAGGGGCGCCCTGAATCTGCTGGCGGTTCATATTGCGCTGCTCAGTACGCATGGTGGTGGCCTCAATCTTGTCGACCTCGCGGCGAGCAAGATCGTTGGTACGCTGTTGGGCCGAGTGAGCGGCGGCCGGGGGACGGTTAGCAGCGCGCAGCTCCACGTCAGGCAGTGAATGGCGACCGCGGGGGTTTGTGTCGGCGCGACGAGGGCGAGGTTCCAGGGGCGGGTACTCGGCTGACGCGACAGGCATGCCAATTTCGGAATGGCCATCCTCGTAGCCGTTGCCATTCATAGCGGGGATTGCCTTCATGGCAATCGGGACACTACCGCCGTGCTCCTCACGCTTGCCGTACTCCTCACGCTTAGCCGGTCCTGCAATAGCCAGGCTCTGAGCGACGCGCTGCTGGGCTTCATAGACGGCCTTGGTCTCATTGGCCACACGATTCTCTGGCAGCTCTTTGCTGTCAATCTGAGCCTGGCGGACACGGCAGTATTCCTTGACCTCCGGGCGGGTAAGGGTTTTCAGATGAGGCTCAAAGACAACCTCGTCCCAATGGATCCAAAGGGCTCCAGCTCCTGGCGGGAAGTTGCCATTGATAGGGCGGCCATCACGTGTCTCCCTCATGAGCTTAACACGGAACATGTCGTTGGCGCCCAGAATGCCATAAACCGCGTGCCGATCCTTTGGATCTTTCTCACTGGACTGCTTCCAATAACCGAGCAAAATCCTAGTAGGACGTGAGCCAGGAATGTTCTCCAGCTGTGGCAACTGCACTATAGGTACCACGCCGGAAATGGTCCAGTTAGCATGGGCAGCCGCGGTGAGCTTGCGCTTCTTGGCCTCTGGGCGATTCTGGGGCAGCGCGTGCTCTGGGATCTCGGTGCCGTAGGCAACCAGCGGCTCGGTTGCGCCCGGAGGAGGCGGGTTCTCATGAATGCGGCGAAGAGCCTCTTGGACTGCAGCCCTTTCGGCCTCCTGTCTCTCCTCCGGGGTCTCGTCCTTGTGCTGTCTCTCGACGCGGATCTTGACGTACTCCTTGACCTGGTGCTGGTTGAGATTGACCAGGTGAGGGTCAAAGGCGACTTGCTGGAACGTCACCCAGCTGCCACCGGGGCCGGGCGGCAGAGGGTACTGGCCGATGATATTGCGGCCGTCGCGGGTCGTAGGCTGGATGCGGGTCCGCAGTCTGTCCCTGATGTCGATGAAGCCAATGACTCCGTGCTTATCCTTAGGGTCCTTCGGGGTTGAATCGCGCCAATAGCCAAGAAGCGTCCCTTTAACGCCGTTGACACCGTGAGTCTTGGCCGGGCGGGCGACACCACGGGGACGCGCGTCGGGCAGTTCCTGGCGAGGGGCCGGCGAGCTGACGTCCTCATCAGCCTGGCCAGCGTAGACCGAGGCACGCTTGCGCTTCTGCGATGCGACAGACTCGTCCTCAGCATCGTCCATGTCCACATCGACATGCTCAGACACAGTGAGGGGCGGGGACGCCTTGCTGAGCAAGTGCTTGTTGGCATTGGTGCCGACAACAATCTCATCCTTCTCGTCCTCAAGGCCGTTGAGGGGAATGCTCGGGGTGCGGCTCATGGGGTCGTCAACAGGAGAAACAGAGGATATGGACGGCGACATTGAGACCGGCGTGTCGGGCGGAGGCGTCAGTTCCTCATTGTTAATGTCATCATCAACCTCGGCATCTGCAATACGGCTGTCACCGTTGAGGTTAATGCTGATACTGGAAAACAGGTCTTGTCAGCAACTTTATCGCGTCAGAGTGAGGGCATCGGAGTGAGGCATCGGAGTGAGTGCGGAACACCACTCAAGGTTCAAGTTGCCAATGGGGCTGAGAGCGGCGCTGCGCTGCCATGCCGGAAGACTGAAATGAATCGGTGAAACAAGAATGAAGAATGAACTAACCCATTGGCCGAATCGTGGTCCGGAGTCTCCGCAGTGGGAGTCTCTGACACGTTCATAATGCTGAAGCAATGTATTAGCAATGCGAGCTTGTTGCAATGGTAGCTGCGATTGGTGCTGTAGGAGAAGCAAAAAGCAACAGCTCGGGCGTTGGTGTGAAGGAAGGAAAGAGCAAAGAGTTGGATAGAGAAAGTGTGCCTCGGGGTTCATAGGCAAGTTGGCCGATGGAGTAGCAGGGGCAAAGTTACAACTGCAATTGACTGTTGCAAGTGCGCAAAGCCAAGCGCAACTTTGAGGTGAACGAAATCGACGTTGCGATCTATGTTCGTGATGGGGAAAGGTACAAGGAAGGAAAGTGAGGTGTGAGTGAATGAGCCTGGGAATTGTTGTGCGAGAAGTGCGCACGGTGATTTAATGGCCGTGTGTAAACTGAGCAGAACTTGCACTGGCAACTTGCCTCCCCCAGCTTATACGGCTTATCGTGGTCTCTTGGGCAGTCACGCGCCTTGAACATGACACAATAACAGAAAGATGATCGGACGAAAACAGCAACAGCCAATTAACAACAAAAACGAAATGAAGTGTCCAGTTCAGAGAAACTTTGACCATTAGGTTAGGAAGGACCGCTTCACAGAAGTCACTCAAGTCCGGCCTCAAAAGGCCGAACTCTCCCCATTGTGAGTTTTGGGGACCTCGAGTCCCTTACCCTAGCGCCCTTGAGAGAAAAAGAACAGCGCAACTTACTCGTCGGCCTTTGCATCCTCATTAGCGGGGACAAACTCTGTTGAGACAGTGTCTTCGGCCATCCCGACAGCCTCAATAGGCCGAGAGACCGAAACCGCGACCTCCATCTCCATGTGTGTCTCTGCCATCAGAGCAAAGCACAGAGGGGCTACAAAAACACTGTTGCTTAGACATTAGCATTAATCGCCAGCAACAAGAGAGCCAAGCTCCGGTGAGAGAGAACCTTGAAGTAAATACAGAAAGAGACGGGACCTGAGGCTTAGACACAGGCAGCGCTCCACAGCGGAAGGTGTGAGTGGAGCAGCAGCACCGTGATAGTCAATTGGGGGCGGGACAAAAAGTCGTGTTGGAGCCCTCGACAAGTGACTTGAATCTGTAGCGGCAAACCACCTCTCACAATAGACGGGGAGCCGAGTACGTGCGGCGCAGGCATAAAAAGAGAGACGGGGAAAGTTTTTGTGTGTCCCAAACACAGGGGGTATAAGTCGGTTGCTGACGAAAGAGTCCCGGGGTGTTGATGATGGCGGGATGGAAATGGAGAGTGGTTGAGAAGAAGCAAATTTGGAAGATGGGTTAAGTGAGACGGTGTGCAAATTGTATTTACCTACCCTCCGGAGCAGAGGAAGGGAGAGCGCGTGGGCGTGATGAGCCTGGGCGCGCACTGGAACCTCGGCGTGCGGGTTATGTGGCAACAGAGGCCCTTGCTTCAGGTCTCGGTCCAACCGAAGGCTTTGTAAAGGCAAAAACCCTCGTGCGACTGAAGCGGCGATGGCTCCTGGCGAGGCCAATTAACTCGGCGCCTTTAATTTGTTTTCTTTCTGAGGGCGACTTTCGAGGGCACAAATTTACGAAAAGCCCTTTTCGGGAATACGATAGGAAGCGGCTGAGAGGGAGCCGGGGAGCTGCAAGCTGAGCGCGAGCGAGAGAGACCTGGAGAGGGAGCCGAAGAGGACTGGGACTGGCCCCGTGCTTCTTTTCCCTCCAAGTCCTCAACGAGTCGGGATGCGCCGAAACACAGCAAGAGCGCAATTCAGCAATGTCGCGTATCGTCTGAACGAGGTTGCACAGCTAATGTGATGCGAAACTCGGACTCAATGCAAAGTTTCAGCCGGTGTTGAGAACCGTGACTGCGGGAAAAACGAAGCGCTCAGAGACCTAGCTGCTGTCTTGGTAGAGGTAGGCCGTCGCACGCGAAAATAGAGACAGGGGAAAAAAACTTGAAAGAAGGGGGAGTGCGGAAGACTGCGGAAGGAAGTTGTGTCAAGGCCTCAAGGGGGGGTGCAAGTGGGTTTAGATAGCCCAGCCAGTTATTAATTGATCAGAAAAACCAGGGAGACAAGGTTATTCGGTAATCTGACTCTTGGGCAAGAAAAAAA
>Ga0247780_1000253_pt1 | contig 53818 bp, 59 predicted proteins | sample UWRJL079202R5_FD_179927 | JGI IMG/M metagenome (GOLD analysis project Ga0247780, IMG submission 179927) | Plant litter microbial communities from Arlington Agricultural Research Station in Wisconsin, United States - UWRJ-L079-202R-5 | ecosystem: Environmental > Terrestrial > Plant litter >...
TCGTTTCCCCCCCCCCCCCCCAAAAAAAAAAAAACTGTCAACCATAGGTCGTTGCCCGCCCTACCTACCCGTGCCTGACTTGTCGCAAAGTATTCTTCTTCATTCACCAGCGCAGAAAGTCGGTAAACACACACAGTATATTGCTGGAGGCAGGGAAACCCGGGTCACCAGCGTTCAACAGTCAGGCAACTGGAGAATACCGCATTTACCTGCTATTCGTATTACTTTTCCTCCGGGATTGTAGGTGCTCAAGCAGGTTTACCATAGATGCCCAATGATGAGGCTGATGACGACAGCAGTCATTGGAGGAGGGCGCAGAAAATGGACGATGCAGGTGGCTCCGCCTTTTCATGGAGCCGCGGTTTTCTGATGTTGGTATGTATGTATATAGCTGTCAACGACCGCCTGGACAGCCCAGAGGGCTCGAGCTTGAGGTCCCGTCTCGGTCGTTTCGTTACCTTCAGCGCCAGAATACTGGATCTAACATATCAATTCCAGTGCGGTCACGCGTTCATGACACACAAACCTAATAACCTTACTGCCGTTATGCTTGCGGCTAACTGCCAGCCACCAAACACAGGTGATGAGTGCGGCGCGATGAGCTGCGGAAACAGCGAAACCAAGTCTGTGTGTGGAGGTCGGTGGTGGTGTACACCTGCCTGGGGAGACCTTCTTTCACTTCAACCAAGGTTTGTGATTACCATGGGCGCCGAAGTTTGATCGTTAAAGTTTGGCAGGCGCAAGGGGTTTTCAGCGTTCATAAATTCCTGCCCTTCGTTCTCCAAGCTTCCCACCTCGTCCTCCATCATCTTCTCCCACATCCATCCAAAAAATTGTTAGGTCTCAGCACGCTCAAACACATCACGATGACTTCGGTTTCGCAGAGTCTTGATGGGTTCCTCCTCGATATTCAACAGAACCTCACACGTCAGATCGGGAACCTCACAAGTCAGATAACCCTTGAGTTCCAGAAGGTCAACGATCGACTCGAAGATATCGAGACCCGGCTCACAAATGTCGAGACCCGGCTCACAAATGTCGAGACCCAGCTCGCAAATGTCGAGACCCGGCTCACAAATGTCGAGACCCAGCTCGCAAATGTCGAGACCCGGCTCACAAATGTCGAGACCCAGCTCGCAAATGTCAAGACCCAGCTTCAGTAGTATCAAGCGCTGACATTCAAGACTCTTGGGTGGGCTAACCATCCCTGTCCATGCTTTTTAAGCTTGCTAACAGCCCGGCTACAGGCATATGAATCGGGATCGAGCAAGACACAATCATGCACTCATGATGTCCAGATTGATACCGCCAGTCGACCCTCTGACCGGCGATGAGATCGAAGGGATGCCGGAAACGCTTCATGAGCTCGAGACAATGGATGGTAAGTCTCACTCACCTTCATATTAACTTATACAATAACTGACTTCTCGAAGTGGAGGCTACGACCAAGTTGGTTAAGAGATTAGGCATCAAATGTCCTCGGGATGTTGATCTCCATCGTGGGAAGATTGGAGACTACATAACTTCGCGGTAAAATTAGTATGGCATACCGGGTATCAGAGATCAGCGATGGATGGTGGTTCGGATACAAGGCAATCAGCGACATACAGTCTATTCCACCGTAGCGTAATTGAAACATCTTCAAGCCACGCTGCCAAAATCAGTCCCTTTTTTGTCCAGTTAGCATCGCCACCCCCTACCCAGCGAGGGGAGGTGGGCTGGCCGCCAGCACGCCTCTTTCGGTCCTCCCCGTGATTTCACTTTTGGCTGGCACAGATTCTCGATCTCATCGAACGCCTCACCTTAAGCCTTATTTGCTCCGTTCTATCGCCCCAAAAGAACGCCTGGTATGTCTTTTTGAACCAAGATAGTCACGAATTGTCGCTCAAATTTCCGTTGGTCTGCCCCTAAAGGACAAACCTTTTCAGAGCTACAGGAAGTCAACCTACCTATACGGGAAGGATTCGGACGGTGCAACAACCGAAAGGGGTGGCACAAACACGGCTACCCCACACTTCTAAAGCGCATGCTCCCTAGGACATCGATGGGTGCTACTTGTCCGGCGCAGCACGAGAGCATATTACTACTGAAGATGCCCTTGCGAGTCTTGCATGCCGGATATCCCACGCTATGTTCGGGAAGAGGAAAAGATGGCGGCCAGTTGTCGGCGTCGACTTGGGCCGCCAAGAGCCTATCCTGAGTCTTGTCATCTTCCTGCCATCCAATCTCATCTTTCTTTTTCGCTCCCTTCAGGGCATTTCCTGTAAGACCTTTGCCTCCCTTCTCAGTAAGGGTCCACGTTGGTTGCACCAAATGGGAGGACCTCGACGCCTGCTCTTCCATTATTCAACCAGCATCGCGGGGCGTTTCCTGCAGCCCACCACAAGTAGCATTTCGCTCTTCAAATCACCCTTTATACCAGCAAGATCTTGTTTACTTGCGCACAAAATCTGGTTTTGACCATGATGCAAAAGCTGAAGGCCAGGCCATTCGTTTCAAAGCTTGCGAGATAATAACAAAGACTCGCCTTACTTTCCAACATCTCCTTCGCTCCCAAGCGAGTACTCGTGGCCACACGGTGGGAGATCCGAGCGCGGTTTAGTATAATGATATCACAGGGGATGGCACCTCTTTCAAGGACGGGTCCTCACCTTCGCCCCTCACAAGCGCAACAGCGACAGTCTCATTCCCCTCAGGAACAGGCCGTCCCCGTGTCGGAAGAGGGGTGCAAAGAGACCCCATGGCCTGGTTTGCGGGCGCCGTTTGACCCCCCCCCTATAAAGACACTGATATTATTGCGGCTGCTCGCCAGCCCGTCTTGCATTCGTTACTAGTCCTCCGCAATCGACGAAAAGAGCAAAGGCCCCATATGCGGGCGCCGGGTGAGGAAAACGGGTCAGGCCCATGTGTTACATGTTTCCATTTAGCCTGCGTTTCTTGCCTCACCAGAGGGCGGCGAAGAGGAAACAAAAATGACGTTCCTGCATGCCACAACAAATGGTGCGCGGTGGTTGCGGGAGAGAGATACAACCGCTGCCCCTTTTCCTTTGGTTCCGCGGTTCCGCTACATTCTTCCTACTCTTCGACAGCCTGTTGCAATTTCCGCACCAGAGATATCCAGGAGCCCGTGGGAAAAGAGGAAGCATTCCAGAAACCACTCGCTTGTGATCTTGCGAGATGATCGAACTGGGAAGAAGAATGTGCTGCTGGGATGCCATATCTGTGCGCCTCCACGGCCATGGTGGAAGCGTGTAAACAGCCACAACATCGATTTGCTGGACGAACCGCAGTCTTGGGATTGTTTCCGCTGGCGGCCTTTCCGTGCCTCATCTCGAAGCAGTCTTGCTGTGCTATTGTACCTGTGCCTGTTCATCCACTTCCCGCCGTCCCGTCCCCGCTCGCTCTCAAACTTATCTGTCTTGCGGCGTTGGTCGACCTGGGACCTGGGAGCCCACATAGAAGCGAGAAAGGGAGCATTGCACATCGCACAGCGCACATCGCACATCGCCGCACATCATTCGCATCATTTCCATCGACCACGTTGCTCCCAGGAAGGAAAAGAACGGGCTGAGTGTGGGGGCTTCGGTCGTGGGTACATCATCTGCCTTTGGTGTCGGCCTCCCGTCCACTTAACCTATCCTCTTCTTCTCTCCCTGCTGCTGTTTGGTTTGCGAGTGGTTGACAATGCCACCCTGGTGCACCCGCCAGCAACCAGTCTCCCACACCGGAGGCTCACTCCTCCTACCTGAGGTGGCACAAGTTCATCTCGAAGTCAGAGCTAGTGTGGAGGTACCTCAAGCTACCTCCCAGTTAGCTCCGGGAATGCCTTGCAGCAAGCGCAGCAAGGCGCTCGGCAACCCGTCCTGGCCGCCATGATGCGACAGTTGTTTAGCCACCCACCACAGTTGTAGGCGCAACCTAGCGGTCGCCCGTCAAACCTACCACCCTGTGCCTAAAGAAGTCCCAGGTCAACTACCCCGCGGTCTTGCAGCATCCCGCCGTCAACCCCATCGATGTCCAAAACCCACACCCAAAAAAAAAAGCCTTACGGGGGGCAAATAAATAGAATAGGTTGTCTCATGCTGGACGACAGACTCAGACCCAGCGGCGAACAAGAGCGTCTGCCTGGCCAGCCTGACAGTCATCCATCAGCAGAACAGGTGTGAGGAGAGGCGCAGCTTTGTAGGTGAGTGAGCCCAGTAAGGCAGACGATTGGGACGCCAGCGAAGAAACCTAAATTCGTCGGGGAGAGGCCGAGGTGGTGTCCTGGGGTGACCTCTTCTGCCAGGGCGGGACGCATTGGATGAATTGGTGGGCGTTGACAACTGCCCGGTCTTTGGGGTGGATGGGTGGGGCAGACATGAATGATGATTTTAGAGTCCCCACTTTTGCTACCTCGCCCTTGTTAGTGTCCGTGTTAGTGTCGAGAAGACATTAACAAGCAGCGCCTTGAATCCGCGGGAGATCTTGTTAGAGAGATGCATCCCACCTGCTCCTGCGTTCTTGGACTCCCTTCGGCACCTCTCTCCCCACCACAGATCTCCAAGTCCCTCACGCGAGACAAAAAAGACCCGGTTGCTTTTCCGTTACAAGCCGTTACATCGATCCTGTGGCCGGCCGTGGGAGCTTTGCCCACTGCCCGTCTCACAGTTGAGAGTCTCTCCAAACGCGTGCGCGTGAAGTCCCCCCTAGGCTGGGGGTCTCTCCCACCACACCAACAGCAAGGCGTACGAAAAAAGGAAGAGAACGAACCTCAGAGCAAATGCGCAGAAGCACGCCCGAAATGGGGGCCCTATATGTTCTGTTCTACTTCGGGAATCCTTTGTGGAATGACCTTTGGGCCAAGCGCGTGGCCTCTCAGAATCGCCCGGCGGCGAGCAGCAGTTTTGACACATGTGTGATCGTCACAAGGTCGGAATCGGACGTCCCTTTGGGAACGCACTGCATCCCAGCTCCCGTCTGAACAATTGAGTTTCTCGACTTCATAGCCCACGCCGGAATGAGACGACATTTGGGCTTCGACCCATCCTTCTGATTCCTTCGCCGTTCATTGAGGATCCTTTTGCTTTTCGCTTCGTCGTTCCCCTCCCCCATCTTGCGACCCGCTTCCTATTCGAGCGTATGTTACTTTCCAACAATGCGCCTTCATCAGCCCAGCCAATAGCTGGTCCGGAATATTGTGAATGAATCAATTTTCTTCGTTTTTCTTTTTCTGCTCAGGCTGGCTGCCCCGCGATGTCTCTTTTTCTCCTCGGTTCGGTTCCCTGCGAGTACCTTGTCACCATCGCGCTGTTCAAGCATCTCTGACCAAAGATACTATCACAATCCGTGCGCTCGCCAGCTTGCCAGCACACCTCAAACGGGGGTGCCACCCAGATGGTATTTTTTACCACAGGCAACCAGGCGCACACAGACTCGCAAGCATCCCGTCTCCCCTTCCTGCTCTTCCTCTGCGGGCTCTATGCTGCGGGAGCTGGATGAAAGTTGCAAATGAAGAGGTAGCACTCGCCCTCCCCTCCGTCCCCCAAACCCAGATGGACCCCTCGTCGCAGCAGCAAGAGACGAGACAAAGGCAGATGTGGGTGTCGCGGAGAAACGGCATGATTGGTTGCCCGCACGACGCCCCATATGCCAGGATCCTGGCGCCCCTCATACCCCCTTGAAAGTACCCCCTCGCCCCAAACTCTGTACCAGCCTGGCGGCAATGCGGCATGTTGATACATGTCCTCTACTTGCCTTGGGTTGTGGATGGCATCCCGGTCGGACACCCATTGGCTGCTTTCCCCTTGTGGGCGAGGATGAACACATTGGTGGGTGTGGTGAGACTGTGGTGGTGGTGGAGGTTCTCGCCCTGGGATATTGTAGACCACGCAAGGCTTAGGTTCTGGTCTCCTTCCCTGGACTGATCTCCAATGCACGTAACCTAATCCTTGATCACGATTCCCCAGCCTGCCATTGTCCCCATTTGTCTACTGTGTAGGGCGCCAGGGAGTGCAACAGCAGATGACAGAACAACGAGATTGTCTGGTGTCATATTGAGAAAACGGCCTGTCGCCGTGCTAGCGACAGAGTGAACGAGTCGGATGCTCGGATGCCCTCTGTCGGCACGGATAGAGCCCTAGATGTCAGACATTATTTGGCTTTTCCCCTGACGAAGGCAAATGGTTTTGGGGAAACCTGACGAGCCAAACGTTCCAACTTGAGGCATAGTGATTTGAACAACCCCCTGTCCCGCCCAAACAAATAGGGAGAGACGGGCCCAAACACTGCGAGTGCTCACTTTCCTTCCACACTGTCTACCTACCTAGGAGTTCAGACATAGTACACGCAACAGATCTGTTCACTTGAGAAAGGTTCCCTCTTGTCGACCCAACGGCGGCGAGCCCAGACCCGGACAGGCCCACCAAGCCTGGCTGGCAAGAGGGGCCGCAGGGAGCATGGGGCAGAGAGGAGGCGGAAGAAGGGACTGTCTGAAGAAGAGCTTTGCATCATCTCTAACTATTCCCCGCGTGTGGCGATCTTCCTAGTTGGGGGCGGTGAGTTGTTCGTTTTTTGGCCTGTCTGCGTGTTTATTCAAATGCGGTTTGCTGCTCTGTCCACATCATTACCGCGTTTTTCGATTCGCTGGCATAGCCCCTAGCTCAACCCAAACGCGCAAGCGAGGTTTCTGCTCGTTCCCTTTCTGTTCGGTGAGTCTTTGAGGGCGGTAGTGGTGGAGGTGCTGCTGGACTCGTGATAGGGGGGGATGGCGCACACATAGTGTAGGTAGGTAGGTAAGGTAGGAGTGTACTGCACGAAGTACGAGAGGGAACGGCAGTACTCCTTTTCGCCAGGTTTGGTTCGTTTGTGTAACTTTCCGCACTTGGTCACTTTCGCTACACCGCCTGCTTCGGTCGTGTATGACACTGTGGTCATGCCGCTGGTGACCGATGGCTGCCCGGCCGATGACGATAGCTCTGGGCTGTGTGTGCGCCTCACCGAGAAGGAAGCTTTTTGCTGCTGCGTTACCAGGTGCCCTGTTTATTGTAATGCCCCGGACCGCTTCGCACGCCCACCATGGGCTAGCCCCCTCGGCCCTTCAAGTACAGGGGTGCAGGGCACGCGATCTCAGTGACGAGGGGAGCAGCAGTGAGCTCAAGTGGTTCCCTCCCTACCTACCGACCCAGCTGGCTTTCTTCTTGCATCCAAGGTTTTTGGGGCGGCAGGGCGGGGCTGTCGCCAAATCGAGAGGCAAGCAGGGCAATCTGGGACAGTAGTTGTGACCACAGGGCAACTTGATACTGATGTTGGGGTCGGTTTTTGGTGGCCTTCATGTTCGAGAGAATGGGTGAAAAGGCAGATGGTCTCAATTGCTGGGGGCTTCTGGATTGTGGATCAAGGTTGCGTTGCGCTACTTGCTTGCTTGTTGCTGCTTCTTGCGTGCGACACAGTGTGCAACAGCTGCCCGAGGGCCTGCAAGGTTCAGAAGGAAGTCCTGCCTCTCTCTCTCCTGCATCTCCAGCGGAGATTTCTTTTTGTTTTGTTTTGTTTTGTTTTTTGTCAATCGGGTCTGTGACTCGGTTACATGCTGTTGGTGATGTTACACTGCGTCGTCAAGAGTGCCAGAAGGGGGATGGATACCTTTGAAAAAGACATGACAGGGCAACAGGACGTCCACGGTACTAAGATGAGGTAAGTATCCACTCGGCATCACCCGCAGCTACCCACTGTGACATTCGCAGTGAATGAATGATACCCGCCGAGCCCCATCTGCATATCATCAAGGGGCGTACTCGATGTCCATCGATTCCAGGTTTGAACCCCTTGCGTGCCCGATATACTTCCTCGAGTAGTTGACGTCGTTGCTCGCGATCGCGGACCAACGTCTCCACCGCCCTGACGTGCCGGGTTCCGTAATGCTGTGGATAACGGGGCAGATCCCGGCAAATGCGCTAGCCGCCAGTTACCCAACCCGCCAATCTAGCCCTGCTCTAGGTCTAGGATCGCGACCTGATCTCTATCGAAGCTGATTCCCGCTCTGCTTCATCTCACCAACAAAAACACGTAGGTGGTACTAGCCTCATATTGATCTGAGCATATCTGTACAGCGAATCATACCGTTCGAATGAGAACATTGAAATTACAAAAAGGGGGAGCCGCCATGATCAGAGAGGCATGGCAAGCTCACTAACAACAAACACCTAGTGGGCGTAGTTGTAACACATCTGTCTGCTCATGGGACGATGAGACAGACGACCTATTGACTTGGTGAGATACCTACCTAACATGCTTGCGTTCGCTTTCATGCTGGTCGCGCTGGGTCCTTGCCCTAAGCTTCCACCTCAACTCTAACTCCCAACCCCAACCCCAATCACAACCCTCACTTCCTAACCCCGGCTCCAGGGTTTGAGCTGGCGCAGGGATGTGCACCAAAGATATTTCATCATTACGAAAAGTATGGAGTACGGATTATCAGAATGCTTAATCTCTTGCTGTCGATTGGGCAGAATGTCAAGGCTGTCATTAGGCCGTTTGTTGCCCAACGCTGTGCGATCATCAACACCACACAGACCCGTCCTCCCAATGGAATCTTGCAGTTTTCACCCCGAATTTTCAGTGTAAATTGGTACCAAGGGTGCAAAGAACCGGAGGATAATAAGCTACAAACGCGGGCGTGTCCACGGCAAGGCCATAATTAGGTTTGGATCCACCCTAGCTGAAGTAGGCAGGCCCCAGGTCCTGATTGTTCTGCCAGTCTAGGTGGCTGCAAGTGCTCGCAAAGGAAGGAGCTACCCCGCGGCCTGCACTCATAAAAAACAGACAGCGAAAGAGGGACCAGTGGGATGTCTCTGCAGAAGGTTTCTGCCAGTGTTCAATTATTGCTTCTCTCTCGAACTACATCTCGCTCGTCATTGCAGTGGAGCCTCTCGGCCACAACCGCCCATCGCAGCAGCAACAGCTTTTCCTGGGCTCCAATCCCGAACCCCACGCCCGTCCAGCGCATTCACACCTCCGCCTCCGTCCCTGCCTCCGTCCCCGCCTCCAGCCGTCGCTCACCCGCCAGGATGGCCCCGCCAAAGTCCGCCGCCGACTTTGTCGACTTCGTCAATGCTTCCCCCACACGTGAGAGCCACGCCCATGTCCCTGTCCCAAGAGTACAAGTGCAATGATGGAATGCTTACGGCTCCCCAGCTTACCACGCCGTTGCCTCGTCGGCCTCCCTCCTTGAGGCGGCTGGCTTCACCAAGATCAGGGAGCGTGACAGCTGGGCTTCCTCGGTCAAGCCCGGTGGCAAGTACTACCTGACACGCAACGGCTCCTCCATCGTGGCCTTTGCTGTCGGCGCCAAGTGGAGGCCGGGCAACCCCATCGGCATGATCGGTGCCCATACCGACTCGCCATGCCTCCGCGTGAAGCCCGTTAGCAAGAAGTTGGCCAACGGCTTCCTCCAGATCGGCGTGGAGACGTATGGTGGCGGCCTCTGGCACACCTGGTTCGACCGCGACCTCAGTGTTGCGGGCCGTGTCTTGGTCAAGGATGATGCTGGAAATTTTGTCCAGAAGCTCGTCAAGGTCGATCGTCCCATCGTACGCATCCCCACCTTGGCCATCCACCTCCACCGGCAGTCCAACTTCGACCCCAACAAGGAGGACGAGATGCTGCCCATTGCCGGGCTGGCTGCCGCAGAGTTGAACAAGTCGGCAGGAGACGCCGAGGCCGGGACCGAGGTCGAAGGAGACTTCTCTCCGCTGAGGAAGATGACCGAGCGCCACCACTCCCATTTCATCGAGGTTGTCGCCGAGAATGCCGGTGTCGACCCCGATCAGATTGTGGACTTTGAGCTTGTCCTCTATGATACGCAGAAGTCGTGCCTAGGTGGGCTCAACGACGAGTTCATTTTCTCGCCCCGCCTCGACAACCTTAACATGACCTACTGCAGTGTCATCGGTCTGATTGCTTCGGTCAAGTCAACAAGCTTGGAGTCTGACACGAGCATCCGTCTGATTGCCTGCTTTGATCACGAGGAGATTGGGTCACTTTCGGCGCATGGAGCCGACTCGAACCTTCTGCCGGCCATTATTCGCCGGTTGTCGGTAATCCCGGGCGGGTCGCCATCCTCGGATGGCTCGTACGAACATGTTGAAGACGCGGCTGCGTCTACTGCCTTTGAGCAGACGCTCAGCACCTCTTTCCTTGTGTCAGCCGACATGGCGCATAGCGTCCACCCCAACTATGTCACCAAATACGAGACCAATCACCGGCCTGAGATGAACAAGGGCACGGTTCTGAAAGTCAATGCGAATCAGCGCTATGCCACAAACTCACCCGGTATTGTTTTGTTGCAGGAGGTGGCTCGCAGAGCGGGTGTGCCGTTGCAGCTGTTCGTGGTCAAGAACGACTCGCCATGCGGCGGCACCATTGGGCCTATGCTATCGGCTAAGATGGGCGTCCGCACCATCGACCTGGGCAATCCGCAGCTTAGCATGCACAGCATCCGTGAGACGGGTGGCAGCCACGATGTGGAGCATGCGATCCGGCTGTTTGAGAGTTTCTTGGGCACATATGGAGAGTTGGAGTCCAAAATCTTGGTAGACTGAGTACTTTGAGGGATTGCTCCAATATGCATGTGTGTGAGAGCCTTAGGGCAGAATAAAATTCATCAGTAGTGATACAGACTGGGACAGCATGTAGTTTCACTCCTGTTTTTTGAGTATCAGTATCTTGAATGGATACATGTTTCGATATGCCTTTGGAGTCTGACTGCTTACGGGATTCAGAGCTACGCGAGCCGGATTTTCAGATATCAAGTGAGGTTGGCTGCATTGCTGCACCCTGATGTTTTCTTTTTTCATTTTCTTTTGACTCTAGTTCCCATGCTTATTCGTACGCCATTCACACGTAGCTTTTCTAGCCAATCGAAATTCTGTTAACTAGGACAGGGGAAAGTGGCGGCAGTCTTGAAGGCGCTACTTAGGTACCTTTATACCTGAATTTTTTTTTCTTCGAGCCCTGATGTCCCGGCATCTAACTACAGCCTCCCGCCACCCGACAAGGGTGATCTTCTCTCTACTCAATAACTCTTCAAGAAAAAGGGCTCTTCCTCCAGACCGAGCTTTGATCGTTTCAGCCGCCTAGTTCTAGAGTTCAGACTGCCCCCTTCCCCAAGCAAACTTGAGCCCAAAAAGTAAACACAAGCCCCTTTCTCACGAAGCCCCAGCCATCAACCCTCCCAACTCTCTTCCTCCAAAGAACCAGCAAAGATCAAAAAATGAAGCTGCCCACCCTAGACAGCCAATCCCCACCATTTACCAACCCAGATAGTCCAACCCACCTCAGTTTCCCACCGAAATGGGATCCACCATAGCAGTGGATGTATGTATCCTTGACCCCGACCCGATTTGAACGGATAACCTTTCGCTCTGGAGGCGAATGCGCTAGCCGTTGCGCCACGGGGCCTGCTGTTGTTGAAAACTGTTCATGGTTCTCTCGTTTTGCGTCCCGGCTGTGTTTGTGTCGGGTGATGATGATGACGGGATTATGTCCTTGCTTCAAGATGCTGACAAGTACTGTATGTGATTTCTGAGGGGGCTTCTGGTTACATGCCGGGTATGCCTCTCACAACTGTGGGGAAATTCATCTAGGCGTCGGGATGAACAGAGAAGGAAGACGAGATGTTTCCCAACCTGGTATGTGAGCTTGGGAGGGGAAGCCTAGGGTGGTTTCAATAGGAGAGCCTCGGAACTCAGTTACTAATGAGTTGGTTTCTGGAAGCGTAGGATTTGCATGATGGTGGTGGTGTATCAGGTCTGTTTATGGGGGTTTTCTTGTTTCTACCCCTTTCTGCTGATCAGCGTTGCACAAATACCAAAAGAACTCACAACCGGCAGGCAAATAACAAATGTCAGCAGTCTCCGTGCATTGAGCTCCATTCTCTTTTATGAATCTACTCTGTTCAATCCATCTCCCATGCAGCAGACCGAGCACATCATTTTGGTGTCTTTCACACTTTCTGTAATGCTTGTCCACCCACGTATCAAATCTATTTACGTCTCGAGAATGGTTGAGAGTCGTGTGCGGCACGGGTAGTCAATCTTCCCGCTCAAACTCCGGCAATGCAATCAAACCACATCCGCCCGGAGAGAAAGAAAATGACCCCATAAATGGATATGACTTCCCAACTCCCTATATGTTCCTTTGTAATAGCCACTATCTGCGACTCTTCAGCAGAGTCTGCACATACGTCGTGACTACCTTGCGATCTTTTGATGTTGTAAGAGCTCGCAGATAATCCGTACCATCCATGCCAAGCTGAGGGAAAGTAACCGTCTGCACTTGGCGGACAAAGTTGTCTCCTGTTTTGGTGTAGATGGCTTGCTGTAGGCTTGAGATCTCATTGAGAATCTGCCTCGCCTGGGCGTCATTGAATGGCCTGAAGTTCGGATCCTGCATCACCTCCCAGCACACTGTGTGGAAGCGTTCAATCATGAACTGGTCGAAACCAGGGATGGCCGGGGTTGGGGCCCCTGTGGTTGTCGGGTTCTCGCCAATGGTTGCAATGTCCGGTCCGCCCCACTGGGAGCACATACGCGAGAGGCAATTGAAGCCTATCCGGCTGGCGACCATATTGCCATGTACAATCGTCTTCGAGATGGTGATGATGGATGAGACAAGCGAGTCGAAGATGCCCTGATTTGAAGAGCTCACGAGTACCCCGCCCAGATCATTGACCAGAATGACTTGTACGAATGACACATATTCTCGGCGCAGCTCCTGTAACTGTATCTCGTCATCTGTACCCGTGATCGGCTCAGAGAGCCCACCAAAGACTCGCTCTAAAAGTGGTGTCAGGAGGAGGTCGAGGATGTTGTAGATCTCGCCCTTGAAGCTGAACACAACCTGCTCCAGCAATCGGAGAAACATGGCCATCTCGTCCTTACTAGAGCTACGAGACAGCAGCCCTTCGATCCACTGCGGAAGCTGTGGTAGGACGGCGGCGCCGAGGACACCCAGCAATCTGGTCAACGCCGACCGACATGCGGCGCGAATCTCCCCATTAGTATTGAGCTCATTGAGGGCAATGAGTATCGCCTCAGCCGCTCTGGAGAACTCGGCTGAAATCTCCTTCGGTGGCGGCGGCTTGTTGGTCTGAGCCGCGTTCCAGTCCGCGAATCCATTTGCAAGAGTACCCAGGGCCATCACGATGTGATGTATCTGAAGCACGCCTTGCGCATCGCCAGCTTTCGCGCGTGGCAGGTGGACACTCATATCGGAGAACAGTGGCTCCATTACCGAGCGCGCATAGAGCGCTTGGTCGGCGGCAGGGGTGGCGGTGGTAGATGAGATGCACCCTATAGCCTCAAAAAGGTAAAGCTGGCTGTTAAAAACCGCATCGGCCGAGTGGTCAGACTCGTCTGAAGACATATCGTCGTCGGCATCAGTGTTAGCAACCTCCGCCTTAATAGGTAAGAGGTCACTGATAGAGTCGATGACGTTCCGAGCTATGTTGCCAACCTGCCCCCTCAGCTGCTTCACGAAGCGAAGGAACAGGTACCAAGATCGTGTTCGGAGTCTGACGTGTTCATGGTGAACCAGGCGGACGAAGTTTTCCAAAACGGGTGGTATATACTGATGTTGGGCCTCAAAGAATGCCGTATAACGAACGCAAATTTCCATGTACTGCAAAAGAATTGCGGGATGAGGAAAGCTGGCAATAGCTAGATGAGCGAGTGTAAGTTAACCTTGAAACCCTGAAGAGACGGGAAATTTTGTAGAAACTTACCGGATTCAACCATCTTGCTCATCATGGCCGCAAGTCGTTCCGCAGCAATGGGGTTTGGCTGGCTTTTGTGGGCCAACCCGGCGTTCGGCAAAGCGAGTTCACCAAACAAATAAATCTCATGTAAGCCAAGATCTAGGTCTCTCCAATCCATCCGGGATCCTTGCTGTTCAAGAGTCAAAAACAAGTCCGCCACTAACTTGCTTAAGAACTCAATGTAGAGTTTCTGGTCGACCGCGGCGACCGTTTTTTGAAGAATCTGGAGCCTTTTTCGCAGCTCCATAAACTCTGCCTCGTCTGTCTGCTCATCCTCATTCCCCCACGAAGATGTTTCATCATATCTCATCTTTGAGACGATAGCTTGTAATATTGGAGGGAGCATGTCGGAATACGCTCGTGGAAGGTTCTCCACTTTTCGAAGGAAGGTGAGAATGTCAGTGAGCGACGGGATGACCGTGGAGCATACTTCATCGTATTCATCTGAGAAAAGACGAAGAAGCGAGGGCAAGAAACTCTGGAGAAGCTGTTCTGCCTTTGCTCGGGTATCGTTGTCGACTTCGCTGTCCTCCAAAACACGGACGATGTCCGTCATGATCGTGTTCACCAGTTTCGCGACAGCCTCAGCGAGATCTGTGTCGTAGCGAGCGGTCCCCTTGAATTCATGGAGCGGCGGGCTGGCAAGAAGTTGAGTGACGATCTGCTCGAGGCTGAGAAACGTAATCATCTCGACCTTGTCTCTCGCCTTCATCTTCTTCGCTGCAATCTCGGTGATTGCATCAACCGCCGCATTCCTGACGCGGTCGTCGCCACTGGTCCGGCCAAGTAGAGGCAGCAAGAGATTGAGCGTGTTTTGGTTGATAACCAACGAGATCTCAATCCAGCTGACCCACTTGCCCATGATCTTCAGGGTCATCTCGACCACTGTATCATTTTGATTCCCGTAGTATGCGAGAATATCTTGCCATGACTGGGCGATTTTGACCATATCACGCTCTCGTACCAAGTCCTTGAGCTCGGCGTTGCGCTTAGCCTCGTTCCCTTGCCTGGCAATAATCATGTCGGCAATCTCATCGTGAATGGAGCTCAGAATACGCAGGTATAGGACCACCCCAAGAAAATTATCCTTCTGGGTACTATTCGGCATCGACGTCAAGGCGAGGAAGTCGTCGATGAAGCTAACCCAGCCCTCTTTGTAAAGATAAACAAATAGGTAGGTCAATGTCTGAGTGAGCTTATTTTGAAGGTGTGGCGGGTCAGGGTCCTCCTGAGAGGTACCGCTGTAGACGCGTCGAACATAGTCGAGAAGCGAGTTCTTGAGGAAGACGAGACTCGCGCCGTCCATGGATTGCGAATGGACCACATTGTTGACGATCTCGAGCGAAACCAGGCGTACGACTTCGGAGACGCGCGGGCTTCTTGTGAAGAGCGTTGTGCAAACTTGCCAGGCTTGAGGGTTGGTCCTCAGCTGGTTTAGAAACTCAAAGGCCTGGGCCTTTAACGACTGGGTTGAAGCTGGATTCCAGCCGATGGAGATCGCTTCCTCGATCTAGGAGACGAGTATCGTTAGCGTCAGGTGGCATAAGGAGGTGGGGGCACCAGGGGGGACTGGCGCCCATGCTTTGGGCACCCGTTCAGCAAGTCCTAGCGGGGTTGGGCGGCTCGGCGGGGGGAGCTGCGGTGATAAGCAAAGGTCTCACCTGGGCGTCCATCTGGGCAGATTTTGGTTTATTCGGTGAGGGGGGTCGATGTGCAACAGCAGATGCGGGATTAGGTTTCTATCGAAACTGCTATAATATGGGCAGCCGCGGGAGGGAGGTATTCGGCATTCTCAAGATCGGCAGGCGTGGCGTTGAAGACGCATGCTTCCGCGGGGGACCCTTTACTTGGCCGCCATGTATTTCGCAGATTCTCGTTTGGGGCGTTGCGTGAGTGGTGGCTTTTTCGTATGGTGGTTATACACTAGAAACTTGAGATCACGGAGATCAGGGATGGATCGATTTGCGGCGTTCAAGAGCTCGGCAAGAACAAAGGCAGGCAGGCTTCGAGGTAGAAAGATGGCGGTGGGGCAGCGAAATCCACGAAAAGTTCGAGCAAGTAGTTTGGCGGGGTCCTGCGCTGGCTGCTTTGGCTGGGTGGGGTGGCTCACGTGTTCAAACGGCGCCAGCCAGCCAACAAATTCTTAGACCGTCATTGATATTCTCAGGGCCCTCAGGTTGATTAGTTTTGATGCATGTAGCGTTCATTATCATGTTCCTACAACGTCACAACATGAACGGATTTTGACAGACGCCACGCGGGTTTACTCAGCGTCAGTACACAAACTTGGTGGAGAGGAAACATATGCCGTGCCAGAGAGCCAAGTTGCTTTTTATTCCGCACTCATCCATTCAGCCAAGATTGATGCCCGACTACCATGGAAAGGGAGACACCCACGACCACCAAATGTGGATGCCAGTAAAATTACCTACAAGACGCTGTTGGCGTCATTCAAATCCCATAAACGCCTGAAAAGCAGTTCCGCGCAATTATCCTTGGTATTGCCCAGTCGGCCGTAAGTTGAGCCATCGTTGCGCTCCCGTTCAGGCAGTCTTCTTTTTCTTCTTTGGCCTTTCCTCCAATTCCATTTCTGCTCCGGCTCCAGCCCCTGCCCCCGCTGCTGCTTCCTCTTCTTCTTCGTCGTCATCAACCTGGTTGTCCACGTCGCTCTCGGCACTACCAGACCCGTCGCTCTCGTGATCACTGTCAAACTCTTCGGCAACGTCACTATCGGATTCGGCTTGGAAGTCGTCGTCCACGCTCTCCTCATCCTCATCTGCTGAGCCGCGGTCCGCCTTAGGCCCGACAACCTCCTCTTCGGAGCTGTCCATAACCTCGTCGCGCATAGCCGCGGCGAGCAAGTTCGCGTCCTCGTCGATCTCGTTCTTGACCCGAAGTCCCTTCAACTTGAAGAAGTCCTCGAGCGCCTTCAAATCTTCGCGGTTAATATTGCTGAATTGCGACGAGCCCTGACCGTTTTTGAGAAGGACGGTAATGTCGAATGTTGAAAGCGCTGATACAGCGCCTCCTACACGCGAGAACGTAATCGACTGCGTCTGCTCGTATGAGATGTAGGTAGCCGGCTTTGGGACAAACATAAATGCCTTCTCCAGGCAGTAAAGGAAGCCCTCGCTAGCCTTGATCGAGCACTTGATACCGTACTGTTGGCGGTGACTAGGATAGGTTAGCAACGGCAGTCTTTTAGGAAGATGAGACTCAAACTTACGTGGTGAAATCCTTGGCTGGCGCAGTCACCTTCTTGTTCGCCAGACCCTTGAAGATGTAGGTAACGACTTGGTGGAGCGGCTGCTCGTAGTGAGACTGCAGCTTGTCCTTGTACTTGCCTTCGAGCTCTTCCTCGGTAATGTTGAGATCTAGCGTGACCTCCTCATCCGACTTAAACTGCATGACAATAAACGGGTATCGGGTCTGACCCTGGCGCAGCGGGGGGTCCAGTCCAATACAGAGCATACAGTGGAGGTCGTCGGGTTTCGGGAGCACCATGAATTTCTTGATCGCCTCATACTGAATCTTGTAGTCGTAGGTTTTGCCACGGAGACGGAACGACGAATCGTACATATCGATATCGAAGCGCCCTCTGCATGGATATTAGTATCAAGGAGATGTGAGTATAGACAATTTGCGAGTTTACGAACCTCGGTGTGAGATGCAAAACGTCCAAGAAGGTGGCGATCGTGTCACCAGCAGTCTCGCCAATCTCCGCCTTCTCGATAAGGGTATCGTAGAATAGAGTAACGGCGTTCTTCTCCTCATCCGCGTTACTACCGGCGTCACTGCCCTCCGTCTCTTTTCTCGTTGATGTTCCGGGTATGTAGAATCTCATCTCAACGAGCTGGTCCTTGCCAGCGCTCGCCTTCTTTCCCTTGTTGGACGCTCCATTGTGTCCGTTGGACTTCGCGCCATCGCTGACAGCGAACTCCACGGCAATCTCATTCCGGCCTGCCAAGTTTGTGTTGGAGATCTCCGAGTACGGGATCTCAAAGGAGGGTCGATTCTGGACGTTGAATGTGATCTCCGCCTTGCCGAACTCGGCCTTCCCCCAGTTCCAGCCTCGCAAGGAGTGTTCCTTTTGCTCGAGGTTGGTGCTGTACCAATTCTTGAAGATTTTGCTGAGACGCTCGTAGTCCTGGAGGGTTTGTTAACACAACAATTCCAAAAAATCCAGCACCACTCCGTACCTCCTGTTGGAAGCCATCAAGCTGAATGACGCCCGAATTCCTCTGCAAGACCTTGACCTCGAAGCCTTTCGCCGCTCGACTCCATTGCGCACCGCCGATGTTGCTCTGGTCGAGGGTAAACGCCTCGCCGCCACCTGCAGGCTTCCATCCAAGACCTGTCTCGGCAAACCTACACTTGCCGCTTTCCTTCGACAAGTCCAGATAGATGTTATCGAAACTCTCACTGTCGCGCACTTTTATCAGCTTCGATCGAAGAATACAGTTTCCAAAAGTAGCGAAAACAATAAAAAGGTGCACAATATCGAGCTTTTACTCACATTGCTGCCATGTTGAAATATTGGTAGATGTGCGTCGATAGATGGGTTGTGTTAGGTTGCTGTAGAGCCCCCTGCGTAATGTGAGAGATGGAGGGTCAAAAGAAGTTCTGTTCTGTCGCGTCGCGATGCCCGGCCTCCAGTGTCGCGGTTTCTGGTGTTCTGCCGAGCGGTGAACAGAGTTAAAGAGCTTGGTGCAAGCTAACCCTAATACGGAGGTGGGGTTGGACTGCCAGGGCTCCCGCTGCGGGGGTTTGCGGCTTGTGGTTGCAGGGCAGGGGCTCTCTTCACCTTGTTCAAGTCTTCAGCTAAAAGATGGGCTCTTGGACCTCCCACAACGACCGAAACCGGTTACATCACATTTGTGGAATAGATTAAATAACTAGAGTAACTGGCTTGGCCGAACACGAAGGGCGATCAGCATCGAGCCTGTCCACAACGGACTGAAAAGCCCCATATGCGCACCGGTTGGAAAGCCTGCAGTTGGTGCGAGGTATGTCGCCGGGCAAAGGACCTCAGGGATGTCGTCTGCTGCCTCCAACAACTACCGGCGAATTAAACATGCACACTACGAGATGCCATCGCCGTTGGACTTGCTATGATAAAGACTGGGGGCATGGAACGAGAGCTTTGCAACTGGGGTAAGGTGTCTTGGCTGCAGCTGGGATGCCTGCGACGATGCATGAGATTGCCTGTTCGATGACACACCACCGGCATCGTAGGATTTCGATATGGTTCTCTCATCAGCGAACACTCCCGAGTTCGATGCCAGAGTCAGAAAGCAAAACGGTGGAGCTGCCTGTTGGTAACATGATCACGAGGGTAATCGCAGATTTAGCAAGCACCATGCTGAAGCCTGTTATGCCGAGCAGCAGTGTTGTTTGGGTCATTCCAGAGAACCTCCCATGTCGAGCGATGGCATGTTCTGACCATCGCAGCGACTGTTCAAACGGTCAAAAGTGAGGCCAGGTTAGCATTGGGATATGCAGTGACATGTGGCATGATAAGAAACCGACTATTTCAACTCGGGTTTCGGTCTCGATCATCTTCCACCACAAATTAGAAAATCGCGACATCACCCCAAAAGACCGCTCTGACCGGCAAGGAACGACTTTTCGTCGGTTCGTTGTTCCGGAAGCTGCTTCTGACGCTTGTGGCTTCATTTAAGCTTTATTAGGTAGAGTGGCGGACCTTCCACAGAGCCCCGCGTTTGCCCCAGCACGCGCCCTGATCGCCATCCCCAGAACTGAACCCGACCTGAATTGCAGTTCGGCGCCGCCAACAAGCATACCTCCATCCGCGGGCTACTGCCGCTTTCGCTGAGACCAGCAGATTAGCGCTGATATTCCTGACAAGTTTGGCTCTCCTTTGGAAGAAACTGTGTTAGCAATCAGCTCCGACGGCAATCATGGATCGACCTCTGCGTGGCGGATGTCTTTGCGGCCGGAATCGTTACCTCGTCATTTTCCCGAAGAACACCAGCCAGCTCCCCCAGGTTCTCTTCGACCACAATGGTTACCGCGGTGAGACCCCCTCGCCGTACTTCAGGGGAAAACAAACATTCTTATCATTAATTATGTGCAGGCTTCTCCCATAGTGGTTCACCCCTGTCGGCGTATCTTCGAGTACCGCTGCAGTATTATTTCAGTAGCACCCTTCCGCTCTGCCCTGACGAAACAACGTCTACGATACACAAAGTCTTCTCATCTGATCACGAGCAAAGGCGCTTCTGCGGCTTCTGTGGCACGCCCCTCAGCTACTGGTCCGAGGAGCCGCGCGGCGAAGCGAACTTCATCCAGCTCGCACTAGGAAGCTTGTTCCCAGAAGACCTAGCCGATCTTGAAGAGTTAGGTTTATTGCCAGAATCCGACGACGACAAAGTCGTGGTACATGGAAGTCCTAAGGATCCGGACACCAAGATGCTCAGTGGTAACGAGGAAGGACAAGAGAGTGCCGTCGTTCCTCGAAATGGCCGCGAAACGGTGGGCAGGCTGCCTTGGCTTGATGCGCTGACCGACGGAAGCCGACTCGGAACGCTTCGCACGGCTAAGGGAAGCCATTCCGATCGTAGTGGGACGATCAGGGTCGAGTGGGAAGTCATGGAGTGGACGGAGGACAGTCCCCCGGAGACACCGAAAAGTGGCAAGAGGAAGCTGGGCGATCGAGATAGCGGCACTGGCATTGCAGCCATGGAAGGTGTCCAGCAGTGAGAAAGACGGTAGCTTACAAGCACCCCATCTTCCTATGCAGTAAACCGGCACCAACAGAGGGCCAGCACATCCCATCATGTTCTTCGCGGCAGGAGGTTGAAAGTCGGGGGGTTCAACGTATGGATTGGGGCGTTGGTTGCACGGCAATGATAACGGTCACACCCTTGCGCTCGGCGCGCCTTCCGGGAGGTCAAGTGACAATCGAAGCGCACAGGTCGCAGGGCATTTCCTACGGGTTCTTGGTATTTAGCAGGCTGATAAAAGGAAAGGTGGTGGTGGGTTGATATCGGATGGCCAGGGCCGGGGGGATAATCGATGGAAGATTGCGCGCCTGAAATCGGAGTTTCTTTGCTGTTAACGATGCCTTCCACGTGAAAGAAACACGTGGTCGAGATTAGCTTAATGATACACAATCCGGGTTCTCCTCATTGCCCGATCTAGATCTGTTAAAAGATATGTAACGTGAGGTCGGACTAGTCCAGGCTAGCAACGCAATCTCGAGGATAAGACGCAAGAACTTCGAGCGGTGGTGAGACGCGCGAAGCAACATGGCCCCTGAGATCTGCTTCGTTGCCACGGGCACGAGCGCCGCTTACATGCCATGCCGCATTACCTTACCTGCCCGGGCACAACTCCTATCATAGGTACTGTTTCCTGCGGGAAAAGTCTCCTGCCGAAGCCTCAACGGGATTGCATCGTTCATCCTCCCGATTGTTCCGCGGTGGCGTCGCCTCGGCGAGACGGCAAACGGCGGAACAGCGGGCTGCGGGTGGCTTCTCAAAGTTCTGCCTTCACCTTGTCAATTCTCCGGCCCGCCGTGAGTCGCCAGGTCAGCCGATGATTACCCATCGGCACGGCGCCCAGGGAACGAGAGCCGCTCTGGATGCGTGTTGTGACCTGTTGGAACTGGTGGATCGCCAACTGACTCGCCATTCATTCATGCGGCTTTTCTGTCTGTCGGTCATCTTGCGCTGGTGAGGGAAGGTCCTCTCCATGTGCAGCAGCCGAGCCAGCAGGCAAGAGACGCAGGACGCCAGCAAGCAGATCGCCGGGATGGCTCCCCTGTACGACCAAGTCGCAGAAACGGCCTCTTCTCGGCAGCGGGCGATGACCCGCCGCTGGCGCTGTGCAGGTCACGGAACCCAGCAGGTTGTGGATGGACACATCCTCCTGAGTCGACGGTTCTCCCGAGGTTCTGCCAGCCGGCGACCAGAAATGATCCTCTGCGGGCCGTGGATCCGGTTCCCAGGGCCCTCGACCCCTTCTCGGCTTCTCTCAGTGAGCGGAAAGTGGAGAGCGTTGGGGAAATTGGAAAATCGAGCGAGGACACCTGACGGTGTGTGTGAGTGACTTGTTTATTCCATCACATTGAGATGGACGGAAGGCGCGTGTTGTTGTGCAGCAAGGGGCAGGAGGCAGATTTCAAAATTGGATCCATGGATTTATTTCTGTGCCAGACGGAGAATTAACATGGTGCAGCGGACCCGGGCAGCCTCTGCATCCATCCTCGATTCCAGAATCCGGAAAAGAACGACACCAAGGCTCGATCGAGACGGACGAGAAATCGAGGCGCTGGGTGTGTGTGTGAGGCGCTCCGCTTCCGTGGAATCGCCCCAGGGACGCAGGGTTACATGCGGTACGCGGTTCGCGGTACGGCAGGGTGCGTTCGACGTCCAACGAAACAACGCACTGCGCATCCAGCGCATACCCTTACCAATGCTTGCATGCTCCATGCTACCCCGCGGTGGGGGTTTGTGCTCCCTGCTGCTCCCTTCTCCCACCGCCCACTCCCCACGTCCCCTGTCCCGGGCAAGCACGCACACACACGGCTTGGGGGACCAGCCCGCAGCCCATCCCATCAGGCTATGCCTAGCTTTTCTCGGTGTCGACGGTCCGAAACACGGGAGAATGGGGAATAATGGCATGAAACCGAGGCCATGGCCCATCTATAAGATGGCACGACGCCCCGACCTGGCCGCTGCGACATGTGTCTGTCTCCTATCTCTTGTTGCTTAAGAATCAACACTCTCCCTCTCTCTCTCTCGCCCTTCTCGTCCCCCCTAGTCAAGCGTTAAGCAAGCCAGAGCCCGCCCCCCTATCAGATCCACCAGCTCCATCAGTTTATTTTCCCGGCACGCAGGCGACGCCAGCGCCTCGATATCACCATGTCTCTCCCCGCAGACTTCCTCTGGGGCTTTGCCACCGCCGCGTAAGTTTTGTGTGTATCGATGGAGCCAATGGCTGGCTGGATCTCCTGCTGACCCTGAGCTAGATATCAGATCGAGGGCTCTACCGAGGTTGACGGCCGTGGCCCGTCTATCTGGGACACGTTCAGCGCCATCCCCGGCAAGATTGCTGATGGCAGCTCCGGTGCCGTTGCCTGCGACTCGTACAAGAGGACCGGGGAGGATATCGACCTGCTCAAGCAGCTAGGCGCTAACTCCTACCGCTTCTCCATCGCGTGGTCGCGGATTATCCCCCTTGGCGGCCGTAATGACCCAATCAACCAGAAGGGTGTTGACCACTATGTCAAGTTTGTCGACGACCTCCTCGAGGCTGGTATCACGCCCTTCATCACCCTGTTCCACTGGGACCTTCCCGATGCCCTGGACAAGCGCTACGGCGGCCTCCTGAACAGGGAGGAGCTCGCGCTCGACTTTGAGAACTACGCACGCGTCATGTTCAAGGCTATCCCCAAGTGCAAGCACTGGATCACCTTCAATGAGCCCTTCTGCTCGGCCATCCTCGGCTACAACAGCGGCTACTTCGCACCCGGACACACGTCGGACCGCAGCAGGTCGGCCGTCGGTGACAGTTCTCGTGAGCCGTGGCTTGCTGGCCACAACATGCTCATCGCACACGGCCGTGCCGTCAAGGCGTACCGCGAGGATTTCAAGCCCACACAGGGCGGCGAGATCGGTATCACCCTTAACGGTGACGCCACCTACCCCTGGGATCCCTCAGACCCGGCCGATGTCGAGGCGTGCGACCGCAAAATTGAGTTCGCTATCAGCTGGTTCGCCGACCCTATCTACTTCGGACACTACCCCGAGTCGATGCGCAAGCAGTTGGGTGACCGGCTCCCTACCTTCACTGATGAGGAGATCGCCCTCGTTAAGGGGTCCAACGACTTTTACGGCATGAACCACTACACGGCCAACTACGTCAAGCACAAGACGGGCGAGCCGGCTGAAGACGACTTCCTCGGCAACCTGGAGCTCCTCTTCTACAACAAGGCCGGTGATTGCATCGGCCCCGAGACACAGTCTTTCTGGCTGCGGCCACACGCCCAGGGTTTCCGCGACCTGCTCAACTGGCTGAGCAAGCGTTATGGCGCCCCCAAGATCTATGTGACGGAGAACGGCACCTCTCTCAAGGGCGAGAACGATTTACCTCTCGAGGAAATTGTGAACGACGACTTCCGCGTCAAGTATTTCAACGACTACGTCACCGCCATGGCCAAGGCCGTGTCTGAGGACGGCGTCAATGTTCGGGGCTACCTCGCATGGGTATGAGTCTTTCTATTCCTAGTACTAGAAGAACCATGGGCTAACAGTGATACAGAGTCTGCTCGACAACTACGAGTGGGCAGAGGGCTTCGAGACGCGGTTTGGCGTGACCTTTGTCGACTATGCGAACAACCAGAAGCGATACCCCAAGAAGAGTGCAAAGAGCTTGAAGCCTCTCTTCGACAGCCTGATCAAGAAGGATTAAGAAGCTGTGTAATATTGGATGTGGCCGGCAGAGAGGAGGATTTTTCATGTTGTATGTTTGTTGATGACTATCATGAGCGCACAAAGTGGCGGTTGGGCTGTGTCGATGACTCGACATCCCTGGCCCGTGCGTTAGGGGCGTGTTTACACGCAATGCCCTAACCCCTTAATTCTAGAACAGCGCCTTTGGGGGCGCTTTCTTCTTCATTGCCACTTCTCAGCTTTGACATGTGTTTTTGCTTCCTATCTTAGAATCGCCTTCTTCCCTTTTTCTTGTTCTCTCTCCTGTTCCCACTTCCCAATCCATTCCTCCAGATCAACATGTACCCTCAACCCCTTCGTAGTCATAGTGTCAAACACCCCTCGTAGCTCAGCACTGCCCATTTCCCGCAGCAGCGTCCCAAATGCCTCCATATACACCACTTTCGACAGGGGGCACGCTCCCAGCGCGCGATAGAGCACGTCCTTCGCCAAACTTTGCAGTTCTTTTCGTGAGCAGCATAGCCGTATGTAGCGAACCCACATGTCCGCGTTCCCTCTGCATGCTATGCCGTCCAACGCAGCCTCGAAAGCAGCACGTGTTGAGTGTGCTGTCCCTGTGCGTGCTTCGTGCGCGATGGCAAAACGCCGCGTGGCGAGCGAGTCGTATGGTGGGACGAGCGCGTGGTCTTGTAGTGCGGCGCGGACGGGGTCATCAATGCGAATGGTGGGCTGTGCCCAGGCGAAGAGGGTGAGGAAAAGAGTGTTTTGCGGGAAGAGTTCAATAAATTGGAGGAGTCGGGATCGGATGTAGAGCGGACGGTAAGGGCCGTGAGTGGAGTGGTAGTACAGGAGACGAGCGGCGGTTTGGAGGAGGCGTTCGTGATATAGAGAGGAGGCGAGGCCGCGCGAGGTGAGGTCGGAAGAGAAGTCGTGGATACTAGCGAGCGCTGCGGTGATGTTGCCTTGGGTTTCAGAGGCGGCCTCGGTAGAGCCCTCTGCGGTGAGGTAGTCGAGGAGGGCTTGGCTTTCGGCGAACTGAATGGCAGTTTCGAGCTCTTGGGATGAGAGAGCGTAGTCTCTGATACTGGAGAAGTGGGCTCTAGCTGTGAGGAGGAAGGAAGGCGGCGGCGGCGAGGCTTCAAGGCTTCGGTCTACTGAGGAGCAGAGACGATGGAGGGCCTCTTGCTTCTTGTTGGATTCGAGGTGTATCCATGTCCACGTGTTGAACAGTAGCTGCGTGGTGGTTGGCGCAGACAGTTCCTGGCTCGTCGCCGCGGACAGAACCTTCTCTGAAACATCCGGATTCCCGTTGGCGGATTCGATCAGCGCATAGGCGCTATACAGCCTCAGGTTAGATGAGTACTGCTTAAGAAGCCCCTTCGCTACTTTTCGCGCACTGTTTGGCTCATTCAACCACGCCGCTGCGAGATAGTACTCCGCTAACTGTTCTTGCCCATGTCCTTTTACGAGCTGTTTCAGTGTCTCAAGAATCCAGGTACTATGGGCGTCCGACCAACCCATGCGCTGCCAGTTGTCGAGATACCGGAACCACGTTGTGCCGGAAAACAGAACATTCTGAGAGAAGGCCATGCTACCGCCTTGTTGTCTGAGCTCTGGTGTTCTCTTTGTTTCGTCTAGTGTCCCCGGAGTTGTGCTATCGAGGTCGATCTCAAATGCTTCGCTCTGTCCAGCAACGAATGGGTCGTTTCTCGCATCGTCAACTAGCCCAGACGAAAGGCGGGCGGTTGGTAGACCGCAGAATAGAAGAAACGCGTCTAGGAGCTGGGTGCCAACTCGGCTCAGAACTGCCGTCGGAAGCCAAACGAGGAGCTCCTTGATGTCGGAGAACATCACGACTCGGAAGGGATCATCTTCGGTTCCCTCGTCTAGCGTACGGGCTGGTATGTGTGATCTGGAGGCCTTTTGGAGTTCCACCGTCGCCCAAGCCTTGAACTTATCCCTCGTCTTTAGGGGCTCACCGGGTTTGTCCGACTTAGGATCAGGTGGGTCAGCCATGCCACCCGTCTCCTCAAACTCTCGCCATCCCTTGGCACCCTCTTCACCAATTCGAGTGACCTCACTTTCCCAGAACTCGGAGAATGATGCCAAGGCAGTATCCTCTGCTGCTTTGGATAGCACCACCGGCCGACAAAAGACCATCTCCAGCTCGGCTTGCCATGCAGCTACCGCTAACTCCGAGTAGCCGGAGTCAACAAGGAATCGCGTGAGGCGGAGAAAGTTGTAAATGAGCTGGCTACAGAGCTCATTGCCCTTTCCGGTATCTTCGATAACTGAAGTGTCCAAAAGCTTCTTGCCCAGTGCCCGCAACTTATCCATTATGAATACCTTCGAGCCTTCCTGAGTGCAGTCAGCCACCCTTGAAAGCTCAAAGTTGAGCCGTTCGCGCCACAGCAGAAAGCTGTCTCCGTGACTTTTGCTCACGTCTTCCCAGCGCTTCGTCAGCGTTTTGGGATCCCATACCCGTGCGCCTTCGCGCATCAAACCCAGCAGAATACGCTCTGTCTCATCGGCTTGTGTGGCATGGGGTAGAGTTTCCTCGTAGAGAGAAAGCTTGAGCTCGGCCAGGCCCTTGGCTTCTTCGGCCGTGGGGCTGGTGGCAGCCACCTGATTCTCCCGAAAGAGAGCGTCTTGAAGGTCGATTAGCTGGCGCCAAGCTGCGGTGTCGCCGGGGTTGCCTCTGACTTGTCGGGAAAGCTCGATGGATCGTTTCTTAGTAATCGTCATCTCGATTACAGTATCTTCGCTGCCGGAAGACGTATTGTCGCTGTCTGACTCGGAGCCACTTCCATCATTTCCCGATTTGCCGTAGATAGACCTATAGTCTACGCGTGAGCTTGGCTCCTCTCCACGTTTGCGCTTCCTTGACGGCTCCAGGAGGATAAATTCGTCAGATTCTGTTGGTAGACGTCCAGTGTCCTCTGACGGCCTGATGTGCCTCGGGTTATTCCGACTGGCCGCTGCAATGGCCGAAATCGCCCTTTTATCGCGAAAAATAGAGCCGGAATTTCGCTGGTGGCTTCTGATACTGAACTCCTCTCTAGATCCGTCGTGGTGAAGTGAGAGAAGGCCGCTTGCGCCCATCAGCCTCCCAGAGCCAAAGCGGTAGTAGGAGGGTACTTTGTTGCGGTCGTTTGAGCCATATCTCAGGATCAGCGGATCGCCGCGCTTGTCGACAAAGTAAAGATTGTTGGTAGGTTGGGAGACGACGATCTTGCGCTCAGCCTCTGAGGTTTCATCATCTCTCTTCTTGCGCGATAGGCTGTGGTGCTCGCGCCGTCTGCGATGGCCCTTTTCGCGCTCATTTTCGCGCTCGCCGTGGTCGTCATGGCGGCGATGCGGTAACTTCAGCTTGTCTTCTTTCCTCGACGCATCCGGCTTTCCTTTTTTTCGCTCCTCAAATCCAGCCGTGGGTTTTGGCCCAGAATCAGAACCGGACTCCGGCTCGGGCTCAGGAATCTGGGTTGGTTTAAAGGATGCAAACTTGGGCACTGCTCGTCTCTTGTCTGAAGACATGACTATCCACTCGGTTGGGTGCGCCCACTGGTTCCATATACATAGTAGCCCCTATCCGCCCGTTCGCTCTGACGCTTGCTTCTCCAGATATTCGTGAGTGGGGGGTCGGAGCAACTCTGGGTCTGGATCGATCGTCAAACAACCGGCCGCCAAGGCCCGAGCCGTCAGTCAAATCGATGCTGCAGGTCAACGACAGCGAGCGACAGGGATGGAGCGCCACCTGACGAACACCCACTCCAATTGGCGCTCGCTTGAATGCTGTCCCACAATGACACAATCCAGCTGCTCAACCCTAAGCCGGCTCAGCTTCTGGCCAGCTGTTGCTGCGTACGCTATGGGAGCACAGAGGCACAAACAAACGTCTGGAGGTCATACGAATCCATGCACCCATTCCGAGTACTCGTCAAGTGAGCTGTCAGATGCGCACTTTTTGCGCCGATCGAGATTTGAAGTTGGCCGCGGTGGGCGGGGCCATCTGACTGCTGATGCTGCCGTCGAGGTGCCTGCAAGGTTCACGTGTGTCGTGTGCAGCCTCCACTTGGGCGCCGCGCCCTGGATGAGCCACTTTCACGCCCGCCCAGTGACAGCCTCCCGTTAAACGGAGAACAGAGGCAGACGCTGCTTTTCCGCATGTCAACATTATCTCGACCCTGCCTGCTTTCCCAGCGAGTTTTCAGACAAGGCATCGTCCTGCCGTCGATGGGGCTGCGGGTTGTCGCGACGCGCCATTCCATTTCGTCATTTCGCATCCTCCGCCGATAGCTTCCCATGTTTAGACTAAGACTGCCGCCACTATAGACCTCACCACCTGCCGTCCGTACATGTTCTGCCACCGATCGTGCCTGCTTTCTCTCGTTTCTCCGCACGCCGCTGCGCCGACTTCGACATGACAGGCAGACGGCATGCGCGTCGCTCACGCGAGCCTCTGGACGTCCCAGAAGAGGACGGGGAAGACTCGGCGATTGACGACGAACCATCACAATCGAGCTTCTTCTCTGGCCCACCATCACCGACTAGTTTCCGTCGGTTGCTACACCCAAACATGAGCAGACGACCGTCCAACCCAGATGCTCCCGACGAGAGGTCGCCGCTCCTCGCGGGCTCGCGTGCCCGCATCCGCATCCACAGCACCCATGGCTCGCCCAGAGCCCCCCATCTGTCGAGGAACCAGAGCTACGCTGGTAAGTCAGCGGTGTAACACGCTTTGTGCACTCCGCCCGCTAAAGCACCTTGCTGACCATCATGTGCCTTTCAGATAGCGTTAGGAGTAGCCGCCACCACAGCCGGGCAAATTCATGGGGCCAACGTCTTTCTCGCGCCCTCGCAGACCGGCAGGAGTCGTCTATGGCCGAGTCGAAGGGGTCCCTATTTCCAGATGAACGTGTCTGGTACGATCAGTTTACCTCGACTGACTGGGTACACGACAGCATCGCCGACGCTCACCGCGTCAAGGCCCTGCGGAGCCGAAAGGATTTCTGGGGTCGTGTTTACGCGTCTTGGGACAGCGCCCAGGGCTGGATCTTGAGCGCTCTTGTGGGCTTCGTCGTGGCCGTGCTGGCCTACGTCGTGAATATCTCAGAGGCTACCGCCTTTGATTTTAAAGATGGGTACTGCGCAAGGCATTGGTATCTTAGTGAGAAGGTAAGGGCCAAACAAGCACGCCGAATACCCTGTAGCGCACGTGCTAACCTCCTGTCTTACAGAAATGCTGTACTCACGGTCCCTGTACAGACTGGCGGGACTGGGGGGAGGTCCTGAACGGGTTCCCTTTTGGAGAGAGGTGGACCGAATACGTCGTTTATATCGCTTGCGTCATCATTCTAGCTAGTCTGTCATGTTTGCTCACGCTGATCACGAAAACGATCGTGCCGTCAGCCTACCAACTCGCTACACTGGATGAGAATCTGGCCGCCCCCCCTGTACCTCCGCAGGGCGACAATGGACCCGACGAACCCAGCATCAGTCCTCGGCAGGCTCCCGAGGAATCTGGCACGCCTCCCATGATATACTATTCAGCCGCCGGCAGTGGTGTTGCCGAGGTCCGCGTAATTCTCAGCGGCTTTGTGTTGCATGGGTTCTTGGGTTTGAGGACGCTTATCATAAAATCGCTCGGCCTCATTCTCAGTGTCGCTTCGGGCCTAAGCTTGGGAAAGGAAGGACCCTATGTTCACATCGCTACGTGCGTGGGCAACATTGCGTGTCGACTCTTCACCAAGTACGACCGCAATGACGGAAAACGCCGTGAGGTACTCTCAGCCGCTGCGGCAGCTGGTGTTGCCGTCGCTTTCGGCGCTCCTCTCGGAGGCGTGCTCTTCGGGCTAGAGGAGGTTGCGTATTTCTTTCCGGCAAAGACGCTCTTCCGAACCTTCTTCTGCTGCATCACGGCAGCCCTGACGTTGAAGTTCTTGAATCCATATGGAACCCATAAAATCGTCATGTTCCAGGTAAAGTATGTCATCGATTGGGAGTATTTTGAGCTCGCAAGTTTCATACTTGTTGGCGTCCTCGGGGGAGCTGCTGGCGCTCTTTTCATCAAGGCGTCCCGGCGCTGGGCCAAAACATTTCGCCGAATCCCAACCATCAAGAAATATCCCCTCCTGGAGGTTGTCCTGGTGGCACTCATCACAGGGCTTATTGGGTATTGGAATGTCCTGACCAAGCTACCGGTTGCGAAGCTGCTATACAATCTGGCTGCCCCTTGCGATGACCGGGACAACGATTTGGACAAGCTGGGGATCTGCCCGGAGACAGTGGATGAGATTCCCCATGCCCTTTTTCTCCTTTTCTCAGCCTTTTTGGTCAAGGGTTTGTTGACGATCATCACTTTCGGAATCAAGGTTCCGGCCGGCATTTATGTACCCTCCATGGTTGTCGGTGGCCTTATGGGACGATCAATTGGGCACTGCGTTCAGTGGGCTGTGATGACCTTTCCAACTTGGGGCATTTGGAGCGACTGTGCTAAAATGTCGAGTACGACCTGCATCCAGCCCGGCGTGTACGGGCTCATCGCTGCCGGCTCGACAATGTGCGGAGTTACCCGATTGTCGGTCACCCTCGCGGTCATTCTTTTTGAACTAACGGGAAGCCTTGACTACGTTTTACCATTCTCGCTCGCTATTCTCGTGGCCAAATGGACGGCGGACGCGATAGAGCCCCTCAGCATCTACGTAAGTCACAAGATTCGCCTCTCATGGTGAGGCATATGTTTTGACATGTCATAGGATCTCCTCACTGAGATGAACTCGTACCCGTTTCTCAACAACAAGCACAAGCCCATCTTCACTTCCGACTTGGCAGACATCGTCCCCAGGATTCGGAAGGAGCGGATCATTGATATCACTAACTCGCCAGTTGTTCCAGCGTCCAGCTTGCGGATGAAACTAGAGCTGTTACACAAAGCTGGCGAGCTTGACGGCGGGTTACCCATCATTCGTGACGAGATCCTTGTGGGTCTAATCCCCGCACCGGACTTGGAGTACGCCTTGGATAACCTACCAGACGAGGGATCTGGCCTCTGCTTAATGGCACACGTGCCGAGTATTGACGATTCAGATGATGGGTCGCCCGATCCCTGTGACTTTACCCCCTTTATTGATCCGGTACGTGAACACAACTTCAATAAAAAAAAGTGCAGATGGAATGAGGCTAACGCTGTCGATGCAGGCACCTGTTGCCTTGGATATCAGATCCCCCATGGATCTAGTATATGAGTGTTTTGTGAAGCTGGGTTTGCGCTACATTTGCGTCCTCCGCGACGGACGCTATGCCGGTATGACGCACAAGAAGACCTTTGTCAAGTACGTACGCGAGCTGGAAGAGAAAGAGGGCGCGGCGTGAGCATTTTGCATAGGTTACTAGATGGCGGAAGCACTTCTGTTTTAAGCCTGGGGTTGTCTTCCCCGGTCTTGCTTTGGGGGCATGTGGATATCCCTTGGCTGATTGATTGGCAGCGCGGATATACATGGGATGGCATATGGCGTTTGGGGGTATACCTTAATGGGTTGTTGCATTTTTATTGTTTGCATTGGGTTGCCAAGGCAGGGCAGTTTGATAACATCACCAGACGAATCCCAGATGAAGCTGTGGGTTGGCTCTCCTAGATAACTTTGGTTACAATGGTCTGGTAGTGCCGTGCCCATAAGTTGTGAGATGTGATTCGTTTTCTACGCTACAGTATAAACTGTAGGACTGGCACAAGGCATGCGAATGGGGATTCAATCAGAGAACGTCTATTTACGGGACAGATGACCCCTCCAGCTACATACAATTTCAACTGTATTGACACCGCATCGCCAAACTCCACACTAATACATCGGTCTCCAAACACTAGCGAGAATATACTTTTCTTTAGATGTACTTGTAAGGGTTCATGATACCCTTAGGATCATAAAGACCCTTGATTTGCTTCATCAGTCCGACCATGGTGGGGCTGCGGCTATAACCAATATACTTCTTCTTAGCCAAACCGAGCCCATGCTCGGCGCTGATGCTGCCCTGTCGCTCGGCAATCCACTCGTAGATGAAAGGCTCGAGTACCTGCTCCACGCGAGGGTCGAAACGGCGTGTGGAAATGTTCAGGTGCAGGTTGGAGTCGCCCATGTGGCCGTAGCCAACAACAGCGCGGACAGGATGCGAGTCATCGTCGCCGAGCAGGCCGGCTTCGGCGACGTGGGCGCGTGTGTCTTCGACGAGTTGATACATCTGAGCGAGCGGGATGGATACGTCATATTTGTATACGCCGCCGAGGTGGCCTAGTGCCTCGGTGATGCCCTCGCGCCAGGACCACAGTGAGCGTAACTGTGTTTCGTCCTGGGCGAGGGTGCCGTCAGCGACGATGTCCTCCTCCATCACGGACTCGAGGAAAGCCTGGAGCTTCTCGCTGTCGTGGTCGGCATTGGAGCCTGAGGTCTCGATGAGGCAGTAGAAGGGGTAAGTAGACTCCAGGGGGCGCTTCGTGCCTGTGACCTGGTGCACAAGCGACTGACTGCCTTCGTCCATGAGCTCAAAGGCCGAGAGAATCTCGGAGAGCTGGCCCTTGGCCTGACGGAAGGCCCGCTGGCAGTGCTCGTAGGATTCAAGGCCGAAGAAGGCGACGTTCTGCGCGGCCGGCCGCTGGGGGCACTGGATCGAGACCTTGGTGATGACGCCAATGGTACCTTCGGCGCCGATAAAGAGCTGCTTGAGGTCATAACCTGTGTTGTTCTTGCGCAGGCGAGACAAGTCGTCGACAACTGTGCCATCCGGAAGCACAGCCTCGACGCCGAGCACGGTACCGTGCAAGCTGCCGTAGCGGAGCAGTCGGAGTCCGCCGGCGTTGGTCGACAGGTTGCCACCGAGCTGGCATGAGCCCTTGGCACCGAGATCAAGGGGGAAGATGTACCCGCGCTCGGCGAGATACTGGTCGGCTACCTCGAGGATGACGCCTGCCTCGGCTACCAGAGTCCCGCTTACATCGTCAAACTCTAGGATCTTGTTCATGCGCCCTAGGCTCAGCACGATCTCGTCGAAGACCGGCACTGACCCGCCAACCAACCCTGTGTTGCCGCCTTGCGGCACGACAGCGAGAAGGTTGTCGTTGCAGTACTTGAGAATCTGGCTGACTTCCTCGGTCGACGATGGCTTGACAACAACCTGACAATGGCCGCGGTACTTGCGCATCCAGTCGCTGTTGAAGGGGGCCAGGTCGTCTGCAGCTTCGCCCGTCACACCGTCGATCACGGCGGAACCGCTCTCACCCAACAAGCTCCTGAAAAAAGCAACATGGTGGGCGGTGAGGCTGGCGAACCGGTCGTCCCGTTTCAGCTCGGGATATTTGGTGCTGGTGAAGTCATCTTTGGACTGGGCCTGGCGGGCTGGCGGTGTGTTTTTGAGCGGCCTCGGCTGCGAGTTGCTGAAGCACCGTGTTTGTGTTACCGATGCCTTCACTGCTGTGCGGGCGAGTGATGATGTATGTGCGAGTGATGACTGCCTGCCTAGCTCGGAAGAGGTGGTCCTGGCCAGTCCTCTCAGAACTGGTGTAAGCGGTTGGCGACAGGCCATTGTTGCGATTTTGGACCCAAAAGCTTGAAAATGCCGCGTAAATTTATCCAAATTCGTCAATTCGTCGCTTTCAGGAACCAGAGAGTCTCCCAGCCGTAGATGAGCAGCTACACAGCGATCCTGTCAGCGCCGGCACTCATTATCAACGCAGGGTGAGCAGGTCAGTCGGGATCAATGAGTGAAATGCAGTGATGGTGAGACCAATGCTGGTGACGGAGCTCGGATATTTTTTTACTGTCAGCTGGTGACGGTCCGCCATTTTGGCGCTAGGTGGGTCCCAGCTTCGCGCCCAGAGGCCCGAGCTTTTGGAAGCTGCAACCCTGTCTGCCAGCCGCGTAGCTATGCAGCCTAGCGACGAGCTCCAACACCCACCTGCTAACTGACCAACTCGATCGCATTCGACCACCCTCCCGCATTTCTCATCCCGTACCGGATTGCTGCAGCGCCGAGCCCAGCTACGATTACCGATTCCCAGTCGCGACTTTCCACCTCTAGCCAGCAGCCATGGCGTCGGGATACGACAGAGCTCTCTCAGGTATGTATCTCCAATCGCTACCCTTGGCTGCCCAGCCGGGTTATCCACTGCTAACTCACCGGCAACATAGTCTTCAGGTTTGTTGCAAACCGATTACGAACTCCGACGTGTAACTAACACCTCTCCAGCCCGGACGGACATGTGTTCCAGGTCGAATACGCGGGTGAAGCAGTCAAGAGAGGTGCGTTCCTCTGATACCCGGGATGCCTTTAGACAGAAGCCATGGAGCCATAGCTAACTCAGTCGCACCAGGAACCTGTGCCGTAGGCGTAAAGGGCAAGGATGTGGTGGTTCTCGGCTGCGAGAAGCGATCGGCTATGAAGCTTCAAGACACCCGCATCACCCCGTCAAAGATCGGCCTCATCGACACACACGTGTGCCTCGCCTTCGCTGGTCTCAACGCGGACGCGCGCATCCTCGTTGACAAGGCCCGGTTAGAGGCCCAGTCGCATCGTCTGAATCTCGAGGACCCCGTCACTATCGAATACATCACCAAGTATATCGCCGGCGTGCAGCAGCGTTACACACAGAGTGGAGGTGTCCGACCCTTCGGTCTCAGCACCCTGATTGTTGGCTTTGACAATGGCGGTAAGACACCGCGGTTGTATCAGACTGAGCCGTCGGGCATTTACTCTGCGTGGTAAGTTCAATATAAGTAGCTGCCCATCTCACAAGGATCGCAACTGACAGGCCGGTATAGGAAGGCGAATGCGATCGGCCGTTCGAGCAAGACGGTTCGCGAGTTTCTGGAGCGCAACTACAAGGAGGAGATGGATCGGGAGGCTACCATCCGACTGGCCATCAAGTCGCTGCTTGAGGTTGTGCAAACGGGTGCTAAGAATATTGAGATCTCTATCATGGCTCCGGGAAAGACGGTTGAGATGCTGCCGGTGGAGGAAATTGAGAATTACGTCAAGAATATTGAGCAGGAGAAGCAGGAGGAGGCAGCCAAAAAGAAGACTGGCAGAACCCCTGGTACCGGGACAGCGGCCATACTGACCAGGACCCAGGATGAGCCTAGTGACCAGTAGGATGGGCTATCGGGATTGAGACAGCTAGGAGAGGAGTCTGACCTTCTCATTCGCGAATGAGTGAGGTCATGCGGCGTGTAAGATAAAAATCAGAAATACCAGCGATCATAGGCATGGGCGAGTCGGATGTTTTAGAGCCGGACAACCGGAGTCGTATGGCCATGAGTATTTAGATCTACTTCTTCATGTTTATCCGGCCTGGGTATCGTCATTACTAAAAACCAGCACATTTCCTTCTTCCTCCCTTTCCATTCTAACCAAGCTTGTCTGCCTCCACATCGGGGTCGAAGATGGTCACCGGCTGCTGTTTGCTGGCGGGCTTGACGCGCTCGTCCTTGATCATGCGGCTGTCTACCCGCACGTCAGCACCTTCGACCGAGATTGCGGCCTTGGGCGTGAGGGCGTCGAGCACGAAGTGGTTATCGCAATGCGGGCAGTACTCATCAGACTCCTCGAACTCTTTGGCATCCTTGCGGAAGCACTTCTTGCACTTCTTGCAGGCAAATGTCATGTCGAACGTCTGGAGGAGTGGGTGGCTCTCGGCCTCGGCATGGCAGTCAGTGCAGTCGAACCATTTTCGGCCTATGATTTTGAGGGCGGGGTGCCGGGTTTCAGTCGGGGGATCTGGTGCGAGAGGGGGATGGTGCTGGATTTGGGTGATGCGTACAGCATGGTGAGCGGATCGAGACCTGCGCGTTGAGGATGTGTTTGCTTTGGATGGGTTGATGTTAGATAGGTCTTTTAAGAGGACGAGGGCCGGCATGGGAGCTTACCACATTGTGACTAGATGGGGGCTTGATTTTAGGGGGTTTTGGTGGTTTTGGCGTGTATTGTATGTGTCAGCCTAGTAAATATCCGTGTCTTTGATGTTCTACAAAAAGCGGCCGGATGTACTAGCAGTCGATGGGTGTCGTGCGCTTCGACGGCGACCTGAAGTTAGGTCAGTGGGGCAATGGTTCGGTTCGCGGGGCTTATGTGGGGCTTGCTCGAGTGGAACGCTTTGGCAAACCTGGGTTAGGGTTGGCATGCCATCCTTCCTGGAAATCTGACCAACAAAGCGTACCTCGAATGCCCTACAAGGTTCTATCGGCTACATGAATAAACTCAGCAATCGTATGCAGCATTCCACAATAAGCCGGCCTTAAGACTTGCCTTTCTCCGCGACCTCCCGGACAACAACGTTCTTCAAACATCCCGCCACTCAGCGAAACGGCAATCCTCTACCATCGCGTCAGCACAGCGGCAACACCGACTTCGATCGAGCGTTGCGCAGCGTTTCCGACGATTGTGTCGAGGATTTCCTTTATTCGCAGAGAAGGAAAAAGAAGAGCAGGTGCTACAGGTTGATAAGAAAGAACCACCCCGCAGGCCGCAGCTGGTGGCAGCTTTGCGACGATGCCGCCAAAGCGAAAGGCGGCCACCGCTGGCGCTGGCGCCTCTAAGGCTGGCAGGACGTCTGCCATGTCGACACCTGGGCCAGGGACACCGCGCAGTCTGGATAGCCCCATGGCGTCGGAAGCCGATGACGACCTGAATGACGCGGAGGTGACCGAAGCACAGCTACAGCGCGAGGAGCTGCTAGGTATGGAAGCTGACGAGTTCGTCAATGGTTGGGACTTGTCGAGCAACCGCTTTCAAAACCAGGCGAAAGGTGCGGATCGCGACGCTGCGACAGCCTTCTTTGGCCGTCGTGACTTCTCATACCTCACTTTGAAGCCGGACCACATGAACCGACCGCTTTGGATCGATCCGCTCAAAGGCGTCATCGTCCTGGAGCGCTTCAGCGCGCTGGCTGACCAAGCCACCGACTTTCTCATCACCATCGCCGAGCCAAAGTCACGGCCTACATTCCTCCATGAGTATGCCCTGACAACGCACAGTTTGTATGCCGCCGTCAGCGTTGGGCTCGACCCAAAAGACATTATAAACACCCTAGACCGCTTCCTCAAGACGGCATTGCCACCTTCCATCCGGGAGTTCATTGAGAAGTGCACACACAGCTACGGCAAGGTAAAGCTGGTGCTCAAGAACAACAAATACTTTGTAGAAAGTGTAGATGCCGAAATGCTGGAGAAGCTGCTGAAGGACGAGGTCATCGGGCCGCTTCGCGTGCACGTCTCAGAGGGCATCACGACAACATATGCCCCAACCATGGGCGGCCTCGTCATTCCGGGGACCACAAATGCAGCGGGTGTCCGCCAGGCCGAGCTTGACAAGGCCAACGGCAAGACCGCCGTACCTGGCGACGTGGCAAACGAGACTGACCTCTACACGACTCTCAATGATGAGGACGATGACGATGACAAAGCCGCTGTTCACTCTTTCCAGATCAACGACAGCGCCGTTGAAATAGTCCAGAAACGGTGTCTTGACCTGGGGTGGCCGATCCTCGAAGAGTACGATTTTAGAAACGACGACGTGAACGCCAACCTGGACATTGACCTTCGCCCAAATACACAAATCCGACCCTACCAAGAGAAGAGCCTGAGCAAGATGTTCGGTAACGGTCGGGCCAAGAGCGGCATTATCGTTCTGCCCTGTGGTGCAGGCAAGACGCTCGTTGGCATCACGGCAGCTTGCACCATCAAGAAAGGAATCATTGTCCTCTGCACGAGCTCCATGTCAGTAGTACAATGGCGAGAAGAATTCCTAAAATGGTCCAACGTCAACCCAGACGATGTCGCCATTTTCACAGCCGAGAGCAAGAATAAGTTCGCAGGAAATACCGGAGTCATTGTCACGACGTACTCCATGGTTACAAACAACAGAGAGCGTTCGCACGAGTCCAAGAAGATGATGGACTTCCTGAAGGGGCGTGAATGGGGCCTCATGCTCCTCGACGAGGTCCATGTCGTCCCGGCTGAAGTGTTCAGACGGGTCATATCATCCATCAAGTCCCACTCCAAACTCGGGCTTACGGCGACATTGCTCCGTGAGGATGACAAGATCTCCCATCTCAACTTCCTTATCGGACCCAAGCTGTATGAGGCCAACTGGATGGAGCTTTCTCAGCAGGGACATATCGCAAAGGTACAGTGTGCTGAGGTCTGGTGCCCGATGCCGACCGAATTCTACGACGAATACCTGCGTGCCAGCTCGCGTATGAAGCGCACGCTGTACGCCATGAACCCCCGAAAGTTCCAAGCCTGCCAATACCTCATCAACTACCACGAAGCGCGTGGCGACAAGATCATCGTCTTCTCCGACGAGCTGTACTCGCTCAAGCAGTACGCTCTCAAAATCAAGAGAGCCTTCATTTACGGTGGCACTGGGCAGCAGGAGCGTATGAAAGTGCTCTCGAACTTCCAGCTCAATTCCAACCTCAATACTATATTCCTCTCCAAGATCGGAGACACCTCCCTTGATCTGCCTGAGGCTACCGTCCTCATCCAAATCTCATCTCACTTCGGCTCCCGCCGTCAAGAGGCCCAGCGCCTCGGCCGCATCCTTCGAGCCAAGCGCCGTAACGACGAGGGCTTTAATGCATTCTTTTACTCGCTCGTCTCCAAGGACACGCAAGAGATGTACTACTCATCCAAACGGCAGGCCTTCCTCGTCGACCAAGGCTACGCCTTCAAGGTCATCACACAATTGGCCAACATTGAGAACACGCCCGGGCTTGCCTTCGCAACTGCTAAAGAACGCCGCGAGCTGCTGCAGCGCACTCTCGTTGACAACGAGAAGGGCGCTGAAGACGACGTTGAGACGGATGACCTCTTTGGGAAGCGCGGCCGAGGCAAAAAAAGGGGTGGTTTTGGTGGTGGTGGAGTGCGCCGCACAGCTGGTACGTTGGGTGAGCTGAGCGGTGGTCATGACATGGCATACATCGAGCAAAACAAGGCAGTGAACAAAGCACTCAGGAAGAAGGGCAAGGAGCCAGGGCAAAACACCTTCTTCAAGAAACTTGCAAGGGAGAAAGATAGAAACCGGACTGGGAAGTAGTGTGCTTTGCATTTTCTTCAGACTGGCGTTATTCGGTGGCACAGCGGGCGAAACACAACAGGCGTTGAGTTCTTGCTACAAAGCCCACAGAATGCTACCAGCAGGCCGGTGTACGAGGTATTACTATTTACATAAATATACATGTCAAAAGATACATGATAGAACTTTGTGAGGAAAGGGGAAATCTAAGGATTACTGCATCCTTCACTCAAACCAATCTGGCCAAGCCACATTCCCGCATCCATACCAGAGCATTCAATAGCATCATCCTACCGGATTGATGCGATCCCGCGGCTCCATGCTGGTGATCTAAATGCGCCAAGAGACAAAAAAAAGTCGAGGCGTCCCCATATACGGAACTGCCCGCCGATATGTATGAAACCGAGCTGAAAACCGGAATCCTATGCCCAGCGCTTGCGCGCAGAAAGATTTTCCCAAGCCAACCTATCTCTTGCGCCTTGCTTCCCAAATCTAAAGAAATCAAAGAGCCAATACCAACTGGCCCCTTTCACATAGGGGTGGTCGACATGTGGCGTGGTCTCGGCGGCGAAGAACTAGACTCCGGACCAGTATCGTATCTAGACGAGGTTGTCTTTGCATACGGCTCAGGGTCTTCAGAACCTGGATCGGTGCTTCTGCGGTTGAGTCCATGTCCGAGAATTTCTACCGGCTTTGCTGGGCCAGGATGCAAGAAGGAGGTGATAAGGAAGCCGGCGCGTTCACCACTAAGGCTACGGCGCCGCCGTCCGGTCGAGCCACGGACTCCGGCGGTAGCGACCGAGGCGTGTGATTGCTGTCGAGCTATCCGTGCTTCAGCATCCGCCGCCTCCTTGGCGTTCAGGGCTTCGCTCGGAAGAAGGATAGCACGGTCTAGACCGTAGGGTAGGCCACGATGTCTGCCGCGGATCATCATGGCAATAAGGACGAGTTTACCCACCACGCTGAACTGAGAGCACAGTGAAGCATTGACACCGGTGTATCCAAGACTCATCCCGACTGTGCCGTATGCGCTGATAATCTCAAAAAGGATGTCGAACATCGTAAAGTCGCGAGCCATGACACGGGGGCCTTCCGAAATAGCAAGAATGAACAGGCCAACGAAGATGTACCACAAGTCGAAAGAGAGCTGCCGTCGCAAATGGGCGCCGACGTAGGAGAGATCGCTGCCCTGAGCTTGTTCGTCGATGTCCTCACGGCCACCACCATAAACCCCGAGCGATTGCTCTTCGTATACGTTTGTGCGGCGAACGGAGATAGCAATCGGGAAGACCGAAATGTACATCATGATCATGTACGAGACTTGCACGCCAGGATGAAGTTCCGCAAGGTTGATACAAGAAAATCCAGCCGTCCGTGTTGATGCCGCTTCAAAGAGACCGTCAAGGATTTTGATGCCCGCCGGCATGGCTGTCACGGGACCAGTTCCAAGCTTTCGGTAAATTAGCAAATTGGTCAATAAACAGACGAGGGCTTGGGGAAGAACATACATCTAGAACAATAAAGAAGATGACGTCTAGGCCGTTGAGGATAATCAAAAGCCAAAAGAGCCACCACGTAGCCCCCGATGGAAACAGAAGGGTAAAACAACGACGAGGATGGTCAAGAAGAAATCTGAGCTCTTCATATAACCCTGTGCCAGGCGGTACAACCAACGACATGGTCCATATAATGAACCGAAGCATGACGGGGAACCCGGTATTGCCAATGACGATGAGAAAACACATCAAGAGCAGCGGGAAGACTGCCGTGTTGAAAGAGTTCATGCTGTCGGGAGTCAAAGTGAAGCCCAGATCCATGAAAGCCGAGTTTGCTGTGAAGAAGCCCCACCACGTTCGGCTTTGGTCTGCAGCATCAACGACTTCGCCCCATCTATCGACTTTCAGGATCCAGGGAACAAGACATATGACACCAAGTATCGAGAACCCCCAGAAGTACCAAGTAAGTACCAGAGCGAGCGTTTTCAGAGACCGGTACTCAATACCACCGAGCTCTTCTCGCTGCTCTTCGGACAGGTCAGGAAAGGCGGAGTTGCGACCAATGGTCGGTTCCCAGCTGAGATATGGTGTTCCATCGTCCTTGTCCCCACTGAGAGCGGTTTTGAGTGCGTGCAACGTCTGGCGTCTTTGAACGCGCCACCCGCCGACATGGACTGCATCTTCTTCGTGATGTGTCTTCTTGTCTTTCTCGCTCATGAAACGCGGCTTCCGCGGGCGCAGAAATGACAAGGCGCTCGCCACGGCTTTTGCCTCGTCGACAATTGTATCGCCCGACTCTTTCGCCGCCCGCATTTTGTCTCGATCGGGCTCTTCGATGGTGATGGCCTGCGGTCGGAACTCCGAGACTTGTGAGCGAGTAGCTTCGAGAGCAGCATGGTCGTCGTGTTCGCCGCGCTCTACTAGCTCAGGACGTAGACCCTGCTCCGCTTCCAGCCGACCAGGAATTCGTAAAACCTCGTTGTCCTCGCGCTGTCGCTTGAGGATGGCCAGGTGCTGTTCTTCCTCAGACCTCACTGGCGGGAGTTTCGCAGCATCCTCTCCAAGTCCATCGCTCCTTTTTACTGTTTCTGCAAAGGTGATACCGGAACGTCGGGTGTCATGTGGGCTGCTGTTCGCATTGCCGTTTGAGTATGCAGCCCCACTCATGGCAGAGGAACCGCTCTCTTCGCCATCCTTCGTGTTGTTGTTCAACAGAATGCCGTCGTTGGTCATCCGAGATGATTGGCCATTGTGCATCACCGTGATGCTTCTCCCATTGACCCCCTTCTCAGGATCGACCACGTCGTCTCTTGGCCTGGTTTTTGATTTTGACATCGTGGTCCTTCTCGTACGAGCCTCGCTGACGAGATTTTGGAATCGTTTCTCGAACCAGTATAGGCGGAGGAAGACGACGAACGAGTTGATGGTGATTGGGTTTGCCAGCATGGGAATGATGTAGCAAACGACCTGCTGAAATGTGTTCAAGCGGTTGAAGTCCACCGTGTTCAGGCCTGCCTGGGTGCTAGCACCACTCGAGAAGAAGAGGGCATCAATGTAGGCAACATTTTGTCGACCCGAGCTGTATATGATCACAGACCCAAGGAGACTCAGAAATATGATCCAGAAATCTAGGTGGCGGTTAGACCAACGTTTCATGGACGTTGTGTTTGCAGAGCGGCTAGATTTACTTACAATGCGCCGAGATGAAGTTGAAATGCGGGTTCTTAGAGAGGAAAGAAGGCTTGAGCGCCGTTGCTTGGCCGACGATCCAGTTCCACAATCGATCCCGCCATTGAGGCATGGTTCGCGACGTTGAACAAGACGGGCAACGTTGAGGATGAGCACGTAGTAGGTTGTATATCTAGGACGGCGAGTTGGCGGATGAGCGAAGAAATTGTGCCAGAAAACAGACGATTGGCGATGGAGAGATAGATAGCCAGGGAGGGCGGAGCTCAATCTCGACTGGCCCAGGGAGGCTCGAGGAGGCGTTTTCTGAACAATTTATGTTCTTGGTGATGGTGGTAGGCCCTGAGTGCAGAGTACGCCTCAGCGGTGGCTGCTGGTATTGGCAGCTGAGCGCAGTTGCGAGTCTATCATATCATTCTATCATGACTGCGGGGACTTGGTCCATGCGGCAGGGACCGACAACTTCGGCCGAGGAGGGAAGCGAAATCCAGGATCAAGGCGGCTCAGGTGGCTCTTTCTGACCAACGGGAAGCTGCCGCCGGAAGCCGTTGCTAACACCGACGTCGTGATGCCCGAGAAGTCGGAGAGAAGGAAGAATATGGAGAAGTCGTGAGACGAGCCCAGAAAACTCAGGTTCGGGTGCGCTAGCACGGCAGTGAGAAGCCTCGAGTCCTCAAAGGGCGGCAGGCGGGGTTGCCAGATTGGATTTGGGGCGATGTGCGGATTGCAATTGCAGTAGGAGTAAACGGTTCTGTTGAAAGAGGTAGAGGGCCAAAAGTGGCCGTTCGCGCTGCAACTGGTTAACAAAGAGGAAAGCGCTCCAATGGATATGATGTGATAGAATGGGCCAGTAGGTGGGATGAAAACCAAAGTTGGTGTGCGACTGTAAGTGAATGGAGGACCCTGCTCTTTGAAAGAATAGCCCGGGTCTAGAACTCTGCCCCCCTGGGAAATGCCGGCGGCCGCTTGCCATGAACCGCGTCTCGGTAACCTCGACGACACACAACCGCTCTCCAATGGAAAAGCACGTGGGAGGAGGCGCAGCACGTCCAAATCAAATTGGGTTTGAGGGCATAAGTCGGTATGTTTTTGATATTCCACAGGGGCAAATCTTTATTTGTTTGGACCAAATGAAACAAGACGGGTTGCTACCTTAACCTTACCAATCCTTTATGGTTATCCTAGCCAACATCCAAATATAAGCCAGCTCATCGTTAAAGTGGTCCCATATCTCCCCATGCCCCCAAGTGCCGGCTCGCCATTCGACGAAGCCAGCAACCTGGGCGTGGTGGTAGTCATCATCAGGCGACGGAACCGCAGTATGCACAGGAGTCGACAGGTTGCGCACGGATCTGATAATTCTGATTGATATCAATCCAACGTCAACCAACAACAAACTTGCTCGTCTCTGTGGTTTGGACCAAAGACAGGAGGTCCGACACCACTGCACTACATCATGATTCGGGAAGTTTTCTTCTGCTGTCAAACATTGGACTCTCACTATAGCAGAGTATCCTTCCGCTCCTAGCCGGAGCTTCGATTTGTCTTGTCAGGGCCAATCTTGCTCATTTAGGTCTCACCTTGTTGGCATGCAAGTCGATTACCACACCCAGGGAAATAACACGGTCATCGGATGAATAACCGACAAGAGGTCAGACCAGTTCGTGACACAGATGCTTCGGCCAAGAGGAAGTATCTCTACAGCTACCTTTTCAATGCGCCGCGTGCGGCCTCTCCGTCCGGAGTTTAGGCACTCTTGCGTCTCGCTGGAGCCGCCGGGAAATCTCCGTCCTGTTCCTTGTTTACTTCAATCCCGACGGTACTGGGCGGACTATCATTATTCCTGTGTCTGGTACCTATTTGCCTTCGCCTTACTGTGAGAATATATGAGAATATATTCCCTCTGATGCTTGGGCACTTCTGCCAACAGCATTGGCATGCACCAACATGAATGAGGCATTGCAATCAACCTGGAAGATGGACCCCTGTGCAGTCGGAAGCCGATAAATGTGTGAGCGCAGATGTGGCAGGCCGAGTAATCCCGTATCACAGTAACTCGGAACTCGGGCGAAGCGCCTTTCGACGATGATGGAGCAGGAACAAGTTCTGAATCAACTCTGCTGATTACTGCCGGCTCCTCTGACGTGGCGTTGTCAATGTCCGACCGTCTGTTCGGAACTCAGAGAGTAGTTTCGAATGCTCTTTGACTTGGAGGTATTCATTCCGGGTCATGGACCAAACTACGTCTGAAGTCGGGCTGCTTTGCCAATACAGAGAGCCACTTTCTCATTGGACTGCTGAGATGATACTTGCCTCTTGGCTACCCAGTCCGCGTCCCCATTGTGGTAACGTTTTGATTGTGATAGTGTCGAACAAATCAAAAACACAAAAAAACAGTGTTGGGTCCCCCTGGGCTGATAGGGTTGTCGTTAACTCTCACCGCCAGCCAGTTTGGGGAAATAGGGGTCTGTTGTTTTGCGGGTAATTGCACGGTTTCACCGCGTCTAAAAAGTACAAATCGAACACTCCTCGGATGCTACCCCCTGTTGATACATGGTCTTTACACTCAACGTCGCTCTCACTTCTTCGCAGCCTTTGCTTTTGCGGCCTTAGCCTTCGCAGCCATAGCCTTCGCAGCGCCGGCACCCTTGGATCCCAATACCTTCCTCGTCTTCTTCCACTGTGCCACAATCTCTGAGACGCTGCCCATGTCGTGCTTGGCCTGGCGCATGTATGTCAGACGGGCACGGCGGGCGCGCTTGCGAGCGCGCTTCACAATCTCAATACCGGCCACGTTCTTGTTGTATATCTTGTACCACATCTCGACGCCCACCTTGTTCAGATGGTTGCGCAGCAGCACCGACGAGTCGATGCCCGCGCGCCGGATCGAAAGGCACACACCGGAGAAAGGCTCGCCGCCGCGTCTGTGCGACACCATCAGGATATCGCCCGGCCGCGCGCCGTGTCGTGTCTTAGCTAGGAGGGCCGTACGCGCCCCCGTCGGGTCCATGCGTGTGATCTGAGCCGCGTGCAGCATGGGCATCGGGTCCGGTGGGGGGATAAGGAGCCCGGGGAGCTTAGTGGCCGGCACGCGGACAGCGTTTTTTGGCACCCTCTTGGCCCACTTGGTCGGGTCGGGCTGGGTCTTGACGGCCGGCGTCTGGTAGACGGCGAAGGCGGTACGAAGCTTCTTGGTCTTGGGGTCTTTGAGTTGATCTACGTAAATGATGTCGGGTTAGAGTTTGGGGGATCACACAGGTGCGACGAAGCTTGACTGACAAAAGTTATGGTCGGGCAGCTGACCGGACCCAGGAGTCTTTTGTGAGGCGGTCGTTGCCGTTGCCATTGATCGGTAGAGAAGGGCCTTTTGCTGCCGTGACTGGCGCAGGGCGGTCTTCAGACAGCCCAAAGGCCGTCTGGATAGTGGCGCGACGTTCATTTTGCTGTGTCGTCCCCTTGAGCGTCGGCGTCACAGCAAAGAAGACGTTGCTGAAGCCTTGATAATTGAGGGTCACTGTGGGGAAGAAAGTTGCAGCTCCGCCCCATAAAATAAGTCAAGGGCCAATCAACGTCAGCTCCTTGTGCAAGGATAATTTTCGCGACGGGCTCACCCTCAGCGTGCCATCGTGTTTGCTGCATCGCTCTCATAATCCTAAAACCCGGCATAAAACTTGAAGCCACGAGCGATGTCATTCCCAGCTTCCGCCAATGCCCTCAGAGGGGGGAGAAGAGTCCTCGAGGTACTCTCCAGGACATCAAGGATCCAGTACCGATGCTTCTCTTCGACACAGTTCCGCCATGGCAAGTCTCGAATACAATAAATGCCCCGAAAATCATGCTTCGTGAGCCAGTCGCTAACAGACCCGTCTCGTTACCAGACAAGAAAGTCATCCACTTCACCAAGTGCAGCTCCCCCGAGCTCGACGCAACACTAAAAACCATCAAGGAGGCTATTGTTCTCCCTACATACCTCGCCAATGAAGAGCGGAGGAAAATCTACGACATAAAGAATGAAGCCGTCCTCCAACGAGACCCCGTCACGATGGTGGTCGATGGCGAACTTGTGGAGTTCCGCTACCGGTCATTTACGGATCTTCCCAATACCAACATGGCCGTCAGGTCAGCTGTTATGGCGATGAAGACGCCGGGCGACTTCAACAACCTGTGGCCTTTACTTGAAGGCGTCTGCGGCCAGGCGAACCGCAATTTGGACCCTGCGATCCTCTGCAGGGCAATTCGGGGAGCTGCCATGGCCGAATGTCTGCCCGTTATCCTCGAGTGCATTCAGGGGGTCAAGAAGACTGGGTTCCGGCTCAACCGTCATGAGATCGTGAACCAGCTGCTTTTCGCTCTCCAGGACGACGCCCTCAACAGTGGATGGAATAAAGCTGAGACCGCGAAGGCGCTCAAGAGGATACAGCTGGTACTTGACTTGCTAGAAGGCGAGCCGGAGCATCGGGCTCTGGCGGTAAGGCCGGGTGTAGAATTGCCGTTCCCCCTGTATCGGGATCCCATGGTCCTGGCTGCGAGACTCCATATTGAAGCTGCCTTGGCGGTGAAGCATCAACAAGGGAAAGACGTGGACGGTCTGGTCGCCAAGCACACCCAGCAGTTGGTGCAGTTATGGCCCGAGGCGACAGGCTTACTCGACTTGCAGCCCAAGACAGTGCAGTCCTCCAACAAGGGGACCAAGTACCTTGTCCATGGTGACCAATTTATCACATTTGGGTCTATGGTGTTGAGCGGCCTGCGGTTGGCGGCGAAGGTGGTTGAGCCCGAGCTGGCGGGACAACTAGAGAAGAGAGCCGCCCTCTTGGAGGAGCAGATCAACACTGTCCTACACGGATCGAATGCCCCATCGGAGAGGAGTCTCGGGATCCACAACAAGCTGTTAAACGAAGAGCCAGTTGAGGCATGAGCATGCTGAAAGGTGATACTGGTGGGCGCCTCTGCCCCGATAGATGTACGGCGGATACTGTAACAATAATATATGGCCAACTAAGGCAAAACTATGTACTTCTGCAAGTGCCCAGGAATAGAGGACAAAAGATTCTTCTCTGTAAGCCACTTCTTTGAAAACAGGCGCTCCGCATAGCGATATGCTCCGTCACACAGCACCGTCACCACTGTATGGCCCTTGCCAAGCTTCTCAGCAACCTCCTTTGCTGCTACGACATTGAGCGTCGAGCTTGCACCGAGGTAAAGTCCTTCCTCGTCCAAACAACGATACACCATCTCAATAGTCTTCTCGTCGCTGATGTGCAGCGATCCGTCCAGCAGGTCGGCATCGGGCGTTAGATTGTCGGTGATGCGCCCCTGGCCAATACCCTCGGTGATGCTTGACCCCGACCGCTCGACCAGCTTGCCCCCGGAGCTAAAATACGAGTGCAGCACGCTTCCCGGCGGGTCGGCCAGGAAGCTCTTGACGCGGCCTCCCGAGACCTCCTTGAGGTAGCGCGTAACGCCAGCCAAGGTACCGCCAGTGCCAGTAGCACAGGTAAAAGCATCGACCTTGCCCTCAGTCTGATGCCAGATTTCGGGGCCCGTGGTTTCGATGTGAGCCCGGCGGTTGGCGATGTTGTCGAATTGGTTGGTCCACACTGCATTGTCGAGACGCTCAGCATGGCGACGGGCCTGGTGGTTGTAGTTCTCGGGGTTCTCGAACGCCACGGCTGGCACGGGGTATACCTCAGCGCCAAGTAGACGCAAAAGGTCAATCTTGCCCTGCGATTGTGTATTGGGCATGTAGATGACAAGCTTGTAGCCGCGGCTCCGGCAGACGTGCGCCAGCCCGATGCCCGTGTTGCCGGCTGTGCCCTCAACCACGGTACCGCCGGGTCGGAGCAGACCACGCTCCTCGGCGTCCTTGACCACATATAGCGCTGCACGATCTTTGACGGAACCGCCAGGGTTCATGAACTCGGCCTTCCCGAGAACCTCACATCCTGTCTCCTCTGAAAGTCGGTTGAGCCGGATGAGCGGTGTATTGCCAATGGCTTTAGCCCGGTTAGCTTGACGCTCAACATTCATGAGGGAGAGTCGCAAGGGGCCTACCTCCTGTCAGGCCACGGGCGACTCCTTGCGCTTGAGAGACAGCAATAGTATGCGCGCAAGTCGCGAAGGTGCGAGCACCATGGCGGAACATCTTGATGAAACTGAAAGGACTTCGTAAAACTACCAATTGGCCTCAGCACTTCCAGATCGCAGCCTACGGCGAAGAAATCTCGAGAAAAAAGGACCAGATCTCCGCGGAAACAAAGAATGTCTTGAATACCTATGCTAAGTTAGTAGGTAAGGGAAACCGCGCTGGTGGGGTCGATCAATGATACAGCTGCACCGAGGCCGATGGCGCAATAGCTCTAAAAGACGCTAAACCCGCCTGGAACCGCCTGAAGGGTTCTGCCTGCCGAGAGAACCGGGGAGCGTTGGCGCAGAATTGCCGCCCCGGTTTTCAGGCGCGCCTTGCCAGATTCAAAATTCAAGGCTCCACCTCGTCACGTCTCTCGTCCATCAAACGCGGACGATGCAGCGACAAGACCCCCCTATCACCAGGATCCAGAAACCTCAACGCTTATCGAAACTTCTATTAATACCACGGTGGTCCTCTAGCCACTTGCACATACAAATGATCATCCGTCGCGAAATCCCGTCATAGAAGAGCTACCACGATGGCGACCACCGATGACAACACTGGAAAGCTCTCGGAGCCGTCGGACATCGAGAGCACCACTTCCAGTGACGGCGATGGTGACAGCGACTCGGGCGAGCCCGTGCAGGTGGAATGGCTGGCAACGACTCGTGCCAAACGCTCGACAGCTGGCAACCGCATGAAGTCGATGCTTGCGAACGAAGAGCCTGCCGCAGACGATTCCGATCTCGAGTTGCTCTTTGCCTCGGACGAGGACGATGCTGGGTTCTCCGACGACGCAAAGGAAGACGCATCTGACGTGCAGATGGACTCGTCCTCGGATGATGAAGACCGCGAGGGTGGCGATGACGATGATGGCGAGAAGGAACTGGAGCGACAGGCGCGGGAAAAGAAGACGGCGCAGAGGAAGCGGAAAGCGCATGAGGCTATACCCGCCAAATTTAGAAAAAAGGTTCGCATTGAGCAGCCACGTACTGCTGCTGACTCGGCGAGTCCCCGGTCGACGGCACCACCACCAGCTGCGCGGCCGCCCCCCAGGCCGAAGAAGAAGTCAGAGAGGATGAGCTGGCTTCCTGTCGATGCAGATATGCCGACCCGAGCATCAGAACGTTCAACAACGAGAATCAGCAAACAACAGCTTCACCAGAAAATGGTCAAGGACGAAGTGAGGCGAAAGAAGCAGATGGAACGGATGGAGAAGAGCGCCAAGAGGTTGGAAGCCCTCAAAAAGCCGCCGATGACCCAAGCAGAGCGGCTGGCAGAAGCTGCCACAATAGAGAAGAGGAACTCAAAAAGCTTGAACCGATGGGAAGTTGCCGAAAAGCAGAGGGAGGAAGAGCGCTTGAGGAAGATTGCCGCGCTGAACAACCGAAAGCTGAGCGGACCGGTTGTCACCTTTTGGAGTGGCATTCAGACCTTGGAGGAGGGGCAACTGAAACATGTGGGCAACTTGGTTTCGATGGAGGAAAAGGTACCCCGAAAGAAAAGGCAATCTGCTGTTGCTGCACTCGCGGCGAAGGAACAGGATAATTCAAAGCCCGACAACGTATCCAACCCAGCCTCGCCGGTCGAGCCCTCAGAAGCGAAGATAGAGGAAGTCACGCCCTGTATCAAGTCGGAGGTATCCGAAGCGTCAGGTCTGCTAGCCCCACTGCCTCCCATCAGCAAAGGGAGCCCGGAAGCAACTTCGCCTAAGGAAGGCCCAGCAAAGCCAGCTATTGAAGAGCAACACGGTTTGCCAACACCAGCTCAAGCGACGGCAATCCCGGTTCAGATGACAGCACCTTCGCTTCAAGCGCCGGTAGCTTCCATCCATATACCGATGGCTCCTGTACAGCCGTCGATGGCCCCTTCCCCTGTTCCCCCACCAACGGAGACGGCACAAACCCCCTCTGCAGTACTCGCTGCCCCTGTCCTCGCACCGCCTGTAGGCGTGGCAGCCCCCATGCTTGGTAGTAGGATGGCTATGTTGAGCTTTTCAAGCTCGGTTGGGAAGTCCAATTGCCTCGCGCCGCCTAATACATCATCGCACACTCCTTCGCCCCTTTCTCTCCCCCCTACCACTCCAAGCTCCGGTGAGCTCGTGACACCTAGCCAGGCGCCACCCGTACCTATACAAATACCACCAGCATCAACATCCGTGCCTCCGACCACACTTACACCATCACTACCCTCTATTCCTAATGCTATACCTCTTCAACCCGCACAAGGCAAAGCAACACCGCCACCTAAGGGACCCGACACGCCGAAAGAAGCTATCCCCGAAACACCCTGCGAGGGGAAAGTGACGCGTAGCTGCATCATACTGCAGAATTTCGACGAGAACGCTATCAAGGATCGCCAGGTACAAACGCAAATCCTCTTCGGAAGGAAAATGAATAAGCTTGCGAGTAAGTTGCCCCATCTAATGCCCCACAAACATACTACACCCGGTAGTATCGACTTGATCACCAAACTAATGCCTCCTTCTTGAAGAGCCTGCCCATGCTCCACTGTGCGTCATCACGAATCATCCCGCCAAGTATCGAGATCCCAAGACTGGTCTTCCGTTCTACAGCAGTGCCGCATTTAAAGAGATCCAGCGGGTGCACCACGGTGACTATAAATACAGTCGTCTACTTGGGGCATATGTCGGCACTGACGCCATCGCGGCGAGTGGTGTCCCTGACCGGTTCTTGGACCCTACAAAGGAGAGATCAACGCCAAAAGCCCCTCCACAGCAAACAGAGGCAGTCCTCGTTCCTAAAGAGGATCAAGTGAACCCACCAATCCAAGCTCAGAGCCAACAGCCGGTGCAACCAATAGCGGAACCGAGGTTGGTTCCGATATCCAACCCAGTCACGGAAACGAGGGTGGTACCAGTCGAATTAGTAAAGGCCGAAGAAGCAACGATGCCTCCACCAACAGCACATCTCCCAACAGCTTGATCCGCTGCGCCTATTAGTTGTTAGCCATCTATATCTGCGTACATGCATAAAAGACTGTGGTTTCTGCTCGCTTGAAATGCGATGCAATTTACTAAAACCGATGCGCCCGCTCAGGTAGCCTACTTTTGGTATATCCCCCCCACGTTGGCCGCAAAACGCCGAGCTCCAAGCTATAAAGCCAAAACATCATAGCCAGTATCTTTCCTTATGATTCATCCATCTTATCACCGTCTTCCCCCCCCGCCAAATCTAAGACAACCTTTTCCAGCCCTTCCACCTCTTCCTGCCCCAAGCTTCTCCCGCCACCGTCCCACTCTCCATCATGAACCTCGCCGTTCTTGCCTAGGTCCAACCCCCGCACGTTTTCGAGGTGCTTCCTGGTCGCGCTCTCGACGTACTCCAACCTCTCCCGCCGCCAGCTCCTCTTCCGATCTTGGTCCGCCTCACTAAGACCCCCGTCCTCCCCGCCTAAATCGGGCATGATGCTCCGTAGCGACGTCGACAGTGCCCGAAGCGCCTGTAGCTGTGAGAGTGTAAAAGCCGTCGTAGTTGTCACAGGCGTGTCAGCCCCGCCCTCGGCCAGGTCGCCTTTTTCGTTGAGGAAGGAAAATGGTGGCACTCCTGGAGCCTCGTCGCCTTCCTCGCTCTTGATTTCCGAGATATTGGTACTCGGCGGCGCGACAAGCCGTCTCAGCCCGCGTAGCAGAGCATCGTTGCGCGCCTTCTCAGCATGCAGCATGCAGTTCAGCTTTTGGCTGGCTTGGAGGCGACGCCGGAGTCGGTTGACGGTTTCTACTGTTGGGCGGTCGGGCTTATTGGGCGTGGGCGAGAAGTCTAGCCCTTGGTAGTGTGAGAGGCGGATCCAGTCGCGGTCTTCGGGCCGGATGCAGAGGATGTTGCGCATCACGTAGATCTCGAAGACATCGAAGTTTTTGTCGATTGAGGCGAAAAGGAGGGTTTCGAGCTGGTGTGTGCCGGCTTCGATCTCGTGCTGGTGCGCTTCTTCGGCGTTGGGGAGATGCGCATCATCAGAGGATTTGGCCTTTCCTTTGCCGGTGGTGGAAGAGGAGTGTGTTGGAGGGCGGAAGCCGAGCGAGGCGGGCGGCGCGTTGAGGAGGCCTTGTTCGATACTATTCACAGCGCGCTCGGCAAGGATGTTGATGCTGTTGATTATGTCGTCGAGCAAGCTCTGCAGGATGCGATTAGTTCTCGCTCCCGCCCAATTGAGGTCATGGGTGGATCAACTCGGGATGCCTTACTACTGGTGGGTAACCAAAATGTTCTGTTAAGAGCTCGATGTCGGTCCTTGTCGACGCTCTGGTCGGCGCTGCCATCTTTTCCGATCTTGAATGTCTTCGATGTTGATTGCGTTCTGTAAACGCGACGACGCGCTTGAAAGTTGACGCGGGGTGGAGGGGGTTGTTCTTTGGTGCCTGAAGCGCAAGGCGATAATCCTTGCAAGCCCGTTGGCCCTAGTCAGCGATCGATCGCTGTTACGTCACAGGGATCATGGGACCCTCTCCGATAATGGAGGGGCATGAACCTTTTGGAGTCGGCAACACCAACAACACACCCACAACCTAGAATCAACCTCGAAGTCCAAGAGACGGTACCTTCTTACTTTTGGGCCGTTTCATAAACCGACGATATTTTCGGATCAACCAAACATTAGAAGAACATCATGTCAGGAGTCAACTACAAAGACATCCTGAAAAAAGGATGGCATCCTGAGAAAGAGGGAACATCACTCAGGGGGCAGATAGTAGGATGGTCCACATCGCTCAAGGCTCTGCTTGTACTAACTGTTTTCCTCGCAGAAAGGCTTGGTCGGTCGTGGAGACACCGATGAAGTACTATTTATCTGAGATCCTAAACGCTATCAACTTCACCGCTAATCGTTGGGACAGACCCAGCGCAGCCACGTCGCACGGCCCATATCTTCTCTTCGCGACCCCTCTTCCTTCGGCCCGCCCCCAGCTCGCCAGCCGCGCACCGGCTCACCTGCCGGCACGCCGTCTCCACCGATCTCCAGGCCAATGTCCACCTCTTCCTCCACATCCCCCTACCGTCTGCCACAGGCCGGTGAACCTATCGCCACCGAAGAGGCACCGGCGCCTTTGAAGCAGTACCGAGTCAACACAACCGGCCTCTCCACATCTAATCTCCCTCCTCCGCCAATCCGGAGGGACAGTACCGGCGGGTCGCAAACATCAGCACCCCCGGTGTCCGCCACGCCGCCGAAACTCCCTCCGAAACTTCCCCCGAGACTGCCACCCCGAAGCACAGTTCCA
>Ga0247780_1000254_pt1 | contig 53551 bp, 63 predicted proteins | sample UWRJL079202R5_FD_179927 | JGI IMG/M metagenome (GOLD analysis project Ga0247780, IMG submission 179927) | Plant litter microbial communities from Arlington Agricultural Research Station in Wisconsin, United States - UWRJ-L079-202R-5 | ecosystem: Environmental > Terrestrial > Plant litter >...
TCTCCTCTGCTGCGAATAGTCTACTATAATACCAGTTACTACAACCCATTTCTATCAAAGTCTCCGTGTCCCTCCCTCTCCGTCTCAGTACCTTCACCAGCCCAGCCCCCTATTCCCAAGCTATCACACCCTTCGTATCCAGCCCAGGAACCTTATCCAGCACCTCCATGACCTCCTTAACCGTCCTATCCCTAAACTCCTGATCATCCACAAGCTCATGCATCCTACAATTCCCACAGTCAGTCAGCTTCATCACATCACAACCACATCCAAACCCAACACTAGGGTACTTACGGATAAAGCAAATCATTATGCCAGAACCTCCCATGGCTCTCCGGCCCCAGCGCCGTCGCACTAACCAGCGCCCTCCCCCCCGCCTCCGCAGTGCGATGCACAAACGGCGACACCCCCGCCATGACAGTCTTTGCCACCCACCCATGGTCCCGCCCCAAGTCCGTCTTGCACATGCCGGGACACACCGCGTTGACAATAATCTCCGGCCCAGGCCTCCCTCCCCTGCCATGGGCAGTCGCTTCCGCAATAGATTTCATGACAGCCAGGCCCATGAGCTTGCTGATGGTGTAGTTCCGGAAGTCGCGCCACCCTTTTGGATCATTGGCCGTTTTGAGGGCGCTGCCGCCAAAGGGGGTGAAATACTCCCTCTGCACCATGTCATTTCCGTTGCTGCTGACGAACGTGAGATGCGGCGTGGCGTGGGTGCGTTCTTCCGAAGTCTTTCGGAGTATCGGGACGATGAGCAGCGCCAATGCCGTAGTCGACAGCACGTTCACCTGCAGGATGAGATCCCATCCCAACGGTGACAGTTTGTAAGCCGGGGTTACAACCCCGGCGCAGATGAGGGCAATGTCTAGTCCGGAGGAGTAGACTTCCTTCTCCAAGGCGACGGCAAAGGACTGCACCGACGCGAAGGTTTCGAGGTCAACGGTCAGATAGGAGATGCTCGCAGAGTCACGACCGGTGATGGCGAGGACCCGCGCCTTGGTGGCTTCTCCCTTTTCGGCGGTACGCACACCGAGGATGAGCTTCTCGGCGCCGAGGGCGGAGTACTTGACGACGGCTTCGAAACCCACACCGCTGTTGCAGCCGACGACGAGGATAGTCTTGCCGGCAAAGGAGACAGTTGGGTCGGCGGGTAGGTGTTTGACGCCCCAGCGTATCTTTCCGAGCGTGCCCGCATTTGCGGGACGGACGGGCTGGCCGGGTCGGGGCGTTTCGTAGGCCGTGATGATGTTAGGATCGGTAGACATCGTAGGTATGGAGGGAGAGAAAACTGCTGTTGTGTGGGTTGCTGTGCGAGGAAAGTAAAAGGCCACTCTGACTGCGATGGAACTGCGTCTTGCGATATCAAGCAAGTCTTGATGAAATTTTTCTTTGTGCGGTTGATGGTAGGAATGAATTCTTTTTATCTCGAGTGTTGATCGGAGGATAGTTGTGGAATATTTCCGAGCGGCACGGCTCCGTGGCAATGTAAGTCTCCGACAGACCCCTGTCACGCGAGAATCCTGAACGGGCAGCACACGGCGCTTTGCCCCGCTGCGTATCCACGCAAAGTACGCCCTTTTATCTTAAGGATTGTATTGTCTGTCGCTCTTGGTTATTTGTGTCCCATCCCAAGCCCACGGAGGGGGTTACCGGCTCATTCCTTCCTCCTTCCCGTTCGCCTCCAGTCGAATACATGGATGTCACTCAATCGGCCTGGGCGTTCCAATCCAGTAAAGCGTCATCCCCGAGCTTCTCTTTTATGATCCGTTCCGTAATCGCCCACAGGGCATCGCCAAGGACCGGATCCGAAGCTTGTGCGCTCTCCTTCCCGGGCGTGTCAGGGTCGTTAAAATACCAGCCGTTCAGCTTCTGCTCCTCAATCTTGGGCGCCGTCAGCGCCCACAGCGCGCTATAAGCCCCTTGCTCGACACTGCGACCTGCCGCCAGCATCGTCCAGCTCAGCAGCTTTCCTGTTATTCCAGGATACGCCTCCTTCCACTGCTGCTGCATCGCCGTGTTGACCTGTTCACCAAATCAGCACCATTCACCAATCACATCACCCCCAACACCAGCACTTACCGCCCCGGGATGCACCGAAACCGCATAGATATTGTCCTCGTTCCTCTTAATCACCTTCTCCGCCAGCCCATACTTCGCAAACAGAATCATCGCCAGCTTCGTCCGGCCATACAGCTCCGTCGGCCCCAGCCGCGGGTTGTTGATCTCCTCCATCGTCGCAAAGTGCACATTCTCCGGCGCCGTGCGGTGCATCTCAGACGCCTCAAAGACCACCCTCGGCGCCGGTTTCGCCGCAACCTTGGCTGTCTTCCTCAGCACTGGCCACAACTGATTGCACACGTAGAACTGCCCCAGCGCATTGACTCCAAAGTGGCGATCGATCCCGTCCGCATCGAGCCCGTACTGATTCGTGTTGATGCCCGCCGACAGGACCAGGAAATCCAGGCGGTCGAGGGACTCGCGCAGCGCGGTGAAGACCTCGCGGATCTGGGCGAGGTTGCCCATGTCGCACTCCTTCCAGTCGACGTTGGCAGTGGGGGTTTCTTTGTGAATGGTGGAGATGGCGGAGGCGCCCTGCTCTTCTTTGCGGTTGACCATGATGACGCGGCAGCCGGCGTTGGCGAGGGCGCGGGACACTTCGAAGCCGATGCCCATTGCGCCGCCGACGACGACGGCGACGCGCCCGGAGAGGTTCTCGGGGTGCACCGGGGTGGGGCCGATGCCGGTTGTTTTTTGGAGGAGGGACTGCATTTTCGGTTGTGGTGATGTTGGAGGGTATATTCTAAGTTCGATTGGTGGGGTGAATGTGTGAGGGAGTTGAATTTTTAGATGAACGCTTCTGAAGTACAGATGAATGGACGGGCTGAGAGAGTCGTGCTTGCCGTTTCAATCGATTCGATATGCCACAGCGTGGAGCAATGACGTTGTGAAGGTGGTGACGAATTGTGGGATGACATCATGATTCCCCGAGCCGCCGCAGATGGAAGGACCCACCGATCGTTTCCGCAAAGAACCGCCAGACCAAATGGTTGGGTCGATTTTTGAGAGGGCAGGGCCGGAATGTTGGGCACTACCGGTAGGAAGTCATGGCCATGTGCTACAAACAAGCAAAATGGGGATGTTAAAAGCGGGAATATGGTCTCGTGCTCCGAGCGTCCCCTGCCATGATGCAAAGCACCAACTTGCATAAGTAGCATTCCTCTAGAGTGCACCTAACTACCAGACATCCAAGGGCTCAGCAGTGATCCAGCACGCTTCATACAGGTACCTGAGCATCTATGCCCGCTCCCAAATCAACGCCCACCCTCCTCAACAGCTCCACAACACCCTCACATCCAACGCCCGCCGCAACATGCAACGGACTCACGCCCTCACGATTCCTCACCTCGGGGTCCGCCCCGGCCGCTAACAGCCTCGCCACAACCTCTACGTGCGATCCGGCTGCGGCGTAGTGCAGTGCCGTGCAGCCGTACGAGTCTGTGGCGTCTACGTCGACGCCGTGGGAGAGGAGGAGGGACGTCAGAGGGAGGTTTCCTAGTGTGGCGGTTAGGTGGAGGGGGGTTTTTCCGGCGTGTCTTTTGGTTGCTTCGGGGATAATCATGCTGAAGTGGGTGGGTGTGGGTATTGTTATCGGGGTCGGGGTTGGCGTGAGTGGTGGGAGGAGGTATTGCGTTACTGGTGTGGGTGGTGAGAAGTCAAGGTCGAGGTCGAGATCAGGAAGAGGGAGCTTGGGTTCCACATAGGGGAGGGGGGAGGTGGCGTTTTCGTTCTAAGGAGTAGTTTACTTGTTAGTTGATGTCCTGATCCTCTCAGACATTGATGTATTTCGTAGAAAAGGGGAACAAACCATAGACGTCGGTCCTTCGACGAAGGGTCCGATGGTGCCAATGTTCTCGCTATCCAAGTTGAAAAAGTCGTTGATGTCGGCAAGGGATGCATCGCCGCCGAATGGAGTGGGTGGCTGCGGGGGGTTGTCGACAGGTGAAGTTTTTGTTGAGGGCGATGTGCTATCAGTCACTTGGGAGGTTGCACTACTCGTGGCTGTTGTGTTGACATGGACGCTCACAGCCCCGCAAGCAGGGCAAGTGGTGGTGTAATGGTTGTTATTTGGGGTCCCAACTGGCTTGGGCTCTGCTGCTGCTGCTGTTGCTGCAGGTTGCTCGCTTGGCTTATTGTCCTTTTGTTGTGTTGCATGAAGAGCTGCGAATCGTTGTCCTTGACATCCGTCAATCACCATCACTTGAAACTGGATAAAACTGACTTACTCCTTCTCCTCTGCGCGATTCGATTTTGGGCCCTTCTGCGCTCAATAGCCTCGATTGCTGCCCGACCATCTCCAGTTACATCCATATCTGCAAGTAGTCTATTTTCTCTTTTCTCCGTATTACTTTTGGGTTTGACTGTCAAAATTCGCTTGCATGGCAGGTGGTAACACTAATGCAGTAACACCAAGACATCTCACCTTATAAGAAATCGGCACTCGGCTCACCGTGCAGTCACCAACTCGCCCTACAAACGCCGGAGACAATGCTGAACGCCAACATGAGGCGCATACCTACCGTAAGGGGAAGGCAGGTGATTCTGACGGCGCGGTGTTCATCCGGCCACTTTCGATTGGCTGTCCCTGATTTTGCATTGCGTTGGATTTAACTGGATTGTGACCAGCGCATGTGGCGTATACTGGGTGAGGCAGCCCTCGCATAGTGGCCTGCCTCCCGTAAGGCGGTACTCTTAGGTTGTTGGTTGTCCTTGTATACGGAATAAGCGGGTCGGTGAAAGATCAAGAAATATGGCGCCATAACAATTCGTCATGGTGCTAATGGTGGCACTGGTATTGGCTGGTTGCCGGGCAATAGTCCGGGCCGTTGAGGCACTGCAAATGCTTGAGTTCAGCGGCACTTGAACGGTAGGGACATGGAGGCTTTCTGCCAGTTTCGGACCGATCACCACTACAAATGCACCACTACAAATGCCCAAGTTCCGAGTCACTTGAGGATAACATAAAAGTTGACTAACATCATTAGTACCTAGGTAAGGTAGTATCACCGTATCGAAGGACCCCCTTTCCTTGTGTCTGCTCCTTCGTATTCAAACCACGGCGAACCTAGACGTCCGACTCTAACCCACGGTACGAGGTGATAAGTCTTTTCCGTTTCAAATCACATCATTGTTTCCACCAGTAGGAGTGCTTGTTGTAAAGGGCACAGATGAACCGAGTGTAATGCCTTGGCTATGTGGGCGGCGTAAGCGGCGTAGGCGGCGTGTGTCTGTCGAGAGGGCCTTTTGCAAGCCAATAGGGAATTTTGGAAGCCAGTCAGTTGAAGAACTTGAAAATGTTGTACTACCCGAGCTGTTACCACGCGCGCTGTAAGCGCCGGGAGAGTTGCCGAAGTTTGGTATTGACGTCTGCAAGTGTAGGGCGTGACATTCAGAACGAGGCTATACGATTGTGTGCTACCTAAGCAATCTCGCCCGCGCCGTCATCGCCGTCATCACGATGGTCCTCAAACCAACCGTGCACCTCCTTGAACTTATGCGACATGACATGGACCGGGTACCCGTCGGGCCTCTTCAACTTCACAAAAGCCTCCTCATTGAGCGCATTTTCGCGCTGCCAAGAAGTAATGGAATCGTAGTTCTTACACTTTTGCTCGATCCCAAAGTCGGGAAACGGGTGGTCTACCGTGTCTGTCCAAAAGTGCGTGTAAACATCGGTACTAGCAGCACAAATGATCTTTTGCGCCAGCAGCCACGCGCAATGCGACAGATGCAGCTGGTGGATCTGCGTCGTGGTGTTGAACCCGCCGGGATACGCGCGGGCGTAGTAGTGGTCCCAGCGTGCTTCGCGCCGCAGGGCATCCAAACAGTGCAGTTGGTGGAACACGTCGAGACGGCCAAAGTAGCTGTCGTTTCCGTGGCCCCAGTCCGAGGGGATCTTGACGGACGAGGCCGGATCCTTGCCCATGGCCACGACTTGCTCTCGCGTGAGGGGTATTGGCCGGGTGTCGTACAGCGCTTCCCACGCCTTGTCGACTTCTTTGCTGGGCTCGCGGCGGTAGATAATGGGCGGCTCTCTGTTGAGCAAAGTTGCGTCCATGCGGTGGAGTGACAGACCGATGTCGACATCGTCCAGCACGGGAGCTAAAGTCGTTTTGGTTAGACAGGGTCGACGCACAACAGAACGAGAGGGTAACTTGCATGGCATCGATACAGCTTTGAGGTGATAATTCCTCAGCTGCTCTTGGATGTGGTCGGTGTAGCGAATAGGTCGTGGCTGCAGGGACATGAGAAACATCGTGCTCGATATCACGAAGAAAACCATGTTTAGCCACACCAAACACAGCAAGGATCGTCGAGATTTTGAGACATGGTGATATTGCTCATTTGGCTTGATTGGTGTTGCGCACCCATAGGTGTCGCTGGACCGCCGCTCATCACCAGACCCGCTGATGGAGTGGTATTGCTCGTCTTTGCGGAGCGAGGTAAAAAAAGATTTCGTCATGAGCTGGGACAAAAACATCTTGCTGACAATCGGTATTGAGCAATATCTGCCTAGAACTTGTAGCTGTCGCCGATGAATTTTTCTTTTTGATGCCACAGCACAGTTCCGGTCTCTGATGTCCGATGATAACTTGGAAGGTATTACTGCGGCGATGCATGGCGCCTGCCGTCCGTGTCCTTTGCAGCGGCACCAGTTGACCGCCAACGGCGCCGTCAGCTGACATTCTCCAGGGTAAGCACACATGAGCCAGACAGCAATCCTGTCAGTCGTTTCTCTTTTTGTTATGGGCTGTGAATAACTTATCCGCGGTGCTGTCTGGTAGTTTGTTTTTAGATCACTTGCCGGTCATGGAGCGCCAAACTCTTCGCCGATGCACCGCATGCATGTGCTCCCGCCTCATGCTTGGGCCGCTTCTCGTTGCAGTATGCACCGCTCTTCTGGTGGCTTTGGCTCTCTTCAATGCCGAGCGGTTTGAGTTCCTGTCTCGGTTTGGGGTTCTCAGCACAAAATGCAGCTGCGACTCGGATGCCAGCACCGTGACCCACACCCTCGGACCACAACCAAGCACATTTCTGTTAGACCTGGACGATGACCTGACCAACACCTCGCTCCTTCACCAAGTCGGGAGGTACCAGGGCAACGTATTTGTCTTGATCAAGCAAAAAGACGACGAGAAGCCGCTAGCTTACGGCATCTCCATGTTCCATCAGCTGCACTGCATCGAGATGTTGAGAGATGCCCTTCAGGGAAAACCCCATGCACACGGGCATCACTCCTCGCAAAAGCGGCAAATCGATCCAGAGGAGCACGTTGCCCATTGCCTGGACTATATTTCTCAGGTACGGCTGATCTTGAGACTTATTAGTCAGAGACGAACCGAACAGCAGCTGAACGTTGAACGAGTGATTAGGGAATTCTGTGCGCGGCCGATGATACTATCGAGTCATCGTTTGGTGTCGAGAGCAAGACAGGCGAGCACTTTCAGATCATAGATGGAAATAGGATTGTGCATCAGTGCAGGGAGTCGGCCTTTGTCTACGACGCCGCGGTTGGTAGTCTGGCACGACCACTTGTGGTGCAGCGGCAGCTAAGAGATGGTGATACAGTACGGGGCGTTTTGGCCGACAAGAGTTGAATGGAAAATGAGGACATTTGTTCCTTCCCGTCTTCGTTCAAACGTACAGGAAAGTCTCCACATGCAGCACTGAAAATAGCTTTTGGTCATTGTGCCCGTTCTTTCCCGACAAGTGCCCAAAAAATATCAATTTGCAACTGAACATGATCTGTGTCCAAAAACCGAAATGACACACTTGGTGCGGGAAAGTAGTTAACTCCCGACCCATGCCATGTCCACATCATCCCCAGCAGAATACCAAACTTTGTGTCACTCCCAGGAACTACCTACCTAACATACTCACCTCAAATACCTATCCAGCAAGCAGCCACCCTGTCCCTCAATCAAGACACGCCAGAACCCTTCCGCCTCGCCTCTTCGGCCTCTTCAGGATGCTCCCTCCAATACTTGAAGAACGGATCCCCCGGGAAAAACATGTACTGATCCTCAATGCTCTCCCACGGACCATTATCAAAGCCCGACTCCTTGATGATCTCCTTTGCCTGCTCCGGCGTGACATTGAAGTCCCAGTCGGGTGCCCGATGCGCCTTGGCCCACTCTTGAATCTTGGTAAAGTTCCGGCACGTGTGCGTTGTGGAAAGGCGAGGCACGACGACCTTGTTTGACGGGACATTGACGCGGAAAGGAACGGGCGCGACATCGGCGTTGCACATGATGGCTTCGCGGATCGAGTCGATGCAGTGGTCTTTTTTCTGTTAGAATCGAGTTGCTATCTCAAAAGGAAGGGGATACGCACCCCAATGCCGGAACTCGAAGGTTTCTCGGTCAATGGTCCCGTTCGCGTCCGTCACTCCGGCCATCCCGAGATATCTCTCCGGGTACAGCAACATCCGGAGGTCATTCAGACAGTGTAGCTGATGCCACACATCAAGCTCAACCAAGTAATCCTTGGTACCCGGGATTGCGAGTGTGGGATGCGGCAGCAGCTTTGCTTCTTCTTCCGTGATGGTGGTGATGCCAACTGTGAGGTAACATCAAGTGTTAGCAAATAGGTACTTTTACACATGTCGCCAGTTTGTCTGTGGTACTCACAGTTGTACAACTCTTGCCAGAGTCTATCGGTTTCATCAGTTGGGAACCCCATATACGGCGTTTTTTCGAACAGCGCGGGCCGGAACTTCTGCTCCTTGATGTATTCGATGGCGTCGTTGGCGGGTGCTGGTTGTCATTTGTCAGCATGATCCCAAAAGAAAATATCCCTGGGTAAAAGAGAGAATGAGGTAATATGAAAGAAGATACTTGCAGTACACTCCAACCGTTGGATCCAAGAACGGCCGCTGTGCCAGTCTCACCGCCAAGACAAGCGTGATAATCAACAGGACCGTGTTGGAAAGGTACAATGTCACAATATGCGCGCTGAGACGGGGCTCACGGCGAACCCATTTTGGAAGACTTGAGTCACCGTAGATTAAGCCTCGCTTCTCAGTGCAAGTGACGGTATCAACAGACAGGTCTGCAGAGGAGCGCCGAGATTCGGATGACATGGCTATCTGGTAGAAGTTCTGTTGGAAGAGGAACGCTTGACAAAGATTCTGAGTAACTTTGACGGAGATGCAGACTTTCAGCCGGGAGATTGGTGGCACTCGATGCAGGGCTCAGGCGAGATGCCTTCGTCCATCAGACTCCTGACCCATCTCCTAGCTCTTCAACACCAGGGCTGTCAGGGCCACCTGTCATCACCGTCATCACACAAAGTGCATGCCAGTCAGCTGACTTCACCCTCCGCATCAGGGTCATGGTGACAGAGTGACAGAGTGACAGTATGACCGACTGGCTCACCAAATGGTGAGCACAGAGGGCCGAGACGGTAGTCTCTAGATATACAGCAGCAACAAACTGATCTGTTGTTCGAGATTTGTCAAGCTCCCGGAATCCCATCCCATCATCAGATCATCAACTCAACATTGAACTCTTAGCTCTTCCCAAGTAGCTCGCCACCAGACCGCACCCACGCTCAAAATGAAGTTCGCCTACGCTCTCAATGGCCTCTTTGCCGTAGCCGCATTGGCCAACCCTCTCCGTAAGTTTCAGCCTTCCAATGCCAAGGCCGCAAGGCTGGTCATCGAATCCCACGATATTTAGGTACCTAGCTAACCAGAACCCCCAAAAAGCCGCTGTCGCTTCCGAGCACGAACACGAAGTTCGCTCCGCTGACGGTGTCGATGTCGACGACCTGTCGGCGGCTCTCTACTCCGGCTGGGCTGTCGATAAGGCTCGCCGCTCTGAGGACGTTTCGGCGGGCACGGTCGACGCTCTGTCTGCTCTTCTGTACAGCACGTGGAACAACCGGGATGGTGACAAAAAGAAGCGTTCCGAGGATGTTTCGGCTGCCACAGTCGACGCTCTGTCTGCTCTGCTGTACAGCACGTGGAACAACCGTGACGGTGATAAGAAGAAGCGTTCTGAGGACGTTTCGGCGGGCACGGTCGACGCTCTGTCTGCTCTGCTTTACAGCACCTGGAACAACCGGGATGGTGATAAGAAGTAGAAGATCTGCCAGGGAGTAGGTGTCTTACCTGGCCGTGTCCGGGAGGACTGTCAACTTTGTCTTTCGTTGCCCACTATTGTCTGTCATTCCAGTTTTTTTGCGGGTGTGGTGAGATAGCTAGCTTGTAGTTTAGCACAATCACTCTTTTTCTGGGACTCAATTGCTGGAAGATGGATCCTGTGTTTGATGATGGCGTGATACTTGATGAACTTGATGCTTCCACGATGAAAGCAAAGCACTCTACCCGCCCGAGTGTGATCTGGTGAACTCGCCTATACGCGCCATTATATACTGGAAAAACTCAACTTCAGGCAGCTTCAGGGAAACTCAAGAGGTAGATGGTTGATACTGCTCAATTATCACGATGACATCCTAGACCTTCCGCCGCACAATGCATCCTCCTCCAAGTATCCAGCCCGTCCGGCCCGTCCCATGCTCGACATTGATGCGTCGCGCCGTACCCTCGCAAAATTCCCGGCTTTTCCGGATTCACGCCCTCCAGGGTCGAGTCGGCGGCACAGCGAATTGCCTGCCGAAGATAGTCGAAGCAATGTTCGGTGTGCTCATCATCCATGATGAGGTCCGCTTCCGCCGGAGAGGCTGCTACGTGACGAAGCTGGAGCCGTTTGAGGCAATGCAGCTGGTGATGTGCGCTGATCATGAAGACATTTTCTGCTCCGCCATCGATGGCGCCCTTGTTGGGAAGGAGTGAATATGCTTGTGGATTGGCGATGTGAACAAATGCCTTGGTCTCTGGTCCGACGTCCCGTGTTAGCTGATGCTGCATGTAGTCAAAATGGCCGAAGCTCAATGACCCTACCGTAGTTCCGCCATGCATTCTCGACGTCTTCGCTATGGCGCAGGTGGTGCATCGCGCCATCGCGGGTAAACTCCACTGTTTGCCACGGGATCGGGGGCACGGGCGTCGCAACAGGCAGCAATTTTCCGCTTCCGAAGGCGAGCTGTATGAGGCAGATGATTGCCGCGCTCTGGGCGAGGCAGACAAAGAGCAAGACTGAGGACAATAGATGGTACAACTTTGCATACCTGATGCAGTGGGGTGTATCGGTCTTGCTCTCAGTCGATAACGTACCTTCTGGGATGGGCTGGTACATGACCCGGGCCGCTGGCGGTTTCCAAAAGAATCTGAACCACATTGTAATTGCAGCTGCCTGTTCTGCTGTTAATTGGTTGGCCAGGCAGCGAACCGGCAAATTTTGACCGCCAAAATCCACCTCAAGTGGTAGCAGAGAGCAGCAAAGACATTAATACAGGTTGCTGGAGGGACTTGGCGGGGCATTTGTGTAACCTGCCCCTTTCTTCCCTGACGGTGCAGGTCATCCCACTGTCATCACACTGTGCTTTTACCCGGAAACGCTGTACGACATCAGGAACCAATCCCATCAAACAGATTAGCGGCAGCCTAGACAACGGCCAAAGCATCAATATTTTGAGGCAACCAGGCATCCAACTACCACGATATGCCAGTGGAGCGAAGTCAACAACATCGAAGGAAAGCACGATATAAAGATTGCAAGACTGTTCTCCTTTGCTCCTTCCATCATCAGACATCCTCACCAATCCTCCCCAGCTTCAATACTCCCGCAAGCCTTTACCACAATATCCACTCTACCCCAATCCCTCTTTCCCAGTACCAAACCACCAACCAAAAATGGCCACCACCGCAACCCCCGTCCGGTTCTCCACCGCCAACGTCAACAACTCCGCCCCAGCCCAAAACTTCCCCTGGGAGAAAGGCGTCCCCGTCAACCCCTTCTGGGACACCATCGACTGGGTCTCCAGCACCCAATTCCTCTACAACTTCTCCGACTCGGAGCGCGCCGAGCTCCCCATCGACCCCAACAGCACCGCCAGCCCCGATGACAAGGTCAAATTCCTCATCTCCCTGCTTGACGCCAAGCTCGCGAGGGAGGAGGAGTCCGCCGCCGCCTCCTCCTCTCCAAATTCACTCGCCGAGACCAAGCCCAAGGTCTGGCGCAATCTCATCTTCGCGAAGCACGTCCTGCAGTCGAAGCTGGGGCTGGTCTCGGAGGCAGGGAAGAGCATCCGCGCGCTTGCGGAGCGGTTCGGGGAGAAGGACGAGGTGCTTCAGCAGGCGTTGGCGAATCAGCTTGTGGCAGAGGGGGATTATGTGCAGGCGGAGAAGATTATGGGTCCGATTGTGGGGGTCTTGGATGCCGATTTGACGAAGGCTTCGCCCCAGGCGATTGGTGCCAGGAGGGCGTTGTTGAGCGCTGTTTGGAAACAGGGGGTGGAGAGGCGTGCTGATGCGGAGAAGGTGGTGGCGGATATTAAGGAGTCGATTCAGGGGATGGTGGGGACTAAGTATGAGGTCTATGTTGGGTCGGAGGGGGAGGAGCTGGAGAGGCTTTTGGCGGAGCTGAAGGGATGAGTGGTCTTTTTGGACTTTCATTGGTTCGCGCAGCGCAGCTAGCAAGGTGCGATTTCTGGGTTTGAGAATGTCTTCAGATTCGACAGAGCGTTTATGTTTATAACGGACCGGCTTTGACTACAGGGACAGTGTTACTCCCTCCCCACCACAGATTATCCATCACGACATGTTTGACGCCATTCTGCTGAGTCCACTCTTGTATCTTCTCAAAATTGCGGCACCGTTGGAAAGTCCCGAAATCGAATATCAGTCCACGATGTGTCGTCGCCGGGTCCTCAGTCGGGTTGGTGTAAATTCGGCCAACTGGTGTCACATCGGACCAGCACTGGGTGACACAGCAATGTCAGCTCGACCATGATAGCGAAAGACACCTGAACTCACCATAAAGGCCTGCCGCAGACGCTCTGCACATTGGTATGTACGCTCCCAGGCGAGGGATTCGTTACCCCTGAAGGCGGCGAGACGGCTGTAATTGCGCTCGAGACGGTACGCCATCTGTCGCATGAGGTTCAGGCAACCCAGCTGTACCGTGTATTCAGGCAGCGCCAGGACGGAGTCGGGATTCTGTGGATCTCGAACCCATGCTGGATCGTCAGGGGCAAGGGTCTGGCCGAGGTCTTTGAGGCGGGAGGCCGGGATGGCAATGGGGTGTTCTACGAGCAAAGAAAGGCATTCTAATCAGCTTTTGTTCTTCACTCTTTTCGTCTCGTCTTCTTTTTAGACCTGGGGCCCGGTCCGGGAAGGCATACGAGGAAGCAACTCATCCCACGCTTGCTCGATATCGTCTGTTGGCACAAACCCGAAATAAGGCGTTGTCATGGAAAACTGCACGTTCTCGAACGTCTCCCAGTGATACCAGATACTGTCGATTGCCGGAGACCAGGGATAGGTATGGAGATCGCATTGCCTATCGGTGGGTTCGATAAAAAATGCAGTGATAAAAAAGGTGCATGAGCAGAGAAAGAGCGCAATCGATAGAAGGTACCCTAGATTAACTCGGGGCTTGGGCGTAGTCTGTTGTGCCATGTCTTGAGATTTGCTTCCTGCAAATTACCGAGTAGACAGGTCATTTCGATACCTAATTCAGGTTGAAAAAGAATCGTAAGTAAGTTTACCGTGGGAAAGATACCACATCATTCAACGTATCCGAGAACAAAATGGTCGGGTGAATTGGCCGGTTGGTGCCAGATTGGCGGAAACCCGTGTGCTGACCGTGGAATGACTTGTGTGCTGACAGAACATAAAATGGAGAGAACCAAGAACCCGTCTTTCTGCCACTGAACGATTAAATCTCCAGCATTTACAAGGTGAATACACACTAATACCCCTCTTTGCCCTAGAAATGGAGTGGCTCAAGAAACTGCGCCAAGAAAATCGGGGAGATGTTCATAGCACGTTGCCCAAGACCTCAAGCGAGGCCGAGGCCGCACTCTCACTCCCGCTCCTTGAAGAGGCGGACGGGAACCATGCAGGGCAGCCCAAATCCGGAGACAAAACCCTCCACACTTTTAGACTGACACTGTTCAACGTTGTCATCTTCATACTCTCCCTGCTTTTCTACCTGTTCCGTTCTTACAACGCGGCGACTGACGCGGCATGCGAAAGGCGGATGTGGCCCGCCAGTCCGGAACGTGGCATTATGGGATTCGAGCAGCGCCAGTACGACTCGGATGTGGTTCCCCGCGAATATTTCGGACTGCCAACCGCTGAGCGTCGGGTCGCTTGGGACCGATTGTGGCAAAGTAAGCCACCCCCATCCATACTTACTCCCTGACAGAGGTAACGAATCTAACTCGAGCGGAAATTATAGCGGGCTATTTCCCCTTTCCCATCGCCAACTTCGCCTTGGTCAACAAAACAACAGACCCCCTGAACTGGTGGCGTTTGCCACCTCCAAGACAAGACGAAGCTCTCGTAACATCTGACGGTAGGTACTACCCAATCTCCCACCTTTCCCATGCTGCCTCTAGTAGTCACAATAGATCCTAACCAGTCCAGCAATGCACCAAACCCACTGCGTCCAAGGCCTCTGGAAGTTCATGCACCGCCACGAATGGGACAACGCCAACACAGAAGAGAAGGAAATCTTCCACGCCATGCACAACCGCCACTGCAGCGCCTACCTGCTGTCCATCCTCAAGTGCCGCGCCGACGTCACGCCCGTCGTATTCCAGCACGACGACTCAGGCTTCGGCGCGTGGAAAACACGCGATGCGCCGAGGCGTTGTCGCAACTTCGACGCCATGCATGAGTGGGAAAATAGGGAGAGGATCTGTCCGGAGGTTTGTACCGAGGAGAATAAGGGGAAGTCGCCGGTTTGCTGTTCGGATCTTTCGTAGAACAGTCGTGCAAGAGCCTTGCCCTGGCTATTGGAGAGTGTAAGGCAAAAGTTCCAGAATTTAGCACGTGGAGCCAATTGTTGCGATTATTACCTAGGAATGTGTTCATGTTGTGTTGTTGTTCGGGCCAACTGAGTCGAGCTGAATGGGGACATCTGTGCTGAAAGGAGCCCAGGCAGGGGAGCTGAACTGACGCAGTTAGTTCAGCTGCAGTTGTCAGATGACCCACCTCTACACACCGGCATTTGCAAGGAGTAAATTGTTGAACACACCGTGTTATAGGCCATCTCTCGTCCCGAAAAGGCCTTCCTGGACTCCGAGAAAGCCTTCCTGAATGCCAAAAAGGCCTACCGGCAAACCGAGAAGGCTTATCTGCATTCTACGAATGCGTTCCTGTATCCCGAAAACGCCTTTCAAATGCAGTCCAGGCCTATAGTATAGTGGGCCTAGGCCTTGCTGTATACAGAATTACAGAAGGGAGGCATGTTCAAACGGAGAAGAGGAACTCGTGCTTTTAGCCGGAGCCTGTATAGATAGGTACTTAGTTGTTGTCATTATCCATGTCCCGAGTCAGCTTATTTTGGTATCAGAGGAAGTTTGTCACAAACACAGACCTCCTGTGTCATCATTATTAGACATATCTGGTTTAGTTTGACTATTAGGTACGTAGGCGCCTGCCTATAAAGGGAAGGAAATTACCATTGCCTGCTAGAGATCCTGACGTCTTTCCTCTGCGTTTCCTGTTATGGAAACTCTGCCTCATGTCTTCGAAGCTCTCTGCCTCCCCCTCGCTTTCATTATATATTTTCTCCTGTGCATCTTAAATCCTCAGCAACTTCGCAGCTTGCCAGCTTTATAACTCATCGACGGCTGATTTCCAAGCACCGAAAGCAAGAAATAAACTATACAGCATAAAGAAAGCCTTCTGGCAAAAACTCTCTCTTCAAAGCCTTTTATTGCAGGCAGGCTGAGGGAAATAAACACTTCCTACTGATATTACCGTCACCTGGCTAATTTCCTACTTATTTGAAGAGTTGCCAACGTCAAGTTATAGAGGATGCCTTCTCCAGCAGGCCAAAAATCAAACGGAGCAACAGCTTGCAGATACCCAGGCGGCGCTGGCGCCATTTGTCCCACCTGTGGGTGACGCTGCTATGGCCCGTCGGTGGCTCGTGGGGATGGCGGTGCTGCGCCCGCTGAGGATGGGTAAGTCACATACACTTTTATTTCTTCGCATAAATGCTGATATAATTATGTTAATTAGATACTCTCTTCCCGTCCACACGCCACATCATGATTGACCCGCTCACCCACCAGGCGATACTCACGAAGTTGCAGCAACTGCCCCAACCGCAGACGACCAGGACGGTAGTGAGGATGAAGCTGACGGTGACGTCAATGAAGCATATATAAAGTGGGCTTTTCCTCCTTGCAAGATGATACCGGTACTACTTTCAGCCTGAGAATGCAGCAGTAGAGACTTAGATGATTCTGGGGATGACGACGCTGGCGGGTTGTTTCTTCGGGAAAGCAACGGAAGTACCTACCGGACATGGGCTATTCAGTTAGTCCAATTTCAACATTATTTCCAGCTAGGGTATCTAGTCGCGAGACTAGTTACTCTCTGGAAGGCTGACCGCGATTCGGTTAGGGTTTTAGATAACCCAAACGACGAACTTATCAAAGTTGGAAACGTTATTGCCCCAGAGAATCACCGTCTCCGCGAATGGGAGGTGATTGAGGAGGCCCACGCCATCTTTCGGTTCTCACTGATACACGAAGCAAGAACCGATGAATTGGCTGGAACTAGAGCTTTTATCCAGTCGAGAAGGGCGGAGTGGCAATGCCAAAAATGTAGCCACGTGCGCTCCTTGGAGACTACAATGAACTTGCCGGTGCGGATATCGATCTGACCGACAAGGTGATAATGGATAAATGGCAAAGGGCCAGTGCCTGCGGCCGCCATATTCGCGACCTGCTAGTTCAGTTCGGGGAAGCCATCGGTACATCTTATGATGAGGGGAACCCGGACAGTTTGATCACCGTCCTTGTGGTGTTTCCTCTTGTAGAGCTCGGTCGTGTTAGGGGGTTCAAGTCTGTGGGAGTTGTGCCATTGTACATCTGGATGTTCCTCTCTACCCGGATCTAGAGGGATACAGGACTGAGGGAGATGCTTTACCAGCTGTGCAGGCACATGGATGGGTACATCCAAGAAAATTGCATACTTCGGGCACTAAAGGAAAACCCACCAGGACATGATCATTTTGAGAACAAGGAGGCAGCGTTCAAAAGAGGTCTGAACCTGATCGTGGAAGGAGAGTTTAGAGTCAGAGCTCTGAACACATTCCCAGAGACCAAACCTTGCACCACTTCGACTCTATTACATTGGACTGATATATTCCACTGAGGATGCGTGTTGCGTTGTCGCGAAGTCCAGGCAACCCCCTCATAGCAGCGGGCCTTTGACCGTTCACGTCACGGCAGCATTGGATGGCTGATTGATAGGTGTCCAAAGCAGGTTCCCAGGATAGTCAGTGTATAATTGTTCCTTTAATCAATCGAGGTTCATTATTATGAAATAGCTATGGCCGTTTTCCTGAAATGTCTTCCCGTGTGAAAACTAATCCTCTTGATTCTTAATTGACAGCCTATTGATAACATGCTGAGCTTATCTCAAAAGCGGCTAGAGATACAAAACTCATGCCATACAGAGGCTACCTGGCTTCGCCAAACTGCTGTCATTCCCGTGCTACCCCTGAAGTCTGGCCCCCATCTCACCCTCCTCTCGGCAGCGCAGCTCACAATCCCAGCCCCATCAGCCAACAATATTGACCATGTGGCTCCACCCCCGCCCGCAACGATAGTCAGCATCACATCAGCTGCATCACCCCCTACCAGTCACCCGCCGTTCAAAACCTAGACCCCAGACCCTCTCCGTGGCATAAACACAGCCGGAACGCTCATAACCCTATCCTTATCCAACATCCCGCCAAAATACCTACCAGGATCACCCTCAGCAGCCTCCACAATCCCCTTCATCTTGTCGACAAGCTCGTTAGCATCACACCTATCCTCCGCCTCAATCACCAAAAGCCGCTCCTCAATAAGGTTCATCAACCTCCCTAGGGGTCCAACTTCCGTCGCCGTCGCCCCGCCACAACACCGCTCATCCTCTCTCACCGCGTCCATCGCTTCCTTCACTTTCGCACACAACACCGCCGATGCCGGCTCAGCCACACCACCGCCCTTCCCAGTGTCATCATCTATCATATAGAAATGACCCTGCCCCCTCTGCTCCCCGAACCAATCCAGCCCCTCAAGGTCATGGAAAAGCCAAATAGCGAACTCGAGGAAGATACATCCCAGCGACCACATGTCGTACTTTCGTGACCAGGGCTTGCCTGCGGGGATGTCGTTGTCATTGATAGGCTCACCGCGGCTATTACGGCGGACTATGCGGAGGGCTTCTGGGGGCTCGTAGGCGGGGGTGGTGGCTTTTGTTCCGGTTAGTTGGTCGCGCTCGAAGGTGGGTTTGTCGTGGATTCGGGAGATGCCTAGGTCGGCTATGACAAGGCGTCCAAGGGGGGAGTTGGGGGGTTGGGTTCTGGCTGTGGTGCTGGTTGTGGTGCTGGTGGTGCTGGAGGATCCTCCTGTGACGTGAAAGATGTTGCGTGGTTTGAGGTCGCCGTGGCGACAGTGGGTTTGGCTGGGGAATCCTTGGTGGAGGTCCTGGATCGCGGTTGCGATGTTGAACATCTGCCTGAGCGACCATACGACGAGCTCGGGGGTTCGTGGAGCCGTGGTCTTCGTTTCCCAGAAGTCGCAGAGGTCGCCGCCGTCGGCCCAGGGGAAGACAATGTAGTATTCACCACCGTTTTCGCGTTGAACCTCGTATGTGGCCATATGTTTGATCAGATGTCGGTTGCCGAGGGCGCGTGTCTTCTTCAAGATGTCGTGCTCGTGGTCGAAATCACATTTCTGTGTCAATTTCTTAATCGCAACGTCGATAAAGGGCTGCTTAGCGTACGGGGAGCTGCTGCTAGTGACGACGGCGCTGTTGTAGTTGTGATGTGCAGGGTGCAGCGCGCTTCTCACCACGTAGTTGCCGGTCCCTGGGGAGATAATATTCCAACCCCGAAGCGGGAGCGGTTGCTTTGGCTGGAGCACTAGATGCTGAATGCCATCTCCAAACACGGGAGCTAGGACTCGCCACTGCATGATCTGGAAGAGGTCAAAGTCCTGCTTCTTCAGGCTCGCAAAGGCTTCGAAAGTCTTTGCTCCGTCCGGTCCGGTTCCAATCACAGTTGTGCGGTAGTGCCGAGATAGTGGAAGGTACTGATCCGTCATCTTACCCACTATCATTAAATCGTAGGCGATGCTCTCACAGCCACTAATGATGAGAATGGCAAAGGTCTTTTTTGCTTGCTGTACAATGACCTTGGCGTCTTCCTTCGGGCAGCAGTGACTCAGCGAGCCGCCTACACAGTCCAGCACCGAGGGGACCGTAATCAGCCGATCTAGAGCATCGGCCGGGATGTACTCGGAATTGAGTTCCAAGCAGCTGGGCTTTTCCAGGCTCTCATCGAGCTTTGCCAACAGGGTTTCAACGTTGTCGGCTTCTGACATGGTCGACGTTTCCTGCCCCATCTTCTCTGTGTGCGCCGCCCGCGAGGAGGTGGGTGCAGAGGGCGAAAAAGCCCCGCCACGGTCGGCGGCGGCCTGGAGGACATCTGTCGCCATTTTGAATTTCTTCCGTCTCTCTCTTCCTTCGTCTTGTGGCTCAGCTGATTGGCCCCGTGAAAGACGGGAGGGAGGGGCGACGTGATCGTAAGGTCAATGCGGTGTGCGCGAGGTGTGGCCCGCAATGGGTGTCTTGGGAATAATTCGAGGAATATAAGGTTGGCGCATCGCTGCGGAGGAGGGGGGAGGGGTAGACGCTATCTAATGCTCGCTCCGCGGGCTCCATGACCGGCTGATGGCGGCGTCGCCGCATTGATGGTGGCCAGTAGGACACTGGCATCGAGAGCCTCCCCCAAGAAATTGACCAAGCTGCCAGAACCGCGTGCCGATTCCTGGATGCTCCCACTCCTGGAGTTCCCGATACGGGAGCACATAGAAGTCGGGCGAGAGTCAGGGAAGGAGGAGGGGTCGAGCACAGACGTTATTGGATGGTCAGATAAGAGGTTGTTGCCTGAGGAAGTGGTGTGAACACCATGCTGGGGAAGCACGCAGCCTGGCAGTAGCGAGCCCTGGAGGCAGCCATGGACGGGCCCGAGTCGGCCCTCGAAGGCAAGAGCCGGTCGGGGGTAATCAAGTCTGGGCACCCGTGGACCAGCCTAGCCAGCCATGACAAACAAAACCGCAAGCCCCTCCAATCCACGCCCCAGGAGCTCCATTTCACGCGTCATGCCACTTTTGCAGCAATCCCATTGCTCAACACCGAGCTTTCCGTGCGACGCATCGCGGTGCATCGATGCCCGAACTAGCATTGCCCCAACCAATTGAGTCGCCATATGAGCCCAATGGGACGCTGCAAGCTCTGCTGGGCATGCCGCTGGCTGTTCTGCCGATTGGAGGTCCGTCGACTCGTTTCGGAACAGAGGACACCACAAAAGCTGCACATTCATCGGCACTTTCCCCCAGACAGTGACCTCTCGACCTAGGTATCCCCCACGATTGAGCCGCATTATTGCTAACATTTAAGGTCTAGCGCTTTCTGCGATCCGCCCGGCTGCGCATTCGAGTCATGGGAACTTCCGCGTCCAAGCCGACACCTGACATGGCCTCTAAGCACAAACTCGAACATCACGGGGCCCCCGTGATTGACGACGAGGTCTTGCTGATTGACAAGCTCAAGAATGCCGTTATTCGTAACGACGAGAACAATGCCGAGTCTCCCGCGTTTCTTCCGGATTGTGAGCTGATGAAGCTACTCTCGGAGCACGAGATAAGACTGGAGCTGGAGGGCGACCAAAACCTGCGGCAGAAAGAGGGGGATATATCAGAGGTCGTGCGCTACATCCGCGAGCGAGCCCCCAAAACCTTTGCCATTCTTGTGTACATTGGTTATACTGAGTGGATGTACGGTCTGTGGAAGTCAGGATTCACGGACGAGATGTTGCCAATTGCAAGCGGGAGTTTACTTGATATTTTGTCCCGAGGCGAATTGACTCCACAACAGGTTAGCCGCAGGTCTCTCGCGGGCAGGGTGGGTTATTTCGAAGAATCTCAGTGGATATTCACCGCCTTAGCTTTCGATCTCGGGACGTTCCACTACGGCGCAATCGACCACCGCAAGCGCATCCCATTCATGCGGAAGGTCCTCATCGACGAAGGCGGCTTCAGCATCGTGTGGCGAACAGTAGTCCACAAGGACTACCTCGTGTCCAACGATGACCGCCTCGTGCTCGACAAGAACTACTTTGTGCTTCGTAAAAAGAGCAAAAACATGCAACCATTGTCGGCCGAGAAGATCACCATCGGCGACCACGAGGAGGTGCATCCTCTGCTCGCTCTCAAGGAGTTAAGAACCCTTTCGAAAGCCCAGAGCGAGGAAATCGGGATCAAGGACTCCAAGTCGGAAGCCAACATTCTCGAGGTCATGAACGACATCGACCATCCGCATCTCATCCATACCATCGCTCACTATACGCAGAATGGCAAAGATTACTTTTTGTTTCCTTTTGCTACACGCGGCAGCCTCCGAAAATACTGGGACGATACAACACTACCCGTGGTCGACGCTGGGTACGTGAGATGGCTTATAGGTCAGATGCTGGGACTTGCAGAGGCAATCAGGGGGTTGCATCGGAAGAAATGTCGCCACGGTGATCTGAAGCCCGAGAATATTCTATGTTTTAGCACAGGCGGCACAGGAGGAGACCTGAGGCTTGTTATCGCAGACGTCGGTCTCGCCAAGATCCACGCCGAGATCACAGCGCAGCGGCACAACACACCCACAACCACCAAGGCCGGCACGGTGATGTACTCGCCGCCTGAATACGAGTACCCAAACAGCGCGGCGCCCTGGTCACGTCTCTTTGATGTTTGGTCTTTAGGCTGCATCTTCCTGGAGTTCATGGTCTGGACGCTTGAAGGCCCCAGCGGCCTCGCTGGGTTTCGAAGGTCCATTGCCCCTGAAAACGCCCAACGCCGTACATTTTATACCACATCAGAGTCCAAGGAGTCGGTCCAGCTCCTCAGTATACGCAGCGACGTCACCGGCCGTGTTGAGAAGCTCTTGAAAGACAAAAGATGCCAGGGCCAAACAGGACTTCGGCGTGTTTTGCGGCTGATCGCCGACAATATGATGGTTGTCGCGCTCCCCGAAGATGGCGCCGCCGAAGCGGAGGAGATGGCAGCTATCGAACCCAATAGCAGTGTGGAGGATGATGAAGACACCTCCAACACACCGACAGCGCACGTGCGAGTTTCAGCCTCGGAAAAAGGACCGTCTGTCGTGATCCAACGCCCGACGGCGATTGAGTCGGAAGACAATGAGAAGCGTCGCAGCAAGGCCAACGACCTCGTTGAGAAACTCCAGAAGATCATCAAGGAAATCGACGACGGAATAACCCCAGCTCTCGCTCCAACTGTCAAAGAGGGGAAAGCGAGGTCTCCATTACCACGGCGGCAGGCACACGCGGGATCGACCTTGGGAATTCCGAAGCCGGGAAGGAACAGTAACCAGGCTCTCCAGGTCTGAACCCAAACCCCGCAAGCTCCTTCCCAGACACATTTCTTTTTCCTATCTTATATTGGCAGCTCGATAATTTGTCCTCTTACTTGCTTACATATAATTTTCCTGTGTAGCCCGAGAAGAATGTACGTCGTGGGGCTCTAGTTCGCTCTCCCGTTTTCTTCCTTTTCCCCCTCCATCAATACCCTATCTTTTTGTCCTACCGATCATGAGCTTTGCGGAAAGTTGAAGGTCCTGGGTAGAAACTTGCCTTTTTCTCTGTCGCTAATTGAAGGTGGTATATGGCGTATGAAGGTTCACCATGATGTACGTTTCACCTGTTCTCTTGCCTGCCCCGGCAAAGTCAACGAGGTCCCATGGCTTTTCGCAGTTCTAATGTTTCAATCTTGATATGTTCAGTATGTAGGTCAACTCAGTTTCTTCGTGCAGATAACACCATGTCCCGGGCATCGCTGCCCAGTCTCCCTGTCCTGAGTCGGCCGTGTCAGTGAGCAGCACCTTCGAAGCACACAGAATTGCTGATCATGGGGGACCACTGGTTCCGCGGAGGGATTGTAGATGGTGAGTGTTGTTAATTTACATTTACATTCCGGTGGATAATCCGGCTCATTCTAACCAATATTGACTCTTTCTTATAAGCACGTGAGTTCAGTCCCGGTCTCAAAACCTTCTCCGTTTCCACTACCTTGGTGCCACTGACACATACTGTTTGCCATTCTTCTCCTATTAGACGGTAAGTGCGATACCCCTAACCCCCCTCAACACCCCGCTTCTTCCTTCTCGTAGTTATCATTTCGTGGGCTCAAGCTGATTGAAATAGAAGGTATTTCGCTCCTACATCGTTGATTCCAACCCCGCCTCTCGTGGTTGGCATGTTTCTGCCCCGCCATCGGATGGTTAATCACTCTGTACCCAGTTCGCCGAAAACTGGGAGTACACACCAGATATCGAGATCTCAATCAGCATCTTCCGCTATCTCGCCAAAAATTCAGACCGATATCAGCGTCCGTCGCTCAGTCTGTCACAGCTCTGCTCCCGTTGCGCCGGATTAAAGCTACTGTCCCCAAACTCTCACTTCAATGACACACTGGTCGGGCTCGCGGAGAAGAAACCGAACTGCGATCTCTGCACACTGCTCTACTCGTGGTGTCTTCGGCGTTGCGGTGACGACCCAAACACTTCGACAGAACCGAAAGAAGACTCGGATAACCGAGTAATTGAGTTCTCAAGGGCTGGCTCCTACCTAACGACAGGCAAGCAACATGAAGAACGAGTTGCATCCCTAAATTGGGCACAGGATGGCACGTCTAACCCTCCCCCACATCAACCTAAATTTCACCCACTAATACGACCTTCCTCTAGTCACCTATTCCCAAGGAGTCCAACGTGGGTTCCCTACCCTCCCCGAACTCAGCGGCGCCCTGTACATGAAGATACTCTCCCTCTGGCTCGAGGCCTGCGACACAAAGCATACCTGCCTCCCAGAATCGCCCCCGGAATTCCTCCCCACCCGACTCATAGACGTCAGCCCCGATTCAACCACCCATACAGTCCGCCTCCTCTACACAACATCCTCCCTACCCATCTCCACCCGTTACCTCGCCCTCTCCCACCGATGGGGGCCCCCCCGCCCCGCAACCCCCTCCACCTTCGGCACCGCACCCTCCTCCGACCACCCCCCACTGACCCGGAAGACAGTCCGCACAACCCAACTCGAGGACACTACCTCCCCCTCAGGAACTCCCCTCTCCCATAGGGAAATCCCCCTCGCCTCCCTCCCTGCAACCTTCCACGACGCCATCCTCGTCACGCGCGGCCTCGGGGTGCGCTACCTCTGGATAGACTCGCTGTGCATCATCCAAAACAGCCCCGAAGATTGGACGCGCCAGTCGGCACTGATGGAATCTGTGTTTAGCGGCGCGTACTGTACGATTGCAGCCGCGAGTGCGAGCGGGACTGATGATGGGTTTTTGCGGGCCCGTCCGGAGCGGGCAAGGGATGTGGTTGTAATGCGCGGGGGAGGGGACATGCCGGAATTTTATGTCTGTGAGATGGTGGATGATTTTGAGGAGGATGTGGGGCAGAATGAGCTGCAGAGGAGGGGGTGGGTGTTGCAGGAGAGGGCGCTGTCGAGGAGGACGATTCATTTTGCGGCGAGGCAGACGTATTGGGAGTGTGGTGGGGGAGTGAGGTGTGAGACGTTGACGAGGATGAATAAGTGAGTTTGGGGTGTTGTTTATGAGGGGGTTGCGGAGGTTGGTGCTGACGAACGAAAACAGTGATAAGGCGGCCTTCCTTGGGGATGCGGATTTCCCGAGCTATGCCGATAGGTGGTCCAAGGGGAAGCGCATCAAGATTATCCAGGGACTGTACGAGCAGTACTCGGCTATGGGGCTCACTTATGCACGGGATCGACCGGCGGCTATTCGAGGTCTTGAGGCCCGGCTTGTGAAGACCATCGGTGGCCCGGGTGGGTTTGGTATCTTTCGCCAGCACATGCATAGGTATTTGCTATGGATGCAATCTCCAGCAAGCGGGCTGGGCCTCGAACGCGTCACAGATTTCGTCCCTCCGTCGACCCCGCCGCCTTCATGGTCTTGGATGGCGTACAGCGGCGAGATCAAGTACGTTGACGTCCCGGGGGTGGGCGTTGAGTGGGATGCGTCGCTTATCTGGCCGTACTCCGAGTCGGACCCTACTCCGGCCCGTCTGGAAGCCCCTGTCCGGGATATTGTCGACATCGAGGGCATGGGATTGGGAGACAAGGAGGCCTGGATATCGATGGATGGTCCTCACGCAACAATTTCGAAGCCGGCCAAGTGCGTGGTTGTGGGCATCCTGAAAAGCGAGACGCCGTACTGCTGGGTCTTAATCGTGGGACCTGATGATGGACCAACTATGAGGGGTGCCGGGCTTGGCAATTTGAATGTGATTCCGAGGGTGAAGGCAAGGCTGAGGAGAAATGAGAAGGGCATCTTGAAGGCGTGGCAGCGGCTTGGGGTGGGCATGATCAAGAAAACGCAGGTTGTGTTTGAGCCCGAGTCGCCGGGGAGTAACCAGGAGCTGAATTGGATCGTGTGATACGATGACTTAGTGGAGGGCGGAAAGTGACACGGGAGACTGGAAGTATCATATGTTCTTGAGTTTCGGTGTAGAGAACTGGCCGTGATTTAATTTTGCAACGTGAGGTTGAGGGTTGTAACTCCTAGCAAAATTCATGGTATGTACCTATTTTTCCTTTCCTACGGCAATTCCACCTCCCTTTGCAGTTTTACAGACATTGTTGCCAAACCGCTGTACCCCAAAAAACGCTACCAGGATCCCGAAACTCCTCCCAGGACAGCAGTGGCGCATCAAAGGCTCCTGGGCGTCACTCAAAGCTTCGTGGCTTTCACGGTGATAACCTTGAAACCTTTTTTGGATAGAGAAACCCAGCACAGCAGTGGATTTATGTTTCGGCCGGGATTTAACCGTCAGTTGTCCTCCCCTGCAGAGTGGAAGAGTTCAAGCTAATGACGGGTAGGATTATACTTACCGGGACATGGGATAGAAGCAGTCTTTGAAGCGATATCGTTCTCAAGGCACTATTTTCCTATGACTTGGACTTATATCACTTGTTGCTGCCCCTTTTCCTCTGTCAACATCGCCCCTGGCGGTTTCGAGCAGGGTTAGGGTCAGCTCACTCAGTTCAGAACATCTTTGCTGGATGCACGAGCACTTGGGCAAGATAAATGACCGGTCATCCCATCGCCCTCTATCTCTGATCCAATCGGCCTGAGGCAGGCTATCTGTGCCACACATTGTCATTTTTTCAAGCCAGGCACCACCAGCTGCCGACCCCTGGATACTTTCAGCCAATCGTATCACACCGTGCGTGGGTAAGGGCTGTTCTCCAACCAGCTCGAGCGGGCTCAAGCAATCGCCCACTCGTCCTTTCCTCTTGGACTTCGTCTCGTCCACTGTGCCGCACACAGTCTCAATGTCGGAACCACACCGTGTGCTACAGCGAAATTCACGTATAAGGTCCACCAAAATGGATGCCTCCCCAGTGCATCCTTGGAGTGAAGATGGGCATGATCTGATGTTGTTTGTGCCTCTGAATGATTCACATGTTTGCTTTCGTTCACAGACGCTACACCGGTTGCGCTTGTTCCTTTCCTCGCCTTCTTTCTCGTTCCGACTGGCTGACAACGTCTACGAGAAGTCAAGGCGTCGACTCCCACGCATCTGTGTGTTGGTGACCATACTTAGAAGACCTCCAACACCACGATGAGCAACTTCGCCCCCAAATACCGCAATGTTATCCTCGACGTAGGTTTCTCTCGCCCCCCGGGCAGCCACCCTTGACCCCCGCTCCTAACTCCAAGTCAAGAGAATGTTCGTCGCCGGCGAGACCGGCGAGCCCTCCGAGGAAACCACCACCCTCATCGAGACTATCGTCCGCAACATGGTGATGGATGTGGTCAGACCCCCTCCTCCACGCTCTCCACCCTACTCACCCCCTCCACAGATTATCACAGCCAGAGACCTCGCCGCGCAACGCAGCGCTCCTAGATTCAACACCAACGACATCCTCTTCCAGTTCCGCAAAGACCCCGAGCGCCTCGGCCGCCTCGAAGAGTACCTCCAGAGCCGCAAGATCCGGAGCACCGCCGCTAAAAGCGACAAGGAAGCCAGTGGTGAGGTCGACATCACTCTCGATGGCAACGACGACGACGACGACCTCCCACATGACGGCGACGACATTGATTCCGACCACGCCAACAGCGATAACGACCATCAAAACTCCACCGCCTCATCCAACCTCCGGCTTCAAAACGGAAACGGAAAGACCACCCCCACGACCACCATGACCACCACAGACGCCCCTTCCCTCCATCTCCCCTGGCCATTCCCCGCAACCCTCCTCACCACCATCCCAATAGACCCGCACCCGCACCCCCTCCTGCCCTCCTCAGACCTCGCCCTCCACCTTCACAAAGCCAAACTCTCTCGCCTCCAGCAACGCGAACTCCGCACAGCAACCATGTCCCCCTCTGAATACATCCAATATGCATACCAGTGCCGATCGTCTTTCATCTCCCGCAAGTGCGCGACGTTCCGCAGCTGGTGCGGTCTCGGCGAGATAGCCGACCACCAAAAGAGGGAGGATGTCCCGGGGTTGTTGAACTTACTGGCCGTGGAGTGGGTTGAGGCGCTTACGGTCGAGGCATTGCGGGTTAAGGCAAGGGAAGGGGAATGGGAGGGGGTGGGTCATAGGGGAGGTGAAGGTGGGGATGGAAATGGAAGTGGGAGTGGAGGGCGGGAAATTGGTGAGGGTGAGTGGATGGGTGTGTATCTGTTTGACGTGACGACGAGTTTGTCGGAGGGATTTCTTGGACGTGCAGCGGGGGAACGGAAAGTGGTGGGCACAGTGGTTGAGCTGAGGCATATTAGGGAGGCCCATTGGAGGCTTCGGAACTCGCTGGCGAGGCCGCTGATCCTGGACGGGGTTGGGGGACATTGTCGGAAGAAGAGAAAACTGGTGGGTTGAAACAGTGCTGGCTCTTGGGCTGTAACAGATAGCTGACACTCGTTCTAGTTGTGATCGGACTGACCGTGCGACAGCCGGCATATACTCGATAGAAGCATGTAGCTAGCACAGGAGGTATGAATAAAGTGTTGAGAATGTGTTCATTCGACAACCAGCCCCGCAGGGTGATGATCTATCTACAAAGGTAGTACCGCAGAGCCTGCCTTTGGCAGACCATGCATAAGAATGTGACACTCAACTCAGCGTCTCTCTAAACGAGAGACCTCTCAATCAAAACCCCCACTAGCGCCGTGCTCGCTACTCTCGCCGCCGCAAGATATCCAAAATGGGTGACCCAAAATCATTACCCATAAAAACCAGGCATGGCCATACTCGGTACGCAATCTACATGCCCTCGGATATGAAAAGAAAAACTCCCCATATGTTGTTCCATTACACACATTCGTCATCATTTTGCACCTAATCCTCGTCCACGCGGAAGAGTGCCAGCGCCATCGCGTCGGCGAGCACCGACCCGTTTGGCCGCTTGACGCTGAGGAGCCTCGTAAGGTTCATCTCGCCGCCACCGTAACCGGGGCCCGGGCTCTGTGATCGCGGTTGGCTTCGGCTGTCGCTTAGGTAGCCGTCGTCGGTGTTGTTAGATGTTGTGTACTGATCAGCACTCGGGGCTCCTGGCACTCCGAGAGTGGTGGCATTGCTGAACCTCCTCTCTGACCGAGGGCCTGGGGTAGCAGGCGTCAGGCGGCCTGTCGCGTTGCTTCGACGCAAACTTCCGGTGGCAAAGGGCTCCATAGCCTTGCCATTTGCATCTGCCACCGGGGGTGAGGGGGGAGGCGACGGGGCGTCGTTCAGCTTCAGGCGAGCGAAGTTGAGAGGGGACTTGGACCGCGCGCGGGGGGCCTCGAAACGAGCATTTGATGCGGTCGAGGGCCCGCGAGCGCGGGCAGCAGCCTCCTTGTCCTTTGCGCGCTCAACGCTGAGCATACCCCACAGCCCCTGAAGCCACTTCTGCTTCTCTTCAGGCTTCATGGAGCGGATAGGGAGCACCTCGGCGCCGGCCATCTCGCGCGTCGGCCAGGGGAAGCTGACAGCCATTTCCCGTAGGGTCAGACTGTGCATTTGCCGTAGCACGATGCGAATCTGTGGCTCAACATTGGCTTCGTATGGGAATGCCCAGTCGTCACGGCGCTCTAATCGATCGCCAATCTGCGTCATTGCGCCGACTAGCCACTCGACGGCCACCTCATCCGGTACTGATTGCGCCTTGCTGAGAAGCCATCCCAGGGTTTCAGGGGTGCCAGACTGGTTGAGGATGGGGATACTGCGCTTGTCGTGCTCGCGGTTCTGGAGCTTGAGGATGAAGTCGTTGTATTCCTTCATGGCATCCAGTTCCAGACCGGCGAAGCGTCCGCCGTTAAGAGCGTGGACGATCTCGTCACCGAGAGCAAGGCCAGCTTTGATGCCGCTGTTCAAGCCTCTTCCAGGCCAGAAATGCACAGTCTATGGTAGGTTAGCGGGTGCTCAGCAGAAAAGGGAGAGAAATAAGCTTACCATCGCTGCGTCGCCGGCCACGGCCACGAGTGCGTGCGGGCGGCGGAGGAAGCGCGAGTCCTCCAACGGAAGCGTCCTCACACCCTCACGAACGGCCTGCACGACAATGGGAATCCGCACCACGTTGATGACCTCGTTCTCCTTGAAGCCGAAGAGCTTCAGGCCATCCTCGATCGACTTCCACAGGTCTGAGCCACGGTCCTCGGAGGGGGCAAAGACGCGGGTCTCGTCAAAGCCCTCAGGGATGCTGCCGTCCGGGCGGCGGAAGCAACCAGGTGCGCCGAAATGAACTGGTTTCCCATCCATGCCGACCATCTTGTGCCACTCGTCTTCTGTCAGCTGCATGTTGAGGTACCCCCGACCGTCATGATCGCTGGCATTGAGCAAGTAGCGTGTCTGGCCAAGGGTGAGGAACATGTTGAGCGGCTGGCTCCACGGCAGGCCGCCCTTGGAACCACGGTCGAAGGCGAGGCCCAGGGCGTAACTCCTACCGCGCTCGTTCTCGTAGCCGCGGAAGTAGCTCCCGCGTACCCAGGAGGCAGCGCCATCGGTTCCCAAGAGTACATGAAAGTCGCCGCACTTGCCGGCCATCAACTCCTCGCGAGTGACACCCTCGGCGTGCAGGTGGATGAGACCGCGGAAGCGCTCGGACTGGCAATGCTTGAGGAAGCGGTCCTCGACCTTGCGGATCTGGATGTTGGCCGAGCCTGGCCAGACGCGCTCGGGGCGGCCTGCAAAGAGAACCTCGAAGGCCTCCTTGCTGAGCAGGGTCGTGACCGAGTCTTGCAATGTGACGACCTGGTCTCGACGCTTGGCTGTGGGCGGGTAGTCAATCACACCGTTCTGGTCCATGACCCAGCGGCGCTCCCATACGTGCACGACAACACTCCCAGCGCCCTTCTCGGCAAGGGAGATGGCGGAGGCAAGACCGGTCGGGCCACCACCGATGATACACACATGCAGGCGGCCTGCAGGGTACTTGTAGCGGACCACCTCGCCGGCTGGCAGCGGGTTGGTGTTCCTGTGGAGCGTGGGGTCGAAAAAGAAGTCGAGCGTCTCGCGGTGGCGGTCGGTGAAGGCGCTTTCGGGCACGTTTGCCTTGATCAGCATGAAGCGGACGGCCTGCAAAATGGGGGTGGGGTAGAAGTCGGCGTGGCGGTCGCCAAAGACGCCCATGCGGATCGCGAACGCGAGCGAGTGCACGGTGCGGTGCTGGTCCTGGTCGGCGACGATGGTGCGCATGATGTTTGTGACGTGCACGTCGCCGGCCATGGTGGCCACGCGCAGCAGGAAGATGCGCGCGCGATCGAGATCATTGCGACCGCAATCGATGGCCCCCCAGGCGTCCTCGTAAACTCGGGGGAACAAGATCACATCGTCGAAGCCTGCGGCCGCTGCGGGGTCGGCGGGGCTGGCTGCAGCGGGGACGGCGCTGCGCCGGCGGAAGGCGCGAACGCCCGGGGTCGTGGGCTTGGATCCCAACATCTTGGAGGACGGCGTCGGTGGTGTCGATGAGGACCTCTTCTCTCGGGTGAAGCGCGATTTGAACTTGGGGGAGAAGGAAAAGGAGCGCTGATCCCTGTGCGAGAAAGGGTGGGTGGGCGGCGGTGGGAAGGTCGCTGCTCCCTGGAGGTCGAAGGATGTCAGCGTCAAAGTAGGGGGTGTTTTGCTGCGGGAAGGCATCATGGCGGTCTTTGTTGGCCCTGAAGTGGAACCGTTCGCCAGGGGTGAAGGACTGATGCGGACAACCAAAAACTCCGGCCGAAAGAAAATGCCAGAAGAAAAAGAGGAAAAACAGAGGAGAGAAAAAAAGAAATAGGAAAGCAGGAAAAGCCGATCTATTTCTTGGGCCCCTCTGTTATGGCATCGCTGCAGGACTGCTCCTTCCAATCTTTTTCACTGATTTGGAGAGGGGAAGCCCTGGCCATTTATCTGCGTGCCGGCGCGCATCTATTCTCGACAACGACGGGTATCAAGGGAAAACTGCTGTACTCACCGGCTGGAATGTGTGGCTGTGCCGCTGGTTGGTGGAGTCGAGCTCGTGACGATCGATCGATACCCAGCGAGCGTGCCCAGGCTCGGTTGGGCTGAAGGTACCGTGTCAACTCTGTCCTCTGGTAATTCTGCTTGGGCTTCGATACAACAGCCGCGATGCGTATTGCGTGGTCGCACGCGATGTGGTTAGCCGTTGGTCCCTGATTGGGGCCTCAGGCTGCAGTGCTACGGGAACGAGAGAGAACCTGGGAGAGGAACGGCAGCACGGGAGATCGGGAGGCTGGCAGGTGTGGGTGATGTTGCATGGCAGGAGAAAGAGAAAATAGATGAAATAAATCGCAGATGCACCAAAAAGACCCGGGGCCGTCTTTATCAGAATACCTAGCGCATAACGGACGGATATGGAATGGAACGTGGAGGAAGAAGGCGGCATGAGGGTCCATCGCAGCCTAGAGGGTGCCATCGAAGCTTGGCTGTGATGCGGCGAGCGCTTGTCTGGTTGGCTGCGATGCCGCCGGCGGGTAACTAGCCGATCTGGGTGGACGTAGGTCTGCAGCCCAAAGCCCGCCTGCTATTTTAGGGCTGTACCAGTTGATCGGGTTGATCTGTTTCCAGATGATCCAGATTGCGCGCGTTCCTATTTCGCATTCCGTGTCCCGTCGCGATGCAGCACTGAGCACACTTGAGCGTGTGTCGCGCATAGCACTGAGCAGTACCTGACGTTTGCACAAGCCGCAGGTCACATACGTACGCATCTCAGAGGAGATGTTGGGATGAACCACCCGATAACCAGCGCTGGGCTGTTGCTCTTTCCCGCCCGGTGCCAAATGCCAAACCGCCAAAATGCGCTCCAATGCTCAGCTGGCCCGCTTTTGAGACTCACTAGGGCGCTTGGCGCTCGAACGTCTGGAGCTGCGTGTCCCGGCGCCGTTGCCCATTGTTTCATTCAGCCCAAAGGCGGACGCTTCACCCACAGTCCAGTCATGCTGCGACACAACCGTGCTGGGCCGGCCAATCATTCGGAAGCGGCGGATGCTAGCTAAGAACGGATGGAGGAGCAAAAAGCAGGAGCCATGCCTAAGCGTCCTGCGACCGGCGCTGTACCCACATTGCTGGCCCACGACGGTTCTCTCAACCAGTGAGCCACCTGATCCCCGCCACGCGCCAGCTTTGGAGTCTATCCGTCCAGACTGAAACGCTGACTCCAATCTTTTCTCACCTCACTTCCCCGTGCCAGCCATTTGCACCACCCCAGTGTCACACCGCGAAACCCCCAAACCCATCAGCCACCGCTGCACCACGGAAGCGAGCCCTCTCATTCCAGCTTACCAAGGTGAAACTAATCGTCCGAAACAAACATCAAGATGCTTAGCCCTGCACATGACTTGCATGCCATCTATCTCACACATCGAGGCACACAACACAGCCACCACGGTATGAGATGTGCCGTCCATACCAACACGAAGCTATCGACAACCAGGTAAAAGCTTGTACACTGATAGCATTGTAGCGCACACCTACTAGATCCCCATTCCATACCCCAGTTATTCTCGGATTTCCTCTATTTTTGCCGTCTCGGATTCGGCGGCAAACGCAATGTCCAATTTACAAATGACGGGACGATTTGTTAGCAATTCCAATCTCGGTTTGGGGAATAAATGTCCGAATCTGCAGGGTCATATACTTGTGTTACCAGGATCGAGCCGGTCCGAGTGTGCGAAGGCGCACGGCGCATCTCCCTTGCGGGGTGCGTGAGAGTGAGAGCGGTTGAAGACGGCAGGATCCAGATTGGGGTAGGTTAAAGTCCCAATCCCGTTCCCCCCGAATCCCGTCCCACCACTCAAACGCAACAAAAATGCTGCCAAAATGCAGAAGCTCCTTCGACGAAATTCTGCACAATCCCATCTGCTGCTGCCGCCCGCTTCCAAATCGGGACACCCGAACACAGAGGGGGGTTGTGCGCCCGCAAGTCGCTGCTCGCAGCTGATGTCACAACCTTAAAAGTTGTTCGAACGTGTGGTGTTAGACGGCATATTTCGTGCACCAACTGCCCTGCTGCATTGCCCTTGCAATATTGAAGAAAGGATGATGAGTGCCTGGTCGCAAAAAGATGCAGAAAACACAGCGGTGACATTTCTCCCAGTACCGAATCAGGATTCGCATCAGGTTATCAACGTCCAGACGGGCCCGGAGCTGCATGTTCGTCTCCTTTGCTTGGCGAAGGTGACTGCATGCCCTTAAGGTCCTGCGTGACACGGGCTGAGATCCTGTTGGTTGATGCCTTAGACAACATCCGTAGAATGCCGACCACATCCTTTCTTGGAGATCCATGGATGTCTGCATTGCATTTTGCGAGGTAACAACCAATAAACCAAGCAATTCCTTAGTCACCGGAAACGGGCAACACTAGCAATAATTCTAGAGATGTTGTAGGCTGAAGGGGTAGGATGCATCTTGGAAAGTCTTGGACCGGTCGCGGTGCCGAACACCAGTCGGGCAGGCGTGCTCGGCATTGTCAGGCAGAAGCGGAGATAACCATCGCCCGCGACTGCCGGACCGGACGAGAATTGTCATCATCTCATTTACCCGTATAGCTTCTGGCAATGCTAGCGCCCGCTGCATCCGAGTCTATCCATCCTCGTCTCCACGACGGCCCGGATCTCAGACAGCGTGGAACCTAGCAACTACCGGAACGAGCGGGGCGGGGATGGACGATTTTCGAGTGGTCAGGTTCCACCGCTACTCTTCGCCATACTTCTGGTACGTAATGATACCCGGGATTCTGCTGCTAGAGTTCCATCCAGGTCCCGGGACCGATTTCGATGTCAGTTCTCAAATGCGCGGTGCAGGGCTGGGCGGAAGGACGGAATTCGGGACCGGCGGTGGCTGTGTCTTCGCGATCAACAAGGCAAGTAATTGCGGGCTGGTAGCACCCCCGCCAAGCTTAGGTAAGGATCAATCACCGCTTTGGCGTACCTACATTTACGTAGTGCTTCGCCCCCCATCTTACTTGTCTGTGAACCCCAAAGCCCTTCTCACCACATTCACATCCTTCGCCCCTCAGAGCGGCACGTACCCTAAACTGATCCCTTCTGCTACTGCACCGACTCTCCAACATATCCACACCACACTGCAATCATGCTCCCCTCCACCCAAGACGGATACCTACCTTACTTCCTCCTCTACGTAAGTAATTATTAGATTATCTTAGCATCGAAGCCACCCCATATTATTGTAATCCCATTCCTCATTCGCAACATCCAACCAATGGAAACAAACAAACAACTAGCCAACCAACCAACAACACATCCCATCCTAACCCAACCAAGATACGTGTAATTTGAACCAAACAAGTAACCACCTCGCCCCTTGCCATGTTTAGACAAGCATCTCCGCCTTCATCCACACCATAGTCTGCTACCTCTCGCCTCCCGCAACAGCAACAGCGCAATTCAAAGGCCCAACCACCCCGCCCCCAAGCGCCCTATTAGCACACGTCTATGCGACCAAGAACTTCTACACGGCGCTGATCCGTCTATATGCGGCGTACCATCTTGACAACAAGGAGTTGTACACCCTGGGGATGTTTACGTTTGTGGGGGTGCTGTGGCTTTATGGCACGGAGTTGCTGGTTTATAGGACGATGAGGTTGAAGGAGGGGATTATTCCCTTCTTGATGGCGGGGTCGCGGGTGGTTTGGATGGGGATGCAAAGGGGGTGGTATACGAGGTAGATGAGGGTGGTGATGCAGCCTGTAGTGATGGCGGCGAATAGGTATGGCGGGGAGGGTGGTCGGTGTTGTAATTTAAGTAGGTTTCTTCATGATTGTCTGTCCGGATGGGTTACAGCCTGGTAATCTGCGACGAATCTGGGCACACAAAATTACCTTTTTCGTTCCTAGTCCTGAGCTAGGGTGAGCTGGGGTGAGCTGTGGCTGATTTGTCCCGAGCTTTCCTGATTCTTCCCTGAGCTAGGGTGATCACATACGCGGCCGCTGCACAGCCTCGGAGGCCCGTTTTCAGTCCCCCTGGCTAAAGTTTCCCTTCGATATCGCCCGTAGTGTCCACGTTTCTAGCATATAGGAATATGTTGTAGGGTAGAATATGGTGTCCTAGTTTAATTCTTAGGATACTAAGTTCGTATCCTGGTACCAAATAGGTATCTTAGTTAAGACGATACCGCCGAGAGTGGGCGTTGTTGGGTCGCTGCAGTATTGTCTGCGTTTAGAGGCGACCGGGCTCATTAGCTATTGCATCACAATGGTCAATCATTAGTCGAACAAAAGAGGGGGGACCATCCAGTTCGCCCAAGAATCTACCCTTGGGTATTCAAGGAGGAGGCGTGATTGTTGAGGGGCGGACTTACCCCGACGCTCTCATTGCGCTGATGTGCCCACCTTTGGTCGTCTTTTCTTTCGCGCCAGGGACACATGCGGCTCAGCGGTGGAGGAGGCGCTATTCCTATTTGGCTAGACCCTCGTGAATGCCAGCGGAATATTCCAAACGCTGCTGCGAATCTAGCAGCCTAACCCCAGGAGAGTCAAGGGGTTATTGCGAGAATTAACAATTTGGTTGCAAGGCCAACCAGCCATTGCAGCTCTCGACAGCCGCTAGGAACAAATTAAGGTCAGGCCGGGGGAGCGAGTTACAGTAATACTCCTTACGATTCGAGATCATTAAGGAGATTCGATGTGTCACGCAAGCCGGGTGTATGAGCGAGGAGGTTGTCATGCACGCCATAAGCTTACGGTAGCATCATATGGGCTACTTGATAGACCAGCTTTGTAAATTCCTCAGGGCAAACGAGGGGGCCGACTCGTCACGCAGAAAACGAGGAAGTGAATATAAATAGCCAGAATGAAGAATACAAACCTTTATTATGGAAACACTCAAAAGACCGTCAGGGTGGCCGGATCGGACAAGATGGGCTAGGAATTGCATTAGATCGTATGGGAGATGGGGAGAGCTGGATACTGGAGGGGTACTACGGGCACGGACGCTAAATTGCGGCCATGTGGCCCTGAGCAGCTTAAAAGCATCCATTCACCCGCCCGCGGCATACTACTAATGTTAAAATATAGAAGTTGGATCTTCTAAAAACGCTACATGTATAGTTGTCTTGCATCTGGCTCGACAGCTCGCTGTCCCGAGTTACCCGACCTCGAAGCTCCGGTACTGGTACTTTTACGGTTCAGCCTCAGTCCTCACAAAACTCCTCGCCCCATACTTGCGCAGAAGTGCTACTATTTTTGGCACCGCTTCTTTTCTCTGATCAGGTAGATCGCCCAGAAAAAGGCAGCCCATCGTTTGCACGATGTTGAGAGGACTGCGATCCTGGATGCCGTTGAATAGAGCGAGAATGGTGCCCTCTTTCCACACTTCGCCCTCCTGGTCTCCGGTATGGTTTGCGTTCGCCCCAGCCTCGAGCAATATCCTAACTCCTTCCAAGTCCCACCCTCCAGCTGCGATTTGTAATGGACAAATTCTGTACCCAGGACCGTCAGGATCTGATCCAAGCTGCAGCTGACGGGCCAACATACAGTAGCCCTTACAGTCGAAAGACTCGTCGTGATAGTGCCAGCCAACCGAGTGCAAGAGAACCTTCGAAGGATCGAAGTAACCTATTGCAAGCTCAAGGAACAATTTTAGAGACTTTGGCCATCTTTTGCTCAAGAGGGCAAAAAGCTCTACAATGGTTCCTTCAAAATCGTACGTTCCAATGTCATCTTCACTAGTCAGATGCCACATCTCGAGGTTCAGATCGAGACTGCTTTGTAGCCAGTTTCCTGCGCGGATGCTTTGGACAAATTTCCGCCCAAGTTCAGCACTCTCATCTGTGAATAATAAGTTGGTGAGTGTTCGCACCACTTCATTTGTCGGTTGCTGCCTCCATGTCAAATTCCAGAATTGCTCGAATTCGAAGAGTAAATGATGCGAAAAGACATCAGTGGCAATCTCCATGCATGCTGCAGCATACTCGAAGCCTTCGAAATGCTGACGTGTTGCATCGAACATCGCAAATGCTAGGTTGCACAAATTGGTGTTTGTGGAGAGTGTTCGGCCCCAATTCCGCACAGCAAGTATCGACGATACGATGCTATAAAGGTTGAAGGATTCTTCCATGGCATCAGCGATCTCTTCATTCGAATTGTCGATGTCTTCTATATCCGAGAGGTCATGTGGTTTAGAGTCGACCACTTCCAGCATAACCATCTTCGCAAACTCGAGCTTGACTGACTCCTTGTCGATAGCAAAGAAAGAAGCAGGCCCAGTTCGTATTCTCGCCGAATCTAAGAATTCCAGGACTGTGTAATGTGCAAAAGCTACAGCAGTCGTATGCGGGAATGTTTTCCCACGCTGCTGGGGTGACAGCGATATCAGGCACCCACAGAGCTCCCGGAGAAGATCCATGTTGTAATCGTAGTCGTAGCCATTCGAGTCGAGTCCAGTGGTGCTCCTTTGTATGACCTGAATAAGATTGGAAGAAGATATGTTATTCGCGCGCAATGCATTATGGGCATGAATCCATTTCAGCGCATGATAAACAACCAGTCTAGTCTCATCGGGTATTTGGAGGAATATCCGCTCGTAGGTTTCGTCAAGAGTCCGCGGCAAGCAAGCTAATGCCTTTAATATAGTGTCCTTGTCGCCTTTCAGACGCTGTAGGATATGGATCTGACACACGACCCAGCGAAACCTGCCCATATAATTAAAAAGCTGAGAGAGATCAACACAGATTTTTGAACAACTCACATTCCCTTCGCTTTTGTGGACAGTGCCTCCAAAGCCTCGTCTCGCACGCTAGTAGGCCAGAGCCTAAACTTCGGGTGCTTTCTAAGTTGTGCTTGGACAAATAATCGTATATCTTCGTCAAGTAAAGGATTACTCATGGAAATTGGCGTTGATATCCCTTTCATGGATTCCTCAATATCGATGTACTCGCGGCTTGTTGCTAAAACCCGTATCTTCGAAAATCTCGGGTCGGTGATGAGATCTCGTAGGATTTTCAAGAGATCCATCCTGGGAATGCTCTCATCGATGGCGTCTAGGATAACATAGACACGGTCGAACGCTTCTACCATCTCTTCCAGCACATAGAGCAGGTCCATTAGGCTGGGTCCCTCGCCTCGCTTGTAAAGTTTGTACAGCTTAGCAGGTATAGTCTCTGCCGTACGACTCAGTTGGCGAACTATCCACGTCAAGAATGGCAATGCTTCGTCTGTGTTGTGGCCAAAATAGCAGTAGTAGTAGACGTATGCGTTTCTGCTTTTCGTGGCGTCACCATCGTTGCAGCGCGTCTTGATACTTTCGATCAAATGAGACGCAAGTACTGTTTTCCCGGCCCCCGGTATGCCGTGGATCCATAGAGCGCGTTTCGTGCCTGAGATCCAGGCTTTCCAATCATCGGAACGAAGTACCCAGTCTCCGGTCCCTGGTTCGTATTGGCTACAAGCTCGATGATGAAGAGATGACGGATCTATGCCCTCAAGCCACTTATAAACTTCGCGCCGTTCAAAGTCTAAGTACCGTGCCATTAGTCAATAACCTGGTCTTGAAATTGACCCAAAACTCCCTATGGAAGTCATACATACCCGTAAGAGCGGTCTGGATCTCGCTCGCTTTGACTTTGATATCTTTGATGTCATGGCTGTCTCCGTGTTAGCAACCGAAAACGCGGCGCAGAAAGAGTCCAAGGGTATGACGATATTGATTCATACCTGATGTCTGCCGTAAGCGCCAGATTGAGAGTAGTCTTGTGTTGCACCACTTCCGCTAGCAGTTTCCGAGCCCTGCTCTCTTTGAAAGGCCAAGCAAGAGTGTTCAACGTTGCCGTCACTTTCCGCCGCTTGGATCTGGTGCCCAACACGCGATGCGCAGACTCGAATGGGAACAGCCCGCTCATCTGGTGGAGTGCTTTGCGACAGCCTTCGACGGGACCGTCCTTTCCAATCAACGTGTTTAGAGTGACTGGCCCGTGTCCATTGGAAGCGAGAAATTGTATGTTGTCCAGGATCGCTTTCAGGGCCGACGCCTCAATCAAAATGACTCGAAGATCTGATGGAGCATCGCTGGTAAGTTCAAGATAGAACCTGCAGAGCGATATGACCCTGTCGGCGATCTGAATCGCCGCAAAGATGCTAGCCGCAATGCTGAGCGGGTCCATCTTTATGTTGGTGGTGTACCACTCCCGCTTGGAGCTGGTTGAGTGCGAACGCCGAAATGGGGGGAGGGAGGAAGGGAAGGCGCAATACGAAAGGTACGTTCTGAGCTCTCAAAATATCTAGCAGCGGAGATGCGGAAGCCTTGGGAAGAGCCTTGTCAGGCTGTGTAGTGCCACTCGGTTTCAGCTGTCGAATGTCGTACCACCACTCAGCCTCCCGTAGCTCCACGTACTTTGCCCAAAACGGTGCTTAGCGTGAGTAAAACCGACTAGCGCTTGAGCAAGTTATCCGAGTGTCTGTGCCATTGGACACTGCTTCGGCAAGCTTGTCAGGCGTCTTCCAGGCAGGCGCCACATGATCGACCCAAGGATTCACCTAACACCAATCCCGACTTTTTAATCTGCTAGGATTGTGATGCCAAGAGGTATGTACCTAATCCGTACACGGTGAAAATTCGCGGGAACTGTGTCAGCTTGGTTAGCAAAAACGGCCGTTTCAAAACATTTCGGATAAGTGCTCGCTTGGAGGTGATTTTGCATTTGCGTTTGTTTTTTAAGGTGTCTTCGTGTTTGACAAACGCTTCTTGGCAAAATCTTGACATTTTTGACTAAAAAACCAACAAAACAACCCATTTCTCTCTCCAGCCTCGCGCACGGCATGCGCGTAGTTGTAAATGTTTAAATATTATTTCATTACGCTTACGCAATACGCGAAGCAGGGAGGCGATATAAAGATTACGATTTAGATGAAAAAACACGCGTGCGCGCGGCCATTTTCACCCTTTGAACGTAAAGTGGGGAGTGTCCTTGTGTTAAGAGTGACAGCAGCATACCGCGGGGCAGCCTGCCAAAAATGGTAGTTAAGGTGAGTAAGGTAAGCCAGCCTGAGCAAATCCTAAGCAGGGACTGAGCCGGGCCTGAGCCAGGGTGAGCAATGTCACGTGGGCGAGGTATGAAAATGGAAATTTTATGTGCCCAGATTCGTCTCACAATACACTAGTAATATACTGTTTGTTTATAATCTACTGTATGGAGACTTTGCTCCCTAAATTAAGGTCCTGTTTAACAGTGTTATCTTATAAGAGTTATGTTAGCCTTTATTTAGTTATCTCGCTTTATAAGCCTTTAGGTGTCCTACCTTATAATCTGTCTTTGCTTACCTTGGTTCCCTAGGTTAGGATTAGGCTGTAACATAACTAGGGGGTTTGAGGGAAATTCCGTAGATATTAGCGTCGGCTTGTATGTTAAGATTTTCATCCTTTTGAAGAGCTTCAAGGGTTAGAATTTCCCTTGCCACTTTTGATAGCGAGGCTATATTTGGCTGTGGAGAAAACTGTTGTTGATTGTGGAAGTGGTTGTTTCACGTGGAAAGTGAGTTATTCATTTGTCTGGGCCACTCGCTTATCAAATACGTTAGTTAGAAAATGTAGCATGTAAAATTCATTTTTTCATTCACTATATATTTACCCTCCAGGAGCTACCCACTTTCAGTTTCCGCAGACCCGACATACGTAAACCGCCGCTGATGTCCCACCAAAATCCAGTGCCCCATACTGCAGCAATAGGCTCTCCAGTTCTGACTATCCATTGATTGGGGGGGGGGGGGGTTTGATAAAAATCCTTACCTACCTCCATGTTCAGTACAGTTTGTAACGGGCTGATCCCGTGGAGAATCCTAAGCCCGTGAAGCGTAGAGTTCACGTCCCACGCGATCCCGTTTTTGTCACCCGTGAGGTTAGGATCTGCCCCCGGTTTTAATAATACCTTAACTCCTTTTATATCGCCATGATAGTACATTATCTGCAGTGGGGTATTAACCCAGTATCCCTCCGGGTCCGGAAGTGCGCCAGAGTGAAGCAGTTTCTTAAGGAGGCATTGCCCTCCATCTTGGCATTTCGCATAGGCAGTGCGCTATGGCATACACCGGAAAGATGGAGGTAAAGTTAGCAACGCTGGCCCCGTCTTCACAACAGAAGGCTAAATTCTGGTGCGATGGCGTCGATAAGCCCCCTCTTCTACGTCAGCATCCACCACAACAAGGCTTCTTTTTGCTTCCAACTTCCGGAATTGATTTCCCAGATGCTAGCACTTCACTCAAAGTCATAAAACTTCTGTTAGGGTTAGGAATTGCCTTTCTTTTCTTTCCTCTTTTCAGCTGGGCCACGTCTTCTTCCAAGCTAGCAATTCTAACAGCATGTGACGCTAGTGTCTGTTCCTGAGCCTCAAAGCCTTTAGCTATAACAGTATAACGCCTTCGTGTTGTTTGAGTCTTGTTCTTTCCAAGATCACGAATCTGGCGGCTATTATACGGTGTGTCATCTGAGCCCAGATAAGGCAAGCAGACCGGTCTAGTCGTCGGGAACCTCACATGTCCATAACGAGTAGAAGATAGTATGGTCGTTGGAGATCTTGATGATCTCGTTTTGGAGGCGGTTAAAGACCTAATGCCCTCCCCGCATAACGAGGGCATACTGATGTCGAAGAGCCCCAGCATGCAGTGACCCGATACTTCAGTTATTGAGGTCGAGGTATTACCCGAACCGCCCCAGCTTACTATTAGGTCTGGTCGGATAGTTAAAAGGCGTCGGAACTATTAGATAGGCTAATTATCTACAGAATGATATCTTTTTATGTTATTATCATCTCAATTGGTGGAAAGCTATTAAGATGAAGAAGGTGAGTTTTGTACGGTGCACGGACAGTTTTGCTCTCCGAAAGGGTGTGGGGACATGGTACCTCTAAGGTAGGTACGAAGCACTTTTCGACGTGTTAGCGCCCCAATATCCAATTACACCATTACAAACAATCCGGCAACACCCAATAAGGTAATCCGAACAAGCATGGAACCCAACGTCTCGCCCATATGCCCGGCCCCGGCCTTCACAACTATCGAAGTCGGCACCGTGCCCGTGCGGTTTCCGCCGGCGGGGGCACTCCCAGGTGCGGACTCGGATGTCACGGGGCAGTTTCCACCCGGACAACCGACAGGCGGCGCGGCCATCGTCGCAGGGGGATTAGAGACGGGTCGGACGGCGGTGCTGAGGACCAGCGTTTGGGTGGTGAGGTACGGCGCCGTTGCCGTTGGGCAGTTGACCACGCCGGACTTGCACGACGTCACGGTGTAAACTATCGTCGTCAGGATGGCCGATGTTGTCAGCGCGGGGGGGCTGGCCTTGGTGGAAACGACGGGGCTGCTGCATGGTACTGTCGTGCTAATTGTTGTGTAGATGACGGATGGCGTTGAAGTCGTGGTTGTGTGCCGTGTGCCGTTACTGGTGTAGGTGCTTGTGATGGGGCACCAGGTCGTGTAGGAGGTGGTTCTGGTGACGGTGTTAGTATCTCTGAGAGCCAATTTCTTTTTTTTTGTCAGCAGTTACGGGAGGACATACACTACAGTGACAGTCGATTCTCCTGGCTCTCCCGTACTCCAGGTGCCGGTGGGCGTTGAAGTCATGGTTGTGTTCGATGCCGGGGTGGAACTGGCGGCCGGTGTGGTCGAAGATGAAGCACTCTCAACTGTCGAGCTGGGCGGTGGCACATACACACCAGCCAGCTGTACCGCAAATACACACTCGATGGTCCCGTTGTCACCTGTAGCAGGCCCGCTGGCCGTGACTTCCAGCTCGAGGATGCCGCTCGCCGATGCCGTGTAGTGGAGTTCATTGGCAACTCCAGAAGTCGCTGATGAGAATGACGTGTTAGCCACCAGGGCGCCGACGTCCACGGCCGTCAGCGTGGCGTTGAATTCGCACTGACTCGAGCGCGCCCCCAGATTGATGGTGACATCCTCCCCGGCCGAGACATGGTAGCTGAAATACCGGGCAGTTGTTTCGTCCTCCACAAGACCCAGCACACCCAGCCCCTTGGCGAGCGCCGTGGCGCTGCGACCGTCATTGGCATCCGTGATACCATTGGCAAGGACGAGATCTACGAAAGCCAGCTGGGCATCGGCAGAGTCGATAGTGGCGTACAGCCCTCCGGTCTTGAGGATGGCAACAAGCACGTCGTCCGACGAGGACTGACGTGAGAGAAGCCCGGTGGAGGGATGATCTTTGCCGCGCCGCCGAGGCGTCGCCACAGGGATGGCGATTGGGGCCAAGAATCCAAACGACACCTTGATGCCACTGGCCCACGCTCTGGCCAGTTGAGTGAGACGCGCAGCCACAGCCGAGTCGTCGCCGTCGGTGAGGACGATGATCCCAGACCGTCCACGCGTCTTGTACTTGGTGTCGGCCGTGATCTCGTCAATGGCGGCGGCAATTCCGCCGGCGATGTACGTGCCGCCGTTGGAGTCGATGGAGCTAAAGTCGGCGCCAGACGGGTCGCCGAGGGGGTAGATGACTGACGCAACGTCGTCAAAGTCGACGACGGTGACCAGATCCGGTTTGGCGTTCGGGTTGGCTGCAGCCTGGTCGGCCGTGATGAGCTGGGCGTTGATTTGTGTCGCGGCCGAGATGCGGAGGTTGGAGGGGTCGGTATCCTGGTTGGAGCCGCTGCTGTCGACGACGATGCCGATCTTGCGCCCATTGCAGTCCTCGATGGGATCGTCACGCGTGAGCGCGCAGATGATGCGCGAGCCCTTGACGTCGCCGTGGGTATCGATGAGGGCGTCGCGGAACGTGCGCCACTGGCGCCGGGTCTCCTTCTCGGCGGCGATGACGGCAAGATGGAAGTTGGCGGTCGTGTCGCGTGGACCCTTGCTGGGATCACTGGGCCCCGTGCCCCCAAAGGTGTTCGGATCCACGACGCCGCCGTCCTTGTTCAGGGCGTGGTGTGTGACACGGCCGGTGCAAACGCCCTCGCCCACCGTTTCGTCGCTTGTAAAACCGGCAAAGCATCCAGTCGTGAGGTTGTGGGGGATGTGCGGAGGCCCGATGAAGCGCGAGTCGAGGAAGTCGGCCAAGAACGGGTAGCCCAGGCCCGGCGGGTTGGTCACGCTAATGGACACATTCGGGTCTGCGTGGTCGGCCCAGTTGCTGTGAGAATAAAAGTCCTGCACGCCGTGAAGCGCACGCCCAAACCCCAGGAGGGCTGTACACTTAGCGGTGCTCGACTGAATTCCGCTGCTTGTGCTGCAGCCAGTCAGGGGGATCTTGGCCTTGTCGGGATCGATATATCCATCCGCACCGAGTATCTCGGCGGCGGCATCAAGGCCCTGCTGGAGCCGGCCGTGGATGTGGCTGACGCAGCGCAGGAGCGCGGCCGTGGCTTGCTCTCGAGACTGCGGGTAGCCTGCGATGTCCAGGAAGTCGGCGTCGTCGCAGTGTGCCTCGCTGGGTTCTCCCAGGCCAGATGGCCAATCAAATACGTTGTCTGGGTTTCCGACGGCTCCAAACGTGAAATCGTCGCCGCCCAGGAAGTCCAGCGACTCGGGACTGAAACATTCAGCGCTGACAACGTCGCCGGTGCAGTGAAGAGCGGCGCGCGTGATCCTTTCGTGCTCGGATTGTTGGCCCAAGACGTCGTCGCTATCCACCGTCCCGAACCCGAGAACGGGCGTCGGCAAGACCCATAGCAGCGACAGGAGGAGAACAGATGCCATATTGATGATAAGCGAAGGTAAACGAGTGTGGGGCATGAATGAGTGACAGTACTAGTACCTGTACCTAGGTAGGTAGGCAGGTTGGTAGCTACCTATATGCAGAGATACTAGGTACCTAGAGAAACGAAATCGTCGAGGTGGGCATTGTCGCCATTTATCGAGCCCATAGCCGCCGCCATCGATAGGTTTTTTGGAGCTCGCGTCAGCCCCAACATCACAAAGCCCAGATTGCCTGTCTTCCCTCGACTTTGAGGGACAAGGCTCTCGAGCCGCTCAGGACAAGCAATATTGGCCAATATTTGGCTTCAATAGCGCCATTTGCGGCTGAGGCACTGCAAACACTCCCCTCTTCTTTCAGCTTCAACGGCCAAAGCGCAGGAAAAGGGGCATGTCAGGGGCATCAAACTTCAAACTCGAGTGAGTGGCTAAATTCAATGGCATGACATATGGCGTGTTCAAGGTAGCCAGAAACCATTCATTTTCTCTGTCTGGACTTGACCTCTTCGCCAACACCGCGAGCGGTGGCGTTTTTAATCCCCGAATGAGGACGTTGCAGCCGCTTGGTGCAGCTGCCACCCGCTTCAGAGGCGAATAAGAGGTAGGCCGTGTCTGGGTTAGCGCTCTTGGCACGAATATCCGTGAGGAACAATCATATGATGATTGCGTGAGGGGGGATCTGGGGGATGGGCGGAAGAGGAATTTGTATAATTACAGGAGGGGGACCTCGCCGGCGGGATGGGTGTGGTTGCTGGTGTGCTTGGGGCTGGGTGAACTGGGAGCTGTGAAAAAGGCAATCCAGAAGAATATCAGTGATTTTGTCTATATATCCATTGGCATTACCTAGTTGCTGTGAGCTAGGTTGATCCCCCGGCGTGTGATTGCGACTCCCATATCCAATGCTTAATGCCCCCGTCTGTCCCTGTCCCAAGGATCATAGTCTCTCCTCTGAGAGTTTTGGCTGTGGCTCTGTAAGTGGGTCACAGCTTCGACATCCCGCAGGTGCTGGAACTAGGTGGTCCATAAATATCCACTCATCAAAGCACAGCAATGACCAGCGATTGTAGCGTTCATCATAACGCATATACTGACTGGTTTTGGTGTTGCTGAGAATAGTATGCCTCACCTCATTTGACAGAAAACCAATCCTCGCTCCAATCTCGCTCGAAATTCCACAAATTACCCTCAATCTCACAAACATCGACCCTCTCCCACAGGCCATCTTCAGCATCCTTCACAACCACCACATCACGATAACCGGGTCCCTCCACGAAGTCCCTCCGTCTGAAGAAAGACCCGCCCCTTCAAAATCGCCCTTTCCTAATGTCGAAGAATAAACCCGGGCCCCTGAATCCAGGGAATGACGAGCTGGTAGGCATCAGGCCCGGTTGTTGCGGGAGCGGCTCCGAGGTTTTCACGACTTTGTAGGCCTTGTATGTAGCTCCGATCCACATGGCGAGTGGACTGTAGACGCGAGGGATGCCTTTACCATTTTATTTGCCATGGGCAAAGCGGAAAGCATGCTGCGGCCTGAAAGGTGGGGGATATTATGAACAGAGTGTCCGTCTTTGTAATACCGTGCGCACCGGGTTGAGTAGCGCCGGAAGGTTAGCGCGGAGTTCCGACCGTGGCACCATCCAGACCATGACCAGGGAGGGAAGCCTTCCCGTCTTGTGCAGGACTGGTTGGATTGCCAAACCATGGCTCTAGGGAGCTGCCTGTAAGGGAGGCCCCAGATGTATTTACCGAGGAGGTCTCCGAAGTGGGACAGAGCACTTTCGAATGCCGCGAGCGCATCCTACTCGAATGTCAGGTTCCGGCCGGCGCAGAGTCGAACGAGCTCTAGGTACCTTTGCCTGTTGCCCCTGCTGCTCCTCTTGAGATACGGTGAGATCCTATCTTAGCTGATTACTAAACTGAACGACAGATAAAAAATACAGTAAGGAAGGGGATTAGTGGCAGTTATAGTAATATTACGTTTATACGGCTTTTATGGTAGTGCTTTAGAATTGGACGTTTCAATATATAATGTAGAGATTTTTTAAGGGTAGGTTAATTACGTGGTTACGATTATGTAGTAAACCTGAGGTTAGGGTTATCTATGGGGTTTGCCGTAGGTTATGCCAGTGATGCAGGTTACGGTGCAGTGTCAAATGATCGTGGCTGTTGGGCAGGAGCCACTCGGGCGCCATTGCGCGCATGGACCACCGCGCCCTGCAGCATGGCAGAGAGAGACATTGCGGCGGGCCGATCACGTGCATTGACTCAGGTGGAAAGGCGGGGGTGGAAAGCACTTCCAGCACAGCACCGACATTGGAACCAAACGGATAACCGAGCTATCAAACGGGACGAACAGCTCTCGGCCTTGCGAAGATGGGCGGCACCTCGGGGCCGGCTGGGACTGCTCTAGCGGACGAAGAGGCAATAGACACGTCGAAAGTCTGGAAAGCCGCTATCGATCAGTATGAGAAGATCGCAGGCGTCCGAATCGCGACCTTGAACAGCGTCAACACCATCGACGACATCCTCAAAGAAGTCAATACGAGCGAGAAGAGCTTCCTAGGACGCCGCCACAGTGGATCCAGGTCAGACCGGTTCAGGGCCCTCCTCTCGCAGAGTCTCCGTCCTATCGAGCGCCTGCTCGAGGTCGCGGCACAGGCATCGAAAGGGGCAAGTTTGTTTGTCCAATCACCAGAGACCAATCTCACCCAACACCATCCACTGCATTGAAACTAACGTGCCTAAGAAAGGCCTTTCCCCCCAGCGAAGCCATCTTTGCTGCTATCAAATACCTCATCACTGTATGTGCAAGGCATTCCGTCGCATACGTCACGCATGCCACAGCCGCTGACGCCTGACAGACCGCGAACACCGTGTCCTCCGACTATGATAAAGTTTCCAGCCTCTTTGAGGAGCTGCAGTCCTATCTCGTCCGCCTCAAAGTCCTGGAAGGCAAAGTACCGCCATCGCCTGAGCTAGTTTCCATTGTTACAGAGATCCTGGCGTCCGTCTTGGTCCTGCTGGGCTTCTTTACAAAGTACATCCAAACGAAACGAATTGGTAAAGACACTAGTTCTACCCTCAAGTCCTATTCGTCAGAGCCACCTACTAACAGGGGAAATCAATACCAGTGAAAACACTTCGAAGTCTCGTCTCTGGCGAGGATGTCGACCTTCGAGCGGCACGCGATCGCTTTCGCAAACTGGTAGAGCGTGAGGAAGGTGTTGTCCGAAACGCCATACTTGTCAGCGTCACAGTAGTCAAGTCAAACGTCCAGTCTGCGCACGCTGACGGCCAGAAAGGAGTGACGGAACTGAGTCTCGGCATTACAGAACTGAAGACGGAGGTCCAGGCCACGCAAACCGAAGGCCGGGCAGGGGTGGCTGAACTGAAACTCGACATCGAGGCAGCACACAAGGGCGTCACAAATACTCTGACAGGAATCAGCGACAATGCGAAAACCATCTTGACGAACACCGGAAGAAATCTCGTGGCTGCGGAAAAAATGGGCGATAATCTCCAGTCCGTCCTAGACGAGATGAACCAAGCACGCCGTGACAGGAAAGGTTAGGTAGAAAAAAGGTGGCACCGGTGCACAATCGTTGCCCCAGATCGCTAGCTAACACGTCTTTGTGATAGACGACAAGACGCGCCAAATCTCGTCAGAAACCTCCCGGGAACGAGAAGAGATTCTGACGTGGCTGTCACCCCTCAATTACCTCGACAAGCAGGACGCCATCTTTAAGAAATATCACCCGGGCACTGTCCGGTGGCTCATGGGTTCAGAGCCCTTCCAGAAATGGCTCCATGGCCATCAGAACTCGACCCTCTGGTGTCCTGGAGATGGCAAGTCTACTCAGTCGCTCGCTCACATGCTCTGACCCCTTTTTTGGCTGACAAGCAGCCCACTCCAGCTGGTGCCGGCAAAACTGTCATGGTGTGAGTGTTCGTTTCGCTTTGCAAGCTTATCAACAGGAGAGAGAATGGGTCTTCAAGGTTGCTCTAGCATCAACACTTACACAATACGCAGCTCAGCGGTCGTCGATTACATTGACACGAACATGGACAGATCAAAAGTCGCGATGGCATTTGTGTACTGCGAGTACAGCAATCCCATCAGCCGATCCGAAGTGGATGTTTTGTCCAGCATAATCCAACAGCTCGTCCAGCAATGCGCCCATATGCCCTCAGAAATTCGGGCGTTCCGCGACAGATACGCTGGTAGAGTCTCTCGTCCAACTGTGGAAGAGCGTATCGGCCTCATTCGGCTTTTGGCTTAGCTATTCGATAGAACGTACATCCTGATAGATGCACTTGTAGGTGTTGCCCTCGGCTTGCTTTGCTTCCAGGACTTGGCTAGCTAACCCGCTGCCAACGACAGGATGAATGTACCGAGGAGGGCGGCGCCAGCCTTATTCGCTGCATAAGCACACTGGAGCGTGATGTCCGCTTACTCGTCACTTCTCGGCCAATCATAGACCTACAGGGGAAGTTTTCCAGTCTGTGTCGCATCGACATCACCGCCCATGAGTCCGATATTCGGGCGTATCTAGAATCGGAAATTGACAAGAATGAAGGAATGCAGCGCTACACGTCCAAGGATCCGAATCTCAGAGAGAATATTGTCAGGAACCTGCAAGTGATGGCCGACGGCATGTGAGTTTGCCCCCCCTAGCAAGAGAGATTGATTGCACTCTTTCATATACCGACCTTGCCTAGGTAACTAACCTGGAACCTAGGTTCTTGCTTGCCCACCTTCATATCCACCTCCTTTGCGACCAGTCTAATATGCGAAATGTTCGCAGGTCCCTCGACAAGGCACCCGCAAACCTATTCGCCTTTTACGATGTGGCCATGGTGAGGATTACAGATCAGCCGGAACCCAGGAAACAGGTAGTCAAGACGGCACTTTGCTACCTCTTCTGCGCCAAGAGACCGCTCAACACGGGAGAGCTACTGCACGCTCTGGGCACTGAAATCGGCGATGCCGAGCTGGACGAGGAGGCCATCCCCGATCTCCAATTCGTCCTCAGCAATTCAGCCGGTCTCATCCGGGCCGACACGCAAACAGGCATCGTGGGGTTAGTCCACCACACCCTGCACGAATATCTCACACTGCGCCCCGAACAGCTCCTGGCATGGCCAGAGAGGGAGATGGCCAGGGCGTGCCTCGTCTCGCTGAACTTTGACGAGTTCCAGAGCGGGCCATGCGGCGATGCGAAGGATCTCGACGCGCGGCTACAAAAATACTGCTTCTTTGACTATGCATCTCATCACTGGGGATCCCATTTTCACGACGCCAGCCAGACCGGCGACACACCCGAGGAGGACATGGCCCTCCTACGAGACTTCCTCGGGCACAGCGGGAAGCTGTCCTCTTCGATCCAGGTCCTGCACATGTCCCGCCATCGAACAAAGGGGTGGCACGATCGCTTTCCTAGACAAGTCTCAGCTCTGCATGTCGCTTCCTACTGGGGCTTGGACAACGCCGTGGCCCTGCTCCTGGAAGGGGACGAAAAAGTCGACGCAAACCACCAAGATAGCTATGGAGCGACGGCGCTGCACTTGGCCGCGCAGAACGGCCAAGTGGCCGTCGCGCAGCTCCTGCTAGATTGTTCAGCCAGCATCGACGCCGTGGACATCCGAGGCAGGACGCCGGTGGCCTGGGCGAGCCGGAACGGCTACCAGGCCATGGCCGAGCTGCTCATTTTGCGCGGAGCCGACACGCTCCGCGAGGATTCCTCTGGCTGGACAGCCCTCCACTGGGCTACCATGGGCGGATACGACGAGCTGGCCCGCGTCCTTCTCAACCACACCGCCGGCCCGGCGCGTGCGCATCGCAACCGAGCCCTCGTTCTCGCCGCAGAGGCTAGAAGCGTTGGTATCATCAGGATGCTCCTGGATGACGACGACAGCAGCGAGAGAGCGGACATCGACGGCAGGGACGACGAAGGTAGCACTCCGCTGACATTCTCGGTGTCCCTGGGCGACATGGAGGCGGTGCGCATCTTCCTCCAGAGGGGTGCCGACGTCAACGGGTTAGACGCGTACCAAAACGCTCCGCTGCACTGGGCCATTGCGCACGTGCCGATGACACGGCTACTGTTGGAGGAGGGGGCTCGCGTCAACGCCAAGAACGACGAGGGCAGGACGGCGCTCCATTGGGCGGTGCAGGAAGGACAGGAGGCGGTCGCCAAGGTGCTCATCGAGGCCGGCGCCGACGTGAACGCGGCCGACGAGAATGGCTTCACGCCCCTCCATGCCGCGTCGCTGAAGGGGCTGGCGGGAATTGTGCGGCTGTTGCTGGCGAACGCCGCCCGGGCGGACGTCGAGGACGTGGACGGGTGGATGCCGCTCCACGCTGCGGTCCTCCGAAAGCACGACGCGGTGGTGGGCTTGCTGGTGGGCAGAAGGAAGGACGGGCCCGAGATTATTGCGCAGACGACAGAGTTGCTGCAGGACGGCGTGGCCATCAACAAGCCCGACCGCAAGGGATGGACGGCGCTTCACTACGCGGCCTACAGCGAGGAAGGCTTGGATTTGGTGAAGCTGCTGCTCGAAAACGGCGCCGACATCGAGGCCAAGGTTCACCGGTGGACGCCTCTACTTCTTGCGGGAAAACACTGGCGGCCTGAGAGCGCTACGTATCTCGCTACCAGAGGGGCCAATGTCAACGTGGAGGACTACCACGGTCGAAGAATACTGCACTGGGCTGCCTGGAACAACAGCACGAAGCTAGCGCAGCTCCTGCTAGACCGAGGGGCGGACATCAACGCGGCGGACCGCTGGGGAAAGACCGCGCTGATCTGGGCGGTTGAGTCGATGAATGGACGCATGACAGAGCTGCTCCTGGAGCGTGGAGCCAACACCATGCTGAAAGCGCGAGACGGAACCACGGCACTCTGCATGGCAGCCTTTGCTGGCATCCCGAGGCTTGCAGGCTATCTCCTGGCGAAGGGGGTGGACTGTAACACCCGCGCTGTCGGAGGCCTCACGGCGGTCCACATCGCTGCGTTCATGGGCTACCGTGCCATTGTCAAGCTCCTGCTCGCGGGCGGTGCAGCTGCTTCCGACCAATGTCAGTGGCGCATCGGGGAATCCGTATACAATGGATTCGACACAAGCGGCGGTATTGAGCCGTTTGGGTTGCTGAGCAACCAGTTTCGCCGCCTGGTGAACGAAAGCGGGGAGGATGCTAGTAAGGATACTAGTGAGGATACTATTGAGGAGGTGGCGGAGGAGGTGGAGGACCAGAGAAGCCTCAGTGCGCAGCAACTGGCTGCGCTGGGCGGGAGCACTTCCGTGTTGCGTCTTTTCCATGGAACAAGCCTAGGATAAAAATCGGCGAAATCGGTGTCATAGGTCGGAACCATTGGACATTAACTAGTTCTGGGCAGTAGCACTAGTGAATCACTTCGAGGAAGCGATTGGAGTCCAGTGCATCCTTGGACTTCGCGTCATGTCAGAACTCTCGGTCACTGCTCATACCTAGACATTTGATCGCCTGGGAAACGGTCGCCTCGATCTGCCTCCATCTCTGGCCAAGAAGTCCGCGTTGGGCGCTTTGCCCAACCTGCAACTCGGCAACCTCTCGCACAGCCTTCCTGGCTGTGGCCAAATACTCGAGAAGTAGCGACCTCAGCAACGCATTCATGCCCTCTTGGCAATGCTGTCCGCAGCCTTCGTCATCCAGAAACGCTTCCCGTTGCGGTTGACTACAGGGACACAACAGCCGAATGGCGGCCTGCGTCTTTCTGCATCCAAGCGTCGCGGCATCCAGCAGAAACGGGCCAAGGAGCTCTCTATCCCGGAGCAGCCTCTTCTGAGCTGGGCTCAACCTTGGCAGGATCACGTCGTCGAGGCAAGTTTTATCCCAACTGTTCGCCATCGAGACGAAACCGTACTCGGCCAACAGAAAGTCGTTTGTGTGTGCGCCGTAGGAAATGAAGATTTCTTGGCCGACGTGGTATTCGCGATCTGCCGAGACAACGAAGCCGACGTCTGGTGTGAAGCTGACGCCACACCCAGTGTCGGCATGGTTGAAGAGATCCGCCACGGGGACCAAGGCCAGCCGGTCAATCGGAGGGTATGTTTCCATCTGCGGCGTCGAGTAGTAAAAACTCCTGGTATTGACGATCAGCCAGCCGCGAAGGTAGTCTTCTCGCTGCAGGTGGGG